>Ga0209118_1000808_pt1 | contig 15803 bp, 13 predicted proteins | sample BlaSpr_A8_Ref_M1_FD_187988 | JGI IMG/M metagenome (GOLD analysis project Ga0209118, IMG submission 187988) | Forest soil microbial communities from Thunder Bay, Ontario, Canada - Black Spruce, Ontario site 2_A8_Ref_M1 (SPAdes) (version 2) | ecosystem: Environmental > Terrestrial > Soil > Boreal...
TACCTTGGCAGGCTCAGCAGGTTCGATCAGAACACGCTCGTCGGAATGCACCATCCCAATAAAAATCTTGTCAGGATGTCCGGTGAGGCGGCCGCAGCGGTCACCAAAGATTGCTTTGGGTTCAACCCGGAAATTGAGTTGCCGGCGGAGCGCAGGCATGCCCTCGCACAGAAGTTTCAACGGTCCGAAACTGGCCAACCCTTTAGGCAGGACCCGTTGCACGGCGTCCAGGAATCGAATAAGGCGAAATGTTCCAGCGTTGCCCCCAATGTCAATGCGTTGCAAGTGAGAAAGCTTGCGGCGCTGCCATTCCCACATGCGAAACGTGCCCGGCAGTCCATACATTGTGTTGCCATCGCAGCTGAGGAGCACCCACTCGCCGCCAACGTACGTGGCTCCATACTGAGAGAATGCCAGCAGCGCTTCACTCTTCCCGCTCTTCACCCAGCCCGTTACAAGCACGCCCGTGCCTTCGTGCACGAACGCTGACGCGTGGATCGGCACACAGCGATGCTTTTTGAGAGCGGTAAGATTAATGATTGAAATCAGAAGAGGGATCCATCCCACGCGGCGCTCACAGAAGATTTCACAGTCCGAACCAATCTGCTCGAAAGGGATGCTCACTTTGCCCTCGCCGTCTCCTTCGAGGAATACGATGAAGCCTGCTTTCGAAGATGCGGTCTTGCCCAAGTCCACGTAACGTACCGTCCCGGCGGAAAGGCGATCCACATAGCGGACCACGATGTCAGGACGCCGCAGCACGCGGGAAGAAGGCGGCCCGATTTGGGCGCTGACAGCTGCAACGTTGGTTGGGGAAGGTGCAACCAAGCGCACGCCCACCAGTCCATGGATGTCGAAATCCACCGCATTGCCGGAGTCAGTTTTTACTTCGCAGGTTTGTACGAAAGGCGATGTCATTCTGGGCTACGCTTTCCCTGCCAGCACCAAGCCCGCACGGAGCCAACTCGGCATCTTCGAGATCTCGTGGTACCAGACCTGGGATGCGCCAAAGGCGCGAAAAAACCTTTCCACGGCGGGAATCTGGGAACCTTCGAAATCGAAGACGGCTGAGCGACCGGAGGAGAACTGCATCATTTTCCACAGGAGCAGAGCGGTTGCGCCGCTGGTTCGCAGCGTGGGGTCGCCCCCTCCGGCCAGGTAGTAGGCTCTCTTTCGGTCCCACACAAGCATTGCGGCGGCATGCACTCTGCCGCTTGCATCACGAGCCGCGAAACATTCCCCGGCGTCGTTCTGTTGGGCCGCCTGGTGAACGAGGCGCAAGAGATCAGTGTTCGCGGGAGACTGAAGACCTTGCCTGCCATACGTTTTCGCCAAGCTCTGGGCTACGATTTCGGAGTCGCAACGCTCTACAACGATTCCGCGCTTTTCAGCTTTTCTTATCTCACGGCGCTGGTTCTCTCTCATCTCAGCCCACACGCGATCGAGGTCGCACAAATATTCGATCACGTATGTCACCCGGGAAACCTGCCGGAAGCCTTGCCAGTGGAATGGCAGGAAGTTGACGATTGCAGGGTGAAAACGCTGCAGGAAAACCTGTTCTCCGGCGAGGTGGCGAGCAAAGATTGTAAGAATCTCCAACTGCCGGGTTATCTGATGCACAGGTTTGCCTTCTATCGGTTCGATCACTACGCCCCACGTTTGGGTCAGACTCGGCATCGCGCAAAACTTGACGCCCAGTCGCTTCTTGAAAAACAGCGGGATGCCCGCGATAAGTCGGCCACGATCGAAATATCCCAAAACGCGCGCGTCAGGGGCAGCCACCTTGAGCCACCATGAACGGCAGAACAGCGAGCCCTGAGGCGAAGCTTCTACGAGTTCGTCCCATTGCCGGTATTCCTCTTTCGACAAATAGCGCAGCCCCTCACTCTTCCCTACGTGTAATGAGTCCCCAAGTTTTTCGCCCGGGACAGAGCCTAGAATCTTGATTTCACTGGACCCTAAATTGCAGGAATCGAGAACCGGTTTCACGGAAGCGGACTCCGCGTTTGGGAATCACGTACAAGAGGCTGAACCTCGCCTTGTCTGAACAGTCGCCAACCGCGCCGCATCAGGTCCCGAATGGGCGTCCACCAGTCCAGCAGAAAAGGCATGGGATCGCTCCAGGAGAACACGGCATCACGTTTGTAGCCCCGCAGCGAGCGCGCCCACTGTCCCAGCGTAAGTTCGCCCTTTTGCCAGTAGTACCATGAAGACGCAATATCCTTCTTGAAGTAAATCCATTTTGCTCCCTGGTATCTCTGTTCTCGTTGGGCGGGAAGCGGGAGACCGGCAAGGTCACAGTACATCGAGTAGATCAACGGTACTCCGCCAGCTTCGGCAATGGCAGACCGGCCCGTCGGACGACCGATGTTAGGTTCGATAATGCGGTATTGCCCGGAATGCGCGTCACGCTTCATTTCCAGATAACCCAGACCACGCAGGCGCACGCTCCTGAACAGCTTGACGGTTTGCTTCAGCACAGTGTCATTCCGACACTCCTCGCCAGAAGCGCTCACACCGACAACGGGCGGATTCTGCCGAAGTTTGCGGGCAACAAACGTAGTGACGGGCCTCGAGTTTGCGTCGAAGTAGCAATTACAGGAGTACAAGTCGGAGTCCTTGCCTCGGACCCACTCCTGGGCCACGATCGATTCCGCCCAGGAACTGCACCGGTCGTAGGCCGCCAGGAACTCTTGTGAAGCGGAGAGCAAATACGCCTTCGCCCCCTTCGCATTTCTTTCCCAGGTTGAGGTCTTGAACCCCGGCTTCATGATGCAAGGAAATGGAATCTGCTTTGAAGCGGCGATCGCTTCGGCTCGGCTTCGCAAAAAGAACGTAGCCGGCACTGGCAAACCATGTTCTCGCGCAAAGCGAAAGAAGCTGGTCTTGTCCATCAACATCTCAAGTGTTTCGGGCTCGGGGAGCGAGATCTGATAATGCTGCTGAAGCACTTCTCTATTACGCGAAACAAGCAGCACACTGGCGTCAGTGCAAGGATAGAGAATCGCCCTTTGATCGAGCTGAGAGCTTATGCCCTCAAGCACCGACATTAATTCGTCCTGACCAAGCGTGGTGAACCGAATCGCGTCGCAGGTGTTGGTGTGAGAAAACGGATGGTTTGGATCGCGGGCGATTCCGACAACAGGGACGCCATTCTCCGCCAAAATCCGCGCGGTCTGAATTCCGGGTAGACAATCCAAGCCGATGATCACGGCGGGGGCGCTTTGGCCTCGCGCCTGATCTAAGGCTGGCGTGGATCTGGGTTTTTGCGTTCTCATAGAGGGTGGGAATTTACGGGAATAAGATCCCCCGCGATCGGATATGCGGAAACATCTGACTTGCTGCTTGATGGGACGGGACATGCCAAAACCGGTGGCTGGGCGGGCAGATATCGCAACTCCGCGGCCTCAAGCTCAGCCGCATTCTGCAAGCGGAAGATTTCCTTGACGGATACGATGTGTTCCTGGACGGCCGCGACTGATCCAGTCTGGTAGATGATTGAAGCCACGCTTTGCATCGCGGCGGTGGATGCTCGCAAAAGATGATTGGCCCAGATCACGATACTCACTCCCGCGCGATCGAAGACCTCGGCGGGCGTCTGGTAGTAGGTGGTCGGGACGATGACTACGGGACAGTCCTCTTTCCATTGACTCATGAATGCCAGTATCTGGTCGGGAGAAGAGAGCTTGCTGTGGACGAGGATGGCGTCGGCTCCCGCGGAGCAATAAGCATGGGCACGATCCAAGGTTTCGTTCAGGCCCAAGCCGAGGATGAAAGCTTCAATTCGGGCGACGACGCAGAAATCACTATCCTGTTGCGTATCCTTTGCAGCCTTGATCTTGCCGGCAAATTCGTCGGTATCGGCAAGGAGTTGATGTTTCTCATTGAGAAACGAATTCGTCTTGGGAAACACCTTGTCCTCGATGCACATGGCGGGGATATTTCGCTGCTCGAGCTTGCGCACCAAGCGCCGCACATTGTTGAAGTTTCCATATCCGGTGTCAGCATCCAGAAGGATTGGAACGTTGCTGGCATCGCTCATCAGTTCCACGACCTCCAGCACCTGGGTCCAACTGGCTTCATTGCTATCGCGCACTCCCATGGCTGCGGACAAAGTAAGACCACTGGCCCAGATCCCTTTGAAGCCCGCTTCTTCGACCAACTTCGCAGTCAGGCCGTTATGAGCTTCCATCAGAAACTCCAGCCTCCCAGAATGCAGGAGGCGCTTGAATTGAGTAGTCTTTTTGGTCATATATGCACCATTTCATGGGAGAGCGTGCCTGCCGTGACTCTGATGTCGGTCTCGCGGCGCGCCGCTGTCATAGATTGTTGTTCGGATTGTTGTTCGGATTGTTGTTCGGATTGTTGTTCGGATTGTCGTTCGGATTGTTGTTCGGATTGTTGTTCGGATTGTTGTTCGGATTGTCGCTCGGATTGTTGGACGAATGCTTCGATGATCTCGACAACGCGCACTCCGATCTGCTGCTGCGTCTCGACCGTCGACGCCCCGATATGAGGAGTGAGGACCACATTGGACAGTTGTGCCAGCGGGGAAATCTGGCCTTGACCTTCGTGTTCGTGGACGTCCAGCGCCGCGCCGCAAAGCCGGCCAGTAGCCAAGGCGGCATATAGTGCCGTTTCATCGACTACCCCACCGCGGGCAAGATTGATTAGATAACTGCCTTCCTTCATCAATGAAAGCGCTCTCCCGTTGATGAGGTTCCGTGTTGAGTCATTTAGAGGAACATGAACGCTGACGAAATCGGCGGTGGCGAGGACGGTATGGAAGTCTGCGACTGTGATGCCCTTGTCGCGGAGGGTTTGAACAACGGCCGGAGTCGAGTCGGCAATACAACCGATCGGCTCCATGCCCATGGTGGAGGCCAGCACTCCAAGACGGGAGCCGATGTTGCCCGCCCCCACAATTCCTAGAACTTTGCCGGCGAGCAAATGACCTTCCAACTTCTCCTTTGCCCATTCGCCGTGTCGCAGCATGGCATCGGCTTGTCGAATATTGCGGGCGAGCGCAAACATTAAGGCCAGAGCCATTTCTGCGACAGCCTGCGCTGCCGGTTCGGAAATCCTTCGCAGCACTATCCCCCGCTTACGAACGTATTCACAATCCAGATTGTCCAGGCCGCATCCGGCACGCACCAGAAGCTTTAAATCGGGAGCGCAGTCCATGAGTGCCCGGGTAATCTCAACCCCGCTGCGAAAGACCAACACTTCGCGATCACGGATCAGCGAAGACAGGTCCGCGGTTGGCTGATCGAACGTGCAAATTACGTCGTGGCGTTGCTGTAATTGGCTGATGGCTGACGGTTCCAGGTGGCTTGCGACCAGGATTTTCATATTTTTATGCGCTGTTTTATACCGCGGGCGGAGTTTCGACTTGCGCTTGTGAGCCAGTCTCATACATGGCGGAGACCTGCCGGACGATAATGCCCACGACATCATCCAAGCTCTTGTCTGTCACATTCACTTTCAAGTGGTCGATGTGACAGTAGGCCAGCACATCCGATATCTTCTCGTCCAGGCTGCGCAAGCGTTCGGGTGTGAACTCCTTCTTGCGCTCATAGATTTGCTGGCAGTCGCCAGTGAGCCAAAATGTAAGATCAACCGGCCGATCGTAAAGATGGAAGCAATAGTTGTTGATTCGGTCTTTCAGCAACGATGGCCTGGTATTGATCTGCTCCAGCGGATGACGATCGTAGATGACGATCCAGCCGAGACATCCAAAGCAGAATCCCAACCAGCGGCGCAGCATGCGTTCGCAGTGCGCAGCCAACTGCACCATCGGTGAGGGAACGAACCTTTGCAGCACCGGCAAACATCGAAAATGCGCCGACCCCATAGCGATCACTTTGACAGGACAAGTGAGACGACGGAAGGCGTTCGCAACAGTTGTTTTTCCCGTGCCGTCAACTCCGAGAAGCGCAATCTCAAGCCCGGGTTTGCGCGGGCGTGTGGTGGCGGGGCTTTGCCCCGCCAGGACGGGGCGGAGCCCCGTCACCACACGCGAGATGATTCCTCTCGCTTTCAAGCTGTGAAGGTTCGCCAACTCTCGTTGCAGAGTGGTCGCCGGTCCGGCCATAGCGGTCGTTGCTCTCCTTATTGTTTTTGGAATACAGGCAATTCGAAATTGATTAGGCAATCGCGTCGTTGAGCGGAGCCGAATCTCGCGGCGAGCGCAACGACGAAACGGTCCAGCGGGCAGGCTTGAAGTAATCAAGCAATTGCGAGCCTGTCAGCCAGATACCTATCAGAGCGGTTCCGCCCCACGCGAGAGATATCAGTCCCAATGCGACGAGATCATCCTTGCGGCTGCCATGCAGCGGAATGGCCTGGGACGCGCCCCACGCGGTCAGTCCGGCAAAGCTCGCAACTGCCATAACCTTTCCGATTTCACGCCAGGGGAGCTCAGTCAAGCGGACTAGATGGCGCCGGTGTAGCAGCAGAGCAAGAACAGTTGCGTCCAGCACGATGGCGATGTCTGACGCGATCACCAGCCCAACTATCGAAAACATCCTGAACATTACCGCGTAGATCGGGAACGCGATGATGGTGACAATCGTTGAGCCAATCATCGGTGTCAGCGAGTCTCCAGCCGCAAAGAATGCGCGGGCGTAAAGCACCTGTATCGCCCAAAACCCTAGAGCGAGAGAGAAACATAGCAGGTATACGGCAGTTTGTTGGGAGTCGGAGAATTGAAATCGGCCACGGCGATAAACCAGATCGACGACCGGAAGCGCCGCGGCCATGAACCATGCTGTGCACAAAATTGAGAGCGTGAAGATCCCCGTTACCGCCTTGTTTACGGTAGCTCCGAACTCCTGGCTCCGCCGTTCACCGAAGAGGCGTGCAAAAAATGGTAAGGACGCTTGCCCGGCTGTCTGGCCGAGGATTCCCAGCGGAACGGTGAAAAGCTGTCTCGCGTAGTAGAGGCGCGAGATATCTCCCGGACTGCCGGAGGCGAAATATCGCTGGTACAAGGAATCAGCCATCAAGATGCTAATGCCAAGCCCCAGGGGAACGGAAAGACGAACCCACTCGCGGAAGGCAGGATTGCGTATGTCAAACGATGGACGAAAATGGAAACCACTGCGGCCGGCACTAATGGCATTAAGAAAAAAATGACCGATGAACAATCCAGCCACCACGCCGAATGCCAGTGAAGTGATGCCGAAGCGTCGTGCCGCCACTACGCCCGACAGAATGATGCAGACATTATAGAGAAGAGGTACGGTTGACGGGACCAGGAACCAGCGACGCGAGAGCAGCACTGCGGCGTAGACGCCGCCAAAATAATAAAAGATTTTTCCAGGTAGCAAAATCCGCGTGATCCTGACGCAAAGCTCGAGTTGCGCCGGCGTGAAGTTGGGGAACATGTACGGCTCGATCTTCGACGCTGTCAGTTCGAGAACCGTGATACCCAGGGCCAAGATCATGAGTATCATGGTCATCATCACGGTTATGCCCTGCTGTGCCACCTCCTCCCGGTTTTCGGCACGATAGCGCGCCAGGATAGACGTGACCGTTATACCAACCGATCCCGCTGCGAGCATGCAGGAAAACGTGTCTGGAAGAGTGAAGGCGGCAACATACGCATCTGTGTTTGCGCCTGCACCGAACACGGAGGCGACATATGCCTCGCGCACATAGCCAAGCAGTCGCGAGACACACAAAGCCGACACCAGCAGCATGGCTGCCGAAATTGGCGTGTGCTCATGCGAAGGCCGTAGCAGTCCTGCGATCCGGGACCACCGGGTCTTTGGAGTTGGAGCCGTGGGGAATGCGGTAAGGTTAGTGGCTAGTGACATGATTCGGTGGAAAGCGGAAGGAAAAACATGGGGATCACAAACGCGTGCATCAGGCCATCCGAACTTCCTGACAGGCCGGAAGCATGATGCGCAAACGCCATCAGCGCCGGTAAACTGCTACTCCGATAGCAGCCTGCAATATGGCCTCCATACTTCGAGTAGCGGCATTCTTCGCCGCGCTATTGGGGATGAAGAGGATGTCTTGGGGTTGCAGCCGGACATCCTTGTTACGGCCATCAAGAATTTTTTTGACTGAGATAGGAACGGCCTCGCGGACGCCCTTGACTTGGCGAACGATCTGGGCCCGATCCAGAGCGGCCATTGGACTATTGCCACCGGCGAGCGCTAAGGCCTGAAGCACAGTGATTTGGTTGTCAGTCATGGGATACCCGCCCGGCTTGTTGACGTTTCCGATCACGTATACCACTCCCGCAGCAGCGACCACGATCGTATCCCCTGTCAGAATCGCGGGGTTGGACGTCGCGGCGAGCTCAGGATCTGGCGAGAGTGTAACCACGCTCGGAGTGTTCTGGCCTGCATGCGTGATGGAAACGGTCTTGGAGGCATTGGGTGTAAGTCCGCCTGCTTGAGAAAGCAAATCCAGCAAGTGGCGATCTGCCAGCAGTGGATATACAGCCGGATTTTTCACCTCCCCTAAGATTGAAACCCCCTGCGTGACATATTCCTTCTCGAACACGGATACTCGGGGTTCGCGGTAGAAGCCGCCCTCGACCAACTGGCGCTCAATCGATTTTTCGGCTTCGGAGGTACTCATGCCGGCGACATGAACCAGGCCGAGAGGCGGCAGGGAAATATCTCCGGAAGAGCTGACCCGGAAATCAGCGTTGAAATCCAGGGTCCCAAACATGGTCACCTGAAGAAGATCGCCGATTCCAATATGAAGGTCCTGCAGCTTCCCCGTAGCGGCAGCCTCTTGTACCAGCCCGTTTGTTGTTTTGGAAGTTGCGGTGACAGGGTCACGGGTCAGCGGACCGCTTGCGGTTTGCGCGCTCAGTCCTGGATGGACCAAGGTTAGAGTCGTCAATATCAAAATCAATATCAGGCACCTGGTCTTGTATATGCTAAGCATGGCTCGTCAACCTCCAACGGGTGTTTGGTTGATTCACTAGGCAGAACTGGAGCATTCCGTCGTACACGAGATACTGATATCCTCGCGCGTCGAAATCGGCACTAATCCGTTCTTCCTAAGTCGATAGTCGCACTGGCAATGCGGGCAGCTTAGAACGTCGTCCACTGCCGTCATCGGGATGCGCTGAGCGCAGACACACATCCATCCGATCTGCCGCGCTGGATTACCCACCACCAGCGCAAAATCTGGGACCGAACGAATGACCACCGCGCCTGCGCCGATAAAGGCGTACCGTCCAATCGTGACGCCGCAGACGATGGTGGCATTGGCACCAATGGTGGCATTGCTCCGGATCAGGGTCTCGACCAGCGAGTCCGCCGACTTCTTGATATAAGCGCGAGGATTCGGATCGTTGGTAAGTACGCAGTTGGGACCGAGAAACACGTTGTCTTCGATCGTCACACCCGTCCATACGTTGACGCCGTTTTTAACCGTGACGTTGTTGCCGAGCGTGACGCCTTGTTCGATATAGCAGTGTTCACCAATATTGCAGCCCCGCCCAATGCGCGCATCTTTCATTACATGGGCGAAAGCCCAGATACGCGTGTCTTCGCCGATCTTATCGGACTCAACTAATGCGAGGGGATGGGCCATATATGACCGGCCAGATTGCACAGCAGTCGTCGGAGTCGGAGTCATCAGGCAACGCCTTCCAGTTCCCCCAGCGCCGGTGTCAAAGTCGGCGGCCGCACGCTTAGGGAACGCTTGACAACGTCTTCCAGGACTCGAACCACTTTCAGCCCGAACGCGCCGTCAGTGCGCGGCCGCCGGCCGGTGGTGCTGCAGTCGATAAAGTGTTCGATTTCGACCAGCAAGGGTTCGACATTGCTGAGATTGGGAGCCACCATGTCGCCGAGTCGATAGGTGAGCTGGTGCTCTCCGAACGATTCGGGCTGCTTCACCACTACGCCACGGTCATAGATCTTTATCTTTTCGCTGGGCTCGGTATCGTCATACACGATCATGCGCTTGGAGCCGACGATCGACGTGCGGCGCATCTTCTGCGGAGAAAGCCAACTGATTTCGATGGATGCCACCACGCCGCTGGGGAACTGGAGCCAGATGAACGCCACATCATTCTTGTCCTTCTGCACACAGGCACGCCCGAAGGAACTTCCCCAGATGGGCATTTCGTCAAGCCAATGCAGCAGGATCGACACATCGTGGACCGCCAGATCCCAGATGACATCAACATCTTTCTGGTACAGGCCCAGATTCACGCGAGACAAGCTGATGTAATGGATGTCTCCCAACGTCCCATCCTCAATGAGGTTCTTCACCACGTTTACGGGTGGGCTGTAAATAAAGGTATGGCCGGTCATGAGCGTGCATCTTTGGCGCTCCGCCAGTTCGACGAGTTCTTCGGCAAGGCGCGAGCTGTGGGCAAGTGGTTTTTCGACCATCACATGCTTGCCGCGGAGCAGAGCTTCGCGGGCGAGTTCGAAATGGGTGGCGATTGGGGTTGCAATCACTACCGCGTCCACGCTGTCCCAGAGCTCGTTCGCCGACGCGAATCCCTTCAGCGAAGGATAAGAGCGTACTGCCTTCCCAAGGCTCCTCGGGTTGGCATCGCAGCAAGCGACGAATTCACATTTCTCCGTCTGGTTCAGGGCCCGCGCGAGATTGGGCCCCCAGTAGCCGTAGCCGATCAGTCCGACTCTCATATTTATCCTGCCTTCGCCAGGGAATTGAGGAGGGCTTGCTCTTTCTTTGCGTTTGACACGACCACCGCATCCAGGAACTGCGACTGAATGCGTTCTTGCAGCAACTCAATATTCGGCATGACACAATGCCCGCCAATCCAGCCTGGAAAAATGTGTGAGGGAAGAAAATCAACTTCCTTGATGAAGGCATTCATCTCGTCGAACGAAGCGTCGTAGGATTCGGCAAAGCGCTCCACGTCCTGGGCCCAGCCGATGAGTATGCCCAGCCACGTAGTCTCGATTAACTTGGCTAGCTCGCCAATCTCCGGGGTGCGGAAGAGGTCAGTGCGAAAACCGGCGGCGCCGAGGTGCTCCAGCGCCAGCGTGGTGGCGACATTATCGATGCCAGCCACAAACTTCTTGTAGCGAAGCAGATCCTCTTCCATCCGCACATGCTTGCCGCGTGCCGGGCTGTAGGCAAGCCTGGCGCCGGATTCGTCATAGACTCGGCGAGTAGTACCGGGAACAACTGTGCTGTGGATAATCGTCAGTTCTGGTTTGTACTTGCGAATGTAGGCAACGGTCGTACCGACGAAATCGGGGATCTGGTACGGGTAGCAGATGTGCATCGTCGAGCAGGGCGCGGCAACTTCGACGGGCTCAATGTCAACCCCGACGCACTGATGAGCGCGACTAAGAATTTTCTGAAGCGGTTTTCCAATTTCCCCTTGGCCCACAACAATGACAACTGAGTCAGTCACGAGAGTCTCTCCTGATTTGTAGCCGGATCGTTTGGTTTGGAGCTGGATTATTTCGACGGAATCAACACTGGCCGCTGCTCAAAGCTTGTTTCCAATCAAAGGCAGGGGTGAACTTTAGCGCCTCCAACACCATCTGGTAAGCGCGGCCATAATTCGGATCGAGCAGGCTGCGGTTGTGCCAGAGCAGAGTGAATACGCCTCCCACACACTTGCAGTGCTCCGCACATTGCAATAGCAGCGCTACCGATTCCTCTGGAGCCCGGCGCATGTAGTAAGCGAGGGTGACATCCATGGCCAACAGCGGAATCTCCAACAAATCGATCTTGCGATTCAGTTCCAGCGACCACGGACGATACGGCACACAAGTGCCTGCCCGGAAACCGATGTGATCGGAAAAACCCACAGTGCTGTCGTACGCTAAGCCACACTTTTCCCAGTCGTGCCAGGTACGCGGGTGCCAGCGCAAGAAGTGCTGACGGCCTCCGACTCTGCTCTCGTCGATCACTTCACAAATGTGTTCCACCTCATCGCCGAGACGGTGCAGATTATTAAAGGTGTAATAGCTCGGATGAACGCCCAGTTCCACCCCTTCATTCTTCAGGCGGGAGACAACCTTGTGGACATGTTTCATGGATAAGTCATAACCGCTGTCCCAGTCGCTCTTTGGGGAATTCTTCCAGTACAACGCCGAGGCCAACCCGTGGTCCTTTGACAGTTCCGTAATCCGACATAGCGCTTCGAGTAAGCTGGGTCTGAGTCCGAACGCGGGACCAAGCAAATCACGCAGGGTGGCGAACGGCTTATGCCGTTTTACCGTGTGTCCCAGCGAGTTGGTGAGATCAAGAGGAAATCCTATCTCGTCCACGTCGTGGGAGAGCTTGACGCGCAACTTGCGCTCGGGTGGCCGCCAGCCCGGGAGCAGCAGCTCGATCACCTGCTGGAGGGCCAGACCGTATTCATCGACGATGGGACGATGCAGGAAGTTATGCTTGAACGCCACACTCTGCGTGGCGCGGAAGCGTCCGTGCATATCTCTTTCGTCCGACTGTAACTCCTCGAAGCGGCTCAGGGTCAGAAGCATGGACGCAAGCAGATCAATCGGACATTCCCAGGTGTCCGCGCTGGTCCTCACAAAAAGTGGTCCAGCGTACGGCCGATCCACAAACGGAACGATAAAGTTTGGAACAAGAGCGGAGAGCGGGCTCGCCAGTGGATGTGGCCACGCGACACGCATCACGTAATAATCCCCATTGAAAAGGTCGTGCCAGAACGCTGCAGGCGCATGACGGAAGCGAATTCTTGCATCGCGACCGAGCGCCACAACTGTGGCATCATCGTTGACTTCCACCTTCCACGAATTAAGCAGCTCAAGAGGAATTGCGGCTCGATGCGCCAACTGCCGGAGTGCATACAGTCTGGCTGCCGGGCTGACGCCGCGTTCCAATTGGACTTTGAAAGACGAAGACGGCGAGTTTGCCTCCGCCGGATCGCCATGCGGCGCTTCGGGACGCAACGCGTGCGAACCATACAATGCCACCTGAGGCATCGCTGAGCAGTCAAGCCCGGAGATTTGTTTTGCGAGACTCATCGCGTTGCAAAAACATTCCGCGGACTAGCCGCGGACTGGTAGGCTCCGATGTCAATTCCGGAGCCAGTTCGGGATCGCTCCTCAATGTCGTCCACTGGTGCGCCTTCCGTAGTCCCTGAACGAAGTGCGGGGCTACCTGGCTTCAGGCGGTAGTCGCCGCGGGAATCGCCCGTGTAGTTCACGAATTGCGGGTCAGCTTTGATAGTGTCGGCGGCCACGTTGCCGTTTTGAAGCTGGAAAGGCCCGAGTTTGTTCTCGTAGGTCAAGTTCTTGACATAGCGATTATGGGTACCGGTATTCCCGGATTCCACAAAACCATACCGGCTGTTGTATGCCAGGATGTTGTTGGAGACGAGGCAACTGTCGGCTCGGTTTCCCTTAGGTTTATCCCCGGCGCCGACGACCAAACCGGAAGAGCCGTTGTTGAAGACCGTATTGCCCGAAATCACAACGTCGGATGCGGCATGCCACAGGTGAATGCCATAAGCACGGTTGTGGTATACGAGGTTGTTGAAAATATGGCCGCCCCGGTTGGCATGGTAGATGCCATGCACCTGGCTGCCCGAGGTGGCACATTGAGAAGCGTTGGTCCAACCGATATCGTGGACTCGATTGCCAATCGTGTCGTTGTCGCTCCCGGAGTAGTTGCCGTGAAAGATCCCCGCGCCACCGTTGTCGCAAAGAGCGGAAGTCGGTCCAGCGATATCGTGCACGTGGTTGGCAATGAATCGGACATGAGAGCCGTCATTGTAAAGCCCGGTTCGCCCGATACCACTTACATCGAAACCAATGATGTCCACGTAATTGCCCCGGTTGTCCCAGGCGCTGCGATCAATGACGTCCCCGTTGATGTGGGCCTCCCATTGCTGCTCCGAAATGTAAGTGATGCGGGCATCCGCGACTCCTGAAGCAGCCGTGGCGATTCTTCCTCTGTACACACCGGGGAGTACGTGCACGGTGTCACCCGGCAGCAACCACGTTGCTGCGTACTCAATCGTCGCCCAAGGGCGCTTCAGAGAACCCGCATTGTGATCGCTTCCGTTAGGCGAAACGTAGTAGTTTCGACCGCCCGCTGGCGCACGGCTGTCTTTGGATTCCAGTCCATATGCGGCAATGTTCAACAGCAAGATGCTGGACAGAATGGCCGTCGAGATTCCGTAGAACACCGTGTTAGGGTTTCGCGACATGTCGAGCTCCGTAAATCACACTGTCATAAGGGACAGCGTGATACGAGACTTCAGCCCAGGAACTGCATGTACTTCCGATTCTTTAAATAAGCCGCGCAAACGAACTGCATGTACTTCCGATTCTTTAAACAAGCGGCCGCGCAATAGATAATTCTTCAATTACATCTGCAGTCCGTGCCAGCGCCACGTCCTCTGGTTGAACCACAACCTCAAATCCAATTAATCAGGAAGGAATCACATCATGTCTAATGCTGGGAAAATAACCTGTTTAATCTTTTTACTAGCGCGCGTCGGAACGATGTCCGCGCAGAGCGTGGGCGACGGCTTTCAGAGCGACAGTGCGAGCGTTTCGGTTGCAAATACTACCGTCGCTCAATATTACGTGTCACCGACCGGCCACGACTTCAACAATGGCTCCGCGGCTCATCCATGGGCGTCCATCACACACGCGGCGACAATGATTGGCCCTGGCGCCACCGTTCACGTCGCTCCCGGAACGTATAAGGGTTACATCACCACTAGAGCCAACGGCACGTCGACATTGCGAGTTACGTATGTATCTGACGTGCAATGGGCAGCGAAGATCGTCGGCAACCTGGTAGACCGTAGCACCTGGCACAATTACGGAAATTACGTTGACATTACGGGATTTGAATTGACCTCGGTTGGGCGTATAGGCCTGTACAACGATGGATCGTTTGTGCGCTACATCGGGAACCATGTCCACGATATCGCAGGTCCAACTTCCGCGACGTGCGACTTGGGTGGAGCTGGAATTATGCACGGCAATTACTCGGCAGCACACGACGAGATGATTGGAAATTTCGTTCATGATATCGGCCTGGTTAACTCCGCCCAGTGTCCTGGCTACTCTACGGTTCATGGACTTTATCACGCGAATCCGCAGGGACGAATCGTCAATAATCTGGTCATTCACGCCAGGGACTACGGTATTCACCTTTACCATTCGGCGACCGCTGTCATCGTCGCAGACAATACATCCCTGAATAACGGGGCGAGCGGGTTGGTAGTAGGAAACTCCAATGGAGGCTCGGACAATAATACGGTCGTTACCAACAACATCTTTGCCTATAACAGCGATTACGGTTTCCGCGACGACAGCGGCACGACCGGCCCAAATAATAAGTACGACAACAACCTAACCTTCCACAATGGCTATGGAACTTACGTTGCCTCGGGCGGTACGGTCAGTGGCAACATCAGCAGTGATCCACGATTTGTCAACTACACGGGAACCGCCCTGGGCAAGTACCAGGTACAGCCTACAAGTCCGGCCATCGCCTCAGGAACGACACTCAACGTTCCCAGCATTGATTTCGACGGAGGCGTACGCTCTGCCGTTAAAGGCTACGATGTGGGATGCTATGAATACGGCGCTACCCCTGGGACTTGGCCCTGGTACTGACGTTGAGGGTCCATAGCCGGCATCAACGGCTGTGGGCTCTCTTTTCTTCGAGGAGCACCCGTCTCGAGCAACTCTGAGTAGAACTTGAGGAGTACGCGCTCTTCGCTATTCCAGTTGTAGAGCTCGCAGGCGGCCTGCCGTCCGCGGCGTCCCATAGCTTCGGCCTCAGCGTCATGGCTGAGCAAGTATTCCATGGCGCGCGCAATCGCCTGCGGATCCTGCGGATCG
>Ga0209118_1000809_pt1 | contig 15798 bp, 14 predicted proteins | sample BlaSpr_A8_Ref_M1_FD_187988 | JGI IMG/M metagenome (GOLD analysis project Ga0209118, IMG submission 187988) | Forest soil microbial communities from Thunder Bay, Ontario, Canada - Black Spruce, Ontario site 2_A8_Ref_M1 (SPAdes) (version 2) | ecosystem: Environmental > Terrestrial > Soil > Boreal...
CGGCATGCACCAGCTTGCGCTCGCCGGTTTCGCCCGTCTCCGTGTCCAGCCAACTCACCTGCTGCCAGCTGGGATGAAAATCACATCCTATAATCATCACGCGAAGGCTCCTTCCTTTCCGAGAAGCCTGGGTCCTCAAACCAAGACTACCGGTTTGATCGAGCCTTCGCTCTTATCCAATCCACCCTTTTCGCGTTGTGTGCGAAAGGGTGGGAGGCTCTCCATCGTCGATCCAGCCCCGAGAGGGGCGGCATAGCTTTAGCCCAGGGCGCAAGCCCTGGGTAGGGCATAAGAGAAGATCCACGCCCCGCACGGGCGCCAAGCTACCCAGCCCGCTGATGGGCACCGTTGCGGCGCCACCTTTTTAGCGTTCGACGGGTGGAAGACTCGTCCGTCAGCCCCGGAGGCGCTTGATCGACCCTTGACTCATCATGATGAGTCACTTAAACTCATCTTATGGCTAAGAGGCTGCAAGTGATCCTACAGGACCCGGAATACCGCGAAATTCAAAAAATCGCGCGCTCCCGCCGTATGTCGCTAGCCCAGTGGGTCCGCCAAGCCTTGGACTTGGCTCGTCGACGCGAGCCTCTGGGAGCCGCCGGCAAGAAACTCGAAGTAATCCGCGCCGCCGCACAACACGACTACCCCACAAGCGACATCGACACCATGCTGGCAGAAATCGAGAAGGGATACGGAACCGGTCCGCAGCCGTGATTCTGATCGACTCCAATATCCCGATGTACCTGGTGGGCGCGCCCCATCCCCACAAAAGCGACGCGCAACGCCTGCTCGAAAAACTAGTCAGCGACCGCCAGCGCCTGGTGACCGATGCCGAAGTGCTCCAGGAGATCCTGCACCGCTACGTCGCCATCAACCGCCGCGACGCCATCCAACCAGCCTTCGACGCCCTCCTAGGCATCGTCGATCAAGTCCTACCCACCGACCGAGCGGTAACAGAGCGGGCAAAAGAAATTGTCCTGGGACGCCCGCAAATGTCCGCCCGCGACGCCGTCCACCTGGCCGTAATGGAACAACACGGCATCGAGCAAATCCTAACCTTCGACGCAGGCTTCGACGGCTTCCCTGGGATTACCCGGCTGTCATGACAAAATCTAGAGGATAATGTGGAAAGAAGTCGTCCGCGAATTCTTGGAGAAAAAGGGAGTGTAGCGTAACGCCGGCATCTTGCCGCCTTGCTCTGGAAATACAAGCTCGGACTTCAGCCGACGGATCCTGTAGTTGCTAATGGCATGGTGTATTTCGGTTCGGCGGACGGCCATCTCTACACGTTCGGCCTTCCTCATGACGGCGTTCGCTCTACATCAACCAAACCGCATCCACATCCACAATCACCTGCGTCCGCGGAATCTTTTCACGCGCTGCATAGATGAGCATCGATCTTAGTACCCCGTTGAGCTTCTCCCGGCTAGCCGATTTCAACACAAAATGATAGCGGTAGTCGCGCTTTAGACGCACAATCGGCGCCGCCGCCGGGCCCAACACGCGAATGCCTTCATGCCGCGTCTTCTCGAACCACTTGCCCAAAATGCCCGACCATTGCAGCGCCTCATCCAGTTGGTCGCTGCGGACCAGAACATTGGCCAACGCGCTGTACGGCGGATAGTGCATCCAACTGCGGAAGCGCAACTCCTTTTCATAGAAGCCAATGAAGTCGTGCTGCGCCGCGTACTGCACCGCATAGTGATCCGGAAAGTAGGTCTGCAACACGACCTTGCCCGGAGTCTGCCCGCGCCCCGCGCGTCCCGCCACCTGAGTCAGCAATTGAAAGGTGCGCTCCGCCGCTCGAAAATCCGGAAATCCCAACGCCGCATCAGCCCCGACCACGCCCACTAGCGTGACCCCATGAATGTCGTGACCCTTAGCGATCATCTGCGTGCCCACCAGCACGTCAAGTTCGCCTTCGTTGAGCGCGTTGAGCGCGCGTTCGAAATCTTCGTTGCCGCGAACCGTATCCCGATCGAGACGGCCGATGCGCGCCTTTGGAAACAGGCCGTGCAACAACTCTTCCAGCTTCTCGGATCCAGTCCCAAGAAAATACACGTACTCGCTGCCACACTCCCCACAGACCTTCGGCACCGGCGACATGAACCCGCAGTAGTGGCACACCATGCGATTCGAACGCTTATGATGCGTCATCGCAATGGCGCAGTTCCTGCATTCCATCCGGTTCCCACAAGATCGGCACAGCGCCACCGGAGAGTATCCGCGACGGTTGAGCAGCACCATTACTTGCTCCTTGCGATCCAGCCGCTGCTTGATTTCCTCCGCCAGCTTCCGCGAAATAACCTGCTCCTTGCCCGTCTCCTGAAACTCCTGCCGCATGTCAATGACCTCGACCTCGGGCAGTGGCCGATGTTCCACCCGATCCCGCAATTCGAGCAGCGCATACTTGTTCTTCTTGGCGTTGAAATACGATTCCAGCGAAGGCGTGGCCGAGCCCAGCACAACCACTGCGTCCGCCATCTTGGCCCGCATCACCGCCACATCGCGCGCGTGATATCGCGGCGTTTCTTCCTGCTTGTAGGATGAATCCTGCTCCTCGTCCACGATCATCAACGCCAGATTTGACACCGGAGCAAACACCGCCGAACGCGTGCCCACCACCATGCGCGCCTCTCCGTGCTTGATGCGATGCCACTGCTCGGCCCGCTCCTGATCGGACAGCGCCGAATGCAGGATGGCGACTTCATCTGCGAACACCTGATGCAGATCAGCCGCAACCGCTGGCGTAAGCCCGATCTCCGGAACCAGCAGGATCGCCGACCGTCCCGCCTCCAGAACCGAGCGCATGGCCGCAAGATAAACCGCAGTCTTGCCTGACCCGGTCACGCCGTGCAACAACATGCCCGAGAACTTGCCTGCGTGTACGCAGTCCTCAACCTTCTTGAGTGCATCCTGCTGCGCGGAATTGAACTGAAAGTCTAACGGCGAGGGCCGAGTCTTCTTACTCGCGACTGTGAACTCAACTGGCTCTTCGACGATCTCGACCAGCCCACGCTTCACCAATGTTCCCAGCGTCGTCCGGGGAACCTCCAGCGCTTGCAAAGTCTCCACGGCGAGCCGCCCGCCCGCAGCGGCCAACGTTTCGACTAACGCTTGCTGATTGGAATTGAGTTTGCCGTCCGCAGTCTTCAACAGAGCAACCTTCATGGTGCGAGTAGCGTCGCGAGCATCCGACAAATCTTCCCGCACGATCCATTTCTTTCGCACCATGCCGCCGAGCACGGATTTTGAAACGCGGGTTGCGGCGCGCAAGCTCTCTTCCCTCACCGTGTCGCATTCGGCCAGGTAGTCCAACACGCGAAACTCCGCCAGTTGATCCTCGGGCGTCTTGCGGGAGCGAGCCGATGAACCTGACATCCCCGCAAGGTGCAGCGCCATCTGTCCATCGTTCGCGATGCGATATCCAATCGTTCGTTTGAATTCCGCGGCCAGCGGCAGCATGGTACGAAACACTTCGCCCAACGGCGCCAGATAGTAGTCCGCAATCCATTTGCCCAGTTGAACAAGTTGCTCATCGAGCACAGGCGAAACATCAAGCACGCTGAGGATGTTCTTTGCCTGAACTGTTGGCGGACGATCATGCAGTGCGGTGACGACGCCCGACATGCGCTGCTGGCGAAAAGGAACCAGCACGCGCCCGCCGACCACCGGCTGCATCCCGTCAGGGACGCGGTAGGTGAACGCAGTGTCCAACGGCACCGGGAGCGCGACGTCGCAGAATTCAGGCATGCGGGAATAGGATTTGGCTGATGGCAATCGTAACATCGCGTCGAGGCGCAGCGCAGGCGGTCAATCGACGTAATGTTCCACGTGGAATATTGTTGTGCAATAGCTTGTAGCTATATAAGGAAACGCGGTGATTCTTAACCACTTACAAGTTTGATGTGCGACTTCGAGTTTTGGGCCCGTGGCTTCCCGAGACAGAAATTGTACAAAGTTGTGACATTCTCCTGACAACCGCCCGCCCGGATGAGCCCTAATATCATGCATTCGCGGGTCAGACATATCAGCGTTCTCGCCTGCGCAGGATATTGGGTCCTCCCCCGCCCTCTAACCGTTCATTTACCTCAAAGGAGAAATCAGCATGCAACGTGCAATCGTTCGCACCACCGCTCTGACCTTGTGGCTCACGCTGGCGCTGGGGTTCGCTTCCAGCCCGGCTCTGGCACAATATAAGTTAACCAACCTGACTTCAAATCGGTCCGGCAAGGCAAAGAACATGGATCCCCTTTTAGTGAATGCCTGGGGACTGGTCTACGCGCCCGGTAGTCCGTTCTGGGTTAGCGACGAAGGCAACGGCTGGTCTACGCTTTACGATGGCGCCGGAGTGCCACAAAGCCTGCAGGTGGTTATTCCTCCAGCCAGCGGTAGCGGGGCGGGCTCGCCCACGGGAATTGCCTACAACGGTTCGAGTGAGTTCAAGATTGACACTCGGACGTCCGCCTTCTTGTTCGCAACCCTGGATGGCACCATTCAAGGCTGGTCGCATTTCTCTCCCAACCTGGCCCTCATCGGGGTGAATAACTCGGGCTCGCACGCCAGCTACACCGGCCTGGCCATCACCAGCAAGAGCTCCGGGAATTTCCTGTATGCCGCCGACACGGCGAACAACAAAGTGGATGTGTACGACGGCACCTTCAAGTTCGTGACCTCATTCACGGATTCAACCATTCCGAAGGGTTTTGTTGTGTTTGGCATCCAGGACATCAACGGTCAGGTTTACGTCTCCTATGTCAGCGCGTCAGGCGGAGGAGGGGGGTACATTGACATCTTTAAGGAAGATGGCACATTTGTGAAGCGGTTTGCTCATGGGAAACCGCTGAACCAGCCTTGGGGATTTGCCGTGGCTCCGAGGAATTTCGGTTCGCTGAGCAATACTCTGCTGATATCCAACAACACCAACGCCGGGACTATCAACGGCTTCAATCTCAAAACCGGGAAGTTTGTAGGGACCATCACGAACGCCGCGGGCAAGCCCATTAAGATCGACCAGCTTTGGGGAATCGAGTTCGGCGGAGGGAGTGCAACCAACGGGAAGAAGAACCAGCTCTTCTTCACCGCCGGGCCGAACAACAATGTGAATGGCTTGTTTGGGGTGATCGCGTTCAAGTAGTTGTGGCTAATTGGCAGACGATAAGTTGCACCAAACATGTATGGTTGCCGCCGGGGTCTGGGTTTAAATTATCCAGCGCCCCGGCGCGCGCCAGGCAACCGCCGCTTCGACTTCCCTCGCAACAGTTATGAATTCAGCCAAGTACCGCACGGGGCGTGGACGCCCGCGCCTACATGGGCAACTGGCGGGTGCCGACTGTCCCTGCTACCATTTCAGCAGATGCCCCCTCGCAGGCTGGCGGGAAAAACTGGACAGCGAGCGCGCAAAGCTGGAGGCGCGGGAGTTGCCCGCGAGCGCGGCCGGCGCGCCGAACTGGTCATCATCACGGGCATGAGTGGCTCGGGGAAAGCCTCCGTGCTCAAGGCTTTTGAGGACCTGGGCTACTATTGCGTGGACAATTTGCCGGTGGGGCTGATTCCGCAATTCGCCGAGTTGGCCGGCCAGTCTTCCGAGATCGAGCGCACCGCGCTGGTGGTCGATGTTCGCGAAGGCACGCAACTGGAAGCTCTGCCCGAGATCGTGAAATCGGTCCGGCGTATCCTGCCCACCAAAATGCTTTTTCTTGAGGCAGCGGATGCAGTCCTGTTGCGCCGTTACAGCGAGACCCGGCGCCCCCACCCGTTAGGCACCAAGACGACGGTAAGAGCGTCGCTGGCCGCCGAGCGTCAGCACTTGCGACGCATTCGGGCCATGGCAGATCTGGTGATCGACACTTCCAAGTTCAACGTCCACGAACTGCGGTCCCACATCACGGAACGTTTTCAGAAGCAGGAATCGGGCAATAGCATTCTGGTTTCGTGCGTGAGCTTCGGCTTCAGGCATGGAGTGCCGGAGGACGCGGATTTGGTGTTTGACGTTCGTTTTTTGCCGAATCCCCATTTTGTACCGGAGTTTCGTCCGCTTACTGGCCGCGATCCTAAGGTTGCGAAATATATCCGGTCATTTCCCCAGACCAAGGAATTCATCAATCGGATTTCCAAGCTGCTGGTTTATCTGTTGCCGCACTACATCCGCGAAGGTAAGAGTTATCTTACGATCTCTTTCGGTTGCACCGGAGGCCAGCACCGCTCGGTGATGATTGCGGAAGACGTCAGCAAGCGCCTGCGGAAGGCTGGATACCGGGTGAAGGTAGTGCATCGGGATAGTCCAGGGTAGGTGGCCGATGGTCGTTAGTCGTTAGTCGTTGGTCGTTGGTCGATGGTCAAGATCAAGCAAACTGTCATCGCGCGGAGCCGAGGGACCTTGTGTATTGTGTCCGCTTGGCGATGCGTGCGTCTGTGGCGAAGGTCACATCCGGTAGCAGAGCGGAAACGCAAGGTCCCTCGACTGCGAATCATCGTTCGCGAGCGAACGATGATTCTTCGCTCGGGATGACAGGGCATGGCATTGCCAACGACCAACGACCAACGACTAACGACCAACGACTAACGACCAACGACTAGCGACCAACGACTAACGACCATCGACTGAAGTAGAATGAAGGCTTGCGACGCATGCCGATTTCATCCGTAGCAGGCCGCGTCTGGCTGCGCATGGGGAGCCTCCGATGCGGCAACTGACACGCCTCATACGATACGTGGCGCCCTATTGCTGGCCGGTCGGGGCCTCCGTACTCCTGATGGCGGCTGTGGGACTGCTGGATGCCTTCCGCCTGCTGCTCATCGGACCCATCTTTGACCGCGTGCTGAACCCGGGTTCGCAGTCTCGCGAGATGCAATTGTTCACGGTTCCAGGCAGCGGGCATCCCATCTACCTGCAGCAGTTCGTTCCATCGCACTTTCAGAATCCGTGGACGGTGGTGGCCTTTGCCCTGGTAGCGGCGACGGTGTTGAAAGGAATCTGTGATTATGCGGGCACGTACCTGGTGAACTACGCCGGCTTCGGCATGATTACCGATCTGCGCAACGATCTCTACGACTCAATCCTTCAGCGCTCAGCGGCATTTTTTCACAAGCACACGACGGGCACTCTGGTTTCGACGATCGTCAATGATGTCGAGCGCGTGCAGTACGCCATGTCGAGCGTGCTAGCCGAGTTTCTGCAGCAGTTTTTTACATTTAGTTTTACTGCGCTGGTGGTGGTGGCGCTGGGGCGCAAGTTTGCCTGGGTTCTGGTTTTGTTCGTGCCTGTCATTATCTTCTCGGCGGGAAGAATCGGGCGGCGGGTGCGGCACACGACACGGCGCGGTCAGGACAAGCTGGCCGACATTCAGAACATTCTGCACGAGACCATTACCGGCAACCGGATTGTGAAGGCATTCAGCATGGAGTCGTGGGAGATTGCGCGATTCCGCAAAGCCGCGCAGCGCCTGTTCCGCGCCAATCTCCGTTCCGTGGCTGCGGTGGCCATCAGTTCGCCTTTGATGGACATTTTTGGCGCTATCGCCATTGCCTTACTTTTGTTGTTGGGGCGCGAACAGATCAATCACCACGTTTTTTCGTCCGGCACTTTTCTGGCGTTTATCGTGGCCGTCTTCAAGCTGTACGATCCGGTACGCAAGTTCGCATTGTTTAACAACAATTTCCAGCAGGCCCTGGGTGCCTCGTCCGAGATATTCAAGTTCATGGATACGGAGGACGATGTAAAGGAGAAACCCGGAGCCAAGCCGTTGCCACCATTTTCACGCAGCATCCGGTTTGAGAACGTTTGCTTCTCCTACGCGTCAAGAGGCCAGTCCGACGGCGAAGAGGGACGCGAGATCCTGCGCGATATCAATCTCGAAGTCCACGCCGGCGAGGTTCTCGCCGTGGTGGGATCGAGTGGCGCGGGCAAGAGCACGCTGGTGCACCTCATTCCGCGTTTTTTTGACGTGACCTCGGGGAGTTTAACTATTGACGGCCGCGACGTACGCGAAGCCACACTGGCTTCGCTGCGTTCGCAGATCGGGGTGGTGGCCCAGGACACGGTGCTGTTCAACGACACAGTGCGGAACAACATTGCCTACGGACAGCCCGGCGTCCCGCAAAAAGCGGTGGAGGAGGCGGCTCACGCCGCGTTGGCGCATGACTTTATCATGGATTTGCCGAGTGGTTACGAGACGGTGATTGGTGAGCGCGGCCTACGGCTTTCGGGTGGGGAGCGCCAGCGTATTGCGATTGCGCGAGCGCTGCTGAAGAACGCGCCGATTTTGATTCTCGACGAAGCCACGTCGGCGTTGGACAGCGAATCGGAAGCGCTAGTCCAGTCGGCGCTGCAGAACCTGATGACCGGACGCACCGTGGTCGTGATTGCTCATCGGCTTTCCACGGTACGGCGCGCCGATCGAATCGTGGTACTGGAGAATGGGACCGCGGCGGACATTGGCCCGCACGAGGAGTTGATGAAGAAACTGGGTACGTATCGCCGCTTGTACGAGCTGCAATTTGCGGAAGCGGAGCAACCGAGACCTGAAGTGCATGCAGAGTGAAAATTGCGCGGCGAGCATCGGGAGAATGTCTTTCAGCGCACTCGCAGACGCCAAAGGGGACAGGGATCCTTCGACTTCACTGGTTTGCTTGCGAGCGAGCAAGCCAGTTTCGCTCAGGAAGACGGTTTAGGAATATGTCTATCCGCTCGATGACCGGGTTCGCGCAGGTGAAAGGGCAGATTAACGGTCAGCTCGGCTTCACCCTCTCGCTCAAATCGGTGAATCACCGGTTTCTAGACATCCATTTCCGCATGCCGTCCGATAGCGACGATCTGGAGATGAAGCTCCGCCGGCGTTTGAAGGAGAGGATGGCTCGCGGCCATGTGGAGCTGACTTTGAATATGGAACGCAGCGTGAGCGAAGGTTTTACGCTCAACCGCGCGCTGGTGGGTGGTTACGTTCAGGCATTTCGTGCCGCAGCCGCGGAATTCGGCGTGGCAGCGGAGCCCGACCTCAACGCAATTCTTCGCATGCCGGGTGTGCTTGAGTCCGAGGCGTTGCCGGTCGACGATGGTTTGGAAGCCGCGGTTCTCTCCAAGATGGAAGAAGCCCTGAGCCGGCTGAACCAGATGCGCGAGGAAGAGGGGCGCGGCACGGAGCGTGAATTGAGACAGCGCATGGGCCACGTGCAGCAAGCCAGGGAAGGCGTGGAGAAGCACCGCCAGGCGGCGCTGCAAGCCTATGCCGAGCGATTGAAGACGCGCCTGCAGGAGCTGATCGGTTCACAAATCGAACCGGAACGCATTCTGCAGGAAGCGGCGCTGCTGGTCGATCGCAGTGACATTCAGGAAGAACTGGTGCGCCTCGATCAACACGTGAAGCACCTTCTGGGCCTGCTCGATCAGGGCGGAGAAGTGGGCAAGAAACTGGATTTCCTGCTGCAAGAGATGAACCGCGAAGCGAATACACTGCTTTCCAAGACTTCGGGGCTGGCAGGAGAAGCGCTGAAAATTACCGAGCTTGGGTTATCCATGAAAGCCGATATCGAAAAGGCGCGCGAACAGGTGCAGAACCTCGAATGACCACCGTTTACATCATTTCGGCGCCTTCGGGTTCGGGCAAGTCAACACTGGTGGACAAAGTGCGCAAGCTTGTTCCGGACCTGGATTTCTCCATTTCCTATACCACGCGCTCGCCGCGGGGGAACGAGCAGAATGGGCAAGAGTATTTTTTCGTGTCGCGCGAGGAGTTCCAGCAAATGGTGCGGCGAGATGAATTCCTGGAATACGCCGATGTGTTTGGCAACTACTACGGCACGGCGAAGAGCGTGCTGCGTCAGGCGGAGGAGCGAGGGAAAGATCTGCTGCTTGACATCGATGTTCAAGGAGCGGAGCAGATCAAGGGTAAACTTCCGTCGGCACTAAGTATTTTTATTATGCCGCCGGATCGCAAGACTTTGGAGTCGCGCCTGCGAAAACGCAGTCTGGACGCGGAAGGAGTGATCCAGCGCCGATTGGTCACGGCCAGTCGTGAGATTGAGAATTACCAGAAATACGACTATATTCTGATTAACGACCGTCTGGAAGAATCCATCGAAGCGCTGATGGCAATTCTCCTTGCGGAACGACTGAAGCGCTCCGGAGTTCAAGGGTCCGCTCACGATGCAGAAACGCTGGCCAAGGCCGAAGGTTGCCGTTTGAGCAACATAAGGGAACGACTGCAGCCGATCTTGGCCTCGTTTGCGGCCGCAGCCACTCCGGGTGGGCGCTAGCCACAGGGGAGAACACGATGAAGTTGATTGAAGGGTTCGACAGCAACTATCGATACATCCTGGTAGCCGCTCGCCGCGCACGGCAGTTGCAAGGCGGTGCGCCCCCGGTCATCGAAACTCACTCCCGCAAACCCTGCCGAATTGCGCAGGACGAAATCAAGGCGGGCAAGGTGAAGTGGGTGATCCCAGAAACGCCCAAATCGGCAGTCGAAGTAGTCAGCGAAATGCTCGACAAGGCGCTGGGGCAAGAGTAGGTGCAGTTTGCAATTGCTAACGCCGATTGAGTCGACCTCGGGCGTGGAAGAATCGGCAATTGGGAATTGACAATCGGCAACCATGAAAATCGCTCTCGGCGTCAGCGGCGGGATTGCGGCCTACAAGGCGGCGGAGATTGTCCGCCTGCTGCAAGATCGCGGCATCCGCGTGCAGGTCGTCATGACCCACGCCGCCCAGGAGTTTATCCGGCCTCTCACCTTTGCGGCACTCTCCGGCGAAAAGGTTACTACCGACATGTTCGGCGCGGGCCCTAGCGAGCCGCCGAATATAGATTCCGCGGTCGAGCATATCGCGGTGGCCCAATCCATCGATGCGCTCCTGGTTGTGCCGGCAACCGCGGACGTTCTCGCCAAATTCGCCCAAGGCCTCGCCAGCGATTTTCTCAGCACCCTTTATCTCGCAACCACGGCCCCGGTCGTAGTCGCGCCCGCCATGAACGTCAACATGTGGGACCACCCGGCCACACAGGCGAATCTTGAGATTTTGAAAAAGCGCGGCGTACGGATCGTGGAACCAGGCACTGGATATCTGGCCTGCGGCATGACGGGTCCGGGCCGCCTGGCCGAGAATGAAGCGATCGTTGCGGCCACGCTGGAGGCGCTGGGCGCCTCGCAGGAGTTGGCCGGCGAAACGGTTTTGATTACCGCTGGCCCTACGCGAGAGAAGATTGATCCTGTACGATACCTTACCAATCGTTCCAGTGGCAGGATGGGCTATGCATTGGCCGAAGCTGCCCTCCGCCGTGGAGCACGCGTGTTGCTGGTGAGCGGACCGACCGCGCTGAACCCGCCAGCGGCGGCTGAAGTCACGCGCGTGGAGTCCGCCGAAGAGATGCGGCAGGCCGTTTTGAAGCTGCTGCCGCAGGCAACGATCGTGATCAAGACGGCGGCAGTCTCCGACTACCGCCCGAAGTCTTTGGCCTCGCACAAGATCAAGCGCAGCGGCCCGATGACTCTCGAACTTGAGCCTACGGCGGATATCCTGGGCGAGATCGCGCGCCACAAACAATCCCAATTGATCATTGGCTTTGCCGCCGAGACTCAGAACGCACTGGAAAACGCACGCAAGAAACTGGCCTCGAAGTCGCTCGATGCCATCGTAGTCAACGATGTTTCACGCGAGGGCGTAGGCTTCGACTCCGATCGCAATGCGGTTACCATCATTACTCAGCACGAAGTAGTGGAAGTCCCGGAGACGACCAAATGGGAAGTCGCGCAACGCGTTCTCGATCAAGTAGTGCGGCTTCGGAATCCACAAAACGCTCCCGTAAAGATTGGGAAGTAGCAGATGTCTCGCGTGCTCGATCCGCAACTTAAGCGCGCATTAGCCGAACGTGTCCGCTACTACAACGAGTTGGGCATTTACGATTTCTACCGCCGCGACCCCGCTGAAGCCAACCCCAGCAGAATGCAAGATGCAGTCATTCACGAAAATCCAGCAACCCAGCCAGAACAGCGAGAGCAAATGACACCCAGGAACAACGCGGCTATCGCGGTACCAGTTGTACCGGAAGACTTGTTCGAAGGGACGAACTCGACGCCCGAGTCAGGAGTGATTGATCCCGTCCAGGCTCTGCGGTTGATTCGCGAGGATCTCGGCGATTGCACGCGCTGCCGCCTGAGCAAACAAGGACGCAAGCAGATCGTCTTCGGCGTGGGCAATCCGAACGCTGAGCTGATGTTCATCGGCGAGGCTCCAGGCGCGGATGAAGACCAGCAGGGTGAGCCCTTCGTGGGCCGCGCCGGACAGTTGCTCAACAACATGATCAAGGCCATGGGCCTGCGGCGTGAAGACATCTACATCGCGAACATCATCAAGTGCCGTCCGCCGGGAAATCGGACGCCGGAGCGCGATGAGTGCGATACCTGCTCTCCATTTCTAATGCGGCAGATCGCTGCCATCAAGCCGAAAGCGATCGTGGCGCTGGGCGCGGTGGCGGCAAAAACGCTGTTGGCAATCAATGCGCCGATGTCCGATTTCCGCGGCCGCTGGTTCGATTTCCGCGGCACCAAGCTCGCCGTTACCTATCATCCCGCATTTCTGCTGCGCGATCCCCGCCAGAAGAAAGAAACTTGGAAAGACTTGCAGATGGTGATGAAGGAATTGGGAATGGCGATACCGGCGAAGGGCGCAGAGTAACTCACACTCCGTCATATCACGGGAATCACAGCCGGAATGGCGCACTCAAAAGTCTCGCCGGCAACGTCACAGCCGCCCACACAAGCTCCAACACTCCGTGCACCGCGATCCCGATCAGCCGGAACGGCAGGAGCAGCAGCCACACGAAAGGGTAGAGCACCAGCGCGAACAGTGCTAGAGGCCAGCACAGCACGAACAGCAGGCACCAGAGGAGGAAAGTGAACATAGCAACATCTCCCATCTCTTCTAATCTAATTTACGGATGATCCAAGCAGGAAGTTCCGAGAAGCCTGTGATGCGGCAGACATGCAGGTCTGATCGTTTGCGGAGAACAAACCTACTAACTCGACTGCACGGCAAGAATCGAAGATTCTACTTGTTTCCATTGCTCGTGGGCCCTTTTGTCGTCGGGTTCTGCTTGAAACTGCTCAACCGCGCGTTCCAAATCCTCTCCCCGAAGATCTGTGGGCCGAGCAGGAGATGCGGCTTTCTTCTTCTTGTTCGGGAACTTGGCCTTAGGACGCGTTCCCGCGGATGATTTGCGCTTCTGCTTGGTTGTCGCCATTAATTCCTCGTGGATGAACGGGTTTCGCTCCAAACATTCTACGCCGAATCAGGCCCTTGCGAACTTACCCTACTTCAGTAGCGATTCTCAGGGCAGCCAACTCCGCATTCCCACATTGGGACGGGAGTTTACTGTTTAGTACCTGGTACCCCCCCTTTGCCTGCAAAATCTAGAAAACAAACGATCTAATTTGCGACTATGTGCTAGATCTTTGAGTTTACAGGAGTTACACGCAAAATCTAGAGAACATGGGAGTTACGGCGGACGCGACGGGGTCTTGAGTCCCATTTCGGAACTAGCGCGGATTCGGCATTTGGAGCGGGGTCTGGAAGCCACGCCATCGCCCGGGTTAGATTGTCAAAGATCGACGATTATCTTGTAGATAATGTATGTTGTAGTAGATTATCGGATTTGGGTCGTGCAGTCAACGGAGCGCAGATGCGTGCCCCAGCCCCCTTCGCCGGGGTGACCCCTGCCGTTTATCAAGCCACCTTAATCAACGGACCTGCGAGGCCGTGCCGAGTAATTCCCTGATGCACTTCCGAGTATTTATTTGGGCGTTTTCGCTTGCGGGTGAGAGGTGGGGCGCTTAAATTGAAATCAACTCAAGACTGACCCTAGTAGCTTAAGCCTGACACATTCGATCAAGTAAGGAGTATCCATGCGATTTTCCCTGCGCATATCATTCGTCTTTTTATTTACAGTTTTGATCGCAACAACTGGATGTGGTGGAGGATCGATGGCCGCGCAAAAGAATTCCACCAGCCAGCAAGTCCCCGCGATCGCATTTAGCGCTCAGCCCGGCACGGTGACGAGTGGCGGGTCAACGATGCTCAGTTGGAACGCAAGCAATGCCAGCTCCGTCAGCATCAGCGGTCTCGGCACGTTTCCGGCCAGTGGTTCGGTGAAGACCACTCCCACAGCCACGACGACTTACACGGCGACCGCAATCGGGCCGCTAGGGAAGACTGAATCCTCGACGGTGGTAAGGGTAACAACTTCCGGTCAAGCCCCCACGGTCGCTTTCAGCGCACAGCCCAGCAGTATTGTGGTGGGGACATCGGCAGTTCTGAGCTGGACCACAAATAATGCGACCTTAGTGAGCATCGCTGGAGTGGGGACGTTTGGGGCAACTGGATCGGCTAATGTCACTCCGAGTTCCACTACCACTTACACAGCCAGCGCGACAGGACCCGGAGGAACGGCCACGTCTGCCACCACGGTCACGGTTACGTCGGGTCAAAATCCCCCACCCACGATTTCATTCAACGCTCAACCCAATGACATCACCAGCGGTGCGACGGCGATCCTGAGTTGGACAACCACCAACGCGACCTCAGTGAACATCCCGGGATTAGGCGGTTTCCCGGCTAACGGATCGACGAAGGTTACACCGAGCACTACCACCATCTACACCGCCACAGCACAGGGAGCGGGCGGCACGGCCCAGGCGACCACTACCGTAACGGTACAGTCGAACGGGACTTCCCTACCCAATCTGCAGGCCAGCGGCGGATGGAAAGGGTGGGGTGAGTTGCCTCCAAACTATGGCATCTGTTCGTACCCGTGTCCGGGCGTCACCTGGTCCATGAAGCAAGGGATCAAAACACCCTCACTCAGCGGAGATGCGACGCAGTTCAATATCGGGGGCACCATCCCTTATGCGGACGTCCTGTGGAGCAATCCCTTGATCGGCCAGGGTTCGACGCAAGGCCTGCCCGACGCGGGTCACACGCTTCTTCCGACTCTGCACGACTTCACCTATGACGCCTACTTTTACCCGACGAACCTCGGAGTGACGCAGGTGCTGGAGTTTGACATCAGCATGTACTTCAATGGGCTGGGATTGATTTGGGGCAACCAGTGCCGCGTCGCGGGTGGAAACGAATGGGATATTTGGGACAATGTCAGCCAGCGATGGGTTGCGACCGGCGTTGCCTGTAATCCCGTAAACAACGCCTGGAACCATTTGACGATTCATGTGCAGCGAGAATCTGGCAACTGGCTGCTGTTCCAGTCGATAACGCTGAATGGAGTGACCAGTAACATCAACCGATACTATGCGCCGGGTTCGGCTCCCGGTAACTGGTGGGGCATCACGGTTAATTACCAGATGGACGGAAACCACCAGCAATCGGCGAATACCACGTATTTGGACAACTTCAGCTTCGCCTACCGGTGAGAAACGCCCTCAACCCAGGTTAGCGTCCAAAGAACGGTCCAAAGAACGGACGCGAACCTGGGGCACCGGGCCAGTTTTTCTGGTATCTCTTCAGTCCCCAGGGCATGGGAACGAGACTACTTCCTGGTGCGACCTTCCTCTGCGACGGACGAACACCCCCTGGGCGACCTGAAACACAAAGTCCCGGTCACGGAAAGGCCTCTAAAAGCCCCGCCCTCTCGCAAAGAACGCGAGAAGGGCAGGGCACCCTCTTTTGTGCATAGGAAAGCATGGGCCAGCCCCCCGAGACCTGGCCGCCGGAGCCTCGACCCACCGGCAATAGAAACCGCCATCAGCTCTTTGCTCGTGTGGGGATTGCTCGTGTGGGGACGGGCGCCTCGCC
>Ga0209118_1000810_pt1 | contig 15796 bp, 14 predicted proteins | sample BlaSpr_A8_Ref_M1_FD_187988 | JGI IMG/M metagenome (GOLD analysis project Ga0209118, IMG submission 187988) | Forest soil microbial communities from Thunder Bay, Ontario, Canada - Black Spruce, Ontario site 2_A8_Ref_M1 (SPAdes) (version 2) | ecosystem: Environmental > Terrestrial > Soil > Boreal...
GGCGAGCGTCAGCCCGCCCCCGTTCGATGACCTGGCCGCCCTGATCTCGGATCGCCGACTGGTGGTCACAGTCGAGGTCCATTACCCGAACGGCGGCCTGGGCTCGCTCGTGGCAGAGGTGGTGGCGGAGCGTGGTCTCGGAGTGCGACTTCTGCGGCAGTGTGTGCGAACGATGCCCGACGACCTGGTTGGAAGCCAGCGATACATGCAGAGGTTGTTCGGGCTATCAGCGGACCAGCTGGCCGGGGCGGTGGTTCAGGAGCTGGCCGCCCGATAGCGTTCGTTGAGGTCGGGCCGGTCGCGCATCCAGTCCGCAGTGCGTGCGAGGCCGCTCTCCAGTCCGGTGGGTGGACTCCAGCCAACGTTCTCTCGAAGCCTGGAAGTGTCCGCCAGCCATGTGGACGTGTCCCAGCTGCGGTCGGGCATCGAGCGCCAGTCTGGTTCCACGTCGATCTGAAGAACTCGCCGCGCCAGCTCAACAGCCTGGCTGAGGGTTGTCTGCACGCCAGTCCCAACGTTGTAGATGGCGCCCGACACGATGCTGCCCGCTGCGACGCGGAGGTAGGCATCGCAGACGTCATCGACGTAGACGAAGTCTCGGGCAGTGGCCGGGTTGGCCAGGGGCGGGAGACTCCCCTCCAGCCCGCGAGCCACCAGCTGGGGAATGAATCGCCGCGGTTCCTCATACGGCCCGTAGACCGAGTAGAGGCGAAGGGTCACGATCGGGGCGCCGCTCGCGCGTGCCGACTGCCAGCAGTACATGGTGGCCGCCGCCTTGCCAACCGCGTACGGGCTGTCGGGTTCTAGTGGCTCGTCTTCACGCGCCGCATGATCCTTCGATCCGTACTCGGACGATGAGCCGGTGTTGACAAAGACCTCGAATCCCACGCCAAGGCATGCCTCGACCAGATTGGCGGTGCCCAGGACATTCGTGCTCAGGATGGCCGCTTGGTCGCGCTGCCACGAATAGGCTCCGTGCGCGGCAAGGTGAAAGACCCAATGCGGGCGAAAGTCGGCCACCATGGCGCTGAGGCCCACGCCCGATTCAAGGCTGGCGTCGAGCCAGCGCACCTGTCCCGAGACTTCGGCAAGGCGCCACGGATCATGACTCGGCCCCACGAGGAGCCCCAACTCATGCCCGTCCAGCAAAAGCCGGCGCACGAGGTTGGCTCCGACGAATCCCGTTCCGCCGGTCACCAGGGCCCGCTTTCGTTCAGGAGCGGCGGGCCTGGAACACATAGACCGAGCAAAGCATGCGGTTGCCGAGGGGAAGCCGTTCGATTACCGGCTCGAAGAACTTCAATACCCTGGCCATCCAATCCGGGCAGAAGATCGGGACCGCGACACCGAACCGCCCCTTGATCACGGTCCCGCCGGCGGCTTCCACCCACCGCCGCAGCGCTGTCGCCGTATATGAGCGTTCGAGGTGATCGCGGTGGTAACGCGAGAGTCGCTCCACCACCTTGAGGATGGGGCTGTAGCCATTGGGCTCCAGGACGACGATTTCCCGGGCGACCCGGAAAGCCTCCCGGATCGTCGCTTCCGGGTCGCTGTCGTGGTGCAGGATCGCCTGCAGGATCGCCACGTCGAAGGCGTCGTTGGCGTACGGAAGGTGGTGGCCGTCCGCCGCGACGAATAGGATCGGCCTGCCGTCGCGCTTGGCCGCACCGGCCACGACGGCCCTGACCGCTGGATCCAATGCGCACATAAGCCGGGGCTTGCCGCGGTCCCAGTAGCGCACTGTGAACGTGCCATCGCCACATCCGATATCGGTCACGGAGCGTCCAGTCAGGTCGGTGAGCGCGAGCATGAGCTCCAGCCAGCGCGTGGTGGCCATCCGGCTGCTGAGCTTGCGATCGAGCGCGTAGAGGTAGCCGCCCTTCGTCTCGACGTCACGGTTGAAGATCTCGGCCGAACGGTTCACGCTTTTTTTCCGATTGTGTAGAGGTTTCCGAGCCGAAGTCGTAGTGGAACGCGGCCAACACCAGTGCGATCGGCTGCGGCCATCATGCCCCGCTTCAGCGAAGCCGGCGCCGGCGTCAGATGAAGGAAGTGCCGAAGGCTCAGCGTGTTGGTCGCGGCGCCGGACTCCAGGACGTCGAACCCGTTCTGCTTCATCAGCGCACTCATGGTCGCGGGGCTGTAGAGGTAGCAGTGCTCGATGTCGACAATCGGACTTCTCTCGCCAAGTATTCGCGCCGACACCGACTCGACGTTGTGATTGAAGCAGAGCAGGACTCCCCCGAGGCTCAGTGCCGAGCGGATCTGGTCGAGCAGCGCGCCGGGTTCTGGCAGGTGATCAAAGACCTGAAACATGCACGCGGTGTCGAACTCGCCGTCCTCGAAGAGGCCCGGCCGCATGATGTCGCGCACGATGAGATCGCGCACTGAAGGCGCGGCGGACGCGATGGCGTCGCCGCTTGGCTCCACACCGCGGACCTCCTGGTAACCCAGGGCCAGCGCCTCCTCCAGCATGAAGCCGTTACCGCATCCAATCTCGAGCAGGCTCCTACCGCTGCAGTAGCGCCTGGCGCGCGCCAGATAGCGCCCGTACGTCCGGCGCAGGTTGGGCACCTCCGCGGCATAGTCGAAGGTGCTCCGACCATACAACTCAGCCAGGCTGCTTTGATCCGCCGCCGGGTCCGAGCGCACGAGACCGCACTTGCGGCACCGAACCATCCGGTAGTGCACTCTGTCCGGGAGCCTCCGAGCCGAGAACACGCGGTCGTTGAATGACGCGTCATCGAAGGTGGGTGGATAGACCTCGTCGCTGTTCCCGAGCGTTTCGCAGATGGCGCAGGCGGTTGATCGGAGCAGAATGCCGTTGCCCGTCGGCTCAGTCATCTATGCGCGGTTGGGGCTGATTCAGGATCGACTCGACGATGTAAGGCGGTCGCCGCTTGACCTCGTCATAGATATGTGCGAGGTACGAGCCGATGATGCTCAAGCAGAGGAGTTGGAGGCCCCCCAGGAACAGGATGAGAATGATCAGGGTCGTGAATCCGCTCGGCACGCTATGCGGATCGATGAGGCGCACCGTGATCTGGACGACGATTGCGACGAAGGCCAATGCAACGGTCACAAGGCCGAGCCACGTGATCAGGTCGAGCGGCACGTATGAGAACGACAGGATCGCCTGGCGCGCCCACTGGATGTTGCGAAGAAACGAGTTGGTCGTGCGGCCGAACATCCTCTCCGGACGCACATACGGCACGCCGACCTGCTTGAAGCCAACCCATGCACGAAGGCCACGAAGGAACCGGTTGTTCTCTGGAAGCGCGTTCAGCGCCAGGACCACCCTTCGGTCCAGTAGTGAGAAATCGCCGGCGTCCACCGGAACCCGCACATAGGAGGCGGCGCGGAACAGGCGGTAGAAGGCCTTGTAGAAGAACCTCATGTAGGGTGGCGCCTGGCGGCTCACGCGCTGGCCGTAGACGACATCAAAGCCTTCCTTCCAGCGCTCGTAGAACTTCTCGATCAGCTCGGGCGGATCCTGCAGGTCTCCGTCCATGAGCACAACCGCGTCACCGGTGCTGATCCGCATGCCGCTCGTGAACGCGCTCTGCGAGCCGAAGTTGCGGCTGTGGTTGATGACGACAACGTTTCGGTCGCGCCCGGCCAGCTCGCGAAGAACCTCACTCGCATTGTCCGGGCTGGCATCGTTTACGAAGATGATCTCGCCGTCAACGTCGATCTTGGTGAAGAGCTGCTCCAGCCGATCGTACATGTGCGGCACGGCCTCGGCGTCGCGGTAGCAGGCGACGATCGCGCTCAGCTTTTGACGGCGAGCCGTCTTTCGGGCATTCACAGCGACTCGCCATCATAGACACGAGTACGCGTGGGCCGGATCGACCTGAGCTAGTCTCTCTATAGGCGGGCGTCGAATCTACCGGGAGGAACACCCAATGAGCACGAAGAGCGAGGCGGGGTCGAGGTCCGTGGCGACAGCGGACGCCATCACGTTCAAGGTCACCCCGGTCACCCGCCGGCTACCGGCTTCCGAGCGCGTGCGGATCATGGCCAATCCCGGCTTCGGGAAGGTGTTCAGCGAGCACATGGCCACGATCAGCTGGGACCGGGAGCGCGGTTGGCACGACGCGGAGGTGCGGCCTTACGGGCCCCTGCAGCTCGACCCGGCTACCTCAGTCCTCCACTATGCCCAGGCAGTCTTCGAAGGGCTCAAGGCCTTCAGGCAGCCTGACGGCAGCGTCAGCAGCTTCCGTCCTGAAGCCAACGCCGCGCGCTTTCGCCGCTCGGCCCGCAGGCTGGCCCTGCCCGAGCTTCCGGAATCGGCCTTCGTCGAGGCGATCGAGCTGCTCGTGCGGCTGGACGCCGACTGGGTGCCCTCTGAGCCGGAGCACAGCTTCTACCTCCGGCCTTTCATGTATGCGAGCGAGGTGGGCTTGGGCGTCAAGCCGTCCGCGCAGGTCCAGTTCGTCCTGATCGCCTCTCCATCCGGGTCGTACTTCCCGAGCGGAATCAAGCCGGTGACGGTGTGGCTGTCCGACGAGTTCAGCCGGGCGGCCCCCGGCGGCACCGGCGAGGCGAAATGCGGCGGGAACTACGCCGCGAGCCTGCTGGCGCAGGCACAGGCGTCCGCCCAAGGCTGCGACCAGGTCGTGTGGCTCGACGCGATCGAACACTCCGCTGTCGAGGAGATGGGTGGCATGAACCTCTTCTTCGTCTTCGGCAGCGGGTCGAAGGCGCGACTGGTGACGCCGGCTCTCACCGGAACACTGCTGCCGGGAATCACCCGAGACGCGCTGCTCACGATTGGAACCGACCTTGGATACGAGGTCGAGGAAGGGCGCGTCACGGCCGCCGAGTGGGAGGCGGGCAACGCCGACGGCTCGCTCACCGAAGTCTTCGCCTGCGGCACCGCGGCGGTGATCACGCCCGTGGGTGCAGTGAAGACTGCGCGCAGCTCCTGGAAGGTTGGGGACGGCCAGCCCGGAAAGATCTCGATGCGGCTGCGTCAGGCGCTGGTCGACATCCAGCGTGGAGCAGCACCAGATCCGCATGGTTGGATGTACACGGTGGCGTAACCGATCGCGGTAGCCGGTACGGAGATGTGTTGCCGAGACGCCGCCGGCTGGTAGCGGCCGCGGCCGCCGCCGGTTTGCTGGCGGCCGGTTGTGGGCAGCCCGCTCCGCGGGCGTTCGTTGCGACGAACGTGTTCGTCATCGTCATGGAGAACAAATCCCCCGCCGAAGCCCTGGCCGGTGCGTTCACTGCTGCGCTCGCAGCCCGATATGGAGTGGCCGAGAACTACCATGCGATCACCCACCCCAGCGTCCCCAACTACCTCGCACTGACATCCGGCAACACATGGGGCGTCACCGATGACAGCTACCACTCGCTGCCGAAGAAGGACATCGGCACTCAGCTGACCGACGCCGGGGTCAGCTGGCGAGCCTACATGCAAGGCTTTCAGCCAGGCGGATGCCTGACCAGTCCGCTGCCTTACGACCCCGGCCACAACCCGTTCGCGTTCTACGGTGGCGGGTGCCCCACCAATGTCGTGCCGATGACGCTGCTCAATGCGGACCTCGGGGGCCGCAGCATGCCGACCTTTGCGTGGCTCGGCCCGGACATGTGCAATGACGAGCACAGCTGCCCTGTGTCGACCGGCGACTCCTGGTTGCGCCAAACGGTGAGCGACGTCATGGGCTCGCCCGCGTGGACGAGCCACGCTGTGCTCTTCGTGACCTGGGACGAAGACGACGGCAGCACTGACAACCAGGTTCTCACCCTGGTCATCACCGACGGTGTGGGCCATCGCGTCAGCCATGTCGCCTATGACCACTACTCGCTGCTCGCGACCGTCGAGCACTTGCTTGGCGTGGGTCGCCTCGGGCGGGCTGCCACCGCGGCACCCATGCTCGACCTCCTCCCAACTTGAGGCAAAGGGCCGGCGGTAGACTGGGCCCGTGAACCGATGGAAGATGGCTGTCTGCGGGACGGCCTTGATTTGCTTTGCCTGCGGCTCGATGTCGGCTGACCAGGCGACGCCGATGAAATCAACCGCGGTTTCGGTAGGTGTGAGCGCCGGCGCCGGCGTGCACGTGTCACCGGTCGATCACCCTGTGGTGCTGCCTCAGAGCGGAAGCGAGAACATCGCCGGCGTGCAACCGGAGGCGCCCAAGCCAAGCCACCCGCTGCCGACTGAGATCATTGCTCCTCCTCCGGCTCACCTATGGCCAGGGCCCGTCGTGGGCAACCCGTGCAGCGGTACAGGGGGGATCAAGGCGGCGGAGATCATGTGTCCGATGGCGGCGCCCTAAGCGGCATTAGTGTCGCCGGCGGTCAGACGTTCGCATTCGGTCAAGAAGGAGGTCGGACGATGACGGTGAAGCGAGTCGTCATCGTGGGTGGAGGCGGCGTGGGTGACGCGGCGGCGTTCGCGTTGCGCAAGCGTGGCTTCGACGGTGAGGTTTCGATCATCAGCGCGGACCACGATCGGCCCTACGACCGGCCCTACTTGTCCAAGGAGTTCATGCGGGCAGAGGTCGAGCTTCACTCTGTTTTCCTCCACAGCGAAGACGACTTTGCAAAGGAGAAGATCGAGCTCCGACTGAACCAGCAAGTGGTCGGTGGTTCGCTCGCGGACCGAATCCTCTCGCTTGAGAGCGGCCCCGAGGTCAAGTTCGACGTCCTGGTACTCGGTTTGGGTGGGACGCCGCGCTGGCTTCCAGGCGTGCCACGCTCGGACAATGTCTTCACTCTTCGCTCGCTGCGCGACAGCCAGGCGATCCGGAAGGAGCTCCTCGAAAGCACGCGCATCCTGCTCATCGGGGCCGGCTTCATCGGCGCCGAGGTGGCGGCCTCCGCGTGGCAGCTCGGAAAAGATGTGCTCATGGTCGAAGAAGGGAAGGTGCCACTCGTGCGCGCGCTTGGCGCGGAGGTGGGTGAGATCTACGCGTCGATCCACCGCTCGAAAGGGGTCGATCTCCGGACCGAAACCACCGTCGAGAAATGGCACAAGGAGGGCGAGCGTGTGGTCGGCGTCACTATGTCGGACGGCCGGCGGGAGCAGGCCGACCTCGTGCTGCTTTCGGTCGGCATCGAGCCCAACCTCGAGCTGCCAAGGGCACTGGGCCTGCCGATCGAAGGCAGCGGCGTACGGGTGGACGAAGGGCTGAAGTCGGTTGCAGGCGTTTACTGCGGGGGTGACATCGCGCTGCACATGCATCCCGTCCTCGGACGCGAGATCCGTGTCGAGCACTGGGAGGTGGCCAAGCACCACGGCCGAGGCATCGCCGCCGCCATCGCCGGCGGAGACGCGCCATTCGCGAGGCTTCCGTACTTCTGGTCGGACCAGTACGACGTCAGCCTGGAATACCGAGGGCAGGCATCAGGCGACGACCACGCGGTATGGCGCGGCGACCGCGAGCGGCTTACTTTCTCGGTCTTCTACTTCCGCAACGGACTCATCAACGGCGTGCTGTCGATGAACGACAAGAAGACCAACGAGATCGGTGGCAAGTTGATCGAGGCTCGGCGGCCGGTGGACGAGGCAGCGTTGGCCGACCCTAAGAGAGACCTCTCCGAGCTTATCCCGGCGCCGGCTTCGTAGCGCTCATAACGCCCGGGCTGATTTCTAGCGTGGCAGGGTTGGCCGGGGTCCCCCGGCCATGATTTTGTCCTTCACACCACCAAGCGTCGCGTGGAGTAACTCATCCGTAATAGATATCGGAATGGGAGCAGCGCCTGCGGCGAAGCCGCACGCGCGATGAGGGAAAACTCATTAGGGTGTTCCCTCATTCTTTAAGCCAGGGCAGGGCCTCGGCGAGCGGTCGCGTCAGCGTCGCCGCCTGCTCTTTGGACACCAGGTTGCCGGCGACCAGGCCCAGCGCTGCGGCGAAGGCGGCTCGCTCGGCTTTGTGACCGATCTCTCCATGCTCCGCCTTCCAGGACACCAGAGCGTCGCCTGACTCGGTGAGCCCGAACAGCGAGCTCCTGACGAGGTCCCATGCGGACCCGCGGTCGGCCTGCTCGATGGCGTGCGTGGCCGCCTTCTCCGCTTCGTGGAATGCCTTCAGACCCTTGTCGCCAACGTATCTGTCCCAGCCTTCCGCCACCCTTTCGACCCCGGACGGGGACAGGACGCGTATGTCTTCCATCAGCCGCGCCAGCGTCTTCTGGTGCTCGGGGAATCCGTAACCCTCGGCGTCGAGACTCATCTAACTGTCAAGCGTAGCGCCTCGCTACCACGATCGAGAGCGGCGCCCCGCGAACCAGACGGTGCCACCTCCCGGCCCCGCTGCCGTGGAAGCCCAGCTGAGAGATCTCGAAGCCCGAATCGACGAGCGCTGCTCGCAGTTCTTGAGCATCAATCGGGTGATAGTGATCATTTAGGGCTGGATGGCCCGCGCCCGAGTAGTAGGCGGCCGTGCGTGAAGCAGCTCGTGCCTGCGATTCGGCGTCCTTGTAGATCGGGCTGTCGACGGCGACCATCAGCCCGCGAGGCTTCAGAACACGCGCGGCCTCAGAGATTGCGGCATCGATCGGGGAATAGTGAAGCGAAGCTGCGTAAAGGACTGCATCCAGGGTGGCGTTTCGGACCGGCAGTTTGCCCATGTCCGCCCTGATCGTCATTGACGCCGAATTCGGACTAACGTCGAGCAGGTCGAACGCGAGCACATCGGCGAAGGGAATCAAGCGCGCCGCCCATCCGCCTCCCGATCCGATGTCGGCGACAACCGGCCGCGAGCCGGCCGGCCACTCGCGGGCAAGAATCGCCGCGGCGGACGACACCGATCGGAGGCGCCCTCGCCAGAGGCGCTGCATCCCTCCGTTGGGATCCTCCTGCCCGTTCGGCAGGATCCATCCCTCTTGCCGGCGCAGCGCCAGGTACTGCGCCGCAAAAGCGTCGGCCGCGAAACGGAGATCCTCAGGGAGCAGGTCGAGCCCGCCGCCCGCCGCTCGGTTCGAACGCCCGCACCCCAAGCACCGCTCAGAGCCCGGCTCGGGCGATGCTCCGCAGCTAGGGCACGTCAGCAGCTGCCACAGATGGCTGTTCAGCGAAGAAACGCGGGCACCCAGCCGAAACGGGCCAGGGCATATGAGCCTGCACCCGAAACGATCACCTGAGCGTTGACCAGCACGGAAAGGTAATAGAGCCAGCGAAACCCAGGGTCGCTGACCTCAAAGGCCACCACCAATGCCAGGTTCACAGCGAGGAAAAGGCCTCCTACTGCCACCCAGCGTGTGGCGAGGCCAAGGACCAGAAGGAGCCCGATCACGGTTTCGCCGATGGTTTGGGCGACCGAGAACGCGAACCAGTTGGGCGCCACCACCTGGATGAGGAACTCGTGGAGACCCGGGATCGGGTTGGCCGGGCCGGCCGATTGGATCAAACTGCGAGTCCACTCGATGCCCTGCCATTTCGTGCTCGCGAAATAGAGCCAGAACAAGCCCACGACGATCCGAAACAGGCTCGCAAAAGCCTCAGTCAAATTGCCGCCAACCTTATCGGAGGGCCCGCAGGAGCGGGTCGGTCGCGAACTCGAAAACTCTTGCCGCAGGCCGCAGGTGCAGCTTGTTGAGCCGGTGCTGGATGGCGCCCTTCATGATCGCCGCGCGCAGCTTGTGCTCGGAGAAGTCGGTATTGAAAAGCAGGCGGTTGTGGCGGACCTTGTGCCACTCGCCCTTCTGACGGCGCTCGCGCACGCGCTCGTAAAAGCCGGTGCCCGGCAGGGGATAGGCGATCGTGTAGCTGACGTAGTCCAGAGGCAGGCTGCTGGAGAAGTTGATGCTGCGAATCAGCGAATCGGTGGTCTCGCCGAGGTACCCGACCATGAAGAAGCCCGCGGCCTTGATGCCTGACGCGACGCATGCTTCGACCGCCGCGCGCGCCTGCTCGGGGGTGATTCCCTTCTTCATCTGCTTGAGGACGCCCTCATCCCCGGACTCGATGCCGAAGAAGATCCGCTTGCAGCCGGCCCGATGCATCTGCTCGAACAGGGCCTGGTCGACGTGCGTGACGCGGCTGAGGCACTCCCATGTCAGCGGTATGTGCGCCTCCTCGATGGCTTTGGCCAGCTCGAAGGTGCGCTTGTAGTTGAGGGTGAAGAGGTCGTCGGACATCCAGATGTGGTCGTAGCCGAGCTCTGCGATCTCGCGCATCTCCGCGACCACCGATTCCACCGGCCGCGCGCTGAACAGATCGCCAAAGACCGACTTGTGGCAGAAATCGCAGCGGAAGGGGCAGCCGCGGGTGGACATCAGCGGAGTGGTCGCGTCCTTCCAATGCTTGCGCCAGTAGTTGATGTAGCGGTCGTTGGGGACGTCGCCTCGATACGGTAGGGGAAGCGACGACATGTCCTTGCTCCGCTGGCGGGGCTGCGTGCGGACAACTTCGCCAGCGCGCTTGAAGACCAGACCGGGCACGTCCTCGAATCGGCGCTCGTCGAGGCGCTCCATGATCTGGACGATCGTCTCCTCGCCTTCGCCGACCGCAACCAGGTCGAAGTAGTCGACGAACGTGTCAGGTTCGCCCGACGGATAGGGGCCACCGACCACGGTCAGCGCCTTGCCGCGAACCTGCTCAGCAAGCGAGAGCGCCTCGTCCTGCATCGTGATCATGCAGTAGATGCCGATCACTGACGGGCGCAGGCGCTCGATCTCGTCAAGGACCTCGCGGCGCTCCATGAACGTGTGGTCAATGTGGCGGACGCTGTATCCGGCGCGGCGCAATGAAGCGCTCAGGTACATGAGTCCGAGCGACGGCATGATCCAGTGCCGCCCCTGGGCAGGTGCTCGCTGCGGGTACACGAGAACGACGTCGACCTTGTTCAACTCACTCACCTCGCTTGCTGCACATTGATCCTGTACGTGGCGCCGCTGAATGAGGCGCCGAACATGTAATCGAGACCTGCCCAGTCGAAATTGGATGTGATCAGCTCGCGGCCGCCGTGAAGCTGGGCGTCCGCGAGAACGGGCACCGACCACTGCACGCCGAGGCTCTTGGACTGCAGCCGGGCCCAGGCTCCGTCGACGGCAACCCAGTTGCCGAATGCCGCCCCGACGAACGTGTGTCCCTGATCGGCGAAGTCGTTGAATGCGCTGGATTGCTCGTTGAGGATGCCCACCTCTGTGTAGCCAGGAGCGAGCTCCAGAGTTCTCACCGCGACGGACACGCCGGTGGAATCCACTGTGTACGTGACCTCGACGCTGCCGCGTGAGGCGATCGGCTCGAATGCGTATCCGTGCGCCTTGTCACCACCAATCTCATCCAGCTGGTAGACGCGCTTCCAGGCGGTGACGCTCGATGTCGACATGTCGCTTGTAGTGGCCGTGCGGGAGTAGGCCCAGCCGTCGGAGTAGTGCACGATCGGCACGCCGAACCCCATACCTTCGCCGGCGGCCTCAAGCCCGGCGATCTCCAGGACCACGCCCTTGGCAAGAGGTGCGGTCTTGCCCGGGCCCGCCGCGCCTTCGATGGTCGCGGCGACGCCTGGATAGATCGACTGCACTTGAAGATCAGCACCAAGTCGATAGGCGAACACCGGCTTGCCGCCCGCGACCTGGTACTGCGGCTGTTCTCCAAGCGCCTCAAACGGAAGAGTTGCGTGACCGCTCGCGAGGTCGGGAAAAAGCGTCGTCGCGCGGTAGTAGCTGATTCCCTCCAAGACGACAGCGCCCACGGCATGGCTCCGCATCCAATCGATGGCTTGGGCACGGTCCCCAGGGAGAACTTGTGAACCGGTTATCTCCGATGGGCGCTTGCCGCTGTAGAAAGCGACCACGGGCGAGTCGGTGACGATCAGTCCAGGGCCGGCGCTGGCAGCCTTGCCGGCCGCAACCAGTCCAGCGTTGTCCGATGCGAAGCCCGCGAAGACCGGCAGGAACGCAACCGCGAGCAGGGCGCTGGCGCCCACTGCGAGCGTTCGAACCAGCGCGGCTCGACGGTCGAGCACGGCCGCGGCCAGGAGGGCCAGGGCCGGCAACACTGGGTACAGGTATCGGTGGCTTCCCGTGTACGTGCCGGTCGCGACCAAAGCGAACACCGCCGCGAGGTACACCATCGCGGGTACGTAAAGAAAGCGGATGCGCGCCATGCCTCCAAACGATTCGGGCCGGCGCAGCACAAGGACGAGCCCGAGAACGCCGAATGCGAACAGTGGCAGCGCGGCGAGGCCATAGGTTCCGCCTAGCTCTAACACTCGTGTCAAGGCGCTGCCTGCCAGGCTTCCGCGCGCTGCCGCCGACATGACCTCGACGGAGCCGCGCGCCACTGAATGGCTTGCGGGCGCGAAGCCGAGCTGCAAGAAGATGAGGAGCGCCACTGCCGGAACGGCCCACGCGACGGCCGGCGCCGGCCTGGGACGGCTGCCGTCGCGCGCGAGCCGCGCCCGGATAATTTCCAACGCGGCGAAGCCGGCTATCGCTCCGATCCAGATCCAGGCCTTTGTCGCCGTGAGGCAGGCGAGCACTGCGAGAAGTCCGGCGATCTTCATCCGCCCGCGCACGGCAGCGAGAGCCATGCCGATGATGAGCGCGGTCAGCAGAGGTTCGACGACAGTCGAGCCGGATGTAAAGAGGAACACAGGGTTGAGTGCGAGCAGAGCTACCGCCAGCCGTCCCTGGCGTCCGTTCGGCGCGAGCGCATAGACGCATGCAAGCGTCACCAGGCCGATCAGCGCGCCTAGAAGCTTCAAGGCCCACAGCTGCCAGATGCCGAACACCCACAACACCGCTGCCGCCAACAGGTGATAGCCCGGCAGCCATGTGTCCTGCATCCCAAAGAGCGGGTCGCGGAGCTGTCCGGTCGAGGCCAGGTTTGCGGCGATCAGCCAGTGGCCGTACCCGTCCTCGAAAGGCTCGGCCATCTGGGCGGCAGCCACCAGCAGCAGGCCGCAGAGCGCCAGCAGGCCAAGCGCCGGCGCCGCCACGCGCACACGTGAAAGAGCGCGCCGGCCCAGGCTCCGAAGCGTGATGACCTCCAGGAAGTCAACCGCGCTCAGGAAAGCAACGGTGAAGAATCCAAGCGCAAACAGGCTCGAGTAGATCGCCACCAACCACTGGCCCGTGGCGATGGCGAAAGGCACGATGAGCAGCGCGCCCAGACCGAGAACGGCCTCACCGATCGCTCGCGGGTCGCCCACGCGAACGTAGGCCTGGTCTCGCCACTCCTGTCCACGCTCCACGATCTGGTGCTTGGGCGTTCGCACGAACTCGCCACCACGACTTGTTGCGCGGAGCACCGCCAGGATCACCGTGAATGACATGCCGGCGCCGACGATCTGGCAAAGCAGCGATGGCACGCCTGACCACCATGGGCGTCCGCGCCTGGTCTGCGCGACGATGAACCCGACCCAGGGCGAGATGCCGATCATCACGAACAGAGCGGCGAAGTAGGTGAGCTGCCAGGGCAGCGCGCGGCTGACTGGGGTCAGCAACAGCAGCGGGTAGCACGCCAGCTGGATCAGCATTACGGGTCCCACTCCGTACGCGAGCAGGTGCATGGTGGCCTGGACCTTGACTGCCGCTCGTTCCGGACTTCGCAGCACAGGAATCAGAAGGTTGAAGGCGGATTGGAAGCTGCCGGTCGCCCAGCGGGACTGCTGGCGGCGATACGCGTCGATCGAAACCGGCAATTCCTCCGGAACGACCAGGTCCTCCAGATATGCGGCGCGCCAGCCGCGCAGCTGCGCCCGGTAGCTCAGGTCCAGGTCCTCGGTGAGCGTGGCGGCGCTCCAGCCGCCCGAATCCTCGATCGCGGTTCGCCGCCAGACCCCGGCCGTGCCGGTGAAGTTGGTGAAGTAACCGTGTGAGGATCGGACAGCCTGCTCGACGAGGAAGTGGAAGTCGATTGCAAGAGCCTGCAGGCGCGTGAACCACGAATAGCCCTCGTCCAGGTGACCCCACCGTGCCTGCGCGAAGCCGACGGTCGCGTCGTCGAAAACCCCCAACGTGCGGCGAAGGAAGTCGTCCGGAGGCATGAAGTCCGCGTCGAAGATCGCGATGAAGGGTGAGGTTGTCAGCATCATGCCATGCGCCAGGGCGCCTGCTTTGAAGCCATCGCGCCACTCTCGTCTGACGTGCGTCACGTCGACTCCGCGGCGACGCCAGTGGGCGGCCCTGCGGGCGACGATGGAGACGGTGTCGTCGTCCGAGTCGTCGAGGACCTGGACTTCGAAGCGATCGCGTGGCCACTCCAGCCCGCACACCGCGTCTAGGACGCGCTCGGCCACGTAGCGCTCGTTATAGATCGGCACCTGGACACATACCCGCGGCTCGTTCCCGACTGCGACAGGTGGATGCCTCTTTGGATCGAGCCGGGTCGCTCGCAGAGTGAGGTAGAGGAGGTTGGCTCCAAAGCCGAAGAGGGCGAGGCTCGTGGCGACGATGATTCCGATCGCGATCTGTGTGATCGGCATCAGCCGGAACCGTCGAACAGCGTGTAGGGCCGCATGGTCGACCGAACAAACGCGACTCGCGCCAGCGCGTCGGGGCGGTTGCGGCGCGTCCATTGCATATATCGCCAGGCAGCATTCCCGAACAGGCGCGCTGCGCCGTCGAGTCGGGTCGGAAATAGAGCCGCAGGCAGGCGTCGCGCGGGAGGAGTGATCAGCATCGGTGCTGGTTTCAACGCGAGCTGCGGGAAGTGATCAAGCAGAGCGGGATTGGCATCGAGGACCTGCTTGATGATGTCGAGCCCGTACATGGGCTCGGCGACGAGCAGCTCGTAGGCCATGTCCTCGTCCTGCCGCTCGAGGGGAAAGCACTGAGACAGCTCGAGGATGAGGTTCGCCGTCATCAGCCTTGGCGCCACCGGGCGTCGTGTGAGATCGTCCACAGGCTTCCCTCGATGCGCGAGCGCATGCACGAGACCCAGGACGTTGACGGCGACGTAAGCAAGGTGGCGGTGGCCGTCGTCTACGATCAGGTTCAGGTCCACGTCATCCGACGCCCGGAACCCGCCGCTCGCCAGCGACCCCGCGACGGAGACGCTGCGTATGAAAGGCGCGACGGCGACCAGGGTTCGGACGAATCGCATCGTCATTTGCAGGTATTGCGCGGCATCGGCGTCGTGCGCGACCGCTCGAGAACGGATGCTGCCGGCCTGGCCTGTTGCAGAGCGCTCCATGACCAGGTCCTGAGCGAAGGTCAGCTCGGGGCTGGCGGCGACCGCCCACCGTACTTCTGCCTCGGAAACGGCCCCACCGATGCACAGCTCGCCGAGCCGTTGGGCTGCGAGCGCATAGCCCCGGCGCCGAAGCAGGGCAACCGTCTGGCGGACCCGACCCGAGGTCGAAACAGATCGGGCAAGCGAGTAGCCAACCACCGCAGGCCCTCCTTTAGTGCTGACGCGTCAAGGGAGATACGGGTCTGGGTTACGTCGTCGCCGGCTTTCCGGCATCATCGTAATGGCGCCGTCAAGCCCGTTCACCTCAGGAGCTCATATGACTGCCGACGGACATTTCAAGGTTCCCACCCCAGTCAACGAGCCCATACGCGCCTACGCTCCCGGCGACCCCAATCGAAAGAGCCTCAAGGCCAGGTTGGCGGAGCTCACCGATGCCCGTACCGAGGTCCCGATGCAGATCGGCGGCGAGCGGCGTTGGGGTGCATCGCGTAGCGAGATCCGCTCTCCGCATCGCAAGGAGCTGGCCATCGCGCAGTACGCCGTCGGTTCGAGCAAGGACTTCGGCGACGCCATCGAGGCCGCGCTCAAGGCCCGGCAGATGTGGGCGGCGACGTCCTATCAAGAGCGAGCGGCGGTCCTGCTGCGCGCGTCCGCGTTGCTTGCGGGACCGTGGCGCGACACCATCAACGCCGCGACGATGCT
>Ga0209118_1000812_pt1 | contig 15777 bp, 10 predicted proteins | sample BlaSpr_A8_Ref_M1_FD_187988 | JGI IMG/M metagenome (GOLD analysis project Ga0209118, IMG submission 187988) | Forest soil microbial communities from Thunder Bay, Ontario, Canada - Black Spruce, Ontario site 2_A8_Ref_M1 (SPAdes) (version 2) | ecosystem: Environmental > Terrestrial > Soil > Boreal...
CCTTCGGGAAGCCTTGCACTGCTAACCTTTTACCGCCGTTGGGGACGATGGCTTTGCAGAAATGACGTCGTAGCGATCGATGGAAACGGCTATGCCGTTATGCATAGCTTCTTTCCCTTCCGGCCTGTCTATCCGCTCTACTTTGCCCCGAATCTCCACGAGAAGATCGGTGCCCCCGGTGATTTCTCCCGGCAATCGAATTGTGCCACCGAACTCCGATCCAATCTCGCACTGTTGATCCGAAACGAAGTAGATCCCACGAACAGAGATGTTAGTCGTCGTGGCCATGCTCGCAGGAGCATGACCCTGCGGTCCTAGCCGAATTTCGACTGGAATTTGCAGCGGATACCGAGGAATCTGGCGTCGATCTTGCGTCATTTTGACTTGCAATATGGGGAACACGCATACTGCGCGGGTTCACCTCCCTAAGCCCCCCAGAAACATGGCTCCGGGCGGGCTCCAAGCCTGCTTGACACGTAATAAAACGCGGCGGGCGATCCCGCCGCCCTGCGAGGCATCCATTACTTCGATGCCGAGAAGGGCTCACGGGTGAACTTCCTGACCAACAATCTTTTTCTTCCCGCTTTGACCATCGCCCAGCTGTACCGGGCCCGATGGCAAGTGGAATTGTTCTTTCGCTGGATCAAACCGCACCTGCGCATCAAGGCTTTCTATGGGACAGCACTGAGCTAAATTATGTTATTGCGAACCGCATACCGCGCAACTTCAGCGATTGAATGTAGGTCGAGCTTCAGCATCATTCTGGCTCTGTACGTTTCAACCGTTCTAACGCTGATACCCAAGACGACCGCCATTTCTTTGTTGGAATTTCCCTGCGCCAAAAATCGGATGACCTGCCGCTCTCTGTAGCTTAGCCGGTTTTTCGTGAGGCGAAGCAGAGCCTGATCGATGCACTTCATTCTCGAGACTTCCAAAACGATCGCACCAACTTGCACAACCTTCCCGGATCCGTTCTTTATCGGGTAATAGTCTTCGATCCAATGACCTATTTCCGTTCTCGCAGGGAGCTGCGCGGTTAGTTTGAAGTTAGAGAGAGGCTCGCCTGTCTCGAAAACATGTTCGAAGGCAGGCGCCACTCTCGCGGCGATGCTTCCAAGAATTTGATGGAGTTTCTTGCTGATATGCGCTCGGGCTGGTATGCCGTTCATTGAGGCCAGCGCTTGATTGACGGCCTGGTAGCGCAGTTGCCTATCACAAACGGCAATGCCCACGGTAGAGCTGCCAAGGAGAGCGGCAAGTAACTGTTGGGGCTCGACAAGCGTCCCTACCCACTCACAGGATGATCTCACGCAACAAGTGGTCACAAATGCACCTTTGAATGGCAAACCACGTAAGCCTCTGGTTATTGGAGGTTCACTGCGGAGAAAAGTAGGGGCGATAAGTCTTGATGTCAAGACAATAAAACGATATTGATAATAAACATATCCAGTAATTGTACGTACGTAGTACTATGCCTTCGTGCTTTTTCCTGGTTCCGTTAATCACAGACTCGCGACGCGGCCGGTCACAGACTCTAGTCAGCCAAGTCGATAGATTTCGTCTAAGTAGTCGGTCAGTCCGAGCGGAAGAAACTCCCTATGATCCTCGGTCATCGATTGCGAAATCTTCGGGAAGCAAGAAGACTAATACTACCGGACATCTCTAACAATGCTGGCGTTGTCAAACTATTTTTGAGCACAAAACAACACCTATTGCCCGGCCAAGTGCCTGTCACTTTCCAGACGTTCTGGGAAGTTGGGACGGCAAGGGGTTGGCCTCGCATGGATGTATTCCGGCAAACCGGAAACTAGCCGAGGGCTTCGTTGAAGCCGCCTGGACCCATTTGCCTGGCCTTCTTGCACTGGATTCACCGCCCTTGAAGAACTCAATCGAGGAGGGCCGAAGCTGACAAGCGGCGAATATTCGAGGTGTTTATTCCTTATAAAATGGCCATAACCCCTTTACTTTCAATGAGTATCCTCCGGCTATCTTTATGGTTCGGTGTGTCTCGAAGAGCCATGATTTATTCGTAGCGGAGGGCTTCGACGGGGTCAGGGCGGGCGCTTTTCAGGCGGGATAGACGGCGAATGTTCTCCTGCGGGTCCGCGGGGTAAAAAACTCCGGTTCGGCGGGGCGGCCCTGAAACAATTGATTCGACAAATACGAAGGAAGCCGGAGCTGAGGGCTCCGGCTTCCGGTCCACTGGATTGCCATTGGGGCTGTGGTCACGTCACGGCCTGGCAATGGACAGGCGGGCAACCAGCGTAACTTCGCCTTTCATCTCGATGCGCGCCACTTGCGCCATTTCTTTTTCTTTCGGCGATTTCGGGAGCTGTCTTCCACGGATGGATCCTGCCGTCCAGACCTGCGAAAGGAAATAGCGGTTGTCATAGCGGTTGAAGATCAGCTTCGATTCGGATTGCAGCTCATTTGCCTGGGCTGCTTGGGTGATCACCAAGGCTGACGCGCTCGAGTCCGAGCAGTGCATCAAAAGCACCGCCGAATTCCGGTTCAATTTCTGGACGCGATATTCGCCGGCCGGAAGCCTAGCGTTGCCCGCCACGAAGGCAAAGGGAATGTCCACCACCAGGGACTCCTGGGCTCGCGCAACCTGAGTCACCGCCATGCTCGTGAGCACCAGCAAACCTGCTATTAGATAAGATTGCTTTTTCATGGGACTCTCCTCTTTCTTCTTTGCCGGCGCCGTCCAAGCTGACTTGTCTTTGACCTGGCTCGTGTCAACCGCTCAGCGCCTTAGCATGTGGTGCACTTTCGCGGATTCCTCGGTGAAGCGCAATGCTCTGCGGATGAACTGAAAAGCGACTTTAGATGAACAACGAACACCAGAGAAACACGGGACTTAATTGAGAGCGGCTGCTCCCATCGCGGTTCTTCGGAGGAGTGTTATAGTCATCGCAGGAAGCAGAGAATCCATGTCCACTCCCGGCCGATCCTCATGCGCCGTACGTTTTGATGTATTCGAGGTGGATCTTCGCGCGGGAGAAGTTTACAAAACAGGCCGCAAAATCAAGCTGCAAGTTCTACCGTTTCAAGCGCTGGCCATGCTGCTGGAGCGGCCGGGCGAAGTCGTCACACGCCAAGAGTTTGAGAAGAGGCTTTGGTCCGGAGACACATTTGTGGACTTCGATCACAGCCTCAACACCGCCATCAAGAAGCTGCGGCAAGCTTTAGGCGACGTCAAGAAGAAGCCGCGTTTCGTCGAAACCCTGCCGAAGCGTGGCTACCGGTTCATCGGCAAGCTGGAGCACACAGCGCCGCCATTGCCCGCGAAGCCTCCGGCGCCATCTTCCTGGGTAGGCCGGCGCGCAAGACTGTGCGCTGATGGCAAACTCTCTTTCGCTCTGGTGTCCGTCGATGAAGAAGCTGCCGCGGAGAGAGAGAAGTCGGAAGCGGCGAGCGACGATGTGGGGTTGTCTCTTTTAATTACGTCGCAAAAACTTCTCATGGTGCCCGACGGGACCCCCGTGAGAATCCTGGAGATTCGGCAACCGGATTCGCGCTGCCAGGTGCGAATTCTTGAAGGCGAGCACTATGGCAGGACGGCCGTGGTGCCGCTCAAGCAACTTGCGGAACTGTCCTAGTCTAAGTGTGAAATTCGTGCGCGCAGACCGCTGCATCGGCCAGACGCGCACGAGCTAACGGCTATTCCCTAGAGAATAGCCGTAACCCCTTTACTTTCAATGAGTATGTTGCGGCTATCTTCATGGTTCGTGGTGGCTCGAAGAACGATGATTTATTCGTAGCGGAGGGCTTCGACGGGATCGAGCCGGGCCGCCTTCCAAGCGGGATAGACGCCGAAAACAATGCCGATCAAAGCGCAGAGGATCAGCGCCGTGGCGATCCAAAATAAAGAGAGGACCGCGGGCATCTTAAGGCCATAGCGCATGAGCAGGGAGAGGCCGGAGCCAAACAAGACGCCGATGATTCCGCCAACGCCGCTTAAGGTGACCGCTTCAATTAAAAATTGCGCGAGGATATTGCCGCGCTTTGCGCCGATGGCCTTTCGAACGCCGATCTCGCGGGTGCGTTCGGTGACGCTCACGAGCATGATGTTCATCACGCCGATTCCGCCGACAATCAAGCCGACCGAAGCGACAGCGAACATCAAAATGAAAATCAACCCGCTGATTTTGTTCCACAAATCGAGAAAATAGTCCGATGTGAAGAGCGCGAAGTCGTCGGGCTTGTCGTTCGAAAGCCGCCGTTTTCGCCGGAGCAGATCGCGGATCTCTTCGACAGCCTGGCCGACGTTATTCGGGTCTCTGGCCTTGGCGAAGATGACGTAGTCTTTTTGATTGGGATAGAGTTTGCGGAGCGTGGCCACGGGCATGTATGCGGAATTGTCCTCCGGGTTGGCGCCTCCGGAAATGCCTTGTTTCTGTTTTTGAAGCGCGCCGATGACGGTAAAAAGTTGTCCGTCGATGATGACTTCCTGGCCGAGACTCCTCTCGGGCGACTCCGGAAACAGAATTCGAGTGGTGTCGTAGCCCAGCAATACCACGGGAGCGCGGTGCTCCGCGTCCGTTTGATTGTAGAAGCGCCCGTACTGAATCTTCAGATCAAAGATCTCCCCGATGGACGGCTGATTCCCCTGCAGAATCACGTTCCTCGCGCGGAAGGCGCCGCGGCGGACATCGGCTGTGCCCGATCCGAATTGCGGCTGAAAAATGCGCATCGCGGGCGATGCTGCCTTGACGTGCGGGAGCCTGGCAATATCTTCCGCCCACTCCGGCTGAAGCTCCTTGCGGGTAAACCATTCGCTGGGCGGCCGCGAAAGAGAGGCCCAGGGAAAACGGTAAGCGATGATGGTGTCCGAACCGAGCTCGCGAATGCCGCCAAGCACGTTTTCATTGAGGCCGTTGATGACCGCGGAGACGGTGATGACCGTGGTGATGCCGATGACAATCCCCAGAATGGTGAGCCCCGAACGAAGCGGGTTCTTCCGCAAAGTATCAAGGGCGAGAAGCACTTCTTCCCGGAGTTTGAGCGCGCCTTCCTTTCGCATGCGAAGCGGCAGGGCTGCGGGGCGCGGCAATATTTTTTCAAACGTGGCCATGCGCGTACTTTCTTACTCCGACCGCAGCGCTTCGACAGGATCCAGCTTCGCGGCCTTCGACGCCGGATAAGTTCCGAAGAACAGGCCGACGCTCAGCGCCACCAGCAATCCGCCGATCACGGACCAAAGCTGCACAGCACTGGGCAGTGGCGACACCCAGGACACCAGCTTGGCCACCAGCACGCCACAAAATACCCCTACCGCGCCACCAATTACGGCGACCGTGGACGATTCGATCAAAAACTGAAGCAGGATATCGCTGCGGCGCGCGCCCAGCGCCTTTCGAACGCCGATCTCGCGCGTGCGCTCGGTCACCGACACCAACATGATGTTCATGATGACGATGCCGCCGACGACGAGCGAAATGGAGGCGATGGCGATGGTGACAGCAAAAAACGAGCCGCTGATGTCCTTCCAGAGAGCCAGAAAGGAATCGCTGGTCTCGATGGCGAAATCGTCCGGTTTGGCGTAGGCAATGTGATGCCGGCCGCGCATGATCTGGCGGACTTCATCGACACTCTCCTGAATCTTCGCCGCGGAACCGGCGCGCGAGGTTACGCGAAGTGAATCCTGTTGATTGCCATAGTTCTTTTTATAGGTGGTCAGCGGAATGATGATCCAATTGTCCAGGGAAGTTCCCAGCGCGGAGCCCTGCTTCTTGCCGGCTCCGATGACTTCACACGGAATGTTGTTCCAGCGAACCTCTTTCCCGATCGGGTCGATGCCGGGCATCAGATTCTCGATCAGATCGTTTCCAATCACGCAAACGGGCGCGGCTCCGCGCAGGTCCTCCTCCGTCATGTGGCGCCCGGAGAGAAGGTCCACGTCGTAGAGCTGGGCCATTGGAGGCGTCCAAGCGCGAAGGTTGGTATCTTTCAGGGAATTCAGTCCGCTTTTCACTTCGACGCGGCCGCCCAGCGAGGCGCCGATTTCCTTGCAGGATTTGCAGAGTTCGCGGACCGCTTCGTAGTCGTCGTAGGTAATGCGCTTGCGCTTCTGGAAGGCGAGCCAGTCGTCCACATTGGTAATGATGGAGGGCTGCTTGGAGAGGCCAAAGACGTCGGCGCCGAGACGGAAGACGCGCGTCGCGACATACTGGTTCGCACCGTTGATGAGGCTGACGACGGCGATCACCGCCGCCACGCCGATGACCACGCCGATGAGCGTCAGGATGCTGCGCAGCTTGTGCGCCCAGAGGCTGGAGGCGGAAATGGCCACCGCCTCGGAAAAGTTCATTGTGGATGCTTGTGCCATAGCTTGGATTGGCGCGCGGGAGCCTCATCCTAACATACGTGCCGGTCATCCCTCAGATTTCGGTCGAAGGCAGGAAATGGGCCTAGGGGAAACTTTAGACAGAAGAAAACAAACCGGGTAGCCAGATTGTCGGCTAGGGATGCAGGGCTTTCTGGATCCTCTCGATCATCTGGCGGACGCCCGGTGCCATGACGCCATCCGGGTCTAGCCTGAGGTACTCCTGATATTCGGTTAGGGCACCCTGCGGGTTACTTTCCCGCAGCAAGATGTTCCCCAAAAGGACGTGCGGCGAGGCTACGTCAGGCATGCCGGAGACGGCTTTGCGCGCGTGGGGAGCGGCATCCCGCCAGCGACCCAAGGCCCAGTAGGTCTTGGCAAGTTCGTAGTGGCCGGTGGAGGCATCGGGCTTCAGTTCGAGCCCGCGAACGAGGGCTGTTTCTGCCCGAGGATAGTTCCTGGTTTGATTGAACACTGCACCCAAAGCCAGGTACGCATCCGCAGAGTTGGAATCGAAACCGATAGACTTTTCTAGAGCAGCCTCAGCGTCTTTCCAGTTTTTCTCTTCCAGGTATGCGGTACCCAAGAGTGCGTAGGCCTGCGGGAAGGCCTCATAAAGCTTGATCGCCTTTTGAAGGTGCGAGATTCCGGCGTGGAGATTATTCTCCTTCATTGCACTTTGGCCTTTTTCAAATTCCTGGCGAGCATTCTCTGGAATGTTGAGGTCGGCGACCGAGATGGAATCGCCGGAGACGCCATCGAGCGTGTCGGGCGGAGCTTCTGGGTGGTCGGGTTTCAGGTCCAGAGTTACATATCCTCGCAAGCTGTCGACGAGGTTGACGTGGACGGAAACCTCTTTGTAGCCGAACTGATTCAGTCGCACGATGTACATTCCCGCAGATTTGGGCTGGAAGTGGCACTTGCCGCCCGATTCGGTTACGCAATCGTCGGCTGCGCCGCCTTCCTCGGATTCGAGGCGTACATGAATGCCGCGAGGTGCGGCTGTGCCGTTGGGATTGCGGACCTGCACGTTGATTTCGGCGACTCCGGCGGAACGCCCGTTGGAAGCGCCCCGTTGCGCACAAACTGGAGAAGCGAGAAGAAATGCAACTAAGAGCGCCGTAGGCAAAAGGCGGTTCATCAGACAATCTTCATATCGGCGAACGAGGTAGGAAGATAAAGATGCAGCCATGGAGCGTTCCAAACAGAGATGCATCCGGATCAAACCATAATGTTACGCGGCGCAGCTGTTGCGCCAAAAAGAAAAAAGGAGGGCGCCTGGCAGCGCCCTCCCGCGAAGGACTTTCGGCTAGAACACCAGACGCAGACTCAAGCGCGAGCTGAACGGCTGTTGGAAGAAATAGTTGTTCATGCCGAGAGTTGCGAACGGCAGCTTGAAGTCCTGGTTGTTAACACCGAACCCTTGGTCGGCGTTCTGGTTAATGAGTGTCTTGTTTTTGCGGTTGGCGATGTTAAAGACATCGAAGCCAAGTTTGAGACTGACCCGGTCACTCATTTTCCATGGATACTCAAGGTGCGCATCAATGCCAGTTGTTGTAGGCGCACGACCGAGGTCGCCGCGGCCGAAAAGAGGAACCTCGCCCGCATTCTGATACGCCTGCTGAGCAACCAAGGTAGTCAGCGGCAAGCCCGTCTGAATTCTGAGGCCTCCGCCGAATACCATTCCCTTCAGACGGCTATGATCCAAGACGTAGACTGGGTAAACGTTGATTACATGTCTGCGATCCGTGTTTAGAGGACCAATCCCCTGCTGCTTACCCAGTAACCCGAAGGCTCCTTCTGTTAGGTCAAAGAGTGAGCTGATGCCAGGGTCAGCCTGGTTGTTATCGTTGCGGAAGGCGCCCTCATAGTTGCCGGTAAGACGGGCAATACGCCAGTTGGCGATCAGCGCCCAGTTGTGGCTGAAGCCCTTATTAAATTCAATTTCCACCGCCTGGTATACCCGCCGTGGATCCTTGTAAGTGTCCGGCTTGCCATCGGGCTGGAATTCTCCGCCGAAGAGCGCTCCGTCCTTGGGAATATATTTTGGAACCGACGCGTTAGTTACTGGATCGTACTTCGGATTCAGCTGCATCCAAGCGGTATCGTTCACGGAAGGGAAACAAGCGCTTCCCAGCACTGTTCCAAAGGTATTGGCCACGTTTGGCGCAACGTAAGGTGTGGGCTGATTATTAGAGTCGACGCAGGTGGCCGGGAGTCCCAGAGCTTCGACGGCCGCGGCATTGGCAGACGAGGGATTATTAATCGCGTTTCTAAGCGCACAGTCGAATGCGCCATGCACGTTCCCGTTTGCAATCGTGTCGCCATAGGCACCGCAAGTTATATTTGTCTCGTCCACACCGGCGAAGGTCTTTTCGTTCGGGTTCACGAAAATGTCCTGCTTGGCGTTGGGGTTGCCGATAAAGTAATTGAGGCCGCCACCGTTGTTTGCCAAGGCGTTGAACTGCTCGACAGAAATGCCGCCCTGGTCTTCGATGACGCGCTTGAGGCGCCGATCGATATAGCGCACGCCAAAAACGATGCCGTCGCGGAATTCGTGCTGAAATCCTGCGACATACTCATCCGTGTATTCCATGCGCGTCCCGGGCGCGAATGGTTCACCACCGCTGAGGCCCACGTTCACGGCGTTGCCGATGCCGCCCGAGGCCGAATTGAGAAGGGTAGCCGAGCTAGGTTGGAACATGTTGGCGTAATCGGGATTTCCGCTCGAATCCGTCTTGATGCAGGAAGCTCCGCTCGGTGTCCCTACCGGACAACCGGTCGTCGTGGAAGCGGGCTGCCAGTATGCACCAAGCACATCATCTTCGGCGCTCAAGGCTCGAACCGCCGCGTCGAGGGGCAAAATGAAAGCATACCGGCCATAGTTGGCATAGAACTTGGTTTTTCGATTGCCTTTCGGATCAACAACGAAACCGAAACGCGGAGACCACATGTCATTGAAGACCTTTGAGAGTTGGTTGCCAACTAGGCGTTGCTGTTCCCAACGCAGTCCAAGGTTCACAGTGAAGCGCTTGCCCAAGGCCCAGGAATCGTTTACATAAGCGGCATGGTACCTTCCGCTGCTCTTTGTTACTCCACCGTCAAAACGGCCGCGGGACTGAGATAAAACGACCTGCACCGGAGTTAAGAATTTGCCTGGATTTTTGGGATCTTGGAAAGCCATATACGGGCAAAGGGTACACCCCGAGCTGTTAGGAACAATCTGGCTGCCGGTGACCGGGTCGACAAGCGGTTCAAATACGAGCGAGGCGTCGGTCGATTTGCCCGCGACCGTCGGGTTCGTAGCGGTCCCGTAGCCGGGATCACCTCCGGAAGCATTTGTGGTCGGGATAGTAAATTTCCCTCCGGAATACGAAGTGCTGTCGTCGTAGACGGGAAACTGCCAGTTGTAACCGATGCTAAAGGTATGCTGGCCCAGAAAATGGTACGTCTTGGAGGTATCGAACGAGATGCTGCGAGTGTTGGAGTCGTACGGCTCGAGGAAGCCAAACCCCTGAGCATTAAATGTGCCTTGCAAATTCGAATTCGTCTCATCAACGATTTGCGTCACGTCCGCCAGCGGCTTCTCGCTGAAGTGGTTCCAGCTCCAGGTGAATGCGCTGTCGATAAGCCAGGTCGAGGTGAGCGCCCCATCGTAACGAACGGCCCAGTTGCGAGTGCCATAGTCCCACTTGGAGTTTACCGTCTTGTCGGAAGCAGCAAGCGTGGCCCATGGAACATTATTGGTGTGCGAAGGGTCGCCGAAGACCGAGGATTCCACCGTGTGCCTATCGTTGATTTTGAAGGTCAGCTTACCAGCATAATCGTAGGCGGTTTTCGAGCGTTGCAATTCACCGTTATAGAGGGTAAAAAGCGTTGAGTTTGCAGCAGGGGCTACATGCTGATTGCTCACGCTGGGATTGAAGTTCCCGAAATAGAAGAGGTGATCGCGCAATTTCTTGATGGGAACGTAGCCGCCAAGTTCGGCGTCGCCCTCGTAGTTGGCATTGCCGAGGTAGCGGCCAAACTTATTCACTGTGCCAAACTGCGGGTCATCCGCATTGAGAGGCGTGGTCTGCATCCCGAGGGGATGGAAGTACCCGCCGACTTCGCCATGGGTCTTGGTGCTGCCGGACTTGGTGACGATCTGTACGATGCCGCCGCTGGCGTGACCGTACTGGGGTTCAAAGCCGCCCGTCTTGATCTGCACTTCCTTGACGAAGGACTGGTTGATGCCGCTGCCGAGCGCGCCGTAGGAACGCGCCCATACGCCCAAGCCTCCGAAAGCTGGGTCGTTAATGGAAACGCCATCCGCAACATAAGAATTCTCGAGTCCGCTGGAACCGGAAATGGAAGGGTTGTTGCCACCGGTCTGAATGCCGTCGACCGCGCCAGGGCTCAGGTAAAAGAGGTTGGCAACGCCCCGCTGAACGGGAATATTTTGAAAGAAGGTGTCGGAGATATCCGCGGTGACTGCCGAGCTGGAAGTGTCCACCGTGACGGTGGCGGCGCTGACTTCCACAGTCTCGGAAACCTGGCCCGTTTCGAGGATGACTTCGATGCTGGTGGTCTTATTGATTTGGACTTCGGCGCTCTTCACGCTGGCGACCTTGAAGCCCGTTTTTTGCACCTTGACGGAATAAACACCGGGGATCAGGGTGGAGAAGAGAAAGGACCCCTGATCGGTCGTCGATTGAGAGAGGCTGCCGATGGGGCCGGTGATTGTGACCTGGGCACCCGGAACCGAAGCCTTGGAAGCGTCATAGACGATGCCGCTCAGATTGCCTCGCGCGGCCCCCTGGTCCTGCGCCGCGACCGATATCGAGAAGATCGTGCTAAATGCCAAAACCGAGATGATCACGAGCCATTTACTTTTCATAAAGCTCGAACTCCCTTCCTTACCTCTCATTTATCAAAACTTATTTTGGCTTGCAGATGGAAGGGAACTGCCGAGAAGGAGTCCACCCTGCTCCCCGAAACCCCGGACATAGTCTCACAAGCTCAGCATCAGAACAGCCAAAATCATAAATAAATTATTCAGTGCTAAAGTTCAGAATATCAGTAATTTATGGTTAGGCTGCGTAAATGTCGGAGGAGAAGAGACGAGCTTTATTCCCGATTCCCGGATAGGTATGCAGAAATATGGATTAGTTAAGGATAGCCGGCCCAAGTCAATGCGGACGCAGGAGATGTCTCACTTACTGTTTAGCGGTATCCCCGACCAGTAGAGATTTGCCCTTCTGCGTGAGGTCCGCCGCCTTCCGCGAATTTCCAATTTCCGTGTAGTACTGGGCCAAGGCCATATAGAACGGACCCTCCTCAGGGCGTGAGAGAAGCGCGTTCTCAAGGATGGAGATGGCCTGTGGAGCGTTTCCTCTCTTCTCCAAACTCGTTGCAATCCGAAGAAGTGTCTCCGAGTCGGTCGTTTCCGTTACGCCAGCGTCGGAGAAGAGACTGACAACGGCGGCAAAATCCTTCTTGGAAAAGTAGGCGTCCACCAACCGGGCGCGGGCGACGTCATTGGCGTGGTCGAGTTGCAAGGCGCGGCGGAACCAGACGCGCGCCTCGTCAAACTGACCGAGAGCCCAATAGCAAAGGCCCCGTTGCTGGTCGAGAACACCCTTTTCCGCGTCCTGGGCGATTCCAGGCTCGAGCACATCCCAAGGTTCGGGCATGGAAGGAGCATCGAGAACTTTGAAATTCATGGTTCCGAAACCGCTGTGCTTGTTCTCCGGATTATTCACGGTGACATTCAGAATATAGCTGCCGCTGGATTGCTGATCGAGCGAAAGTTTTTTCCCGGTCACCAGGGAACCGGCAGCGTCGAATTGTTCCCGGCTGACTTCGTCTTTGACCTTGGTGGCACTGCCGGGAGCGGCGGGTCGGCCGAATGCGTATTCCACGTCCAGTTTCTTTCCAAGATTTTCGCGCGGATCCGAGGCCGGCGTCCAAATCTGATAGACGACCTGAAGGTTGCTGCCTGAGGCGAGAGTCGGCGCGCTGCTAGACATGGGAGTGAATTGCACGCCGCCTACGGTGAAGGGTGTCAGATCGGCAAGCCCGGGATCGGCGTTTTCCGCGGACAAGAATGGAAGCACACCGGGCACGACCAGAGAGTCGTTTGCGAGCACGGGGATTGAGATTTCCCGCACCGTGTGGAAGGCCGCTTTCTTGGACCAATCCGTGAACTGAAACTCGAGATGATACTTGCCGGACGGGAGAGGGAGAGTCCCCTTGTACCCGAACACCCTGTCTTTGATGGTGTCGAGGCGTTTCTTGGTTATGGAATCCGCGAGGGATTTTTGTTGCGTGAAGATGAGCTTGTTCTCGGCGCTGAAAACGCGGACGCGGACCTCCACCGAGTAGGAATAGCGTCCGTCTTTCTCCTCGGCCATGCTGAGGTCGCTCGGATTATGCAAACGGAGGGCATAATCGAGGCGCGTCAGTCCGCGGGAATCGCGAGCCGCGAAGGTAACGATGTCGAGATTGCGGCCCTCGAGGACCAGCCGAGAAGTAACTGATTCGCGGTTGGTTCTTCGCCGGAGGATATCGTCGCGGTTCGCCGGCAAATTGGCTAGATTCTTGATGCTGTTCAGCAGGATGTCGGATTGCAGGCTCACGATTCCCGTAGTCTCGTCGACCGGTTCGTCAGGCAGGAGCGACAGTGAAATTCGCGTCACCTCCGGCCCTGCGGAATTGCGGATCAGGCGCAGTGCCGTCAAGCGTGAATTAATAGCTTCCACCCCGGTGACCAGCTTGTCGGGGCCGTCGGTGTAGGGGCTATAGAAACGGTAATCGCCGCCGCCATCGCGCTGGTAAAACAGGACGTAAAAAAACGGCGGCAGAGCGGAATTGGCCTCCCCGTAAAACCAGATTTCGATGGGATAGAGATTGGCGGAGTTGCGCAAGACCTGCTTTTGTTGAGGGGGGCCCAGGGTAATGTAGGTACGGCCGCGATCCGTGCGCCAGCCGTCCACGCCGGAGCCGATGCCGAAACGCGCATCGGCAAAAGCGATTCGCTGGTAAATCTCATCTTTGTAGGTGTTGGCGGGCGAGCCGGGAGAAGGATTGCGGATTTCCCAGAAAATCTCAATGAACTTTTCGCGAGCCTCGTCGTTGGTCAGCTTCAGAAAGGCATCGCGTTCATCTTTGGTGATAATGTAAGCGACGTCCCGCTCCAGCCAGTCGCGATAGTTCTTCTCCAGTTTTTGCTTTTTCTGGGCAAGACCGATTCCGCTGCATGCGAACAGGATCGCCGCAAGCAGCCCGATTGTCCGGCGGGAAAAAACTCGGAGGCGGCGCGCGCCGCTCATTCCAGCCGCGTTGCGGCGAAATGTGTTGCAATGCGGGCGATCCGTCGCAGAATACCTCAATCAACCCCCATGCCGTAACGCGCGTGCAGACAAGCATAGATTCGAATCATCTTCCTAGCCTTGATGGCGGATGCGTTCGGCGAGGGAGCGGGCCCGCTGGCGGGCGATGTCCACGAAGCGGGAATCGCCGGCGATCTGGTCGAGCATGGGCAGGACCCGCTGCGGTTCCGGCAGAAGGCTGCGGTTCAAATCCGATTCGAATTGCAGCAAGGCGTCGTTGATTCCCAGCCGGTCATATTTCATGCGCCGCGAAATCAAGTCCACGTGTTCCTGCTGACGGGCCAGCCCCTCAAAAATCTGCAGCAGCTGGGCCGCCGGCGAATTCAAGGTGTAGTTGAATTTTGCCTCATGAACTTCCGTGCCCGATTCCCAGCGAAACGTTTTCTCGCCGAGATTCGCGATCTTGCGATGCACATCGAGATCTTGTCCCTGGAAATGTTTGAGTTGCGCCGCCAGATCGAACATCTTCGTGCGCCATGCCGCGCTCACCTGAAATGGCAATGAGCCGGCCTCCTCGTCCAACTGGCGGATTTCATACGCGGCGGTATCCGAATCTTCTCGCACGGTGATTTCGATGAATTCGGGTGAGCTTCCCTTGAAGACACGCCGAAAGGTCAGCTTGGCGCCCGAGGGAGCAGGGACGGAGAGCGCCGCGGACGCCACCAGGCAGGCCGAGGCAATCAACATAAAGAGACGCAGAAGGGAAGTCTTCATCGCGTGGATACGATGCGCGGCAGCCCGCCACGCGTTGCGCGGCCCGGTCGAATTTCGTTTGGCAATCCAGTGGAACCTGCTGCGGTGCGGAGCGGGCGCGGCTTCGCCGGTACATCCTGACCAGGCAGCCCAAACCGCCGCCGGGCTTGTTCCGTCTGCACATGGCACAGAGCCACCGCCAAGGCATCCGCGGCATCTGACGGCTCCGGTGTCTCGTCCATCGATAGCAGGGCACGGACCATCAACTGCATCTGCCGCTTGCCGGCATGTCCATGACCGGCGACGCGCGCCTTCACTTCGCGAGGTGCGTAACTGTAGACCAGCACTCCGTGCTGTGCCGCAGCAAGCAGGACCACGCCGCGCACTTCTGCTAGCCGGAGTGCCGTGCGCATATTCAGCGCGATGAAAACGCTCTCGACAGCCAGGGCGTCCGGCGAATATTCCTCAATCAGGCCGCACACTCGAGCGTGCACATCCTGAAGTGCCGCGCCCGCGCATTCCTTCTGGCGCATCGCCGCTACTTTCAGCGCGCCATAATGAAGCATGCGGCAGCGCCGTCCGTCGCTCTCGACGATTCCGTACCCGGTCGGCCCCGTTGCCGCAGGGTCCACGCCGAGAACGCGCAGCCAGCCGTTCATTTCGCTCCGACTGCCCGATGAAATCGTCCCGGTCATGGCCCCAAGTCTACGGCCTTCCGCGCGTCCCTGCCAGCGCTTTGTAGTGTACATGTCGGGTAGAAGCGCAACGGGCCAAAGAAAAACGGCCAGTCTGGGGCGCGGACTGGCCGCAAAACAGAGAACCGGGTGAACTAGTTCGCGCCTACGGCTGCCTGAATTTCGGATTCGTCGATATCGAAGTTCGCGTAAACATGTTGCACGTCGTCGTGCTCTTCGAGCGCTTCGACCAGGCGCACCATTTGCGTGGCCTGCGGGCCGGTCAGCTTGATGTAGTTCTGCGGTACCATGCCGATCTCCGCGGACGCCGGAGTAATTCCCGCCTTTGTCAGCGCTTCCTTCACTTTCTCGAGCGCGTCGGGCGGCGTCACGATGTACCATGCCGAGCCATCGTCCTTCAGATCTTCCGCGCCCGCTTCCAGCACGAGTTCCAGCAGCTTGTCTTCGCTCGCCGCTTCCTTGGGAACAGAAATTTCACCCTTGCGGTGGAACATCCACCCGACGGCGCCCGCTTCGGCCATGTTGCCGCCGTTCTTGCTCATGAGATGGCGGAACTCACCGACCACGCGGTTGCGGTTGGTGGTGACCACTTGAATCAGCATGCCCACGCCGCCCGGGCCGTAGCCTTCAAAGGTGGCTTCCTCATACTGCTCGCCTTCCAGCTGCCCGGTGCCTCGCAAAATGGCTC
>Ga0209118_1000813_pt1 | contig 15777 bp, 11 predicted proteins | sample BlaSpr_A8_Ref_M1_FD_187988 | JGI IMG/M metagenome (GOLD analysis project Ga0209118, IMG submission 187988) | Forest soil microbial communities from Thunder Bay, Ontario, Canada - Black Spruce, Ontario site 2_A8_Ref_M1 (SPAdes) (version 2) | ecosystem: Environmental > Terrestrial > Soil > Boreal...
CGTGAGGACGCCGTCCGGGTTGAACGCGAGGGCGCGCTTCAGGAAATTGTTGGCGGGATTGCCGTCGAGGAGGGTGCCGACACCAGGACTTTTTGATTTGAGATTGGGATCGCCAATGATAACGAGGCCTTCCTCTTTGTCGGCGACGTAGAGGAAACCGTAGAGGAGATGAATGGGCTGCTCCTCGTTTTCGGGTAATTGCCGGCGCAGGGGATCGATGGCAAGTGTCGACGGTGAGGCAACGGCGAGAGCGTTTTTGGTGGGAACGTAGAAGCGTTGGCCGAGCGGCGAAACCGACGCCGTAGTAACTCTCTCACTGAAACTTTTGTTGTCGATGTTGGCGATGTCATAGACGCGCAGACCGCCTGGGCCGAGAGCGCCGTAGGCGTATTCACCGCGGGCCTGGATGTCGAGGACGTTGCCGGGATGCTCGGCGGCGGCGCTGAGTTCGCGATGGTGGTCCAAAAAGTTTTTGTAATTGCCGGGATAGGCGATGCGCTGGAGGTCGCTGCCGTAGATGGCTTCGGGCTCGTCGTGCTCGGCGACGGCGATGGCTTCGAAGCCTTTCTTGCCAGTGGCGACGTAGACGTAGCGGCCCATGAAGTTCATGAAGTTCGTTCCTTGCAACAGCAATTGCGCCATCCATGCGTTGTTGTCGTTGTTTGCGGAAACGTGGCAATCGCTGCACTGCTTGGTTTCCTTGGCGCGCACCGTGTGCGGGACGAAGGTGGAGAAAGCCTGGCCGGAGAAGCCAGGGGCTGAAATGGTTTGCTGCGCGTAATAGAGCCAATCGCGGTTGGCATTCTGCGAGCTGACGAGCACGGCACAGGAAGAGCGGACAGGAGCGATTCGATGGCCGGTGACGGTGCCGTCAACACCGAGCATATAAATGTCATCGCGAAGAACCTGGAAGTTGTAGCTGGTGTAATTTTTTGTGAGCAGCCCTTCGTTGTGGAGCATGGGCTTGCGGGCGTTGGCAGTCATCTGCAGATGGCAGCCGAAGCAAGTGGGCGTCCAGGACGTGTGGCAGGAGTAGCAGGTCATGCTGCTGTTGGCGTGGGCGAGAGAAGCGTCGTCGTTCGGCATTTGCGAAGACGCGACGCCATCTTTGTTCATGAGCTTGGCACGAAGGGATTTTTCGTTGAAATGCACATTGCCGGGGGTGATCGTGTCGATCGTTTGGACGATTTCCCATTCTTTGCTTTCTTCGGACATGGAGCGCTGCATGACCTTGTGGCCGCGCCATTCGAACCGGCGCAATCCCCACGGAGTCCGAAGCGCGTCGAGATGGCGGCCGCCTTCCGGCGCTGCCGGACCTGAAGTGACGAGCGCGGCTTTTTTTCGAATCGTGCCGTGGCAATCGATGCAGTCGATTTCGACGGCGGCACGAGGCTCGCCGTAAATTTTTCCGTTGCCATGATTGTCCTGCGCGAAGTGGCAATCATTGCACTGCATCCCTTTTTCCAGATGGATATCGGCGAGGTGCACGGCTTTGCCAAAACGATCGGGATCCTCGAATGCGATCTGCTTCCCGTCCTTGTCCAGCCAATTTCCTTTGCGGTCGTGGTTGAAAACAGCGCGAAAAATCCAGCCGTGGCCGTGAAAATCGGCGAACTGTGTGGTTTTTAATTGCTTGTTGAATTCAGGGCTGCCGACGTTTTCCAGGAATTTTTCGTCGTTCCAGAGGCCGCGGACGGCCGCGCCCTCCGGATTGCGAATGAAAGATTGGTAGCGCTGATCTTCGGTGGGGTTGCGCTGCTCCTTCGGATACATTTTGTCGCCGTCAATTTCGTTGTCCCACCAGGTGAGTCCGAAATAGGTCGTGACCATATTCGTGCCGGGATGAATGTGGCAGATCATGCACTGGCTCGAAGGGATGGAGCGCGTGAAGACGTGTTTGATGGGATGGCCGGACTCGTTCTTGGAAATGGTTGGGTCGGACGAAGAGCTGAGGCCGGAGTGGCCGAATAGCGCGCGCGCGCCCGAGTGGAGGGGGTCGCGGTCGTTGGCATAGATGACGTGACACGCGGTACAGCCGCTGCCGCGATAGTCGCCGGGATGATCGTTCGTGCCCGGAAGCGACATGACGGGGTCGAGCAAGCGTGTTTTCTGCAGGCCGAGAAAGACGGGATCGGTGCGAAGTTCGGTGCCGAAGCCGCGGTCACTGAGCTTGTCGTCAGGTTTGCCGGGATCTTCTTCGCGATTGGGATTGCCGATTTCGGCTTTCTTGCGGCCGCCGCGTTCGAACACACGAAGGACATTGCCCGGCTGGGAAGTTTCCCAGCGGAAGAGAGGATCGAGCTCGGGAATCACGCCTTTGCCGCGGGTTTCTTCGGGCGTGGGCTTGGGAGAAGTCTTGATCGATTGCGGTTTGCCGTCACGATCGTAGCTCTCGCCGAAACGCGTGTTTTTCCCGGGATAGCCGCCGTTGTTGTACAGCGCTGCGCCCCAGAGCATTCCCGCGTGGGTCATCATGCTGGTGGAAACGGCGCGCGTCTCCGCAGCGTGGCAGCCCGCAGCGCCGCAAGTTTCCGGTGCGACGCGAAGATCGCCGGGATTGACGAACTTGATGTATTCAGCGGATTCCGCAAGCCACTTCGTGTAGCTGCGTTCGGGAGGCGTGGAGCGATTTTTGAACGAAGGATCACGGGACTGGACGTGGGCTTTTCGCTTAGCGGAATTGTATTCGGCAGAATTCGGCGCGGCGCCGGGCGCGGCTGTGACGGAAGAGTTGCCGCCGTGGCAATCCGTGCAGCCGAGATGGACAGTTTTCGTGGGATGCATGGTGGGTTCGTCGGTCGAGGTGTGGCAGGAAATGCAGCCGGAAGATTTGCGATCGGCTTCTTCCTGGGGTTGGCCGCGGAATGGGGCAGCCTCTTGCGAGGCGTGCGCGGGGGGCTTAGAGCTTGCGTGAAGAGCAAAGAAAAAAGACACCGCAGATACGCAGAGAACGCAGAGGGTTCGCAGACAGGACGAAACGGGTTGGCGTTCGCTGTTCATGAGCGCCGCATTTCAGAAGGTAACCTTCATCGAGCCAAAAAACGAGAAAAGCGTGCGGCTCGTGTAAATGTCTTTGAACCCCTGGCCGGGTTGCAATGCGGAAGCGCCGCCGGTGAGGACGATGTTTTCTGAGAGAGGCGGGCGGTACTCGACGCCGATGCCAAAGTCTCCGCCGACGGTGTTATGGATCGGCGATTGGAAGAGGAGGAATTCGAGCGGCTCGGTGCGTTCGAATCGGAGAAAATTGAAATTGGCGAAACCTCTCACCTTGGGAGTGATATCGAAGTCAGCGCCGGCATTGGCAAGGAAAATGCCGGGGTTGACGAAATTGGCCTGACCTTCTTCTTTGCTGGAGCGGAGCGAGGGAATCAAACTGCCGGGCGTGGTGAGCAGAATGCCAGAGCCGAGCAGGCGAATGCCTTCGCGATTCCAGAAGCTGAACAAGCCGCCGGCAAAATTTGGAAGATCGACGATGGAGTCAAAACCTCGGGCGCGGGAATCGCGAGGATTGGCGTCGCCGGAGGTGTAAAACGCGGATAAGCGGTAGCGGATCCAGTCCTTGTCATAGGAGATTTCGGCGGCGGCCATCTGGGCGTTGATGGTGACGCGTTTTCCAGCGATGGGATTGAAAGTGTCCTCCCCGATGGCTTGATAGAACGCGTGCGTGAGATTTAGGCGGCGGATGTGTCCGCTGCCAAGCCAGCCGAAATAGCCAACGCGAACGCCGTGAAGGATGGGGCCGGCGCCAGAATTCTGATTGATGACGTTGCCGATGGGCGAAGGGCGGACGAGGAAGCCATTGTCGTCATAGTGGAAGCTGGGATCGTCTTTGTTCCAGGCGGCGACGAACTCCGCGGTGTAGCCAGGGAAAAAGAAGTCCTGCACATAGACGTTGCCGAGAAGGACCTGCTGATGGCGGCGGTCAAAAGTGTTGACTCCGCTGTTGGTGTTTTTTTCAAGGAAATGGAAATAGGCGACGTTGTATTCGATGCGGTCGCTGTGAAGGTCTCCAAAAATGCGCAAGGCCGGCTCTTCGTCGACAAAAAGGAAGCCGCGGAAGTCGGCGTTGAACTGCTGGATGCCGGCGCGCGCGGAAATGAAATCGTAGTTGGGACCGAGGTCATGGAGCTTCACTTCGACGAAGGCTTCCTGCAGACCAACGTGATCGTCGAAGCGGTTAGTGCCGCTGCGTGGATCGGGGCCGACGAGGCCAAGCTCTCGGACTCTCAAATTGTTGAGGCTGAGTTCCGGAGTGACGCGAATGCGCCAGTCAACTGGTTTGAAGGCCGCGTCGCCGTGAAAGAGATCAATGGCGAGACGAAGCGTTTGATCGAAGAAAACTTGTTCGCCTTTGCCAAAGAATCCGGAACTGCCCGGACGAGCGCTGCTGACGTTGCTGGGCGAGGGAACGCGTCGGCCATCGAAAAAAGATTGGGAAGAAGCGGTGATGTTCAGAAAAGTTTGCTGGCCCAGAAGCTCGGGCCAGATGGGCTCGTCACCTTTGAATCGATTGCGATTGAACGGATCATACCAGCGGGGCTTCGAGTAAATGTACTCTCCGCGTTGCGAATAACGGCGGTAATCAGGCTGCTCGAGGGCCCAGCGATTGGGTACGGTGTTGTAGACATCGGCGACCGGAGGAAGCGTGTCGGGAGAAATATTTTCGATGTAGGCAGGATCGGAATCAAGACGATGGCGAAACCCACGATAGGTGCCAAAGGAAGGTTGTGCCTCGGCGGAAAGGGCGGGACCAAGCTCGGGAAGGCGCGGAAGACGGGAGCGCGCCTCCACGGCCGCGACGCTGACGAGAGAGATTTCAAGGCTCAGGACCTCGTTTGGCTGCAGCGCAAGATCAGGAAGAACTATCGGCGCGTAATTCTTGGCTTCGACTCGGAGTTGATAGTGCCCCGGCGGCAGAGGAAAAACCCGGAAGACGCCTTCTCCCGAAGTGGTGGCGCTGAAGATTTGGCCCGATTGGACGTTGCCCAGTGTGAGAACCGCTGCGGGAACCGGAAGAGTGATGTTCGAGAAGCCGGCGTCTCGGACGACGCCATCTAGCGCGGCGGTGGTCTGTGCCTGCTGGCGGGGGATGCGCAACGGCGGACCAGATTCGCGAGACTGTTTTGCGGAATCTTGCGCCGCGGGAGGAGATTGATCTTGAAGAGTTGCGAAGACGTGCGGCGCACAAATGAGCCAGGCAAAGCAACAAACCGCGCAGAACGCGCGTCGAACCTGTCGCGGAGAGAAAATGATCATGCGTTCGGCCTGAACGGATCGGTGAAAAAAGGAATCGCGTACTAGCTAACAATATCGACGACCAGCGAGCAACACCTTTCCCGGACAGATGGATACAGTCGATAACACGGCGAACGGCTGCGGCCATTCACCAGTAAGCGGCAAGGGCCCAGCAATTCCGTTGAGGGGCCGTGAACGACTGTGGTACCAACTAAGGTACTCGCAAAGTGGGAACAACTCATACACTGCGCAGGTCCGTGGAATCGCGCCGCGCGCTACAACAGCGTAAGAAAACGCTGGCACTTGGAATTCTCCTGGCGTTCGGGATTGCCGGAGCGCTCGTGATGCTGCTGATCGGGTGTGGAGGCGGAATTAACGCGCCGGTTGCGCCGCCGCCCGTTCCGGCAGTGCAAGCTCTGCAAGTAGCCGACGTGCAGAATATCTTACAGGCAGCGGTGAATTCCGTGAATGTCGATATGGCCGCGGCGGTGGTGGACCGCGCGGGATTCGTGCTGGGCGTGTTTCGAACGCAGAATGCGCCGGCCACGGCGACCGGAAATTTTGGGCAGGTGCAGAACGCAAACGAAGTGGCCGTGGCGCTGGCGCGGACAGGCGCGTTTTTCAGCAACGATCAGGCGCCACTCTCGTCGAGGACCGTGAGGTTCATCAGCGGGGTTCATTTTCCGGCAGGAGTGATGAACCAGCCGCCGGCCGATTTGTACGGGATCGAGAACACCAATCGCGGCTGCACGCTGGTCAATGATCCGGCCTTCCAGAGCAGGATTCCTCCATCCCTGGCGTTGGGCGGTGGATTCGGATTGGGAGTGCTCACAGGCAAAGCCGATGCGATGGATTCGAATGCGACGGCGGTGAATCCGGGCGGCGTGCCGATTTTTTACAAGAATGTGGTGGTTGGCGGAATCGGTGTCGTAACAACCTCGAGCAATCTGAATGTTGCGGAGTTTGCGGCGTTCGCGGGATCGACTGTGGCGCGCGGCGGGCCAACGGACACTTTTGGGCCGACGCCGGCGGCTCCCGGGGTGGTTGTTATCGGAGGCATTTCGTTGCCCTTCGTGAGTCAGATCTCACGGCCCGCCGGTTTTTTCGCAGGCCCCGTTTCGGGGTCGGGCAGTTACTTGGTGGCGGCGGCAAACAGTCAGGGGCAACCACCAGAAGGTGATTTGATTGCGCCGGCGCCGGGTCCGTTGGGCGGTTTGAGCGCGGCTGATGTGAAGCAGATTTTGGATAACGCAGAAGCTACGGCGAATGCCACGCGCGCGGCGATTCGATTGCCGCTGGGTTCGAAAGCCCGGATGGTGATCGCAGTGGCGGACCTGGATGGCACGATCATCGGCCTTCGGCGTATGCAGGATTCCACCGTCTTCAGCATTGATGTTGCCGCGACCAAGGCGCGCAACATGGTGTACTTCAACAGCGCCGTTCGAACGGCCGCGGATTTGGGCGGCGTGCCGGTGGCTACGGCGGTGACGAACCGGACGATCAGTTTTGGCGCGCAGCCACTGTATCCGCCGGGAATCGATGACTCGAACGCCGGGCCATTTTTCAATTTGTACACGATGGATTTGGCGAATCCCTGCACGCAGGGATTCCAGGGCGGCGCGGCCAATTCGAACAAAAGCGGAATCGTTTTCTTTCCGGGCAGTGCGGGTCTATTCCGAAACGGCGCTCTGGTCGGCGGATTGGGGGTGAGCGGCGACGGCGTGGATCAAGACGATTATGTAACGAATGGCGGCACCGCCGGATTCGAAGCGCCCGCGAATATCCGAGCGGACCAAGTCATCGATCAGAGTGTGCGGCTGCCGTATTTCAAATTTCCGAGAAATCCCACCAACTAAATCCCAAGAATCACCGGTGACGCGCCGGTTTCTTGCCGCGGGCGATTTTTGTAAGCGCGCACGCGTACGCTTCGATGGTTTCAGGAACAGCCTGGCTGTAAACAAACTGTCCTTCGCGGCGGCAGGCGATCAGTCCGGCTTCGCTCAGAATCTTCAGATGGTGAGAGACGGTTGCCGGAGTGACCCCGCGCATCGAGACGATCTCTCCGCAGTTCATGTGCTTGGTTGCCGAGATGGCCTCGAAAATCTTGAGGCGGGTCTCGTCGGCGAGAGCTTTCGATATTTTTTCAACCTTAGAGCGGTCCATGGGCCTGCACGAAGTGTAACGGACCTGCGGCCCTTCTCGCCACAAAGGTCGGCCGCCCGGAAAATACCGCCAAGAAAGATGCAACCGATTACTTCGATAGTCATCTAAGTGTCGAAGCGCCGGGAGAGCGCAGAACGGACAACGGCCCAGCTTCCGGAGCGGGGAATTCAGAAGAGCACAAGGGTATAGGGAGATCACCATGAAAAGACTCGAAGGAAAAGTAGCGGTTGTGACTGGTGGTAACAGCGGAATCGGGCTGGCGACAGCAAAGCGGTTTCATGAGGAGGGCGCGCTGGTGGTTATTTCCGGGCGCAATCAGAAGACGCTGGACGAGGCCGTAAACGTGATTGGGAAAGGCACCGTCGCGGTGCAGGCCGACGTGTCCATCGCAAAAGATTTGGACCGGCTCTTTGCCACGATTACGCAGAAACTCGGCAAAATCGACGTTCTCTTTGCCAACGCCGGGATTTACAAGTTCGCGCCTTTGGCGGCGACATCCGAAGCTCTCTACGACGAATTGTTTGACATCAACACCAGGGGCGTGTACTTCACCATCCAGAAGGCTTTGCCCCATCTCAATGACGGCGCGTCGATCATTGTGAATACTTCGGTGGCGGGTGAGATTGGTGTGCTGAACGGCACGGTGTATGCGGCGACGAAGTCGGCCCTTCGTTCGTTCACCCGATCGATCGCCGCAGAATTGGTGGACCGCGGCATCCGCGTGAATGCCGTCAGTCCCGGACCGATCGAGACGCCGGCTGGATTTGAACGCACGGGACTTTCCAAGGAAGCGATCGACGAATTTGTAAAAAGTATTGTTGCTCAGGTGCCCATGAAGCGAATCGGGAGGCCGGAAGAAATCGCGGGAGCCGTGGCGTTCCTCGCATCGCAGGACGCGTCGTTCATGACTGGCGCGGAGATCACGGTCGACGGCGGGCTGGCGCAAATCTAAATTGCGGCTCCGTTGCGCAGGGAAAGAGGCGGGTGCAAACCCGCCTCTTTTTATTTTCTGGAAACCTGTTATTTCACACCGCCGGAAGGATCTGGGGACGTCGCCGCGTTCACGTCGAGGAACCACTTATGCGCTTTGTCATTCGGGGCATAACAGTTTCCGTCGGGTGCGTACTTGGCGGGGCAGCGTGAGGTGAATTGTTTGCGGCGCGGCGACTGCGCGAATTGCCAGATGGCAGCGTGCACGATACCGCTTTGCGCGGGAGGCGGAGCTTCGCTTGGAAAGGAACAACCGGGCGAAGGCGGGCACGCGTCATTGTAGGCCCACATTACGATGTCGCGGGATGACGCCTGGCTGCGAATGTCTTCGGCAGTCGTGATCGTGACGCCGGCGTCTTCCTTGACAGGAATGCCGGAGCAGTATGCGCCCGCGAGAAAATCCGCACGCTTCAGTTCCTCCGACCACGCGCGGAGATAGACGTGGTAAGTGGCGGGAAGGCGGCCGCCTTCTTCGATGTCCAGAAAAATAATCGTTCCAGCTGCGAAGCCTTCCTTCTTTGCCGAGGCTGCGGCAGCGTGTGAATCTTGACTTCCCTTTTCCACCGCGTCAGATTCGTTCTTGAGTTCTCTGCTATCGCGTCCGCGATACAAAACCAAAAAACCGAAGCCATGAGAGAGGAGAACTTCGCGCTTCCCTTGCCAGGTGTTCAGCTTTTCGCCGGGCGGAGGGCTGAGCCAGTAACTCGTGAAGGCGAAGCTCTTGCGCAAGATGGGAAGACTTGCGTCGCCGGGATAAATGTTACGGTCGAAGCCGAGGTAGGAGCGTGGAACGGCGCCTTGTGGGACGGGCGCGGGAGTTGCGATGAGGAGAGCAAGAAGGGTCAGGACTGCGGCTCGTGAGGCGGAATAAAGGAATTTAACGCAGAGAACACGGCGAACAAGGAGTGCGCAGAGGAGAGACAAGCATGATCGCAGGATTGTCACAGCTAGCCTTCGCGGAGCTTGTGGCCGGCTAGATTGCCGAGGCCGTCGTAGGCGGCGTATTTGTAGAGCTCACTCAGCGTCGGATAATTGAAGACTTGTTCGATGAATTCGTCGATGGTGAGACCGTTATCGAGAATCATCATGCCGATGTGGATGAGCTCGGTGGCGTTTTCGCCGATGATGCTTACGCCGAGAAGCTTCTTGTCCGCGCGAGCGAAGATGAGTTTGAGCATACCTGCCGTATCGCCGGTGATGTGGCCACGAGCATTGTTTTTGTAAAGCGCGCGGCCGACGACATAGTCGATTTTCTTGTCCTTGCAGGATTCTTCGGTTTCGCCGCCCGCGGAAATTTCCGGAATGGTGTAAATCCCCATGGGGAGCAGAGAGGCAACACGCTCTTTGTATTTCAAACCAAAAGCGTGACAGACGGCGACGCGACCTTGTTCCATGGAAGTAGAGGCCAGCGCGGGGAAACCAATGACGTCCCCGGCGGCATAAATATGGGGGATGGCCGTGCGGCAGTGTTCGTCGACGGGGATATAGCCGCGATCATTGATGGCAAGTCCGGTTTTTTCGAGAGCGAGGCCATCGACGGCGGCGCGACGGCCAGCGGCGAAAAGGGCCGCATCGGTTTCGAGAGTCTTGCCACTTTTCATGGTCAATCGCGCGCCACTGGCGGAATTTTCGGTTTTGACCGGGCGTTCGTTGAACAAGAAATGCATACCAAGGGCCGCGAGGCGGTCGCGGAGACTATCGGAAATCTCGTTGTCGAGGAATGGGAGGAGCCGATCGCGACCGTCAACGAGAGTGACGTCAACGCCGAGGGCTTTGAAGATAGAAGCGTATTCGCAGCCGATGACGCCACCGCCGATGACCGCCAGGCTTTTGGGAATGCGATCCATCTGGAGGAACGTGTCGGAATCAAAAGTATGGATGTCGTCGAAGGCGATCTCCGAGGGGCGATGGGGCTTGGAGCCGGTGGAGATGAGGATGATTTCTCCTTTTAACTGACGGGTACCCCGCGCGCTGGAAACGGCAACGGTATGGGAATCCAAGAATGCAGCCTGGCCGCGCACAAGTTCGATACGGTGGAGTGCGAGGTTCTTCAGGATCCGCTGGCGCTCCATGTCGACGACTTCGCGCTCGTGATGCATGAAATCGTGGACAGTAAGATTCTCCTTGAGCGAGTAGTCAATTCCGTATAGACCTCGTTGCTTCAAGCCCGAGAAGTACAGTGCGGATTCGCGAAGGGTCTTGCTGGGAACGGTGCCGGTATTGATGCAGCTTCCGCCCATATGCTCGGCGCGCTCGATGACGGAAACGCGTTTGCCAAAATAGGCGGCCTGAGCACCGGCTTTTTCACCAGCAGGACCACAGCCGATCACGATCAGATCGAAATTGTCGTTCGAAGCCACAAGACCTCCCGAATACCAAGCGCACTCGCTTGCTTGAGCATAGCCTTAGCGTGTGCCCAGAGATTCTAGAAGAAGACTTGGTACGAGGAGGAAGGTTCTTGCGGCGGTGTGACGAAAATGGTTTGCGCACCTGAGGAAAAGGGTGCCGGGGCGGGAGTCGAACCGCTCGGGGGGATTGGTACTGCGTGGGTTGTTGGATCTACAAAGCAGCAAAACGGAGTAATACAACAAAAATGTCAAAGTGAACTACACCGCAGGTACACGGAATGATTGGCGAGCTCTGGTCGACCCTCTATAAGTATGTTTATCAGATGAAAGCAGATCTGACTTTCACCGGCCTTCTCGCGGAAGGCATTGGGGCCACGAGATGGTGGGAAACTCTGTTTCCGGCAATCTTCCGGCCAGGCAAAGATTGTAATTTGGCGGGCTAACTCGCCGAGTTCGCAGCCACGGTTTCCACGAAACCGAGCATGGCCTGCTTTAATTGCGAATCCACTTCGTCCGCGATGGTCATCACGTCGAGCAAGACGGTGCTGAAGTCCACACTTCCCATATTGTTCTGCAGAGTATTAAAGATTGTGACCTGCAGGATTCGCGACTCTTCCACCACCATGGGGACAGTGTAGCCTTGCTGGCGTCGCAGAATCCCATGCTCGCGAGCGGCACGGGAGATGAGACTTTTGGCATCGGGAGCGAGACGCAAGCGGCGCACGAGGTCACTCAGGAGCAGCGGGAGATGGCCGGTACGCTCTTGGTTAGTCAGGGAAATGACTGTCAGTTCCTCGGTACGCTGCACGCGGGACAACCAATTCTGGATGGTTACATCCAGATCACGCTCCAGTATCGCGGCGACCCGTTCTTTGTTCATCGCCATATGGTCCGAAGGATTCGAGAGCTTCTTCTGGATGATTTCGGAAACCTCGGCAATGCCAATAGGTTTCGCAAGGACCTGGTCAGCCTGCAGCAGGATGGCTGTCATGGCTGCTTGGAGCACGGGGTAGCTGCTGAGCAACAACGTCGCGGCGTTGGGCTGCGTATGGCGCATGGCATTGACGACCGTAAATCCATCACAAGCATCCGGCATGTGCAGCTCGGAGAGCAGCACGTCGAAGTGTTCCGTAGAAATAAGTCGCAGCGCTTCGATTACGGAGGCGGCCGGAACCACTTCATACCCGTGGCTTTCCAATCCTTCCTGGAAAACGGCGCGGATGTCGTTGTCGTCGTCCGCTAGCAGAATTCTATGTTTCTTCATCGCAGGCTACACCTTTCAAAAAAAGACGTCGGCAAACATCCAGTAGGACTCCTCAATCTTGGACAGGGGGGCTTTTTGAGGGGAGAGTATCCGGGGGAATGGAGGTCTGCAGAGCAGTGTGAGTGGCCAGCTATAGGACTTTGGAAGAGCGCGGGAGCCTGGAACAAAGGCTAGCCCGACCTGACGGTAATCTTTAACACTGGAATCGAGGGTAATACCGTCGAGAAATCTCCACAACACCAGCAATCAGCCCTGGCAACCGCGGGCTAACTGCTGGTAAATGGGCAAGCGGATCAAACCGACTCCTCGCCCCACGACGCTTTTTGGTGCTTTTTGCGCATGTAGGTTCGGTACGCACTTTTAGCTACCCGATTGCCGGGATGATATTCGCCCTCGACAGGGAGCCGCACGGGACATTGCGCGGTGAGCAAGAGCAATTCCCCGAATTGTCTGACGATCGGCAGCGCGGATATAAGGCGCAAGAGTGGGAATGCCAAACTGCGCGGCAGTTTCTCAACAAACGGAACACGTGGCCGGATCGGGCGAACGCGAAGTTTTGAAAAATAGGGGGCCGCCTCGCGGCGCATCGTCTCCGTGGTCAAATGCTCGATGAAGATGCCGTCCCTGGAATAGCGTCGCGCTAGGGGGAGGCCCAACAGTCGCCGATTTAAGTCGTAATGTTCCACGCTGCCGACATACCGCCCGTCGTCGGTCAAGGCATTCGCGATCATCCGATACATACTCATCCGTTCGTCACGAGAATCGAGCGGAGTTAGAGTGAGTGCACGATCGAAAGCACGATCTGCGACATGCAGTTGATTGATGTCGGCTTGGACGCGTCCAACCCGGGCGCCGGAAGGCAGTCTGTGTGCAAGGAGTCGCAAGGCATTAATCGAGAAATCGACCGCGAGAATGCTCGCTCCCGTTTCTGCGACGAGTGCGGTGAAGCGACCGTCGCCACAGGCAAGTTCCAAAACCGTATTTGAGCGCGAGGATTGCAGTCCATGCAGGTGCTGGGGAACTTCCAGCATGTCGGATAACAGCGATCTCCAACCGTCGGGCGGAGATACGAAAGGACCTGGGTTTGTACAATCGTAGTCGACAGTGTCGCGGATGCTCATCTCGTGCTTGTCTTCCAAACTAAGCTGATTTGGCAACAGGCGGGCAATTCCATCCTCGATGCGAAATTCGGCTCCGCAAATCTTACAGCGCAATACGGCATCCAAAACTCCATCGGCGTCACCTCGAAGTTGCTCGGCAATCGCCAGTTCACCAGCGTCATTGTTGCAACGGAGCAGGGGGACCATCAGCAAGGGGAACTGATGAACCATCAAATGGCCTCCTTTGGGAGTGTAAGGTGCATTTGGTCCGCCTGCACTTGGATCATATTCCTCCACTTGCACGACGGCTCGCTGATTCCTCTTAATCGTCCAGGAGCACTGACCTGAAGTAGAATCTTATGGGGTGGTCAATCAAAGAGCGAGTTTAAGCAGAGTGACGATTCCGATAAACGTTTACAAGGGCTTTGGCTACCAGGGAGACTGATGGACATCGAAAATGCCCGGCGACTGCTAGAAATCATCCCCAGTGAAGCGAAGGTGGTTGACGTTGGGGGTGGCGCTGCTCCATTTCCGCGAGCAGACTACGTCATTGATGCGATGCCGTATGAGAAACTTGGCGCAGGCAGCGACGGAAACATCCATAAAAGCCTTGGAATCAGACCGCGCTATTCCGAGCAGCGATGGATTCAAACCGACTTGTGTGACCGCCATCCCTGGCCGATAGCAGATAAAGCATTCGATTTTGCTACCTGCTCGCATTTGCTAGAAGACATACGCGATCCCATATGGGTTTGCTCGGAGCTGCGGCGGATCGCCAGAGCTGGCTATATTGAAGTGCCTTCTCGCGTGGTTGAGCAATCCAAGGGTATTGAGAATCCACGTCATGCCGGCTACTACCACCACCGGTGGCTTATCACACGAAACCAGAACCGACTGGAGTTCCGGCACAAGTCACACGTCTTACATTCAGTCAGGGATGCCATCGTTACCCACCTCTCACCCGGCTGGCGCATCAACCCCCAGCACGCCATCGTAACCTTGGATTGGACCGGTGACTTCGAAGCCGTAGAGATTCTTGAGTTTGACGAAGAGAAGGTAATCGACGAGCTATGTCAGTTCGCGGCTGATGCCCGACGACTACCAAATCTAACGGTGAAAGTGCCAATCCCGATGGTGCAATATATCAAGCGTCGAATTTTCTATTACAAGCTTTGGCTAGGGCAAGCGCAATAAGGACCGAGAAAAAACATGAACCGGGAGACGGTCAGCGTCATCATTCCTTACTATCGAGCGAGCAGGACCATCACCCGCGCCGTGGAGAGTGCATTAGGGCAAACCGTTAGTCCTTACGAAATTCTCATCGTTGACGATGGTTGCCCGGAGGACGCGGCCGGAGCGACCAAGCAGTTCGGTTCTGCCGTGACGCTGATCCGCAAGCCCAACGGCGGAGTGGCAAGTGCACGGAATTTGGGGATTGAGCATGCGACGGGTGAGTGGATCGCATTTCTCGACGCCGATGACTACTGGGAACCATCAAAGCTCGAACATCAACTCACCTTTTCAGAAGACGTTGGCCTGGTTGGGGGCAGGTGGTTCATCGAAACCCCAGGTAAGCCGCGTTGCATGGCGGAGGTAACAGACACCGCCTTCTTCGGCAGAGTGTTCAAGCCACGTGGGTCCGAGGCATTCCACGTTGCAATGAACCTCTGGACGAGTGTTCTGCTTGTGCGGCGGAAAGCCTTGGGCGAGCAGCGCTTCGTTTCAGGCTTGGAGCCCGCCGAGGATCGGGATCTCTGGATCAGGTTGGTGGCATCGACAGCTGTCTACCTCGTACCCGAGCCGCTCGCCACCTATACCCAGTGGCAGGACTCACTCACCAATAGCGATTCAGACCGGGATTGTGTGAGTATGCTCAAGGTCCTGCATCGGCACGCCGCGCTGCTCGGGGCAGGGGGGGTCCGAGAACAAGAGGCGCTTGTTTACCGCCGCTGGGCTGGCCGACGTCTTGCTACGGGAAAGCCGCGGTCTGCGATAGGGCCAGCGGCGCGTCGGCTTGCGATTCAACCCGGATCTCCCCAGGCGTGGTGGATCATGTGTAAATCGCTAGCGCGATCCATACTTCCGTAACTCTCCTTCGAGCGATTGCCTCGACCTCGATAGCGATTCAGCGTTGGAGTTGTCTTGCTTTAGTTTGAGCAACCTGATCATCGAGAGATTGCCAGCTGACGGTCTGCTACGAAACTTCCTGGAAATCAGATTGAACATGGACTTCCGTCTTCCGTATAACAGGATGAAAGAAGCTGGGCCCCCAAATTGAATGGACCAGCCTGCTTATGAGGGTCATTGGTTGGAGATGGTGGCCGTTGTCCCATCGAGCTTGGTGAAGTGGACGGTGAACTTTTCGTTAAAGGTCTTCGCCTGGTCCTGGAGGAAGCTGATCGCAGTGGCCTCCCCCAGCACCATCGACACATCGCTGTCGCTGCGCCAATGGATTCCGGCGTGGATTCCATGACCGAATGTGACGTTGTGAGCGAGCTTGTTCAGCTCGCCATTTACGGTGATCTGATTCCTGTCCGAACCTGTGTACGGCACCAGCGAGAGACCGTCATCGGCCGGGACCAGAGGATTCGGGATCACGAAATTACCGTCGAAGAAAAACTTCAGAATGGTAATGCAAGCGCCGGCGACAACACCGTGGCCCGTGGGGAAAGACGGG
>Ga0209118_1000814_pt1 | contig 15768 bp, 11 predicted proteins | sample BlaSpr_A8_Ref_M1_FD_187988 | JGI IMG/M metagenome (GOLD analysis project Ga0209118, IMG submission 187988) | Forest soil microbial communities from Thunder Bay, Ontario, Canada - Black Spruce, Ontario site 2_A8_Ref_M1 (SPAdes) (version 2) | ecosystem: Environmental > Terrestrial > Soil > Boreal...
GGTCCTTGGCGCGGTAAACGACACCCATGCCGCCGCGGCCCAATTCGCCCAGGATTTCATACCTGCCAGCTTTGGTGGCTGTGACCATCTTCCTATTCCCAAGGAATAGACACAAAACGGCTTACTGTGCACCTTCGCGCCGTTCTTTGCAGAGGTCAATGCCCCTCTGAACGAGTGTTTCGCAGTCGCCACGGGCGGAGTTGCGGCAGTGCGCGTGTGTGAGTTTAGTTTTACCCGACCAACTCCCGATAAGTCGGATAACCGGACATCTGCCCCTCACGGTCCGGAAACGGGGTTCAGGGAAATGGCTCCCCCTTCTTGCGCAGTGTTTACCGACGATAGCCAATCGGCCAGATTCCGCCAGAGAAACACGCTTTCAGGAAACTGATCTACAACCGCGGGGCGAGCGAGAATGAGAGGAATGGCAAGCGGGCGGCAGTTGCTCTTCCGGCATCCTACGTTTCCATCAGTGCGAAATAAATCTTGGAACAAGTTTACTGCCCTCGTGCGGCGGCACTGCGCGGGGGCAGGGGCAAGCGGTGTAGTTACTTCACAGGAATAGGCTTCTGGTACTTGGAAAGGTCGACGGATTTCCATTCGCCGCGCTCGATGCCTTCGCGGATTTGCGCGGCGCTCTTGCCCTTGCGGGACTGTTCGTAGGTGTAGAGAGCTTCTTGGACGCACGTTCCGCAGCCGGAGCCGTGCTTGCTGGCGAAGCAATCGAGCAGGCTGCCATGACCCTGGCTGCGGTCACAGTAGCAATAGCAGGGCTGCTGATAGAGAGCTTTCTTGACGCGCGCGGCCAAGGCATAGGCGTTTCGGATGACGGGATCGGTGAAGAGGTCGGGGCTCATGGTTGACGGCAGCGGGCCTTCGGGAGGCTGCGCGTGAAAGGCGGGCTCGCGATCGGCGTCGGGATTTTGCGGAGAACGCGAGGCGGCGCGCTGGGGCACGAATGCCAGTAGGAGCGCGAAAACGGGGAGAATTATGCAAAGCAGAATTTTTTTGATCACACGCATGGGGGCGACTCCGCTCCGCGCGGGTAAAGCTTGGAAGAACACCGCGACGGCACGACACTACTTTACGGCGAAGAGACGCGAAATTCCACTTCGGTGTCTAAGGAACGTGCACAACCGCAATGCGGACGGGCTCGAGCTTGGTGATGTCCATGATGTGATCGCCGTTGAGATTGTCGACCTGGCTGTTGGCGATGAAATAGAAATCGCTGCCGCGCAAAGCTCCGGTTGTCGGCAGCACGGTGAAGGCCGTGCGGTTTTCGAGCACGGTCGTTTGTGTGACACGCAAGCCGTCTTTCGAAAGCCGGAACGCGGCGATACGCGCAGAGCCGATGCCGTTCTGGACGGAGATGAGACTGCCGTTGTGCCAGTAGAGGCCGTCAATGCCGGCCAGCGTGCTATGCGGACCCGGATTCACGTCGCGGCTCGCTCCGCCGGCCAAGTCCACAGCGATGACGCCGAGAGAGTCCGCGACGTAGAGCATGCCGCCATCGTCCGCCAGCGTGATACCGTTTGGATAGAACAATGCGCGGTGAATCCCAATGGGAACAAAAGTTTTTGCCGGCGGCAGGAAGCGGAAGACCTGATTGCTCAAACTGTCTGTCGCGATGACTTCGCCGTTCTTGCGCACTACAAGATCGTTTAAACCGTGTTTTCCCGGGTCCTGCGGCGCGAACCGGCCTAGCAAATCGCCCGACGCATCGAAATGCAGGAGTTCGGTGCGGCCGCTGTCTTCGAAAGAATCGGCCCAAACGGTGCCGTCATTGGGGTCTAGGCGAATGCCAACGACTGGCAAGAGATTGTATCGGCCTGAAGGCACGAAATCGGAAACGCGGCTGACCGGATCAACCTTGACGATTTTCCGGCGGTTGAGACTTCCCAGATAGAAAAGATTTCGCGCCGGGTCGTACGCCAGCCCTTCCGGCACCAAGTCCTTTTCTTCAGTGAGGAACGCCTGATGGGCTTCCGCTACGACGGGAAAATCGCGATGGATGCGCTCGGCGAGTTCATCAAATTCTTTGGAACCCTTGAGCGCTAAAAAGGCAGAATCACCCGAGGGGTCGAAGCCTTCCTTGAGCGCGGCGCATTCTTTCAATAGCGCGAGGGCTTCCCGCATTTCGCCCAGGTGCTGCTTTGCCTTCGCCAGGAAATAAAGCGCGGCACCGCGGTCCGGCAGGGACGGCATGAGTTTTTCGACAATGGAAATTTGGGCGCGCACTTCGGCGTCGTCGGTGGGCTCGGCGGGAGCGCCTTTGATTTCCTCCTGCGCAAACAGCGGCGGGAGAACGAAAAGCAGGAGAAGCGCAAAGATGGAGCGGATCGAAGCCATACAGACATTTTAGACGCGAAGCGTAATGATTTGCGGGATTCCTCGGGGTACGAGCGAAGGTCAAACGGCGGCGGCCGGAGACGGGACGCAGGATGGTGCGGGCGCCTGTGACGAAGATTTTGTTGCGAGATGTTCGGAACGGAGATGGCGCTGGACACGGCGTCCCCACGTCCGCACAAAGGAAAAATTCAACGCGCCGCCGATGGCGGAGCTAGCGAATGGAATCATTCGCCCGGCCCACTTCTCGGCGGTTTCCTGACCGAGCTTGACCGCCAGCCGCCGCGCAATGCGCGGGGCGATTTTCTCCAGCACCTGCTTTTCGACGAGATCTTTGCCGTAATCGATTCCGGCAGCGGCTGCAGCGGCCTTCCACATTTCGAGGCGCGCGTCATGCCCGCGGGATTCGAAGCCGTAAAGGAGACAGAGGCGCTGAATGAGGCGCAGCGTGATGAGCGTGAGCAGGCCGGCGTCGGGAAGGAACGTGACCATACCACCGAAACCGAAGCCCGCGCCCTCAGCGAGCGCCAGGCGCTCAGAATCGCGGATGAGCGATGTAGCGATGGCGTCGAGGCGTTCGAGCGGAACGTCTTTCATGCGCGCGAAATCCGGCACCCAAAGACCATGCTTGCTCGCAAGTTCCCTGCGGAATACCTCCGGGTCGATTTCAACAGAGCGGAGGCCGCGGAGAACGCCGAAGCGCAGAAAACGGCCGAGAATGCGGCCGCCCGCGGATTTCTTCGCCGATGGATGGGACCAAAACATCGCTACTAGCATCCTAAAGCGATTAGAACCGGGGACGCAACTGCCGCGTATGGATCGGTCGCCGGGGCGCCAAGGGGGTATTGCCCGGCTGGCGGCAGGGGGTCCGCCGTACTACTTGACGCGGCGCAATTTTTGGGTAAACTGCGTTTTTCTATTGGATGGGTGACCGAGAAACGAACCACATGGCGACGCTGCCACAATTCGTTCCCGTGGAAGTCGTGCACGATTTCGACTTTCCTCAGCGCGAGGCCGCATTTTTCTTCGGGCTCTTTCTGCGCGGGCATTCCGCGGAGCAATTGCGCCGCGACATTGAAGTGCCGTCGGCGGTGCTGGCGAAGTGGCATCGCGAAGCGGACCGCGACCCGCAGTTGCGCGACATTTTCACGCGCATCGTTGAATACCGGCGTCACGTGCTGGCCATATTTGACACGCTCGTGGGTACCGACGGCCAAAACCAGCGGCTCCAGTAGCCATTCCAAGACCTAACACTTCCCGCCGCCAAGCTTCCTTGCTCCTTCTCCTGTTTAGTTGCTCTGAATCTTGCGAGGAATACCCCTGTACGAACGTACAGGTAAATAGGCGCCGGGCAACCCAAGTTGCGGTGCCGGATTCTAAGTGAAATTGGGGGACAAGTGTCACAAAATGCAGGAGATTTCCCGATGAGGGAGCGATTGACGGGGCACCTGTCCGGGGGTAGAATTCAAACGTCCTAGAGTTTAGAGGTGTCTTTCATGTCCAGGGCAGTCCGTGTCCTTTTTGCCTTCATCTTTTCATTTCTTATCGCAATTTCCTGCTCCGCTGCGCAACAAGAACAGGATCCGGGAGCGGCTCCGGCCCCGCAGAAACCCACTAAAGAGCAGAAAAAGAAGATCAAGAAGACCTTGAAAGAGCTCGAAGGGCCGTATAAGCAGTGGCTCAACGAAGACGTGGTCTACATTATTGCGCCGGAAGAGCGGTCCGCCTTCCTGCAACTCGAGACCAACGAAGAGCGCGAGCAGTTCATCGAGCAATTCTGGCTGCGGCGCAGCAGCAATCCGGACCTGCCGGATAACGATTTCAAGGAAGAGCACTATCGCCGGATCGCTTACGCGAACGAGCATTTCGCTTCCGGCATTCCCGGATGGAAAACGGATCGCGGGCATATGTACATCGTGTGGGGCCCGCCAGACGAGATCGAATCGCATCCGACGGGCGGCACCTACGACCGGCCGATGGAAGAAGGCGGCGGTTCGACTTCGACGTACCCATGGGAAACGTGGCGGTGGCGCTATCTGGAAGGCATGGGGGAACAGAACGTCATAATGGAGTTCGTGGACCCGACCAGCACGGGCGAGTACCACCTGACGATGGACCCTTCGGAGAAGGACGCGCTGCTGCACGTGCCGGGAGCGGGTTTGAGCCAACTGGAACAGATGGGCATGGCGTCGAAGACCGACCGCTTCACGCGCTCGGACGGAACATTCCTGCCAAAGACGCTCGGCGGAGAGCCGGCCAGCATGAACGAATTCACGCGCTTGGAGATGTATGCCAAAGCGTTTAAACCACCGGAGGTTAAGTTCAAGGACCTCGAAGCTCTCGTGACGTCGCGGCTGGTACGCGATCAGGTGCATTTCACCTGGCGCAGCGATTTCCTGAAGGTGACGAACGACACCGTGTTGGTGCCGGTGACTGTGCAAATTCCCAACAATCAGTTGTCTTTCCGCGAGAAAGACGGCGTTCATTCGGCGACGATGAACATCTTCGGGCGCGTGAGCACGCTTTCCGGTCGCGTGGTACAGACGTTTGAGGATTCGGTCAGCCGCGATTTTCCCGACAGCTTGTTCCAGCAGTCGCTGAAGCTGCAATCCATCTATCAGAAAGCGGTGCCGCTGCGACCCGGTTTGTACCGGCTGGACCTGGTGATCAAGGATGTGCAGAGCGGGAACGTGGGTGTAACCAATTCACGGTTGGCGGTGCCGCGGTACGAAGACGAGAAGCTGGAATCCAGCTCGCTGATCCTCGCGGACCAGATTGAGCACGTTCCCGCCAAGCAAATCGGGACGGGACAATTTGTGCTGGGTTCTTCGAAGGTACGGCCTCGCCTGGATGGCGATTTTTTGGCGAACGAAAAACTTGGGATTTACATGCAGGTGTACAACCTGAAGCCGGACGAGAAAACGCACAAGTCCAGTGCGACATTTCAGTTTACGGTGAAAAAAGGCGGTCAGCAGGTGATGCAATTCAAAGAGACCTCAGCGGAGATGAAGCAGACCGGTGATCAAGTCACGATCGAACGCCTGCTGCCGCTGGCGACGCTGGTGCCGGGAAAGTACACGCTGGAAGTCAACACGACGGACACCGTTTCCAACCAAACCATTTCCCGAACGGCGGAATTCACGGTGAAGGCGACGCCGGAGACCAAGTCGGCGTCGAATACTGTACCGGGGAGGTAACGCGACGTGAAACAAGGACGGCTCCGGGTCTTGGGGGCTCTGGTCCTGGCCGCAATATGTGTGTCCGTTGGTACAAGCGTGGCGGCCGCGCAAGCGAAATCCGTTTCCGGAAAGCTCGCCGGGGTGGTACGCGATACGGTGGGTACGCCGCAAATGGGTGCAAGCGTGGAAGTGATCCCCGAAGCTACGGGGATACTTTCCACTGTCGACTTGCTCACGAACACGCAGGGAATTTTCCGCGGCGAACGTCTTGCGCCCGGGTTTTACACTGTGCGCGTGACCCTGGCAGGTTTTCTTCCCTCGCTCGAGAAACACGTCCGCATCACCGCCAATCTCACGACGGTCGTCCGAATCCAGATGGAATCGATGTTCACGTCGCTCGAGCAGTTGCGGCGGCAACCCTCCAGCGTAAACTTCGAGACCGACGATTGGAAATGGGTGTTGCGCTCGGCTTCGGTGGCGCGGCCGGTGCTGCAGTGGATAGATGAAGATAACGTTGACCCGGCAGATGTGCGTGCCGATTCTCGCGGCTCGCAACCACACATGCAGCTAGAATTCACGGAAGGCGCCCGCCGTCCCGGTTCGGTTTCCAATCTGGCATCGTCGCCCGCAACGGCTTTTGCTTTTCAACAAAAGCTTGGCGGCACAAGCCGGCTCGTTGTCGCGGGGCAGATGAGTCATGAGGACGAAGCGTCTGCGGGCGGAATTGCCACGATCTGGCTGCCGACCGGCTCGCTCGGAGCAGGCCCGCACACCGCGCTGGTGATGCGCGAAGCGCGGCTGGGACCGGCAGGGCCTACGTTCCGGGGCGTGAGAATTGACGAGGGCGGAACAGTGGCCCTCGGCGAGCGCATGGCCTTGCGGTATGGCGGCGAGTATGTGCTGGTGGGGTTGGGCACAGCGGCGTCTTCGATGCGGCCGCGGCTGGAATTGGATACGCGGATTTCAGAAATGTGGCGCGCGGCGCTGATTTATGCCTCGCAACCTGGCGCACCTGGTGCGCTAGAACCCGGCGAAGGGGATCAGGGATCTCTCACGGCGGCGTTGAATGAGCTGGACGCGTTCCCCGCGCTGTTGTGGCGACGCGGACATCCGGCGTTGCAGGGCGGCACGCACGAAGAATTGGCCGCGGAACGCAAGCTGGGGACAAAAGGAAAGCTGCAGATCGCGGCGTTCCATGACGACAATCGCCACGTCGCTATATTTGGGCGCGGCAACAACCTGCCCGCGGCTGATTATTTTCAAGATTACTATTCAAACGAATTCGCCTATGACGGCGGCTCCTCCAGCAGCTGGGGCGGGCGCATTGCGTTGCGGCAAAAGCTGGACGGGGATCTCGAATTGACGACCGTGTACTCGTTCGCGGGAGCTCTCGTGCCCGGAGAGGCGGCCGACGACGTGCTTCGCGATGCCCTTCGAACGGCGGCACGGCATTCGCTGGGAGCCAATATCTCGGCAAGAGTGCCGCATCTGGGGACGAAGGTGAACGCCGGATACAAGTGGATCAACGGCGTGACTGTGTCCCGTGTTGACGGCTACGGTGAATCGCTCTTCCAGCTGGAACCGTACATGCACGTTGGCGTGCGCCAGGCGCTGCCGAAATTCGGGCCGGGCCGCTGGGAAGCGATTGCAGACTGCAACAATCTACTGGCACAAGGCTACGTGACTCTGAACAGCCGCGACGGCCACACGGTCCTCGTGCCGGCCTTTCGGTCTTTCCGCGGTGGATTGAGTCTACAATTTTAGGTCATTTTGGACTCTTAAAAACTGTATCGTGTCTACTGGAAATTGGATACCCATCGGACGGCTCGGCTCATGCGCTCGCAATTAATTGAAAAAAAAAGAGTTCCTCTCATGAGCCCCTACCAAACATTGGACATGGATTTGCACTTGATCCCTAGGGCCTCTCCCTGCCGGTTTAGGTCATGAAACAGAACTTCCGAGTCAGTCTCGGCGCTGTCGTGCTGGCGCTAGCTACGCTGGCGGCGATGATTTTTGCGCTGCTGAATTTCGACCAGCGGTCTCGATTTGAATCGCCAGACGATGGCGTGGCATGGCTCGATACCGACCATGGCGTGCAGGCCTGGCAAGTAGCGCCGAATTCGCCAGCCGCTCGGTCGGGGATTCGCGCCGGCGATCATCTGGTCGCCATCAACGGCTCGTCGGTGACAAGCGCGGTACAGGTGACGAAGCGCCTTTGGCGCGCCAGCCTTTGGACGCAGTTGCGCTACAAGCTGACCCGCAACGGCGACGAGTTCGAAACGCCGCTGGTGACCGCGCCCGCGGAAAAACCTGCTTCGATTGAAAATTATCTTCGCGTTGTCGGTTTATTTTACCTTTTTATCGGCTTGTTCATTTTTATCCGCCGGTGGAACGCACCGCGAGCGGTCCACTTTTACGTCTTCTGCCTTGTTTCGTTCATTCTGTACTCCTTCCACTACAGCGGCAAGCTGGACACTTTCGACTACGAGATTTATTGGGCGAAGATCGCCGCGCTAGTACTGGCGCCGGCGCTGCTGCTGCATTTTGCGCTCGTTTTTCCGGAGCGCGCGGAAGCGCCCAGGCGCTTGCTGTCGAAGCTCGGCTTTGTTTACGGCCCGCCGCTGGTGCTGCTGTTCATCCACGTGAGCACGGCGTTCCAGGCGCTCGGCTTTGTTCCGTGGCTCGGTTCGCGCGTGGTGCTCGATAAAATCGAGTTGAGTTATCTTGGTGCCTGCTTCCTCGCCGCGGGGATGGTCTTTTACAAGAGTTTCCGCAGCGCTCCGTCCGGCATCCTGCGGCAGCAATTGAAATGGCTTACGGGCGGCACCTTCGCCGGCAGCCTGCCCTTCACGCTGTTCTATATCGTCCCCTACGCGTTCGATGCGGCGAGAAGCTCGTGGATGAAATTCTCCGCGCTGAGCCTCGTGCTGATCCCGCTTTGTTTCGCTTACGCGATCATCCGTTACCGACTGATGGATGTGGACATCATCTTCAAGCGCGGGTTGGCGTATACGGCAGCAACCGCTGGAGTGGCGGCGGTCTATTTCGCGGTGGTCGCGCTGATGGCGCAAATATTCCACGCGCAGGCCACGGGCCCCGCCGGAGGGATGATTGCCATCGTCACCGCCGCGTTTCTATTTCAGCCGTTCCGAGAATGGATACAAGGGAGACTCGACCGCTTCTTCTACCGCGACCGCCTCGATTACCGGCGCACGCTGATTGAATTTGGCAGCACGCTGACAAATGAAGTGCGCATCGACCCGATGCTCGGCTCGGTGATGGATCGCATATCGCAGACATTGCTTGTCGACCGTCTGGGAATTTTCATGGACGTTCCGTCGCAGCCCGGGGAGATGCGTTTGGTGCGCTCGATGGGCGTGCGGCTCTCGGAACCCATGGATCTCAGCTTCCTCGCGCCGTCCCGGCCGGAGTTTGCCGGCGGGGCGCTTTTCTTCGAATCTCCGCGCGCCGCCAGGGACGTCACGGATTCGCAGCGGCGCACGCTGGAGCAGCTGGATTTGAACTATTTCGTTCCCTGCCGGATTCGCGAGCACACCGTGGCGGTCCTCGGGCTCGGTAAGACGGTGGACGGCGACTTTCTTTCAAGCGATGACGTGGAAGTAGTGCAAACCATCGCGGGCTACGTCGCGGTGGCGCTCGATAACGCGCAGCTCTACACCTCGCTCGAGCAAAAGGCGCTTGAGATCGCTCGGCTCAAGGACTTCAGCGAAAACATTGTGGAATCGCTGAACGTTGGCGTGCTGGCGGTGGACCTCGGAGGAATCGTTGAAAGCTGGAACACGAGGATGGAGCAGCTCTTCGGCGTGGCCCGGCAGGAAGCGGTGGGGCGCCAGCTGAGTTCGCTGCTGCCGGAAGAGCTGTCCGCGGAGATCGCCTCGCGCGGCGACCAGGAACAGATTACGGGCATTTACAAGCAGAGGTTGCAGCACCAGGGGAAGTTGCTGACGCTGAACGTTTCCATCACTCCGCTGGTGAGCAAGTCCGGCGAGCGCATCGGACGCCTGCTGCTCTTCGACGATGTGACGCAGCGCGAGCGCATGGAAGAACAGATGACGCAAACCGAGAAGTTGACGTCGCTCGGGCTTCTGGCGGCTGGCGTGGCGCACGAAGTAAACACGCCGCTGGCCGTGATTTCGAATTACATCCAGATGCTGGCGAAGCAGATGCCGGAGGTAGACCCGCGGCAGGCGATCATCGAAAAGATTGTGAAGCAGACGTTCCGGGCGAGCGAGATCGTCAACAACTTGCTGAATTTTTCGCGGACAGGAGCAGCGGAGCTTACCGACGTGGACGTAAACCGCGTGGTGGAGGAGACGCTGTCGCTGGTGGCGCATCCGCTGAAAACTGCGCAGATTCAGGTGGTCAAGCACCTCGTCGCGACAATTCCCACGGTGCGCGGCTCGGCCAACAAACTTCAGCAGGTATTCCTGAATCTTTTCTTGAACGCGCGCGATGCCATGCCCGGCGGAGGTATGCTGGAAGTCCGCACGGCCGCGCACAACGGGAGCGTCGAGATAGAAATTGCCGACACCGGCGCGGGCATTTCGCGCGAGCACATTCACCGTATCTTCGATCCTTTTTTCACCACCAAGAGCGACGGCCGCGGCACGGGCCTCGGGCTGTCGGTAAGCTACGGGATCATCAAGGAACACGCTGGAAAAATCGATGTGCGCTCGACGCCAGGCAAGGGCACCTCCTTCCACGTCGAGTTTCCCGCCGCCAAGAAAGCGGTTCATGTCTAAAGGCTCCATCCTCGTAGTCGACGACGAATCGGAAATCAGGGAAGGCCTCGAGCTGCTCCTTACGGGCGAGGGCTATGGAGTTTCGAGCGCAGAAACCGCCGCATCCGGCCTTGCAAAGCTCGAGGAGCAACCTTTTGATCTGTTGCTGCTCGACGTGAGCCTGCCGGATCGCAACGGTCTCGAGCTGCTGCGGGAGATCCGGCAGCGCGATCCGCAGCTTTCCGTTGTCCTGATCACTGCGTACGGCTCGATCGAAATGGCGCGGGCCGCGTTCAAGAGCGGCGCGATGGACTACATCACCAAGCCGTGGTCCAACGACGAATTGCTGGTGCAGGTGGCGCAAGCGGTGGAATCGCGGCGGCTGCGCGAAGAAAACGTGCAGCTTAAGCGTGCGCTCAAGCAGCGCTTCAATTTCCCGAACATCGTGGGAAAGAGCGAAAAGATGCTGGCGCTGCTGGATCTGGTCACCCAAGTGGCGCCATCGCGCTCCACGATTTTGATCAGCGGCGAAAGCGGAACCGGCAAGGAACTCATCGCAAAAGCCATTCATTCCGCTTCGACTCGCGCGGAGAAAACCTTTGTGCCGGTGAACACGGGCTCGATTCCCGTGGATCTGCTGGAATCACAGCTTTTCGGCCACGTCAAGGGAGCCTTCACCAGCGCGGTAGCTTCGAAAAAGGGTCTCTTCGAAGTCGCCGACCAGGGCACGATTTTTTTCGATGAGATTGCCACCATCAGTCCGGAAACGCAGGCGAAGCTGCTGCGCGTTATCCAGGAGCGCGAATTCATGCGCCTGGGCGGCACGGATCAGATAAAGGTGGACGTTCGCATCGTCGCCGCGTCCAACGTGGATTTGCTCACACTCGTCCGCGAAGGGCGTTTCCGCGAAGACCTTTATCACCGCCTGAACGTAATTCACCTGCGGATACCGCCCTTGCGCGACCGCCGGGAAGACATTCCGATGCTGCTGGCGCATTTTCTGGAGCGCTACTGCCAGGAAAACTCGAAGCCGCTGCGTCAATTCACGCCATCGGCCTTGAAGCTGATGATGGATTACGACTGGCCGGGAAACGTGCGCGAGCTGGAAAATGTGGTGGAGCGCGCCGTGGTGCTCTCGACGCAGGAGCGCGTGGACGCTGACCTTCTGCCGGAAAGCATCCGCAGCAAGGAGATCGTCCGCGGCGTGCGGCTGCAGCTCTCCGAGTTTCTTCCCCCGCTGCCCGGCGAGCCCGGAGCGCGCAGCGGCGCCGACGGTTCGAAACCCTCGCTTTTTCAAATCATGGATGAGATCGAGCGCCGGATTATCGTGGATATGCTCGAGCGCACCGGCTGGAACCAGACGGAAGCCGCCGAACGCTTCCTGATTCCGCTTTCCACGCTGAATCAAAAAATTAAGCGGCTGGGGATTGATGTGCGCCGCCGCGGCCGCGGTGACGAAGCGTTTTCCGCTTCCTCCGGAAAATAGAAACGCACCGGGCCCAAGCGGCGTCGCTCCTTCCTGATTGCTTACTTTCATCTTGCACAAAGGCAGTCGTCTAGGCAGAGTACCGGGGAATGATTCTCCGCCTTTCGAGTTTCGCGGCACGCCGTACAATTGTATTCGTCGCCGTGTTGTTGGGTGCCACTCTCTCTTACTACGGCATCCGCAGCGCCCGTTCGGAGTACCAGGCAGATCTCGGCACCCTCGAAGGGTACGAGCGCGCCATGCAGCTTGAGCGGGAAGACCCCTGGAAATGGTATTTGCTCGGACACTACTGGCAACACAATTTCCTGCAACCGGATACGCAGCGAGCGATTCGGGCCTATCAAACGTCCCTCGCTCTGGATCCCAGGTCCGCAAATGCCTGGCTGGATCTGGGCACCGCTTACGAATCGGAAGGGGACCTCGCGAAGGCGCGGGAGTCTTTCCTGGAAGCGAAGCGCGCCTATCCGCTATCGGCAGAGATTTCCTGGCGATATGGGAATTTTCTGTTGCGGCAACAGGAGCTGGATTCGGCGTTCGCGGAAATCCGGCGCGCGGTGGAAGCCGACCCGAAGCGCGGCGCGGAAGCCTTTTCGCGGTGCTGGCATGCCAATCCGGACTTGGAGCTGATTCTGAATCGCGTGCTGCCGCCGAGCCGCGAAGTGTACTTCGACGTGATCCGGGACCTCGTAGCCGACAAGAAGACAGCGGAGGCTCTCGAAGTCTGGTCGCGGCTCGAAGCGCTTCATCCCCAATTGGTTCTGCGCGACGTCTTTCCTCTCGTGGACAGTCTGGTGGAGACTTCGCAATGGGAAGCCGCATGGCGGGTCTGGGGTCAAGCGGCGCGCTTCGCGCAATTGCCGCCGCTTCTGGATGAGCCGGGTTCGGTAGTGTGGGATGGGAGTTTCGAATCCGGCGTGGCTGGCGGAGGATTCGCCTGGAGCTACCGGCCGGCGTTCGAAGGTGTGCAGGCAAGTCTGGATCCTCGAGAAAAACATTCCGGCAATGAATCGCTGCGCCTGCAGTTTGGCGGCAAGCGCAACGTAAATTTTGACAATGCCTGTATTGTGGTGCCCGTCGCGCCTTCCGTGGCTTACCGATTCTCCGCCTGGGTGCGCACGCGGGCGATCACAACCGATCAGGGCGTGCGGTTTAGCCTGGTTCCCGTGGGAATTCCCGGGGCGCGAGGTCGCGTGACCGGCGATGTTCGCGGCAGCGAGCCGTGGACGCGCATCGAGACGCCCTGGACAGCCGAGAAAGACACTCACGAAGTGCGCATCTGCGTGGTCAGGTACGCGAGCGAGAAGCTCGATAACGAGATCCAGGGGACGGCGTGGGTGGACGACGTCGCGCTTGTCCCGGAAAACCCCAGAAGCGCGAGGCCATGAGAATCATTCGCGCGGGTATTTGCGGCCTCGTTGTCTTCGGCGTTCTGGCTCACGGCGCCGTGGAGGGCTGGGCGCGCGCAGTTCTTGGAACAGGAGCGGGTTTGTTGTTTTTGGCCTGGGCGGTACGCGCCTATTTCGATGAAGAAGAGCAGATCGTGATTTCCCCATTGCTGACGCCGCTGGCGGCACTTTCTATCGTGGTGCTTGGGCAACTCGCATTCCATGGCACTGCCAGCGCTTACAACACTCGATTGGAACTGCAGCTTCTCGTGACCTACCTGATCATTTTATTCGTCGCGGCGCAGGCCTTCCGTAGGCTTGAAGATTGGCGGGGATTTGTGTGGTTTGTCATGGTGTTCGGCTTCCTGGTCGCTATTTTCGGAATCCTACAGCACTTGACGTTCAATGGAAAACTCTATTGGTTTCGCGAAATGCGATACGGAGGGATTCCCTTTGGGCCCTACGTGAACAGGAATCACTTTGCGGGATTGATGGAGCTGGTGATACCGGTGGCGCTCGTGCCGCTGGTGATGGGAAAAGTCCGGCGGGAGCGATGGTTTCTCGTGGGGCTGTTCACGATGCTGCCGATGGGAGCGCTTTTTCTCTCAGCCTCGCGGGGAGGGATTGTCAGCTTCGGCGTGGAACTGGCCGCCCTCGTGCTGCTGATGGTCCTGCAACGCAGGGCTGGCAAGCACGCGCTGGCCGGCGGAATGGTCCTGCTGGTGGCCGTGCTGATGGTCTCCTGGCTGGGCGTGAAGCAAGTCCTCGAAAGATTTTCGTCGCTGCAGACGCTCGAGGTGAGCGTGGGGAAAAGGGCCTCCATGCGGGGAGACACTTGGAGGATCTTCCTGGATCATCCCTGGACGGGCACCGGCCTAGGTACCCTGCAGGCTGTGTATCCCCGCTACGAAACGCTGTACGACGGAAAAATCGTGAATCACACCCACAATGATTATTTGGAAGCCCTGGCGGAAACTGGGCTTCTCGGGGGTCTGTGCTGTACCTGGTTCATGGGAGTCTTGTTCCTGGAATCGCAGCGACGCTTAAGGGAGTCAAGCCACTCGTTCGCGGCGGCGCTTCATCTTTCGGGCCTCGTGGGCTGCATGGGTTTTCTGGCGCACAGCTTGGTGGACTTTAACTTGCACATTCCCGCCAACGCGCTGCTGTTTTTCCTGATGGCGAATCTGGCCACGTCGGACATTGTCCGGACAACCGAGCCTTTGCCTGGGCCGGAACTGCCCCGTGTCCGAATGCGCAAACGCCGATTGACAATCGCTGACTGACCTATCCCCTCTGTCGGTATAATTCAATTTAGGGGTCATCTAATCGAATGCAGCCAGCCAGACTGGGTGCGTGGTCGTGGTGTCGCGTCACCGGCGCCCTGCTAGTGATATTGGGGCTAGCTCCGCACAACCACGCGCAGACCGTTCTCGAGACGCCTGGACAAACGAACGACCGCATCCGGTCGCGGTCAACCCTGGTGGCTCGCAGTGCGACCCACGATTACCTAATCGGAAGCGGCGATGTTCTTTCCATCCAGGTCTTCGAAATCCCGGAGCTGAGCCGCGACGTGCGCGTTAGCCAGACGGGAACGATTGGCATCCCGCTGGTGCCCGTGCGCTTGCGCATGTCTGGCCTGACGGAAGCCCAGGCGGAACAGAAAATCGCCGAAGTACTGGAGGCCGACGGCTTGGTAAGCCACCCTCAGGTGAGTGTCAGTGTGAAGGAGAGGAAGAGCAAACCAATCACAATCGTCGGAGCCGTGAGCCACCCGCTGGTCTATCAAGCGGAGCGCCCCATTACCCTGGTGGAGGCGCTGGCCGAAGCCGGCGGGATTGCCAACGACGCCGGAGACACCGTGATTGTCACGCGGCCAGACCAACCGGCAGAGAGCGATTCTTCGGATCCCCCGGCGATTAGGCGGGAAGATGTGGTTCCGATTTCTGGCGCCAAGGCTCCCGGGCAAGAAAGTTCCGCGACCGGCTTGACAGCCGGAAAACCAAGTGCAGGCAACTCCCCCGCGCAAAAGAGCCCCGTGTCCCCGAATACCGCGGCTGCTAGCGCGCAAACACCCGAAACAGCCTCGCCGAACCCTCCCCCGATCAGCAACGTGATCACCGTCAATTTGAACGAATTGCTCGAAACCGGCAACCCGGCAAACAACATTCTTCTGCAGGGCGGGGATATCGTCTCTGTGCCCCATGCGGGAATCGTCTATGTGCTGGGGGCAGTGGGGAGGCCGGGCGGCTTCGTGGTTTCCAATGACCGCACGCAATTGACCACCTTGAAGGTGCTATCGCTCGCCGGCGGGATGACCCGCACGGCAAAATCGGATCGTGCCGTGATCATCCGGAAAGATACCCAGGGCCAGCAGCATGAAGTTGCCGTGGACTTGAAGAAGGTTCTGAAGCGTGAAACGGAAGATGTGCAGCTCCAGCCGAGCGACATCCTCTATGTTCCGGAGAGCGCGTCCAAACAGGCGATGGTCAGAGCGGCAGAGCTGGGTGCCGCCATCGGCACGGCGGCGGCTATCTTCCGCATAGCGAACTTCTAGCAAATGGCAGAAGAACACAAACTCGTTCCGCACACCAACGGTTCCAACGGCACCGTCGACCTAATCACTATTCCTGCGC
>Ga0209118_1000815_pt1 | contig 15767 bp, 14 predicted proteins | sample BlaSpr_A8_Ref_M1_FD_187988 | JGI IMG/M metagenome (GOLD analysis project Ga0209118, IMG submission 187988) | Forest soil microbial communities from Thunder Bay, Ontario, Canada - Black Spruce, Ontario site 2_A8_Ref_M1 (SPAdes) (version 2) | ecosystem: Environmental > Terrestrial > Soil > Boreal...
CAAGGAATGTTATGCGGAATTAGCCCGCCTTTCGGCGGGTTATTCCCCATCAGAGGGCAGATTACCCACGTGTTACGCACCCGTGCGCCGTGCGCCATTCCTGTATTGCTACAGAAACGCGCACTCGACTTGCATGTGTTAAGCACGCCGCCAGCGTTCGTTCTGAGCCAGGATCAAACTCTCGTTTGAAGCTGGTAGCTTGGGCGAAAAAAATGCCCTCCGATTTGAATCGGAGAGCCAGCCTGCCCAAGCAAATTATTGTCGCTCGATTTACTCAGACCATTCGGGCTCGAAAAAGCCGAATGGTTTCGAACGGATTCTGGCACATCGTATCGGTTGTCAAAGAGCGATAAGCCCCCCTGTCCAGCAGAAAGGCACTTCTACAGCAGCATGAGTATACGAATACCCCTACTGAATGTCAACCACTAGGGTGGGTTTTTCCACAGTCTTCCTCAGGGCCCCCCAAGTCGTTCCGCCGTGCGACGATGCGCCGCGTCGAGCAATCTTTGTGCTACCGTCTGATGAATTGTGACTCAAGCGATAAAGAAAGTCGAACGGGGCCGATCATCCAGTTCAGAACTGGCAAATCGCCTACTTCTCTCCCTGCGCAGGAGCGAAATGGTGGGCCCTGGCGACCGTGTCGGTGTGGGTGTATCCGGAGGTGCCGATTCCACGGCGCTCCTTCTACTCTTTCTTGAACTGCGCGAGAAGCTCGGGAGCGTGCTGAGCGTGGTGCACTTCAACCACAAGCTGCGCGGCAAATCGTCGGACGCGGACGAAAAATTTGTTGCCAAGCTCGCAGCCAAATATGGATTGACCTTCCATGTGGGCCGCGCCGACGTCGCGGCGAAAGCCAGGCGCGAAAAGGCTAATCTGGAAGATGCAGCTCGCCGCGCGCGGTATACTTTTTTCGCTCAACTTGTGGTCGAAGGTCAAGTGACGCGAGTCGCCGTTGCGCACACTGCGGACGACCAAGCGGAAACCGTGCTCGCCCATATTCTGCGGGGTACGGGACTCGCCGGGCTCGGAGCAATCCATCCAGTCGCCGGACACATCGTACGGCCGCTACTGGATGTGCGCCGCGCGGAACTCCGTGCCTACCTCAGATCGCGCAAGCAAGTCTGGCGCGAGGACGTAACCAACCGCGATGTAACCAGGACACGCGCGCGCATCCGAAAGAAACTACTTCCCCTCCTCGAGAAAGAATTTCAGCCGGCCGTGGTCGAACATTTGACAACTCTCGCAGAGCTCGCGCGTGAGGACGAAGCTTTCTTGAGGGCAATCGCTCAGGAACGCTTCGACGTACTGACACAAATGCATGATGACAGCATCCGGATAGAAGCCGGCGATTTGCTGCAACCTTGCAAACAAATGAACCTGGGGCCTTCTGAAGCGCTGAGCACCAGGCTCGTGCGCCAGATCGTGGGAAAGGTGAAACCCGGCAAAGGCCAACTGACCGCGCAACATGTTGACGCCATCCTCGCCCTCGCGAGCAGCGGTCAGAGCGGCAAGTCTCTGCCGCTACCGGGCGGTATCGAAGTGCGGCGCGAGAGCAATGCGCTCGTTTTTCTCGCCAGCGCAAGCTCTACCAGCAACAACGGAGAAGAAAAAACGCTAGCGCGCGAATTCTCGCACGACCTCGATCTTGCGCGAGCGGGGACAACCGTGCGCGTCCCGCAACTGGGGTGCGTATTCCGCCTCAGGGCGATTGACTGGCCCGTCAAGAGGGGAGAAACTATTCAAAGAGAGGCGGTCTTGGACCGCGACCGGCTGCTTTTGCCTCTCGTACTGCGAAACTGGCGTCCGGGAGACGCGCTGCACCCTCTCGGACGGCATCATGCGCATAAGCTGAAGCGCTTGCTCAACGAGAAGCGCGTCAGCCGCTGGGAACGCAATGGCTGGCCGGTCCTGACGAGCGGCGGGATTGTTGCCTGGGCCCGCGGCTTTCCGGTTGCCGCCGAATTTGCGGCTGACGAAAGGACCCAAGCAGGAATCGTGATCGCCGAGGAATCATTGTGAGCGCGCGAAGCGTGCCGTCTTTTTCTGCCCCGCGCATCGCCGCACGCGTTGCCGCGCTCGGCCGGGAGATTACCCGAAATTGTGATGGGAGGCGGCTCGACGTCGTCGTTACGCTGGACCGCGGCTTCGTTTTCGCTGCGGACCTGATTCGGCAGATAGCCGCGCCCGTCGTTTGTCATTTCGTGCGCGAAGATGTCCGTGATGTCGAGCATAGCGGCTATGCGCGGCGCGAAGTTTTCTTCGGCTCGCGGCCCGAATTGAAGGGGCGTGACGTTTTGCTGGTGGATGCAGTGCTGGAGAGCGGCGTGATTCAGGAATTTCTCCTGCGCCGCCTCGGGGAGAGCCAGCCGCGGTCGATTCGCCTGGCTGTGCTGCTCGATAAACCAGCGCGGCGCCGCGTCGGCCTGGAGCCCGATTACTTTGGCTTCCGGACTGCATCTAAGGATATATGGGTTGGCTACGGCCTGGCCGCCGCCGATGGTACGGGCTGCAATCTCCGGCAGCTTTCCACTGGAGCGAGGGCAGCTTTCGCGAAGAGCGGCAAGCGCAAAAAGAAGTAAGCGGGGCGACTCGCTTTTCGGTTAGGCTATAGGTGAGGGCAAATTGAACTCCAGTTCGACGGCAAAAACAATTCTCTTCTGGATCTGCATCGTCTTCCTGGGAGTGATGCTCTGGAAGCTGGTCTCCGCGAATGGAACCCAGGCGCGGGAGGACGAGCCCAGTTACAGCGAGTTCATGGCCAAGGTCGACGCGGGCGACGTAAAAGAAGTCACGTTGTACCTGTCGCCGAACAGCTATGAACTTCAGGGCGAATATGTCCGCCCGGCGAACCGCAAGTTTCACGTGACCGTCTTCAAGGAGGCCGCGCCCGACCTCGCCAAAACCCTGCGCGACAAAGCGGTTCAGATCAAAGTAAAAGAAGTTCGGAGCGGCGATTGGCTCTTGATTCTTCTGAACGCTTTGCCGCTCATTCTGCTCGCCGGGTTTGTCTTCTTTCTAATGCGCCAGATGCAGGCAGGGGGCAACAAAGCTCTGAGTTTCGGCAAATCTCGCGCGCGTCTGCTCTCCGCCCAGCAAAAGAAGGCCACCTTCAAGGATGTCGCCGGCACCGATGAAGCCAAGGAAGAACTGCAGGAAATTATCGAATTCCTTAAAGACCCGCAGAAATTCCAGAAGCTCGGTGGCCGTATCCCCAAGGGCGTGCTGCTGGTCGGGCCTCCGGGAACGGGCAAGACGTTGCTGGCGCGAGCCATCGCCGGTGAAGCCAACGTTCCTTTCTTCTCCATCTCCGGATCGGATTTCGTCGAAATGTTTGTCGGCGTCGGCGCAAGCCGCGTCCGCGACCTTTTCGAGCAGGGCAAGAAGAATGCCCCGTGCATTATCTTTATCGACGAAATTGACGCCGTCGGCCGCCACCGCGGCGCCGGCCTTGGCGGCGGGCACGACGAGCGCGAACAAACTCTGAACGCGCTGCTCGTCGAAATGGACGGTTTCGAAACCAACGAAGGCGTCATCCTCATCGCCGCAACCAACCGCCCTGACGTTCTCGATCCCGCGCTTCTCCGCCCCGGCCGCTTCGACCGCCGCGTCGTCGTCGCGCGCCCCGACGTCAAGGGCCGCGAAGAAATTCTCCGCGTGCACACGCGCAAAGTACCCATCGCCGATGACGTTGATTTGTCCATTATCGCGCGCGGCACGCCGGGTTTTTCCGGCGCTGACCTCGCTAACCTGGTCAACGAAGCGGCGCTTTGGGCCGCGCGGCAGAACCGCAAGGCCGTCATGATGGTTGACTTCGAGATGTCCAAGGACAAAGTCCTTATGGGCGTCGAGCGCAAGTCCATGATCCTCTCCGACGAAGAGAAGAAGAACACTGCGTATCACGAGGCCGGCCACGCTCTCGTCGCTGCCATGACCCCGCGCGCCGATCCCGTCCACAAGGTCACTATTATTCCGCGCGGCATGGCTCTCGGCCTCACCATGCAGTTGCCCCAAGACGATAAGCACACCTACACGCGCGAATATCTCGAAGCAATGCTGGCCGTTTTGATGGGCGGGCGCTCCGCCGAAGAGATTTTCCTCGGTCACATCACTACCGGCGCGGGCAACGACATCGAGCGCGCCACTGACCTCGCCCGCAACATGGTCTGTGAATGGGGCATGAGCGAGCTTGGCCCGCTGGCCTATGGCAAGAAGGAGGAAGCCATCTTCCTCGGCCGCGAAATCACCCAGCACCGTGACTATTCCGAAGACACCGCCATTCAGATTGACAAGGAAGTGAAACGCATCGTCAACGAGGGCTACGAAACAGCGAAGAATCTCTTGTCGAGTAATCGTGGCACTCTCGAACGCATCGCGCAGGCCTTGCTAGTGCGCGAAGTCCTCGACGCCAACGAAGTAAAACTCCTCATGGAAGGCAAGCCGCTGCCGGAAAAGCTGCGCACGCCTCCCCCGCCGCCGCCGCAGGTCGCGCCAAGCACGGACCCGAAGGTGGTCCGTCCGGAGCTGCGTCCCGCACCAGGCTTCACCCGCGGCGAAAACCCAGCTAAGGCCTGAGCTCTGCGTTTTATTTTTCCTTGCGGGCACACGATATAGCGAGCCTTTTCCTTTTCACGCTTCCGTACAACGGCGGCCCCTGTAAGCCCGGTTTGCCGCAAGCCCCATCCCGCTTCTTCCGGAATCGGCGTACAATACGCCCATGGCGAAGAAGGAAATCGAAAATCTGCACGTCACCTGCCCCTGCTGTCACAGCAAGCTGACCGTAGATGCGGTTTTGGGCGTGGTTCTTTCCCACGAAGCGCCGCCCAAGGCTGGGCCGGACGTCGATCTGACCGACGCCGCGAAGATTCTCAACGAGCAGCAGCGCCAGCGCGAAGATAAATTCGCAGACTCCTGGTTCCAGGAAACGAACAAGGAAGACATCCTCACCAAGAAATTCGAAGAAGCCATGAAGAAAGCCAAGGACGCCCCAGTCGAAAAGCCTATCCGTGACTTCGACCTCGACTGACTTTTTATTTTAGTTTTCGGTTTTTCGCGCTTCTTTAGCGCGGGCAGTCTAACCCCCGCAAGTTTTCTGCGCTAAACTGCATCTGCGTGATGCCCAAACGAAAGCATTTCCAACTTAAACTGCCGTTGCGAACCCTCTGCCTCGGCCAGCGTACGCTCATCATGGGCGTCCTTAATGTCACGCCCGACAGTTTCTCCGACGGCGGCAAATTCCTCGACCCGCAGCGCGCTATCGAACACGCTTCTGCCATGGAGCGCACTGGCGCCGATCTCCTCGACATCGGCGGCGAATCCACACGCCCCGGTTCGAGCGGCACTCCCGCCGAAGAAGAACTGGCGCGCATCCTGCCCGTGCTGGAGGGGCTGCGAGACCGCCTGAAGATTCCCATCTCCATCGACACGCAGAAAGCCGAAGTGGCGGAAGCCGCGATCGCCGCGGGCGCTGAAATCATCAACGACATCTCGGGGCTGAAAAATGATCCGCGGCTCGCCGAAGTCGCCGCGCGTCATCGCGTCCCGCTAATCCTCATGCACATGCGCGGGAAACCGCGCAACATGCAAAAAGGTCTCTTTGCCCGTAACGTCATTCAAGATGTCATTCGCGGCTTGCGCGCATCCGTGGCTATAGCCCGCAGAGCCGGCGTCGCCAAATCGCAGCTCATCCTCGACCCCGGTATCGGCTTCGGCAAAAGTTTTTCGCAAAATTATGAATTGCTCGCGAAACTCCATGAACTCGCGAAACTCGGCTTCCCACTCATGGTTGGCACCTCTCGCAAAGGCTTCCTCGGCAACACGCTCGGCCGCAATGGCAAGCCCGCTCCTCCCGAAGAACGCATCTGGGGCACTGCCGCGACCGTCACCGCCTCCATCCTTGGCGGCGCACACATCGTCCGCGTCCATGAGGTCTCTGAAATGGTGCAAGTCGCTCGCGTCGCCGATTGCCTTCTCGATCCTCACGTCCTCCCGCCGAGCTGACTCGCAGTTAAGTGTCGTCACTCCGCGCTCGGCGCACTAAAGAACCGTTTCAGAAGTAGGTGCGTGGGCCAATACAGTACCGCGACCAGCACGAGGAGCGTCACCGCGAGATGCACCGGGGCTGGCCCCCACGCGCGATGCAGCAGCGGATCCTGATACGCATAGTTCAGGTTGAGCGCCGCCGGCAGAAATCGCGATACGATCAGCAGTCCCGCGGCAATCCCCGACTGCGTCGCCAACCCGCGCCGGTCATATCCTACCGTTCGCAGCCCCCACAGCAGCGCGATGGGCATCCCGATGTGGAAGAGCGAAAGCAACCTCACCCCTAGTGGATAGTGCGCGTCCCACATGTACTCCGTCCCGCCCACCAGGTAACGCCCCGTGGCCAGCTTCCAGCCCACATCCAGGCACCAGAGGATTCCGGCTACGAGTGAGCTCACCGCCTGGCTAGAAATCAGCAAAGGACTCCCCCACCACAAACCCGCGCAAGCAAGGATCACCGCCATATCGCACAAGTGCAGCAAATTGGCCCAGCCCCATACCAGCACGTAGGCCGGAAGCCACACAATCATCCAGGCCAGCGCCACCCAGCGCAGCACGGGAAATGGGGTTGTATCGCGGGGCATCCGCACTTCCCTCTTTGGAATGCTGGCCCAGCCTACCACGCGCGCCTGCTTCGACCCTTGCCTCTTCGGTTTTCCGTAGCCAGCTCGGCGGAGTCCAAGGTAGAATTCATTGTTCGCATTCCTGTCTGTTGTGTTCTCGGGCTTCTGGAGCAGTCGCCAGGCACGACCTGCGCCAAGGACAAGCAATATGTATGACCTTCTTTAATTCTTCTGATTGTTCGGTCCGCCGCTAGTGCGGAAAGATTCTCTTTCGCCTCTACTCCAGCATTGCTAAAGCAGCGCCGGCGTTTCTGATTTTTCCATCGCGCCCGCGCAGAAGGCGCAGGTCTTTGTGGCTTTGGAACAAGCAGTCATGGCTTCGCCGCAGGCGTCGCTCTGGAGCTCCATCCGTGAGGCCATCCGCGGCTCGCACCAGGACTTCACCACCGGCAGCCTGAATCGCGCCATTCTTCTCCTAGCCATCCCCATGGTTCTGGAAATGGTGCTGGAGTCGCTCTTCGCTGTCGTGGACATCTTTTGGGTCGGCCGCCTCGGCGCTGACGCGGTCGCCACTGTCGGTATCACGGAATCGCTGCTCAGCCTCGTTTTCGCTGTCGGCCTCGGCTTGAGCCTTTCGACCACCGCCATGGTGGCGCGCCGCATCGGCGAGAAAGATCCCGCCGGCGCTGCCGTGGCAGGCGTTCAAGCCATCGCGATCGGCCTGGCAGTTTCCTTGCTGATGGGATTACCCTGCCTGTTTTTCGCGCCCAGCCTGCTTCGCCTGATGGGCGCCTCGCCGCAAATCATCGCCGTCGGCTCCGGCTATGCACGCATCGCCCTCGGCGGTGGCGGCGCCATCTTGATGCTCTTCCTGAACAACGCCATCTTCCGCGGTGCAGGGGATGCAGCCATCGCCATGCGCCTGCTTTGGGTCTCAAACATCATCAACCTCATTCTCGACCCTTGCCTCATCTTCGGTGTGGGTCCCTTCCCCAAGCTCGGCGTGACCGGCGCGGCTCTCGCCACATTCACGGGACGCAGCATCGGAGTGCTTTACCAGTTCTACCGCCTGCTTCGCGGCACGGAGCGCATCCGCATTCTGCGCCGTCAGATTCACATTAACTTCAGCGTGCTGTGGCGCTTGTTGCGCGTCTCCTTCACCGGCATTCTGCAATTCGCCATCGCGCACACCAGTTGGATCGGCCTTGTCCGCATCGTGAGTATCTTTGGCGCCGCGGCCCTCGCAGGCTATACCATCGCCATCCGTATCGTCGTTTTTATCATCCTGCCCAGTTGGGGCCTCAGCAACGCCGCGGCCACGCTGGTCGGTCAAAACCTCGGCGCCAAGCAGCCCGAGCGCGCTGAAACTTCCATCTGGCGCACTGGCCTTTACAACATGCTCTTCCTCGGCGCCGTCGGCATCTTTTTCATCATTTTTGCCGAACCCATCGTGCGCCTATTCACCCACGACGCGCTCGTCGTGCCGCTGGCCGCGTCGTGCCTGCGCATCATCAGCTACGGAAACTTCGGGTACGCGTACGGCATGGTTATGCTCCAGGCATTCAACGGAGCTGGCGACACCGTAACGCCGACCATTGTGAATTTCTTCGGTTTCTGGCTCTTGGAGATTCCCCTCGCCTACTTCCTTGCGATCACCGCCGGTATGCGCGCTAATGGCGTGTACATCTCCATCGTCGTCGCGGAAGGCTTTATCGCCTGCGTCAGCATCATTCTGTTCAGACGCGGCCGCTGGAAGCGCCAACAAATATAGTGTCACGTCATGCTTGGACATTTCCTGCGATGCCGAATGAAGCCGATTGTGCGACTATCTAGGATGCTTCTGAGAAACTCGAAATCGCCGTTCGAAACGCATTCCACTTCTGGAATTTGCGAATGAGCCCTTCACTGCGCGTCATGAAATTCGGCGGCACCTCCGTGGGAGACGCAGACTGCGTGCGCCGCGCTGCCGCGATTGTTCAGTCTGCCGCCGCACAAGGCGCTGTGGTGGTTGTTGTCTCCGCCATTAGAGGGGTAACTAACCGTCTAATCCAGGCCGCGCATCGCGCCGAAGAAGGGGATCAGGAGTCTTTCCCAATGCTCGTGGACGAACTTCGCACGCAACACGAGACCGCCCTCAAAGCGCTGGTAAGCGACCCGCAGAGGCGCGCCGAAATTGCCGAAGTGTGTCGCGGAGTGCTCGAAGAACTGGATCGACTCCTTCGCGGTACGTCTTTGCTTCGCGAGTTAACGCCCCGCGCGCTCGATGCCATCTCCGGAATCGGCGAACGCCTGTCTGCTCCGCTTGTCGCGGGCGCGATTTGTGAGCTTGGTTTGCGCAGCGTCCCAGTTTCCGCCACGGAGGTCATCGTTTCCGATGCCCATCACGGCCGCGCGGAACCCCTCATGACGCAAACCTGGGCGCGCGCCGAAGCGCGCCTCCGCCCGCTTCTGGACCAAGGCGTTGTGCCCGTGGTCACCGGCTTCATCGCTGCGACGCCTGAGGGCATCCAGACCACGCTTGGCCGCGGGGGCTCGGACTATTCGGCCACGATACTTGGCGCCGCGCTCGGCGCGCAGGAGACCGTGATCTGGACGGATGTGGATGGCATAAAAACGGCGGACCCGCGCCTGGTTCCTGAAGCTCGCACGATTCCCGAAATTTCTTACAACGAAGCGGCCGAACTCGCCTACTTCGGCGCGAAAGTGTTGCACCCGAACACGCTGCGCCCCGTGACCGCCGCAGGCGTACCGGTCTGGATCCGCAATAGTTTCGCCCCGGAAAAACCAGGCACAAAGATCACCGCGAAAGGAATGCCCACAGGCGGAGGCGTCAAGGCGCTCACCGCGATTCGCGATGTTACCTTGGTTACCGTCGGCGGGCCAGGGATTGTCGGGCTCACCGATGTACTGGCCCGCTCTTTCGCCGCCACCGCACAAGCGCGCGCGAACGTATTTCTCGTCTCGCAATCTTCTTCGCAGAACGATATCTGCTTTGTAATCTCTTCCGCGGACGAGAAACGCACGTTGGCGGCTCTTCGGGAAGCGTTTGCTCCTGAAATCGACGAGCAAACGGTGGAACACGTCTCCGCGAATCCCAATGTCGCCATCGTTGCCGTGGTGGGAGAAAACATGCGGGGAATTCCGGGGGTCGCGGGCCGCACCTTTAGCGCCTTAGGCCGCCAAGGCGTGAACATCATCGCCATCGCACAGGGCTCCTCAGAATACAATATTTCACTGGTTGTCGAACAGGACTCCATGCAGCGCGCGCTCGCTGCTCTGCACGTGGAGTTTCGCCTTCACGAAGCTTTCTGAGCAGGGTCTGGTCATTCCTACTGGAGTACACCCGCTCTTTTCTGTTGCGCGCTCACGCCGGTGTTCTTTTTCTTGTCAGCAACAAGACCGCATAAATCCACGTCAGGGCGGCGGACAAGCATCCGACGCCGATCAACAGCGGACTCCGGGTGACTCGATCAATCTGGTTGTAGCGTATTGTCACGTCGGACTTACTCAAAGCCGCCCAGTTGTTACCATTGCGCACCGCCAGCCGGCCGTCTTGCAATGCATGATCAAGCGTTTCCCCACGCACGTACACTTCGAATTTTCCCTGATGCTCGTCCAAGGAACGCAATCCCGGCGTCCAGTGATAATCCTGCTGAAACGAGTACGCCGCTCGGCCCAACGACGTTATACCGATAAAGATCAACGGAATGACAAAGAGGAGCATGCGCACGCGCGGTAGATTCATGACCGCGTCACCTCCGGGGGGAGGCCCCTCGACCGATCTTGCGTCAAAGGTTACCTCTCAATTGCCTTGCTGAGGTGGAATATTTTTGCGTCGTTCCCAGCCCGGCCTAGCTCGCATGCCGGCGGCTGTGCCCGTTATCTCGACCCCTTCGGAGCTGCTTTATAGTTCTTGCATCTGCAACCGGGGAAGTTGCAGCTCTTTGGCAGCTTCACGGGTCTCACCTTGATGTACATTCGCGCGTGGATGCTCTTCGGGTGGCCGCACGTGCACGGGCGCTTTCGATTGCTCTTCATTGTCGCAGCCTATTCTCCTCGCGGATTCGCCACACCTGCGTAGTGTGGCACAAGCAACCCTGCCTGTGCTTTTTTTCATTTAGGTAAGATGCCAATTCGAACAGACGCGCTGCTATCCTACTGCAAACGAGCCAACCGTAAGTTATTTATTAACTAGAAGTACCAATCTCTTATAACTTGGTTTGTCCACCCGATTGCACTCCACTGCGCTATAATTCGCCCTCGCAAACGCCGAGCCCTTTCCGCAGGTTAGGCAAATTATCCCCAGGGGTGCCTATTGATGGTTCGCTGCTCTTTTCTCGTCGTCACTTTGCTTCTTTGTCTCCTTGCTTTTTCTTCTCCTCTCGCTGCGCAGCTCCCGCCCGGCCAGTCGGACCCTCTCGGAAGGACCGTGCTGCCTCCTCAGGGTGCGTCCGGGTGCTCGGCCACGGAAGTCTCCTCCTGCGCCGAGGCCGCGTCGAAGATTTTGCCTCAAGTGATGGGCCCCTCGCCGATGGAAGAGAATCTGCGCCGCCTTACCGACGAGATTGGCGGGCGTGTTACGGGCACGCCCCAGATGGCCAAGGCGGTCGATTGGGCTGTAGCTGCCTTCCGCGCCGCCGGCATCGATGTGCACACGGGAAAATACACTCTGCCGGTAACGTGGAGCGAGGGCGAAACTCATTTGGAACTGCTCGGGCCGCTGAAATTTCCCGTGCGCCTCGCGTCCACGGGCTGGTCGCCGCCGATAATCGCGGGCGGTATCGAGGCCACTCTCGTGGATATCGGCTACGGAACGCAGGACGACTTCGCGCAAGCGGGCGCCGGCATCAAGGGCGCAATTCTGCTCGTGCACAGTGACATTGGCTCGACATGGGCCGATCTTTTCAACGAGTATTTGCGCCCGCCAGACATCATTTCCCGCGCCGTCAAGGGCGGCGCAAGCGTAATTCTGTGGATGGGCGCCAGGGAGCGGCTGCTGCTCTACCGCCACACCAATTCGTTGAACGGCGAGATTGACAAAATCCCGCAAGCCGTCGTGGCCCGCGAAGACGCCATGCGTCTGGCGCGCACCGTCGCGTCGTATCCTGGAAAAGTGCGCGTGCATTTCAGCATGCCGAACAAAGTTGGCGGGCCGATCGAGCAGGAAAACGTGGTCGGCGAAATTCGCGGCCGCGAGAAGCCCGATGAGAGCGTGATTCTCGGCGCGCATCTCGATTCCTGGGAGCTTGGTACCGGCGCGCTGGACAATGGCTGCAACGCGGCGATGGTGATCGAAGCCGCGCGCGCCATCAAGGCCACGGGACTCCTGCCGCGGCGTACCATTCGCTTCGTGCTCTTCAGCGGCGAAGAGCAAGGCACGGTCGGCTCCTATGGATATGTGAAGGCTCACCGCACAGAGATGGACAAAGTTCGCGCCATGATCACCTTCGACGCCGGAATCGGCCGCGTCACCGGCTATTCGCTCGGCGGCCGCCGCGACATCGAAGCGGGCATTCGCGAGGTGCTGAAGCCGCTCGAATCTTGGGGCGCGAACACACACACTTATGACGCTTCCTTTGGCACCGACAATTTTGATTTTCTGCTCGAAGGCGTGCCCACGCTTGTGGCCAACCAGGAAGAGGCCAACTACCTGCCCAATTATCACGCGGCATCCGATACTTTCGACAAGGTCGATATTCGCGAGCTCGAGCTCCACGCTGCGCTCGCCGCTCTGACCGCTTGGGGCATCGCCGACCGTGCCGAGCCGCTAGGCAAGCGCCTATCCCGCGCCGAGCTCGACGTGCTCGTCAAAGAAACCGGCCTCGATCAGCAAATGAAACTCCTCGGCTACTGGGACTCGTGGCAGTCCGGCGCCCGCGGCCGCAAACCGTAAGAAACAAGAACTAGCAAACTGGAAATAGAAAACACGGAGACTGGAAACAAAAATTGCGCGATCGCAACTCCGTACACTCGCCTAATCGGGCGTGCATCTTGAAAGCCTCACACCGCGTCTTGCGCAGCGCTTCCCGGTATACTGAAAATGTGGCACAACGACCGGATCCACAGAGTGACGCCAAGAGTGCGCGCATCCTTGCGGTCGATTATGGGCAGGCGCGCATCGGTCTCGCGATCGCGGATGCTGCAGCGGGATTGCCGCAGCCGCTGGGCGTGCTGATGCGTGTCAATCGCAATGAAGATATGCGCCGTTTGCGGGAACTTGCGCGTGAGCACAGTGTGAAGTTGATCGTGGTGGGCTTGCCGCTGCGGCTGGACGGCACGCGCGGAGAGATGGCTGAAGAGGCGGAACGCTTTGCGCAACGCGTACAGAAACAAATAGGAGTGCGGGTGGAGATGGTCGACGAGCGGCTGACAAGTTGGGAAGCGGAAAGGCTGCTGGAAGAATTCGCTGGAAGAATCCTTCATACTCCAATACCGCTACGGGGAAAAAGAGAGAGCCACGAGAAGGAGCGGAAGAAAAAGAGAGAAGGAAAAAATTCGGTGGATGCGATCGCGGCGGCGGTGATTTTACGCGACTATCTGGAAACGCAGCGCGCGAACAGAGAAAATCGCGGAGTCAGTGCGTGAAGCGAGGGGGTGCGGAACCGTTGAAGATTTTGCTGAGAATTTTCTTGCTGGGGTTGCTGGCGGCGGGAGGCGCGGCGGCGTGGCTGTGGTACGGCATCACGCGGCCGTACCAGGGATTCGCGGCGGAGGGCGTTTTCGTGGATGTGCCGCACGGGGCTTCGCGGCGCTTTGTGGCCCATTTGCTCGAAAGAAACGGAGTGGTGCGGAGTGCACTGGCTTTTGAGATTTACGCGCGGCGGCATCCGAAGCGCACGCTGCAAGCGGGAGAATACTTTTTTGATCGCGCCATAACTGGGCGCGATGTTTTCTGGAAACTAGCGAAGGGCCAGGTCTACGAAGTGGAGTTCACGGTGCGCGAAGGCGAGACCATGTTTGACATCGCGCACGAACTGGAAGCCGGAAAGTTCATGCCCGCAGGCGATTTCCTCTACGCAGCTGGAGATCCTTCGCTGATCCGTGATATCGCGCCGGACGCACAGACACTCGAAGGTTTCCTTTTCCCCGCAACGTATGAACTGCCGCGGCATCCGGCGGCCAGCGAACTAACCTCAGAAATGGTCCACAAGTTCAAAGAGGAGTGGAAGCGTATTGCGCCGCAAGCTCCCGGCAGAGAAATGGACGATGGCGGCCATCGTCAGGTATTGCGGATCGCGACGTTGGCCTCGCTGGTCGAACGCGAAACCCCAAAGCGCGAGGAACGGCCGCTGGTGGCGGGCGTCTTTGAAAACCGCCTGCGCAAAGGCATGCGGCTGCAATGCGACCCCACGGTCGTATATGGAATGGAACGACTCGGTCAATACAACGGCAAGCTAACCGGAAAGGACCTGAGTTTCGATTCACTTTACAACACCTATGAGTACTCGGGGCTGCCCCCCGGACCCATAGGAAATCCCGGGCAGGCTTCGCTGCGCGCGGCGCTGGAACCCGCGCGAACAGATTATCTCTATTTCGTGGCCAACACCCAGGGCGGACATTTTTTCAGCCCTACTCTGGCGGAACACAACAAAAATGTGATGAAGTACCGGCGGCTGCTGGCGGGAGAACCCGCGGACCCGCCGCCCTCCGAAACCAGCAAGAAGAAACCGCGCGGAAAAAAGCACAGGGGCAAGGCCCGATGAACGAATCACTCAAAACAAAAAAGGCGCTGATCCTGGATACGGCGCGCGAGATCGCAGCGACAAAATGGACGGCGGCAGAAATCGAGCAATTGCGGCGAAAACTATTCGCGGAACATGGCGAAGCGGGCAGGACAGGTCCCGATTACATCGTGGAAGTGCTCAATGGAGCGGGCTGGAAAGTTGTATTGACACAGCGCGAAGAAGCAGAAGAGGAATACGAGGAGGAGTTCGAGGATTTGCTGCATTTCAAGACACTGGAAGACGCCGAAGTAAGCTTGACGCGACTGGATGAATTGATGCGGAAATTCCGCACGCATGGAGAGAGCGCCGCAGTGGAGCGCGTGCTGGACGTGGCGAGGCTTGGCAAACGACGCGCGGAAATGATCGCGCGGAATCACAAGGTAGATGTGCACAAGCGCTCGGAAAAAGAAGAGATTGCCAGCTGGTTCCGTATCTGGCTGGAAACGCCGGATGCCTTTTTTGATTGGCTGGACGTGCGGAAACAGTCGCCGGAGTTTCAGAAAAAATTCCCTTCGCTGGAAGAGGAATGAGTGCGACGGGCAATGCGGGACCGGGAAGCGGCGCGCTCGAGCTTCCACCATTTTCGCTCGATGTACAGGCATTGGATCTCGGCGCGGATGTAAAGGCAGTGGGTTTCGAGTTGTTGGAAACAGAAAGCCGCGAGCCGGTGAAGGGAAAAGAAGCGGCGGAAATCTGGGCCGCGCTGTTCCCGGCGCTTTCCGGCGGCGATTTTTTCGTGGTGGATTTTTTCAGTCACTTGAACCGAGTGCGGCAATTCTGCGAAGCGCGGAAAATTGCGTTCCGTGAAGCTGCAGAGTGCTGCCTGGTTCTTCCGCAGCCCTCTCAGGAGCATTTGCTGCAACTCTTCGAGCGGTTCGAGGCGGAAACTTTTGGCGCAAGGGCGGGTGCAGCGGCAAAAGTTGTTGATGCGGCTCTCGAAAGCGAACTTTCACAGCGCGGGTTGGACGCGTATCAAGCAGCTTATACACGGTACACATTCTGCGCGGTGTGCGAGCCGGAAGACGGCTGGGTAACACTGCTGAGCGAGACTCTTTGGGCCAGCGAAGTGGTCCGGCGCGTGCGCCCGGCCGCACAGCAGTTTGACGTCTACGTCGCTCGCGCTCATTGAATCGCTCGCCGGTCACGGTGATTCCGCGGTGTTCAGGGGCATCCGAGTGGTTGCCAGATTGCTTAACTTGTACGCTTGAGGACGGAAACGATAGATGCGACGTATGCTGGCTTGGATGATAGTGGCGACAGTGGCGGCGATTTCGTGCAGTTGTGAAGCCACTCGTGTGAGCACAAAGAGAAATATCCCTGCGGCAATCCGGCCAGTGGCGCAGGATGCTTCGCGGGAAGAGCTGCTTGAAAAATACAATGCAATGGCCCAGGGCGTGAAGAGCATCAATGCAACCGTCGAGCTGAAAGCGACGGCAGGCTC
>Ga0209118_1000816_pt1 | contig 15755 bp, 16 predicted proteins | sample BlaSpr_A8_Ref_M1_FD_187988 | JGI IMG/M metagenome (GOLD analysis project Ga0209118, IMG submission 187988) | Forest soil microbial communities from Thunder Bay, Ontario, Canada - Black Spruce, Ontario site 2_A8_Ref_M1 (SPAdes) (version 2) | ecosystem: Environmental > Terrestrial > Soil > Boreal...
AGCTGCTCCCCTGGATAGTTCTCGTTCCGTCAACTGGGCTCCCTCCTCTGGTGGATTTGGAGGCCCCAGTGTCAGTGATCTCCGTCAGTTCTAGACCCCAGCCACTGAACACCCCCAGCCACCGAAACCTATTGCCGGCCGCTGTGAGGTGCCCTCCGCCGCGAGCTCGCTTCTACCCGGCTCGCCCGCCTGATTTTGTGGCCTCCGGTGGCGCTTTCGGCCAATGCGGACTGCAGCAGCGCGTCGGTTGACCAGCGCATGAGCTCAACTGCCTCTTTGCGTGAGAGGCCGGCGATATCGGTCAACCACACCAGCGCTTCGATTCCCGCGGCGCTTCTGATCGCGAGAATGAGCCGCCGCAGATCGCGTTCCGGCATCTGGCTGCGCAGCGGAGAAAGAGCCTCCCCAATCCACCCGATCGCGCGACCCTTGCGAAGCGGTAGCTCGCCGCGATGGCTTGGGTCGGGATCGAGTGACAGGCGCAGCATCGTGCGCTGTTGTGCTTCCGTGTCGACGATGAGGTGCAGGAATGCCGTGATGACAGCATCCAGTCGACCAGCGACATCGGTAGGGGCCGTGTCAGGGAGTAGGGATCGCGTATCGATCTCCGGGTGGGCAGCCACCAGCAACGCACGCTGGTTTGGAAAGTAGCGGTAAGCCGTCGTCCGTGAGACGGACGCCCTGGCCGCAGCCTCGTCGACCGTGGGCGTCTGGCCTTCTGCTACCAGCTCACGGGCGGCCGCCACCAGAGCGCCGCGTGTGCGCTGCTTCTGGCTCGTTCGGCCGTTTAGCTCATATGGGATTGACATAGACGTAAAGGTACTCTAGTGTCGTTATGGTACCTCAGTCCCATGAACATCCCAGGAGGGTTCCGTGATGGCAATGAGTAAGCTCGTTCCGATCGTACGTGTCGAGGGTGAAGGCGAAAAGCTGTGGTTCTACGGTGGTGGTGTTCACACCTGGCTCGCTACCAGCGCGGAGACCGGAGGCGCGTTCCTGCTCTTCGACGATGTCATGACTAGGGGCAAAACCACGCCACTGCACTCGCACCCTGAAGTGGACGAGACCCTGTACATGCTGGAGGGCGAGATCCTGTTGAGTGTCGACGGCCTCGAGCAGACGCTCGGTCGAAGCGGCGTGGCAATGGTCCCGCGAGGCGTTCCGCACGCATTCTTGGTCACGTCAGAGAGGGCCCGCATTCTGTTTCTGGAGACTCCAGGCTCCAGCGAAGCCTTCTACCGCGGTGCAAGCGAGCCGCTGACCCCAGGCCTCGAAGGGTCAGCTCCCGTCGACTTCGACCGCGTACGCGCCTCGGCGGCTCGGAACGGGGGCATCGAGATCCTCGGACCACCACCATTTGGACGGTGAGGATCGGCCAGCTTCAACCCTCCCCAGCGACTTCGACGAGAAACGTCGCTTAGCGGTGTCGGGACGCCCAGACCCGTCGGCAGGGTCCGTTCGGCCCGAATCCCTTCGTGGGTCGAAACCGTAGCTTCTGGCGGTCGATTCTCGTTAGCATCTCGTGGCCATATCGAGGATCTGTGGCGTCGTGGTGGCACTGATCGTAGTAACGAGCTGCAGTTCAACGAGCACTCCGGTGTCGAGTCCTAGCTCGAGTGTCAGGCCGAGCCCGATCAGCTCGGCGATAGCCATCCTGTACCAGCCCCTATTGGGTGGAACTAGCTTTGGGGCGATCCACGAAGCCACGGTCCACAACGGTGTGGTTACAGACCGGACAGTCTTAGAGAACCCATCTGGAGAGCTGGCCGCCTCGACGGCCGCATACGCGGTGCTTGCGGTTCCTCGTCCGGGGGTAGCGAGTTGGCCTAACGGCCCCCAGCCCGGCACCGTGGATCTCAATACGGGAGCGTTGAGGGTGTACGACCTCGGGCTCGGCACGACCTACTGCATCCTGCGAAGCCCCGATCCGACAAAGCTTCTGGTCTGCCAACAGTACCCGCCAAGCCAGACCACTTTGATTCTGGATTTGCATTCCCATGTCGTAAAGGGTCTGGTTGGCGCGAGTGGGTTCACCTCGAAGCCGATCGGCTGGACGCAGCGGGGGATCTTCTTCGCGTCCTGCGAGGCGACATGCTTGAACGGTGGTGCATCTGTGCTCGATCCACAAACATCGGCCGTGATGCGGATCACCGGTGATGGATATGTGAGTGGGGTCTCACCGAGCGGCAGCTTTCTTGGCGGGGCCAAGAACATGTACTTGGGCGACTCCTCGAGTTGCAACGACAGCATTTTCTCGATCCAACTGGACTGGACCACGGCGTCTGGAGTACCTCAAGGCTCTTGGAGTCCGCTGGTATCTCAACCGAACAAAGACTTCAAGGTCTTAGACATCGCGGATGACGGCAGCCTGCTCTACACGGAGTCCGACTGTCCTCCCAACGGCCACTCGTCGCCGAGCCCTACGAGCCTGTACTACTTCTCCGGGGGACGGTCGACGCTCCAGTTTGGTCTAGGTGAGACCGCAGATGTCTTCTACATGGCCGCGCCGCAGTCTCCTGGATTGCTGCTCGGCCGCGCGGTCGCAGTTGTAGCGAGGCGTCCGAACGGGATAAGTGAGATTGACCTGGTTCACCTGTGCACATCCGATGGGTGCCAGCCCACTGTGACAACGATTGCGCAGGGTGACCGTTCGATTGAGGGCTATGCGTTCTCTGTACTTCCTTAGGAAGCGAGCCCTGTTCCGATCTGCTGACCCTTAGCCATTTGCGATACTAGGATCGATGCCGTTTCGCGCGATTGACACCGGGTCCGCTTGAGCTCAGGACCCACGCGCGACTTCGTCGGCTACGGCGCCAATCCACCTTCGATTCAGTGGCGTGATGGCGCGCTCCTCGCCGTCAACCTCGTCATCAACTACGAAGAAGGGGCCGAGTACTCGGTGCCCGACGACGGCGTCAACGACAGCTGGGGTGAGTACACGTTCCAGTACGGGCCCGAGACCCGCGACCTCGGGACCGAGATGCACTTCGAATTCGGGAGCCGTGTTGGGATCTGGCGCCTGTGCAGGCTCTTCGACGAGCACAAGGTCGATGTGACCTTCAATGCTTGCGCGCTTGCGCTCGAGCGCAACCCGGCGCTTTGCGAGTGGCTGCGGTCGCGCACCCATGACATCCTCGGCCACGGCTATCGCTGGTACGGACCCGACAACGCGATCGGCGCAAAGATGACCCGAGAGGACGAGCGGGCTGAGATCCGGCGCGCACTGGAGTCGTTCCAGAAGACGATGGGACACCGGCCTCGCGGCTGGATGGTTCGCTCGTTTCCGACAGTGCACTCGCGCGAGCTCCTCGTCGAGGAGGGTGGATTCATTTACGACTCCGACTCGACCAACGACGAGCTTCCCTATTTCGTGAAGGCGCTTGGCAAGCCGTTTCTCGTGGTGCCTTACACGAAGGTCTACAACGACACGCGCTATTTTCTGGCGCCCACCTATGCGACGCCGAGGCATTTCTCTGAAACTCTGAAAGGCGGGCTCGACTATATGCTCGGTGAAGCTCGGAAGGCCGGCGCGGGCCGAATGATGTCGGTCGGACTGCATCCGCGTTGGAGCGGCCAGGCAGCGCGTGCCGCGGCGGTACGCGACTTCATCGAGTACGCGCTATCGCAGGAAGGCGTGCGCTTCGTGCGCCGGATCGACATCGCAGAGCAGTGGATCGCCGCGTTCGGCGGCAGATGACCCGGATGAGAATTGCGGTCGGTATCGACCCCGACCAGGGCCTCTCCGACGCGGACGAGTCGCGCCTTCTTCAGCACGCGGCCGCGCGCGGCTACGTAGCCGCTTGGACGCCGTCCCGCCCGGATGCGGCGGCGTTCGATCGATGTCTCAGGTGGCATCGTGAATCGGGCCTCGCCACCGGCATTTCCGTCGTTCCGGCCTCGGGCCAGCCTCCGTCGTTCTACGCGAGCAATGCCGCGCGTGTGTGGGAGTCGACTGCCGGCCGCTTCGTGCTCGGGGTCGGCTCCGGCCAGCTGGACAGGCCAATCAAGGCGATGCGCGAATACCTGTCCCAGCTCCGTGACCTGCTTCCGCCTGAGCTCCCGATCTACGTCGGCGCCATGGGTCGATGGATGCTGCACCTGGCGGGCGAGATGGGGGACGGCGTGGCTTTGAACTGGTGCTCGAATGAGCAAGTCGAGGCTGCGCGTATCGAGGTCACGCGAGCGGCGTCGGCCGCTCACCGCCCGGTCCCGGTGATCGCCGAATACATTCGCACCGCGGTCGATCCCGACGTTGCGCTGGCGCGATCGACGCTGAGCGCGGCGATGCTCGGATACGCGCTCGGGCCGCCGCAGTACCGCAAGCACTTCGAACGCAAGGGATTCGCCGCCGAGCTGAAGGAGCTCGAAGGCGGGCAGCACACCCCGAGCGACGCTCTCCTCGCGGCGTCCGGCGCCCATGGGAGGCCGGGCGATGTCAGAGCCCAGTTCGAGGGCCTGGCCGCAGGGCTCGACCTGGCCATCGTCCGAGTCCTTGTGACGAAGCGGGGCGATGCCATGTCCGCCCGTCGCGTGATCGATGAGTGCGCTCCGAGCTGACGCGACCTGGTCGCGGGCGCGAGTCCAGTCAGGCGTGCTTGGGCGGCCGCAACGCCGCCACGAGGGCACGTAGCAAGTCGCGCTCCATGGGGGGGGACGTTTCCGAGTGAGCCCGACGGAACTGTCGGGCATGGATTTGCGACAGGAGGAGCCAGCCCAATGAGGTCGCGTCGACGTCGTCGCGGATCGATCCCTCTTCCTGCCCGCGGCGAAGGAGCTCAACCACGCCCTGCACCGTTCGGGCGTGGGCCCGCCGCCCCGCCTTGCGGATCGATGGCTCCGAGCTTGTAGCGGCGTCAGCGAACACCGTGCCGAACGCGCCTGGGCCGTGCATGCGATCCTGGTGCTCGTACGCGAGCAGGACGGAAAGCAGCTCCGCGACGTCCGCCGAATGGTCGCCGAGGGCGGCCAGGTAACGCGTGACCTCGGCTGACATCCGTTCGAGGACGGCGATAAAGAGCCCCGACTTGGTGCCGAAGTTCTGGAAGACCACCGGCTCGGTGACGCCCACCTTGCCGGCGATGTCCGCGATCCGTGTTCGCTCATAGCCGGACGCTGCGAACTCAGGGATCGCCGCCGTCAGGATCGTCTCCCGCCGGGCCTCCGCGCCCAGACGCGTCCGATGCCTCGTGGCAACCATCAACTTAGTGTAAACTAAACTTAGTCGTCACTAAGTAGGAGGGGGAAAACATGAACCACCCGTCTTCGCATCCCGCCGGTCATGGGATCACCATCGGAACGCCGAGGTTCTATGACCTGTCCGCCAACTTTCTTTTCTTCGGCACCCGCCGCCGGTCTTACCGCCGGCTCCTCACGGCCACCGGCGTGCAGCCAGGAAATCGCGTTCTCGACATCGGGTGCGGCCCGGGCTACTTCGCGCGCATGCTGGCGGAGGCGGTCGGTCCGCAGGGCTCTGTCGTCGGCATCGACGCGGCGCCCGAGATGATCGAATACGCGAGCCGGAAGGCTCGCCGCCTCGCAAATTGCAAATTCGAGACAGGCGCAGCCGAAACGCTCGCCTTTCCTGAATCCTCCTTCGACGTGGTGGTCTCGAGTCTGATGATGCACCACATCCCGTCAGAGCTCCGGCTCCAGGCCGTCCGCGAGATGCGCCGCGTCCTGTGTCCCGGTGGCGTGCTGCTCCTGTCCGACTTCTCGATCCCCGAGCGGGGCGGCTGGCACCTCGTTGGTTCGATCACCGGTCACTCCGGCGACAGGTGGCGGCGCCGGATGACGCCGCTTGAGTCACTGGTCGCCGGGGCGGACTTCACCGAGATGCAATCCGGTGACGCGCCGCCATGGCTCCACTACGTCAAGGCGAAGAAGACGGCAGCTTCAGTCGCCTCAGCAGCAGCGCGTTGATCGCGACCAACAGGCTCGAACCTGACATGGACAGAGCCGCAATCTCGGGTCGAAGGATCAGTCCGAAGCTGGGCTCAAAAACGCCGGCCGCAATAGGGATTGCGATCGCGTTGTAGCCGATTGCCCAGCCTAGGTTCTGCCGCATCTTGCGCAGCGTCCCCCGGCCGATCGTGATGGCCGTGGCGACATCGAGCGGGTCGGAACGCATCAAGACCACGTCGGCGGTCTCGATGGCGACGTCGGTGCCGGCGCCGATCGCGATTCCGAGGTCGGCCTGGGCAAGCGCTGGAGCGTCGTTGACACCGTCGCCGACCATCGCCACCTTCTTGCCGGCGCGCTGGAGCTCGGCGACCTTGCCTGCCTTGTCGGCGGGAAGGACCTCGGCCATCACCCCGCGAATGCCGAGCTCGCGTGCGATGCGTTCGGCGGTGGCGCGGTTGTCACCGGTCAGCATTACCGCCTCGATTCCCTGCTGTTGAAGGGCCTCGACCGCCGCCTTCGCGGTCGGGCGGGAAGCATCGCTGATGCCGATCAAGGCCGCCGCGCGCCCGTCGACGCTAACGACGACGACGGTTCGCCCTTCTGCGGCGGTGGCGTCGCGCTTGCCGGCCAACTCGGCGAGGTCGATGTTCTCGCGCGCCATCAGCTTTGCGTTCCCGACCGCCACGCGATGGCCGTCGACGGTCGCCAGTGCGCCATGGCCGGGCACACTCTCGAAATCTCTAACGCTGAGCCGCGCCGCGCCCGCCTGCTCCGCGCGGCGCACAATGGCTTCGGCGAGTGGATGCTCGGAGTCTCGCTCCACCGCAGCCGCCAGCGCGAGGATTTGCGACTCCGTGAAACCGGATACGAACACCTCGGTGACCTCAGGTTCGCCCTTGGTCAGCGTTCCAGTCTTGTCGAAAACGACGACCTGGACTCGAGCAGCAGCTTCGATTGCGGCCGCGTTCTTGAACAGGATTCCTCGCTTGGCCCCAAGGCCGGTGCCGACCATGATCGCGGTCGGAGTGGCGAGCCCAAGAGCATCGGGGCAGGTGATGACGACAACCGTGATGGCGAAGAGGATGGCCTGGCTGAAGCTGCGGCCCGCGAGCAACCACACGACCAACGTCAGCGTCCCGCCAATCAAGGCCACCAGAACCAGCCAGAAGGCGGCCCGGTCCGCAAGCTGCTGCCCCGGAGCTTTCGAGCTCTGGGCTTCCTGGACGAGCTTGACGATCTGGGCCAAAGCCGTGTCCAAGCCGACCCTTGTCGTACGGGCTCGAAGGGTTCCGTTCTTGTTGATCGAACCGCCGATCAAGGCCGCTCCGGGCGCTTTCGAAACGGGGAGGCTCTCGCCCGTCACGACCGACTCGTCCACCTCACTGGTCCCGTCCTCGACCACCGCGTCGACCGGGACCCTGGCCCCCGGCTTGATGAGAACGAGATCGCCCACCTGTACCTCCGAGGTCAGCACCTCGACTTGCTCGTCGTTCCTGATGACAATGGCTTGCGGCGGGGCGAGATTCAACAAAGCGCGAACGGCGTCGTTGGCGCCACCACGCGCTCGCATTTCGAGCCAGTGGCCGAGGAGCACAAAGGCGCAGAGCACAGTGGACGCCTCGTAAAACACGTCGCCGCCGCCGCGGAGCGTGACGACGACCGAGTAGGTCCAGCCGGCCGCGATGGCGACCGCGACCAGGACCATCATGTCCAACGTCCGCGCCCGCAGAGCGCGAACGGCTCCGTCGAAAAAGATCCAGCCCGAGTACGCGATCACGGGCAGGCTCAGGATCAGCTGGAAGACGTCGTCGCGGAAGCCGAACGGAGCCGGAATGCTGAAATGCAAGACCTGGCGACCGATCGATGACCAGAGCAGGATCGGTACCGACAGGACGGCTGCGACCAGGAACCGGTTGCGCATGTCTTGGACCATGGCGTCCATCGACATCCCGGCATGTCCGCCATGCCCCATCACCTCATCCGGAGAGCGCATCGCGGTCTCAGGATGGTGGTCCATGCGGTCACTATACCCGTGGGGGGTATGATGGAAGCATGCGAGGCTACACGAAAGACAAGCAGAAAATCGAAACCAGACTGAGGCGGATCGAAGGCCAGGTGCGGGGCATCCAGAAGATGATCGAGGAGGATCGGTACTGCATCGACGTCCTCACCCAGGTCAACGCCACCAGGGCAGCCCTCGAAAGCGTAGCCCTGCAGCTGCTCGCCGACCACACGGAGCATTGCGTAGTCGAAGCGATCCAGTCTGGCAGCGGAAGCAAGAAGGTCCGCGAGCTCAACGCGGCGGTCGAGCGCATGGTGAGGAGCTAGCTCGGATTGGTCTTGGTCAACGCCATCCTGCATGCGCTGCAGATCTCTTTCTTCATGTTCTGGGAAGTGCTTTGGCCGCTCGCCCTCGGATTCCTGTTGTCGGGCATCGTCCAGACGGTCGTGTCGAAGCGGGCTGTCGTCAGCGCCCTCGGGCGCCCAGACTTCAAGGGCTTCATTCTGGCCTGCGGCTTCGGCGCGGCCAGCTCCTCATGCTCTTACGCCGCCGTCGCTGTGGCGCGGGCGCTCTTCCGGCGGGGGGCCAGCTTCGTCAACGCCATCATCTTCGAGTTCGCGTCCACCAACCTGGTCTTCGAGCTGGGGCTTGTACTGCTGATTCTCTTGGGCTGGCAGTTCGTCGCGGCCGAGTTTGCAGGCGGCCTCCTGATGGCGGTGATCCTGTGGATCATCTTCAAGTTGACGCTGCGCCAGAGAATGGTCGACAAAGCACGGAGTCAGGCGGAGCAGGGAATCGTCGCTTCAACTATGGAAGGCCACGGCGATATGGACATGTCGATCACCGAAGGGCCCTTCCTCGGCAGGCTCTTCTCGGCCAGGGCGTTCACGGCCATCTCGCACTACTTCTACATGGACGTCTACAGCCTCTATTTCGATCTAGGTCTGGGCTTCCTGATCGCCGGCGCCCTCGCGGCCTGGGTACCGAACGCGTGGTGGCAGGCGTTGTTCCTGACCAATCACCCGACGCTCAACGAGTTTTGGGGACCGCTCATCGGGCCGGTTATCTCGATGCTGAGCTTTGTCTGCTCGGTTGGGAACGTACCCCTGGCTGTTGTGCTCTGGAACGGAGGAATCAGCTTCGGCGGGGTGATCAGCTTCATCTTCGCGGACCTGATCATCCTGCCGATCATCAACATCTATCGGAAGTACTACGGGGGCCGAATGTCGCTGTACCTGCTCGCCGTTTCGTACATTGCGATGGCGTTGGCCGGCTTCCTGATCGGTGGAGCCTTTCAGCTCCTCGGCCTGGCTCCAACCAATCACCACGTGGCAATCTTCGAGACCCGACCGACCTGGAACTACACCTCTTTCCTCAACATCGCGTTCCTGATTCTGATGGCGGCGATGGCGTGGCGGTTCCTCAGAACCGGCGGGCCTGAGATGCTCCGTGCGATGGGGCGCCCTTCCGAGGAGCAGGCAAAGTCAACTCTCGATCCCGTGTGCGGAATGACCGTGGACCCGGCCACCGCGACAGAGAAGGTCGACTACGCAGGCTCGACGTACTACTTCTGCTCGGCCGGGTGCAAGGAGACTTTCGTTAAGGACCCGGCCAAGTACATCGCTCGCTCAAAGGTCGGGCCTCCCGCCCAACACGAGCACTGAGCTCAGGTCTTCTTGGACCCTCTGCCCCTCGCGCCCAGAGCGCCTAGAAGGGGAGACCCAGCGCCCAGCAGGAACCCGAAGTCATACCAGTTGCCACTTCTGGCGGCGTTGTAAAGCGGAAAGCCACCCATGCCGCCGAATACGTGGAAGACAAGAACGATCCATGCCGTAAGACCGTTCCAAAAGCCCCAAAGCAGGTCTTGCCACCACACGACGCCGCCAACGATACCCGCTCGCCAAAGCCAGTCGTGTGTGCCATCCTCAGGCAATGACCGGACAGACGCCGGACTCGCGCGCGGTGGCTCTCGCACGCTCGCACCTGGAGGCATGGAGCAATCACGACTTCGACACGGCCCGCGGCAACCTGGCAGACGACGTGCAGTTCTTCAGTCCGGCCGCGAACCTGGTCGGAATCGAGGAATACATGGACGCCCCTCGTGGCCTGACTCAATTCGCAAGGCAGGTCGTGCCCGGCAGCCTGCGCGTGATTGCGGCGATGGGCGACGAGCGGAACGCCTTGATCATGTACGAGGTCAGCACCGGCGGAGGGCCGATCGGATCGATGGTGTTTCCCTCGGCTCAGACCTGGCTCCTGGATGACAGCGGAAAGATCAAGGTCGAGCGGATCGTCTCGTATATGGTTCCACGCCCCGCCTGAGCGATCAGTAAGTCCCATCCTGCCCGCGCCCTCGCGTAGTCGACACCCGGGCCAGATCCTCACAATTGTCCGCCGTGCCTTTGTCACGCTTGCGCGCCAGTCTGATTCTCTGGTCGTTCAGCGCCGCCATCTTCGTCGCGGCCGGGCTACTGTTCCTCGTGGAGCCGATGGTCGGCAAGCTGATGCTGCCCATCGCCGGCGGCACGCCGGCGGTGTGGACGACATCGGTCCTGTTTTTCCAGGTCGTGCTCCTTTGTGGCTACGGATATGCGCATCTCGTCAGCCGGCTGCGGCCGCGGTTCCAGGCCGGCGTCCACCTGCTGGTGGTCGCAGCTGCCTTGCTGGCCTTGCCGATCGCCATTCCCGCCGGCGTCGATCCGCCTTCGGGCGACCAGCTCGTCTTCTGGGTGCTGGGCCTCTTGGTCGTGGTGGTGGGGCTGCCGTTCTTCGCGCTGTCGTCGGCCAGCCCGCTTCTTCAGCACTGGTTCTCGCTCACCGGCCACCGGCAGGCGCCTGATCCCTATTTCCTGTATCGGGCCAGCAACCTGGCCAGCGTCGCGGCGCTCCTCGCGTACCCGTTCCTCGTCGAGTCTCAGTTCGGGCTTCGCCGGCAAGCGTCTCTCTGGGCCATCGGTTACGGCGTGTTCCTTGCGCTGCTCGCCGGCGTGGCGCTCTGGACCGTCCGGCGTCCGTTAAAAGGCGGCACAGCAGCCACCGACGCCGGCATGCAGGCCGAGGCGCCACCGCCCAGCACAATCCGACGCCTGCGGTGGGTCGCCATTGCGGCGACACCAGCCACCTGGATGCTTGCCCTCACCAGTTACCTCACAACCACGGTCCTACCGCTCCCGCTGCTCTGGGTGGTGCCGTTGGCCCTCTATCTGCTCACCTTCGCGATCGCCTTCAGCCCGCGCCCTCTCATCCCGCCGGCCTGGGCGGCGCGCGCCCTCCCGTTCCTGGTCCTGCCGCTCGCCGGCACTCTCGCGTTCCACGCCAACGGTCCTCTGTGGCTGCTCTTCCCGCTGCACCTGCTGGCTTTCTCGTGCGGTGCGCTGGCACTCCACGGACGGCTGGCCGCGGACCGCCCACCGGCCGCTCGCCTGACGGAGTTTTACTTTTGGGTCGCACTTGGGGGAGTGGCGGGCGGCACCCTCGCGGCGATTGTGGCGCCGCTTCTCTTTCACGGCTATTGGGAGTATCCAATCGCGATTACGGCCGGGGTGGTCCTCCTGGCCGGCGGCGTCTCAGGCACGCGCCGGCAACAGCGCCTGGACCTCGCCCTGCCGGCAGCGCTGGCCGCCGGCACCCTCGCCATCGCCTGGCTCGTCGGTCCGACAGGTCCGATCTTCGGCGGCGAGACCCTGGCCGGGCTGAGCGTGTTTGGCTTCCTCAGACTGTCGCTTTTGTTCACGGTCCCAGCCGTGATCACCTTCAGCTTCGTCCGCCGTCCAGTCCGGTTCGGGCTTGCCCTCGGCGGGATCTTCCTGGTCTCGCTGACGCCTTTCCTGGACAACGACCCGGTGCTCTGGGTCAGCCGTGACTTTTTCGGTTTGCATCGAGTGGTGTTCGACCGTACCGCGAACCGCCACGTGCTTGTCGACGGCTCGGTGATCCACGGCAGCCAGAATCAAAGCGCCGCGCTACGCGACCTCGAAACCACCTACTTTTCGCCTTCTGGACCGGCCGGCGACTTCTTCAACGCCGGCTCACCGGCGGGCGGGCGAACGAGGGTGGCAGTCATCGGCCTTGGCGCTGGCACGCTCGCTTGCTATGCCCGTCCCGATCAGCACTGGACGTTCTACGAGATCGTCCCAGCGGTGATCCAGATTGCTGAAGATCCGCACCTTTTTACCTTCTTACCCGACTGCCTGCCAGGCCCGCCACAGGTCGTCGCAGGTGACGGCCGGCTCCAGATCGTGCACGCGCCGGACGCCTCTTATGACGCGATCGTCCTCGACGCCTTTGGCTCAGACAACGTCCCGGCCCATCTTCTGACCAGGGAGGCGATCGAGCTTTACTTCCGAAAGCTCGCACCCGGCGGTGCGCTGCTGGTCAACGTCTCCAACATCTACGTCAACCTGAGGCCCATCTTCGCCAACGAGGCTGCCGCTCTCGGATTCGTCTGCTACGGACGGATCGACACCAACGTGACCAGCACCCAGGTCACCCAAGGCAAGGTCGAATCGTCGTGGGTGGCGATCGCCCGCACGCGGGACGACCTGATCCAGCTGCCGCTCACTGACGGGTGGGCGCCGGTGCCGGCAGATCCGTCCATTCCGCTTTGGACCGACGACTTCACCGACGTCGCACGCGTCACCCGTCTCGGCTAGGGTGAGCTCACGATGAGCTCTGACTGGCCGCTGGGCGCCGTCGCGTTGAAAGTGATCGACCTCGGTCTCGAGGTCGGCTTCTACGAGTGGTTGGGGCTGAATCGTCTCTCAGGCGACGCGGGTTCGGCCACGCTGGGAGTGGGGGACGAACCGGTGCTGCGGCTCGAGGCCATGCCCGGCGGGAAGCCGAGGCCGCGCCACACCGCCGGCCTGTTTCATTTCGCGATCCCCCTGCCGAGCGAAGAGGAGCTCGGCGGCTTGCTTCAGCGCGTGCTCATCGAAAAGCTCCCGCTGACCGGCACCGCTGACCACTTTGTGAGCCAGGCTCTCTACTTCGACGATCTCGAAGGCAATGGCATCGAGGTCTACGCCGACCGCCCGCGAAGCGAGTGGCAGCGTCCCGCTGGACAGCTCAGCATCGGCACCGAACACCTTGACTTCGAGCGCCTGTTGAAGATAGCCGCCCCGATCCAACCCAAGTTCTCGGCGGGCACCGTACTGGGGCACATGCACCTCAACGTGGGCGACCTCGACAAAAGCCAGGCCTTTTACGAGTCGCTGGGCCTGGTCCTTATGGCCGAGCTGGGTGGCGTGATGAGGTTCCTGGGCTGGGACGGATACCACCACCACGTTGGCATCAACTTGCTCGAGGGGCCGGGTGCGGCGCCGGTGGAGGCCGACGTCAAAGGCCTGGACAGCTTTGAGGTCCGGCGAGTCGACCAGGTGCTGACCGACCCCGACGGGATAAGGATCACTCCGCCGGCTTGACCCGCGATACCTGGTGCTGGCACCAGGTGTACAGAGCGTCGTAAAGGGGCGTCTCGAGGGCGATCTTGCGGTGATCGTCCTCGCCGTGGACCATCGCAAATCCAAACGCGATGGCTTTGAGGCCGGCCGCCTCGGGCGTGATCGCGATGTCGGCGGCGACGTCTGCTCCGTGCACGATCAGCGCCAGGCGGTCGAGCGCCGGATCCTTCAGCTCGTACTTGTGGATGATCGACTCGAAGCTGCACCGGCCATCCACGTGGCCGAGCTCGACTCCGCCAACGTCGTAGGGGATCGCCCCGGTGGTTTCCGCCACTGCAGCGACCTCTGGCGCAGGGACATAAAGGAACTCGGCGTCAGGGTCGATGAACCGCTTGATGAGCCATGGACACGCGATCCGGTCGACGCTGGCGTTCTTTCTGGTCACCCACTTCATCGGCATCCCTCCGGAAGGCTTCGGTTGGCAAGGTTGGAAACGTTGGACTATTCTCGGCCAATGAGCGGTCTGCTCTCGGTCCTCGACTGGGCGATCCGTGCGGCATTTGTGCTGCTCACGCTCGCCGCTGCCGCCGACTGGATCCGTCACCGCGACCGACGGCACGCGTACCTGGCGCTGGCGTTCGGCTCGCTCATGACCGTGGTCCTGATCTCGGCCGCCCTGGGCGGTACCGGGTTGTTGGCACAGGTGGTGACCGATATCGAGCTCGTGGTCTTTCTGCTGTCGGGCTACGCGCTCCTCATGTTCCGGGACTCATTCATCTCGCTCGGCCGCGTCAAGCGCCGTGCTGTCACGATCGGGATCGTCGCAGTGGCCGTTGTCGGTGTGGCGTCGCAGCTCTCCGCCGACCCACAGGCTCAGCACTCCCCGCTTCAGGAGGCGATAACGGTGGTGGTGCTTCTGACGTGGGCTTTGTGCGTCCTGGAACCGACTCTGCGGATGTGGCGAGCGTCGCTTGGCCGGCCGGCAGTGGAGAGGGCACGGTTGCGAGCTGTCAGCCTCGGCTACGCCGCCCTCGTCGCCGAGGTGCTGGCGGTGAGCCTCGCCGGTTCGACCGCTCGGAATCAAACCTTCACGCTCGTCACGAGCCTGGTCACGCTGGCGATCGTGCCGCTTCTTTATGTGAGCTTCTTGCCGCCGAGCTGGCTGCGGTGGCTGTGGCGGCAGCCCGAAGAGGACGAGTTCCGCAAATCCCTCCACGACCTGCTTCTTTACAGTCCTGATCGCGCCACCCTGGCGCAGCGCGCACTGGTGTGGGCAACGCGCCTGGTGGGTGGCGCCGAGGCGTTGATCGTCGACGCGAACGGATCGATGCTGGCGTCGCGCGGAATGACCCCCGAACGGGCGGCTGAATTGGTAAGCAGCGGTCCGCCCGAAAGTCGCTCGGGCCGGGCAACCACCCTGGTGATTCCGCTCCGCCTCCAACAAGGGGATGGGCGCATGGTGATTGTCTCTGGGCCGTTCACCCCCGGGTTCGGAGACGATGAGGTGGTTCGCTTGCGTCAGTACGCCAGCAGCATCACGGCCGGCCTCGATCGGGTGTCGCTCACCGAGCGAATCGCGTCGCTCGAAAAAGCCAAGACTGATTTCTTGAGCGTGGCTTCGCATGAGCTGCGCGGACCGATGACCGTGATCAAGGGCTACCTGACAATGCTCCAGAGCGGGGCCCTGGGCGAGCTGTCGCCCAGGTCGATGAGCGTACTCCCACTCTTGATCGCGAAATCGGATGAAGTCAACTGGATGGTTGAGCAGATGGTCGAGGCCTCGCGCCTGGAGGAGGGACGCGTCGTGCTCAAGAAGCAGCCCGCCGACGTGGCCGAGCTGACCGAACGCGCGATCGAAGGCATGAGACCCGCATTGAATGGTCGTGAGCTCAAGGTCGACAAACCCGCGCGCGCCATTCAAGCTGACGTCGATCCGGATCGTTTTCAGATCGTGATCCGAAACCTCCTCAGCAACGCCGCCAAATACTCGCCCGCCGGCAGCACGATCAACGTCCGGGTGAGCCGGAATGGGGGAGCCAGCGTGTCTGTGACGGATGAGGGCATCGGGATCGCCCCTGAGGACCAGGCCCGCCTGTTCACCCGATTCGTTCGCATCGAGAAGCAATCGACCCAGCACATTTCCGGAACGGGTCTGGGGCTCTGGCTGTCACGAGAGATCGCGCGCATGCACGACGGGGATCTCACGGTGGAATCCACACCCGGCTCCGGAAGCACGTTCACCCTCCAGCTGCCACTGACCCGATAGTGTCGGCCGATGTCCGCGGGAGCTTCGAAACCCGTGGGGTCCTTGATCTCGCGCTGACGCTCGCGCCCATCGGCCAAGGCGCCTGGCTGCGTCTTGCCCCCGGCGAGGCGTGGCGCGCCTCCCAAACCCCGGAGGGTCCGGCCACCATCCACCTGGTCCACCGGGCAGGTCTTGTCGATTTCGAGGC
>Ga0209118_1000817_pt1 | contig 15753 bp, 16 predicted proteins | sample BlaSpr_A8_Ref_M1_FD_187988 | JGI IMG/M metagenome (GOLD analysis project Ga0209118, IMG submission 187988) | Forest soil microbial communities from Thunder Bay, Ontario, Canada - Black Spruce, Ontario site 2_A8_Ref_M1 (SPAdes) (version 2) | ecosystem: Environmental > Terrestrial > Soil > Boreal...
CGACCTGCTGGCCCGCGCCGGTGCCTCGCGCGACGCTTTCCGCGACCAGGCGCCACGCCACGAGGTGCTGCACCTCGCCACCCATGCCGTGCTCAACGAGCGCTACCCGCTGCTCTCGGCGATCCCGCTGACGCCGACCGGCCCCCAGCCGGCCGACGCCGCGCTCTACGCCCACGAGATCTACCGCCTGCGCCTGCCGGCGACGCGCCTGGTCGTGCTCGCGGCCTGCGACACCGGGCGCGGGCGCCTGTCGCGCAGCGAGGGAGTGGACAGCCTGGCGCGCGCCTTCCTGGCCGCCGGCGTGCCGGCGGTGGTCGCCAGCCTGTGGTCGATCGACGACCAGGCCGCGGCGGCCTTCTTCGTCGACTTTCACCGCCGCGTGGGCGGCGGGGAGGACCCGGTGCACGCCCTGCGCGCGGCCCAGCTCGCGCTGCTGCAGGGCGCCTCAGAAACTCTGCGGCTGCCGCGGTCGTGGGCGGCTTATCAGCTGATCGGTGGAGTCGCGAGCGGCTCCGTCCATTGAGGGGAAAGGATGAGACCATGCCCTACACATTTAGCATCGTCTTCGGCGGCCTCTGCGCGCTGGTGCCGCGCGTCGACAAGGACCCGACCAAGAACCAGCTGGACATCTTGCTGGTCAACACGCAGAACGCGCGCGCCGACCAGCTGAACCACCAGCCGCCGTTGCACGTGCCACGGCTGGAGTTCAATCTCTCGGACCTCGCGGGCGGCGGCGGCCCGGCCGCAACCCAGGGCTATTGGCGCCTCAATTTCGAGGAGCTCGCGATCAGCGCCAAGAGCAGTGACCCCCCAATCGACTTCGGCGACCTGAGCAAGGTCCAGTCGGGTGACACCAAAGGCGACACGGCCCTTTCCTGGATTCCCAGCCTGCAGTCCATCTGCCCCGAGGCCGGCCCTGTCGAGGCGGACTGCTACGCACCCCAACCCAGCATGGACCGGAGGCAGGGCTTCATCCTTGGCCGCTTAATCATGAACAAGGGCGTGGCGAACGTGCGCCAGGTGGCCGATTATCGCGGCTCCGAGGTCATGGCGGAGTTCGTGCCCAAGCCCACCGGCAGCACGGCGGCGCGGGCGGCGATGCCCCATCTCGCCCAGGTCTCCATCAACGTCGACGACGGCGAGGTCGTCACCATCACCGGCACCAGGTTCAACGGCACAGGGTCGCGCTCGTTGCGCCTGGGCCCCCCAACGCCGCCGCTCCGGGAGATCGAGGTCCATCTCACCAACCTCTGCTGCGGCGGCTACCAGGACGGCGACCCCAACCAGTTGCCGAAAGAGGACGCCGATTTCGAATGCTTCTACATCCTCTGCGACAACTTCGCCCAGCTGCGTGCGGACCTGCCGCAGCTGCCCATCCCGGTGCCGGTCGACTACGTCGCCAAGCCGACGATCGACAGCGGCACCAGTGGCGGCGCCCATCCCATCGAGTGCTCCATGACCCGGATGGCAGGCTAGGTGGCGCCATGCTCACCGCGACCCTTTCACCGCTTCTGGACCCGCAAGCGGTCAGCTCGGCTCCGGCCAGCGCGGCCGCGCCGGGAGGACTGCACGAGCTCACCGGATTCGTAGCGCTCGATCAGAATCAGGGCAACCCCAACGGCAACCCCAACTGGTGCTGGGCGGCGGTGGCCGCCATGGTGTACCGGCACTACTCGAACCAGCCGCTCTCCCCCTGCGCCTGGGCGACCATCTGCATCGGCGACCCGAAGATCCCGGACCAGTGTTGCCATCGCCCGAGCTACTGTGACCGCGCCTACCCGATCCTCTTCGCGTTGCGTGGCATGCTCGGCACCGCGAGCGACGGCCCGCTCGGCCCTGAAGCGATCAAGGTGGAGATCGACGCGCGGCCCGGGAGGCCCATCGTCTGCATCCAGCGCGCTGCCGCCCACGTGGTCGTGATCTACGGCCTCGACGAGCCCGCCCCGGGGCAGGCCTACGTGCTCTCGATCGATCCGGCCGGAGCCACCTCCTCCCGGACGGAGATCCAGGAGTTCATCGACCGTCCCGATGCCGGCTGGTCGGCCACCATCCTCACCCACTCACCCGCGCCAGGAGGTCCCTGATGACGATCCAGTATGTGCCCGGCGAGCCGGAGAACGGGCGTGCGCTGGCGGCAGCGGGCGTCGAACGCCTGCTGAACCAGCGAGGCGACGGTCCAGGCCCCGGCCTGCGCGTGGCGCGTCCCCATCGCAGCTTCACCTGCAGCGTCGCCGACGCCGCGGTCGACGTGGTCGCCCGTGCCGCCTTCGCCGCCTGGCGCTACCTGGTCTTCCGCGGCGAGGAGGCCGTGGCAGCAGTAAAGGTCGAACAGCCGCCCGAGGCGCAGACGGCGATCCTCTCCTCGATCGTCTCCGGCGCTGACTTTGCGACACAGCTCAGCGAGCTGGACTGGCTCGCCGCGCTGCCCGAGGTCCAGCCTGTCGACTTCGAGCTGCGCTTCCTACGCGTCCGTGGGCTCTGGGTCGCGGCCTGGTGGCTCAGCCGCGGCGCGGCAGGCGCGGGCGAATTCTTCTTGCCGGTACCACCGTCGCAGCAGGCGCTGCGGCCGCAACCGCACACCCTCTACCGGGGCGCCGAGCAGTTCAGCCCGGCGGTGCGGGCCCTGGCGGTGAAGAAAGAGGCCGCGGCGGCGGTCCTCTTCTACGGCGTGCCCGGCCAGTAGCCTCGAGCTCGGAGCGCCGCGCTACGGCGTGGCGCCCAGACCGCCGGCCGCGAGTCTGGCCAACACCGGGATCGCCGGACAGAAGAAATACCCGCCGCCGGTGGGGAGCACCCACGCCGGCAGCTCGAGGACGACGTCTCTCTGCGGCTGGTCGAGACGCAGCTGGAAGCGTCGCGGACCGGAGGGCGAGCCGGCGTCGCGGCCGACGATCGGGTCGTGGCCGGCGCTGAACTCGCCGGCCCTGGTGATGTTGTCGAACTCGAGAAAGTTGGCCCATTGCCGCTGCAGGAACTCGAACTGCTCGACGATCGAGGTCTGATAGGCGAGGAACAAGAGGCCGCGGTCGGTCGCCTCGCCGGACCTCGCGGCCGGCGGCCCGAAGGGGACGCCGCGCCGCAGGATGCGCCGCGTGCGGGTGTCCGCGGGGGTCGCCCCGACCGCGAACCGGCTCACGTCGTCGCGGGGGTTCATCTTGCGGATGTGCGCCGCCAGGGGACAGACCTTGCCGTCCGGATCCGCGGCGAGCGCCGGCCGGGCGGCCGCGCAGACCAGGGGGTCGCTCGCCCCCCCGGGCGCCGTCGCCGCCGCCCGATCGCCATAGACGAAGTCGTTGTTCCGGCAGTCATCGTCGGCCAGACGGCCGTCGTCGGCCGCCGGCGCCGTGCGCAGCGGCGCACCGCTCGCCCAGCGCCCGAGGAGCTTCGCCGCCAGGAGCCCCTCGCACACCCCGACCTGCTTCGCGGTCTCGGCCACGAAGCGGCGAAATCCCTGGACGTCCTGCAGCAGGCGGCGGACCACCAGAAAGGAGCCGTCGCGCGCCCAGTCCGGAGCCCTGCGGTTGCCCTGCGCATCGACGAGCGAATCGTGTCCCGGCAGCTGGGGATCGTCATGCATGCGATCCTGGCCGGGATAGCCGAACACGAACTGTCCCGGCCAGATGAGGTCCTGGCCCGGCTTGCCCTGATTGGCATCGAAGCGGTTCTGACGCAGCGTCAGCAGGTCGGTCGCATCTTCCGAGATCCGTCCCCGCACCCCCGGCTGCGAGATGCCGTCCTTGAAGCCGAAGTGCTCGTGGCCGGTCGCGGGCGGGGGCAGCGCCGCCCCATTGTCGGCGTGCAGCAGCCGCGCCCCGTCCCCGCTGTCTCCCGCCTGCCGCCAACGCGGCGCCAGACGACCCACCTCGTCCCGCAGGTCGGCGCCGCTGTCGGCGGCGAGGACGAGCACAACGTCGGCCTCCTTGCCGGGGCCGCCGACGCACCAGGTCGGCGGGCTGCCGGGGGCGCCTTGGACCGGGTCGCCCAGCAGACTCGAGCGGATGGCGAGCCCAGACCGGAATCCCTCATCGGCGAACTCGGCGATCGGCGCGCCGAGCTGCTCGAGACCCGCTGCGGAGAAGCCGAGATTGAACCACGCTGCCCGCAGCGGCGGCTCGCGGCGCCGCCGCCGGCCCACCGCCTTGAACAGCTGGTTGAACGCCAGCACCTCCGCCGCCGTCGCGACCTCGTCGACCACCCCGCCGAGCCAGCTGCGAAAGGCGGCCGCATCGACGATCTCGAGAAACAGCAGCGCCTGCCAGTCCTTGTTGAACCCGGCCAGCACGTTGCCCTGGATGTCGTCGATCCGCAGCACCGGCTCATTGCTCGCAGCCGGCCGCGAGCTCCAGCCGGTGCTCGGTGCTGCCGCCGGCGCTGCAGCCCCTCCCACCTCGGGCATCTCCATGTGGCGCCTCCTGCCAGGCAGATGGTCCTACCCTGCTTCGGTGGACGGACCGCGAACGCCGATTCCCCACGCTGTCGCGAGGGCACGTCCCTGTGGACCGAACCTCGAGGCGCTCTGTCGCCGCGGGAAATCTCCGGCCCTGTCCGTCAACAACACCGGAGGCTCGCGACGATCCCTGGTCCACGACGCGATCCGGTTCGGGAGCCGCACCAAGCATGGGTCAACAGCGGTCCTTCCGGTGCGCTGTCAGTCAGCGTGAGGTGAACCATCCATGAGCAAGAAGGTACGTCCCTACCTGCTATTGCTGCTGCTCGGCCTCGTCCTGGCGTCCCGGGTCCCGGCGGCGCCGCCGCCGGAGGGCAGCGAGGTCGATCGCAAGCCCAACGGCATCACCGTCGGACGTCCCAAGATGTTCGACAACCGTACCCTGGTCCTGATGCTGGAAGGCCTCAGCGAGAGCCTGCGGAACCTGCAGTTCGTCGATCAGAAGTCGCTCGCCGCAGCCTTCAACCTGCTGCAGGGCTTCCAGTCCAGCGAAACCGTCTCGAATCTCACCCTCACGACGCTCCCGACGCCGAGCGTCAAGCAGGAGAAAGTGACCACGACCGGCAATGCCACCGCGAGCGGCGCGCCGCTGCCGGACACCGGGAAACAGACCACGACCACGAGCAGGGACGCGCTCACCCCGCAGCCGCCGACGCTCGACACTCCGCCAGCCTTCTCGGGGTTCAGTCCCTCCTATGGCGAGAACCCTTCCGACCTGCTCGGGGATCAGGTCAACCTGACCTATCAGATCTTCAACCTGCGCATGCTGCTCGAACGCTCGCTCTCCGACCGCGTGCTGGCTGGCGGCGAGCCGCGGCTTCAGGCAGTGCTCGGGTTCAATGTCACGGTCGACCCGCCCCGCACCGCGGCCGATGCGGTCGCGGTGGTCGAGGTCACGCTGACCGCCGACGCGGGCGGCCAGCCGGACGGCCTGTCCCTGGTATCGCTCATGCCCCAGGAGAAGACCTACAACTCGGCGGCGCTGAGCACGAAGTCCAGTGCCTTCGGCGGCGCCGCGGTCGCCAAGGTATTCCAGGTGGCTTACGGCAGAAGGCAGCGGAGCCAGACCTTCTATCTCTACCGCGACACCGACACCGTGTCGTACGAGCGGATGACGGGCGAGCGTCCCGGCGAGATCGTTTTCGGCTGGATGTTCCGTCCGGTGCTCGGGCGCCGCTCGGTGTCGCCGGGCCTGCGGCAGATGTTCGCGATCGTCGCGCTGCCGGCGGCCGACCTGAAGGGGGCTGCCGCACCGAGGCTCCGGGCCGCGGTGAGGACCTACTGGAAGAGGTTCGACCGCAGCACGATGACGGCCTTCGAGGAGCGCGATGCCAACCGGGCGACCCGGTTCGGCTATGGCCTGTCGCTGAATCTGTCGCGGCCCGAGATCTTCGAGCCGAGATACGTCAACAGCGCTCTCTACGAGGGCATCGAGGTCAAGCAGACGGACAAGTATCAGGACAACCTGCAGCCGCGGGTGGCGAACGTGACCTGGCGGACGGCCGGCGAGAAGACGGCGGTGATCACGGTCGAGGGCGACAACTTCTTCAGCGGCACGCAGGTGGCGATGGGCGACAAGCTCTACAGCGGTCCCGGCGACGGCCTGATCCTGAAATCCAATCAGACCTTGGAGCTCACCACCGCCCTGAATGCACTGGCGAGCCACGGCACGATCATCGGCCGCTACGGCCCCGCCGCAGTGCTGGGCTTAACGGAGGGCGCCAACACAGCCAACACAGTCAGACCGCCTGGCGGCATCTTGATCACGGGTGCGACGCTCTCGCCAGCCGTTGCCGGAAATCGCTTGCTGGAGATCACCCTCCATGCGCGCGGTTCAGGCGACCGTCGAGGCTGGGGGGACGCGGTGCCGATTCTCACGGTCAACGGCTCTCTCGCGCCGCTGCCTTACGACTTCCGGGTGCAAGACGACCAGACGGCGGTGTTGCAGACCAATGTGCCGGACTCGTTTTTTGGCGAGGAGGGTGGCCGGATCAGAGTGTCCTACCCCTTCCTGCCGGACGCTTGGATTGCGAACTACGTCATCCATGACCCAGCTCTGGACTTTCGCGTCACGCGCCTGAGCGAAAAGACCATCGCCCTCGAGGCCCGAAACGAGCAGGGCTTCATCAATAATCCGGCGGATCTCAGCTCCTCCCAGGGGCGAGACTACTGCTGGCAGCTGCTCGCCGGCGAGAACGTGATGCGTCTGAACACCGAGGCCTGCAGGCGCGGAGCCCGTGGAACTCGGAGGTTGTCCGGCAACGCGGTGACCGTTACCCTGGCGACAGGCTTTCCCGAAAAGATCGCTCTCGTCGCTCCGAACGGGGCTGTCTACCGGCTGGACGTGCCGAAGCTCGTGGCGGTGCCCCCTGCGGCCCCGAAGCTCATCCCGTTGCACCAATACGATGCGGTCTGGATCACGGTGGACGCGAAGGACCCGGCGAAGGTCGCGTCTGTCGAAGCCAATCAGCTGGGGCTGCGCTCACGGCCGGCTCCTCCGGACCCGCACGGCAAACCAGCCAAGACGCTTCAGGTCGAGGTCACGCGGCGCCTCACGGCGAAGCCGGGAGACGTCGATGTCAGCCTGCTCGACAAGGATCGCAAGCCGCTCGGCGGCGTCCGCCTCCACATCGCGCCCCAGCATGACGAAGAGAAAGGAGAGGAGTGATGGCCAGTAAGAAGGCACCTTCGAAAGCGTTGCTCCGGGATCTCAAGGCCGTGTTCGACAAGCACGCTTGGACGGGAGATGCCGTCGGCGTGCGCCCGCTTGCGGCCGAGCCTGCGGACGGCGAATGCACGCCGCCGCAGACGCCGCATCAGATCTCCTACCAGGAGCCGAACGGCACCTGGGTCACCAAGACGGTGTGTCTCTGACGGCTTTGGGGGCGGCTAGAGACCACCCTCGCCGCCGGACGCTTCGGCCTATGGCGATAGGCAACTAATTGCATTGGAGCTCTGCACCACGAAGGCGCTACAGTGGACGCTAAACTCGCGACCTCGCGGAGGTTCCCCATGTCCGTTCGCAAGACCCTCGGCGCCGCCGCTGGCCGTCGCTCCAAGGACCCGAGAGGCGGATCTGGAATCTCCACTCGCTTGGGGTTCTTCGTAGCGGGCCCAACCCCGATTCGCCTGGTCGACGGATTCTGATGGCCCAAGCGCCGTGAACTCGTCGAGCATCAGCAGCACCGGCCGCCGCCCCGGGCGGACCTCCCGGGTCAGCTGCCGGGTGATCTGATTGAGCAAGATCCGCAGCAGCGGCCGCATGCGGTCGAGATCCGACGGCGCCACCGTCAGGTAGACCGACCCGGCCGCTCGCCCCCGATCAGGTCCTCGCCCCGGAAGTCGCTCTTCGCCGTGTTGGCGCACACCAGCGGGTCCTCGAACAGCACCAGCTTCGACTGCGCCGTCGCCTGCACCCCGGTCGTCGTCCTGATGTCCATGCCCAGCAGCCGGCTCGCGCTGGCTGTCATAGGCGCCGAGGAGCCGCGAGCCCCGCGGGATGACCACCCGGCGCTGGTCCCGGTCGAAGACGTCCTGCGTCACCTGCGCGACCAGCGGTCCGGCAACGTCCGAGTCGACGGCCGTCATGATCAAGCAGTCGCTGGCCACCGCCAACAACATGCAGGCGGTCTACTACGGCCACGAGATCAACCGCGAGGCGCAGGGGGAGGCGACGCTCGCGGCCGGGATCGATCGCACGCTGGCGCGAAACGGCGAGGCGCCGACGCCTGGATATACGGCGATCCCGAGCTGGTGGCCGTTCTTCTAGGGGGCTCGACGTGCGGCGGGGGGTCGGCGGCTCCCGCCGCCCGGTCGGCGACGTTTCTCGAGTGCAGGAGGGCCGCCGCAGGTTGGGGAAAGCCATGCCCGGGCAGCGATCCCAGCCAGGCCTCGAGCGCGTTGATGGTCTCGATCCGCGCGGTGAAGCCGCGGTCCGCGAGCATCTTGACCAGCTCGTCGGCGGTCTGATCCGCCTCGCCGTCCGACGGCTGCATCACGACGACGGTCGGCGTGTAGAAGCAGAACCGCACCTGCCCCGAGGCGTTCTCCCCGGCCGCCGCGGCGGCGTCGCCGGCCATCCGCGAGGCGTCCTGGTCCTGGAACAGCCGGGCCTCGGCCTCCTGGTCCGCGGTCTGCGCCTGGCGCTGCCGGCTGACCGCGCCCCGTACCAGGTCCGTCGCCCCCTGGCGCTTCATGAACCACTGCACCTGGTGGCGCCGGATCAGCCGCGCCGCCCGAGGCTGCTGATGCCTGGGATATCAGCAAGGCCGCCTGACACTGGAGAATAGGAGATGAGGCTCTTACCGCGAACAAGCTCCCGCCTGGTCAAACAGTGGCGCAATCTGCGTCGCTACTACGAGGACTCGTTCACTCACTCCTATGGCTGCCGGTTCATCTTCTACGTCGTGCCGCTCGCACGCCGGCGCATGCACGACGAAGGGATCGCGGCTGCCTCCTCAGATTGATTACGATTGAGCCATATTGAGTGCTAGCAGGCGCCCAAGCAACAGTTCGTCCGGAAGGTCAGGATCCCAATCATACGCGGCAAACACTGCTAAGTCGAGCCTACGGTGAGCAGTAGTTAGCCAGGTAGGCTTCTCGTTATAAAGAGTCGTAAGGGTGCGCTTCTTTAGGTGCTTCGCGCACTCCTCGTCGCGTGGCGCGAGCCGTGGATAGCGGACAGTTCCTACTCCGTGAGAATCGGGAGCCTCCACGTAGCGACCCCATGGTCCATTGGCCATCCCTGGAAACTCAAGCATCTCCTCGTGTGTCAATTCAGGCGAATTGAGCCACCTCGAGCGCATCTCATCAAGTGCCTTCGCAGCTGCGCTGATCACGTCTCGCTGAAAGTCCGTCGCCTTCGGGAACGGGAACGTTTCGAAGCAAGTCGTCGGAGTGTAGCGAAACCCGCTTTCGCGCTCCCGGACCTGCGTTCCATGGACACGCGCCCACACCTCGTGTGATCGTGACTGTAGCACACCAAAAAAGTAGTCGTCCGCGCGAGCGAACGCGACAAGCTGGCAGTCGGGAAGATCCTCTGCGCGCAACCATACGAACACGCGGTGCTTCGCCACACGAGGAGTGACCAGATAACGCGACAAATTTCGAAGCTCCTCCAAGAGCTCTCCCCGGGGCCGCCAGAACTTCCAAAACGGATAGCCAATAAAATGTTTTGCTTTCCTTTGGGCGGGGACTCGGCCCTTCAAGAGCTCAAATGGTCGCTCGAAGGCGGCTGCCTTCTCAAAGCTCATCTGAGTGAAGTCAACGACCCAGAACTTCTCCCAACGTCGGACGACATCGACCGCGCGCCAGAAAGGCCTCAGCACGGACGAGCAAGGCTCGCCGAGCACAGAGTACGACTGCAGATATCCGGCGACTTCCGCCTCTGGTATCTCGAACGAACCACTCGGTTGGATCCCAATAAAACTCACCGCAGCGTTTGCTGTCAACCGCTGCGCGACACTAAGGTCCTGGTTCGCCACGAGAGTCGTCTCAATTGATCGAACAGTTCGGCCGTCAAGCTCACGAACGGTCTCGGAACCATCATCAAACCCGATTAGTGAGACGTGAACATTTGCCCCTTCGAGAACCCATTTGCGGTCACTCACAGCAAAAAAGATGTCGCCCGTCTGCTTGATTCGGCTGAGAACTGCTCGGTTTGCGCCACCGCGAATGCTCTGCATCGCCAGCAGGCCGACGCGCTTCGTCCTTCCTCTTTCGATGCTCTCTCGTGCCTTCTCGAACCAGTAGCAGCAAAGATCGCTGAATGGCGGTAATTTGCCTTTGTAGCTACGCCTCAGTCCGTCGACGTAGGCATCGCCCAATGCCTCCCTCATCTTCTTCCCGCCGAGAAACGGCGGATTACCAACGATGAATTCTGCCGCTGGCCACTCCGTATGCTTCGGAACCTCAGGGCTGGTCATGTCGATAATGGCGTCCTCGCACACAAAGGTGTCCATGGGCCGCAAGATCGGGTCATCCCGCGTACCCCAACCATTCGCGCGCACCCACTGCAAATAGCCAATCCATAGCGTCATTTGCGCAAGCTCGTACGCATACGGGTTGATCTCGATACCGTAGAACTGCCACGGACCCACGAGCGGAATGAACGCCGAGAAACCATGATCGAGGGCAAAGACGATCACTTCTTTCTCAAGATTCTTGAGCTTTTGTAAGGTCACGGACGGGCAGGAAGCCGTCGGCTTGCAAGGCCTGCTGAAGGCGCTCGACAGCCTTGTCGGTGGCCAGGGATTTCCAACGGGTGGGGGGGAAGGTCCGGGGAGGCGGGCGAGTGGTGGCCCGGAGCTTTCCATACCCGGGCTGTCGGCGGCGGTGAAACAGAGCGTCAGAATGGCCGCGAAGACGCCGTTTGCCTGAGTATCCGATCTTCGAGGTAGGCGATGTAGCCGTCATCGAGGGGAGACGACCGCTGAAGCTCCTCGAGGATCGGCAAAAAGTAGTGGAGCGAGCGGATCGGTGAGAGGGGCGGCGATAAGCCTGCCAAGCGGCGAGCGAGCCCAGGAGCAGCGCTGCCTTGAGCAGTCCGAAGGGGATCTGCTGGCGGTGGAGGTCGGCGGCGGGTGGGGGGCTTGGAGGGCGGGTAGGGGACCAGGCGCCGCCGGCGCGCCGCGACCGGGAAGCTCCGCCGCCGCCCGCCCAGCTGGTGTTGGCCGGCACCGTCTCCACGAGCGTCACCGGCCCGCTGTCCTGCGTGCCGCTGTTGACGACGCTCAGGTTGTACACGACGGTGGCGCCCGGCGTGCCCGTACCGCTCGCCAGGCTCTTGGCCAGGTGGAGCCTCACCGTCCCGGCCGTCGGCGTCGCGACGCTGCCCAACGCTCCGCGTAGCGGAGCGTCTCCAAGTTCCGCGCGCCCCGTCTTACTCTCGCACCGTCAAACCTTCCACGCGCACTCCCGACGGCATCACTAAGACCACCGATGCCTTGGGCTCGGCTCCCACCACCACGACCGTACCTCCTCGCCGTACCCCGTCTTTCCGCTGAAGTCCTGATTTGACAGGGTTGTTCTCCGAGAGGAGGACGACTATGGAAGAGTTGGCACGGCGGTTTTGCCGCGAGGCCAAGGAGCGGACTGGCCTGCGGTACTCGGAGGAGCTGCGTCGCGTTGCGTTGGACTATGCGCGGGCGGCTGAGAAGCGTGGCAAGAGCTGGCGGGAGATCGCTGAAACTCTGAGTCTGAGCGAAGTGACGCTGTCTCGTTGGCAGGGCAACAGCGGAGCGGTTGCTCTGCACGAGGTAGTGGTGGTCGAGAGCGGAGGCGCTGGGGCTCCGGTACTGGTGACGCCGTCGGGGGTGCGGGTCGAAGGGCTGTCGCTGCGCGAGCTGATCTCGGTGCTTGAGGCGCTCGGGTGATCGCGACGGCGCGTGTCGGCCGGGTCTTCGCGCATGCCGCGCCTACCGACCTGCGCAAGGGTTTTGACGGCCTCGCGGCACTGGTCCTCGAGCATCTGGGGCGGGAGGCGACGAGCGGCGACATGTACCTGTTCGTCAGTAGGGATCGGCTGCGGGCGAAGGTGCTGTGGTGGGATGGTACGGGCCTGTGCATCCATGCCAAGCGTCTGGAGCAGGGACGGTTTGCCGCACTGTGGGGTCGAGTTCGAGATGGGCAGGTCGAGCTCTCGGCGGCGGAGCTCGCGTTGTTTCTCGAAGGGTGTCGGGAGGTGGGTCATAGGCGTCTCTCCCCACCGGCTGTGGATCCTTACAGAAAGGTTTACTTTGGAGCGGCGCGCTGATACAATTTGGCCGTGCTGAAGCTCGATCAGATCCGCGACCCTGAGAAACTGCGAGGCGTCGCCACCTTGCTTGATCGCGAGGTCGATCGGTTGCAGGAGCGGGTCCGTGATCTGAGCTTTGAGCTCGCTCGCCTGCGCGGCGAGCCGGTGAGTCAGGTTGATTTCGCCTTTCCCTCCCAGGGCCTCGAGAAGGCCCTTGCCGAAAAGATGGAAGAGGGAGCGCTGGCCCCGCGGCCGCGGCCGGCGCAGCCGGGTCACGGTCCGACGCCGCAGGAGCGGCTGCCGGTCGTCGAGACCGTGCACGAGTTGCCGCAGCAGGAGCGCCACTGCCAGGTCTGTGGCGGGACGCTCGAGCCGATGAATGGGCAATACGAGGACGCCGAGGAGATCACGGTCCAGGAGCGGAGCTACACCCTGGTGTTGCATCGGCGTCAGAAGTATCGCTGTGGCTGCAACGGCAACGTGACGACAGCGCCGGGACCGCTGAAGTTGATTCCGGGCGGCCGGTACTCGCTCGATTTTGCGGCTCACGTGGCGGTGCAGAAATATACCGAGCACCTGCCGCTCGAGCGGCAGGTCGAGATCATGGCGCGCCATGGCCTGCAAACGACATCGAAGGCGCTGTGGGATCAGCTCGAGGCGGCGGCCGGGGTGCTGCAGCCGACCTATGCGGGACTCGGTCAATGGCTGCTCGGCCAGCCGCTGCTGCACGTCGATGAGACCGGCTGGCCGGTCAATGCGCTGGACACCAGGAAGCCGCGCTGGACAGCGTGGTGCATCTGCAACGACCGGGCGGTGTGGTTTCGCATTGCGAGCTCGAAGTCGGAGGCCGAGGGTCGCCGGCTGCTCGGCGATTATCACGGTACGGTGGTGGCGGATGGCTACAGGGTCTACAAGAATCTGGCCCGGGATGGACCGGGCTACCGCTTGGCCCACTGCTGGGCCCATGTGCTTCGCAAATTCCGCGACACCGAACAGAGCGATCCGCGAAGTCGATGGATTCTCGAGCGCATCGGCGACTTCTATGAGGTCGAGCGCGAGATCGCTCTCCAAGCCGGCGACGATGCGACGCGACACCTGGACCTGCGCCAGCAGCAGCTCGGGCCTCTGCTCGAGGAGATCCGCCTCTGGGCACTCGACCAGGGCGGCCTCCGGCGGAGCGACTTTGGCAAAGCCGTCGCCTACGTTCTCTCCCATTGGAAGGGACTGACCCGGCTGCTCGAGGACGCCGCCGTGCCGCTGGACAATAACCCCGCCGAGCGGGCGCTAAGAGGTCTCGTTCTCGGGCGCAAGAATCACTACGGGTCCCGGTCCCAGCGCGGCGCTGAGGTCTCGGCCCTGTTCTACTCCCTCCTCGGTACCGCGAAGCTACGCGGACTCGACCCCGTCGCCTTCCTTCGTCAAGCCTTGATCGCCAGCTTGCGCCAGCCTGGCGTCGCGTTCCTCCCCGCCTGACCTGAATCGCGTACCGACGACGCCCGGGTGCGCGGTTGTCGCCACGTGGCAGGGCGAGGAGTTACCCACGACCTCGTGCACCGGCGCCGCAGTCGCCCGCGTCCTCTGCCACCGCCCCAACGTCACCTCGCTCAACCCCAACGACTCCGCAATCTGCCGCCGCGTCCGACCGCCTACCTCCGCCGTACGCGCGTACTCCAATGCCAACTGCCGAAGTGCGGGCGAATAACGCAGCCCCCGGCGCTGCTTCGCCGCCCGCGCGAACCGCCGCGCCAATTCGTCCATGGTCGCCCTCCTCTCGGAGCACAACCATCGCAAATCAAGCCTTCAAGGGAAAGACGGGGCAGGGCGAGGTACTACAGAGCACGTCGCAAGGCTGAGGCGACATTTCCGGCCGCCAGCCCATGATCGGCCCGGAACCAATTGCCTGCTTGATGCATCAAAGATCCCGGGGCAATCGGCGTCTCTTGGCCTGTAGCCGGAATCACGCTAGCGCTGGACATGCAGCCATGACATTGCATGAGCTGCCAGAGCAGCACGCCGTTCGCGCCGGTACGCCACGCCAAGCCCCAAGAGGCCACCAACAGCCATTATCACTGGACCGAGGGGTCCTGCTGCTGTGGATATACCAGCTGCGGACAGGATTCCCACAACCATCTCCCGGGAAAAGAGAGCCTTCCAACCAAGCTCACCTAGTTCCCCGCGGATTGCTTGGAAATCTTTTCCAGTATCACTCTCAAATTGCCGCTGTACTTCACGGCGGTCAGATTCCTGTGAGAGTGCCGCCATGCGCTTTGCTGCTTCGTCAACTCTCGCCACAAACGCATGCCTTAGCTGTGTCAATGAATAACCATTGGTTCTCTGCTCGCGCTTACGCAGTTCCACCAACTTCTTTAGAGACAAGCTCTTTAAATCAGCTAGTTTTAGCGTCACATCAACGAGAGTCTCTCTCGCCTTGTCGGCACCTTGGGACGAGAGTGTATTCCTCACAATAGACTCGCGGACAGTCGCGTACGCCGCGGATTGATCGGTGATGGTACGTTTCAGGGTCCCTGCACATGCGTCCGCGAGAACCGACATCATTATCAAGCCCACAACCGGGGGCATCGCATAGTCACCATGCGGATCATTCAAGTCGACGTGAGCGAGTTTGGCTTTTTTGAGCGCTTTCCATGTCTCATCAGAAAACTTCTCCGGGAAGATCAAATAGCCGTCATCGCCACGCAGCCGCTCGGCCAAATCTGAGTCCGCAAATCGGACGATTGTTTTGTGGGCTTGCAGCTGCTCCTCCCTAGACGGAATGTGTGGTACCAATAGCAACTCCATTCCTTCTCTTATGGTTCGCTCATCTTCGACGTAACCCCATGGCGGTTGCGGCTGAAAACCCTCATAGGGAGCGATATACTCAACCTGATCCCAGAAGAGTAGGCCCGACTTCAGAAGCTCGATAGTTCGAATGCCTGTATGCGGATAATAGATCGCTGAACGCGTTATATCAGCCATGATAGAACTCCTACTCTCCCGAGTCTCCTCGCTTTGTCCCCCCGAAGGTTCGATCGGCTACTGCTTAAGGCCGCTATCTTGTTGTACCGTTTGACTTGAGAGCAGCATATTCTAATTCAGAATCCGCGTCAACCTAGGAAGGAGTGGCGGCAGAGCTGGCTCAATTGCTCCAGCACGTGCGTCAGTGTGTCCCACGAAGGCCGACTCGCCCGCCAAGCCGGCATCCGCGCCGCCTGAGGTCCGCGAAAAGTACGCCGAGGACACCCAGACTTTGCCGCCAGGTGCTTACCTAGTGCTTACCCATCGCTCGATAGAGACGTCAGAGTAGGACGCTCCTGCCTACCTAACTGATTGTGAAAAAACGTGCCCAGGGGCGGAATTGAACCGTCGCCCTCGTGATTTTCAGTGTCTCTGTCAGTGCTGGACCTTGTCCGACCCCGCCGGCGCCGGCACCCCCGCCCGCCGCGCCATCTCCGCATCCCGCCAGTAAGGCACCCGAGCCCCCCGGATCGGCGCGCACCCCGCCACGTACACCAGCGCCTCCCCCTCCGGCAGCCGTCGCACTTCATCCGGCGACAGCAGCGGCCGCCCCGCC
>Ga0209118_1000818_pt1 | contig 15737 bp, 14 predicted proteins | sample BlaSpr_A8_Ref_M1_FD_187988 | JGI IMG/M metagenome (GOLD analysis project Ga0209118, IMG submission 187988) | Forest soil microbial communities from Thunder Bay, Ontario, Canada - Black Spruce, Ontario site 2_A8_Ref_M1 (SPAdes) (version 2) | ecosystem: Environmental > Terrestrial > Soil > Boreal...
CCGCGCTGCCCGGCGCGAGCTTGCCACCGAAGGGGCGCCCGGCCGCCGACTCGCCGACTACTCGCAGCGTTTTGCCGGCGTCAGCCGAGCGGACCGCATAACCGTCGACGGCGCTGGACGGAAACGCCGGCAGCGCCGTTGTGGCGACCAGGTCCTCCGCCAGCACTCGGCCGGCGCAGTGTGCCAGCGCCACGCGCTCGATTCCCAATCGAGGCGTGTGCTCCAGGACGAGGGACGCCGCCTCGTCAGCGTCGACCAACGGATAGGCGGAAGCTCTCAACTACTCAATAAGTGACTTCCCCGCTCGCGGGGAAGGTGGCGCGAAGCGCCGGATGGGGAGCTGGAGCTACTCGTAGCGGAGCGCTCGCACCGGGTCCTGGCGCGCAGCTCGCAGAGCCGGCAGCAGCCCGCTCACCGTGCTCAGAACGATGGCCAGCACCAGGCCGGCCGCCACCACGCCGAAATCCGTGCGAAACACATCGAAGTTGCCGCTGGTCACCGACTGAGTCACCCGGTCGACGAACGTGTTGCCGAGCCGGCCCAGCCCGACCGCGACCAGGATGCCCACCAGTCCGCCCGCCAGCCCGATCACCGCAGCCTCGGCGACGAAGATGAGCAGCACGTCGCGCGCGCGCGCGCCAAGCGCCTTCAGGACTCCGATCTCCTTCGTCCGCTCCAACACCGCCGTGTACATGGTGTTGGCGATGCCGAGACAGGCCAGCAGCAACGCCACCAACGCCAGGCCGAGCAGCGCCACGCGCATCTTGCCGAGCACGTCCTCGAAAGTGCGGAACTGGTCGCCAAAGGTCTGCGCCTGGAACCCGAGCGACTCGACGCGCTGGCGCAAGCTTTCGACGGCGAGGCCCGAGTCGGCGAGGAGGGTGATCGTCGAATACTCCCCGCCCTTCCACGTGTTCGCCTTCGCCAGCAGCGCCCAGTAGTCCCGCACCGTTCCGTACGGCGCCACGCCGCCGCGAGCAGCCGCCGGCATCGCGTTGCCGGACACGATGCCGACCACCATCAGCTTCAGGTCGAGCGGATGCGTGACCAGGTTGCGGTCGACCCCGGGGACGACCAGCGCCCCGGAAGTGGCGCTATAGGTCACCTGCGTGCCGATCGCCCCGCGCGCGGAAAGGAATCCGAGCGCGGTGGCCTCGCTGTCGCTCAACAGCACCTCCTTGGCCCCATCCGACAGCGGCAGCCGGCCGGCGCTGAGCACTGGCACCGCGCTCGACGAGGCGCGAGGCGGAAGCGAGACGAGGACGCCGGACGGAGTCGCAGGCTTGGCGTCCGGCGTGGATGGGGTGGCTGGGGTGGCCGGGGTGGCCGCAACAGCACCCGTCGAGAAAGTACCGCTCATCGCGACCTCGCCCCACGCCGCACGGACGTGAGGCTGCGCCGCCAGTGTCGTCAGCGTGCCGTTGTCGAAGGTCGCCTTCCCGGCGTCGGGGGCGGGATAGACGGCGACCTGGTGTACCTGGCTCGTCGCCAGGGCCGGGGCGCTCAGCGCGCCCTGCAGGCCACCGGCAAGCGCCACGATCAGGCTCATCGCTGCGATTCCGATGGCAACACCGGTCGTCGTCAGGACAGTTCTCAGCGGCCGCCGGCCGGCGCTGCCCACCCCGACCTTCAGCGTGTCGCGCCAATGCAGGCGCGCCGCGGGGTCGACGGGCTCCTGTTTGCGGACAGTGGGATTGCCGGCCTCGAGCTCGATCGCGCGGCCGTCGATCATCCGGATCACACGGCGAGCGTGCCGCGCAACTTCCGGGTCGTGTGTGACCAGCACGACGGTCGCGCCGCGACGGTTGAGGTCCTCGAGCACCTTGAGGACGCCTTCGCCCGCGGCCGAGTCGAGGCTCCCGGTCGGCTCGTCGGCGAGGATCAAGCCTGGGCGATTCGCGAGCGCTCGAGCCACCGCGACCTTTTGCTGCTCACCGCCTGAAAGCAGTCGGGCGCGGGTGCCGGCACGATGCTCGAGGCCGACCAGCGCCAGCAGGTGGCGCGCCCGTTTGCGGCGTTCCTCTAGCTCGACGCCGGCCAGGTTCAGCGGCAGCGCGACGTTGTCCTCGACGGTCATCGAGGGGATGAGGTTGAAGGACTGGAAGATCGTGCTCACGCGCTGCAGGCGGTAGTCGGCGAGGTCGCGCTCGGACAGCTCGCCAAGCGGCAGCCCGGCCCCGTAGACGTGCCCGCTGGTGGGCCGGTCGAGGCCGCCCATCAGCGACAGCAGGGTGGTCTTGCCGCAGCCTGACGGGCCGACGACCGAGACGAACTCGCACGGCCCGATCTCAATCGACACGTCGCGCAGCGCGGTGACGTGCATTTCGTTGCTGCCGCCGAACTCGCGCGAGACGGAATCGAGGCGCAGGCCCACCGCCTGACCGAGGAGGTCCTTGAAGTCGTCGGGCTCGAGGACCGACACGGGCAGCAGGACCGCCGGATTTACCGTGGGTTCAGGCTCGACCAGCACCGGCACGGCGCCGTTGGTCGCCTGGGAGCCGTTGGCGTCCGGGGCGGGCGCCAGGGCGGCGGTGCGCTGGCGCGCCCGGCGCCGGCGCCGCTTTTTCGTGGGGCTGGAGTCGCCAGGATCCTGGACTAGAGTCGCCACCCGGCCTATGAGTCTAAGGGGTCTTACTTAATGCTCAGCGCGCTCCCTGGCCGACTTGATCTTGGAGCCACTTCAGGTAGGCGGGCGACCCACCCTCGACGGAGATCTGGAGGATCTCTGGCAGCTCATAGTCGTGGTGGCTCCTCACGTACTCCTGGCAGGCCGCGGCCTTCGACTCGACGGTCTTCACGAGCAGGAGTGCCTCGTGCTCGCGCTTCAGCTGGCCGTCCCAGTAATAGGTGGAGTGCACGGTCGGGATGACCGAGCAGCACCCGGCAAGACGCTCGACCACCAGGGCCTCACCCAGGCGCTCGGCGTCGTCACGGCCGCCGGTCGTGACCATGATCAGGACGGCTTTCTCTGCCACAGGCCTAATTCTCGGCTTTTCGAGGGCGATCCAGCCAGACGGTGGCAGCGAGCAGCGCGATTCCGCCCAGCAACAGCCCACCGATGACATCGGACTCCCAATGCACGTCGAGGTACAGGCGATCGAACGCAACGAGGACGATGACAGCGATGGCGACGGGAGCGACGAACGCTCGCAAGAGGCGTGATGGTGTGAGGCTCCGAATGACGAACGCAATCAAGCCGTAAGCCACCACTGCACGCACCGTGTGGCCGCTGGGGAAGCTGTTGCCGAGGGCGCCCCGGGGCAGCAGCTCGCTCACGCTCGGGCCGTCTGAATGTGAGAGCGAGTGGGGTGGGCCCGGGTGAAACAGCAGGGACTTGTAGAGAATCTCGAGGGCCACGGCGCCGGCGAACGCGGCGACGACAAGCGCGTCCGCGCCGAAACGGCCACGCCACAGATAAAAGAAGAGTCCAACCATCAGGATCGTGGTCAGCTCAAAGCCACCCAGCTCCGCAATCAGCTGGAACAGCGGATGCAGCGATTCCTGCCAGAGGCTGTGCATCTCCTCGGCCACCTGGATGTCCAGCGTGTTGAACCACCCCGCGGTGATCGCCATCGTCATGGCGACGAAAGCAACCGAAAGCGCGACTATGGCGAGGAGCCGCGGGAGGAGCTTGTCTACCGTTGGCATTTGCTACAGAAGACAGTGCTGCGGCCGGCGATGCGGATCAGGGCGAGAGGCCGGCCGCACGTGAAGCACGGCTCGCCGGCGCGGCCGTAAACGAGGAGCTTCTCCTGTTGGCCGCCGATCTCACCCCACGCGTCTCGATAGGTGTCGACCGAGCTGCCCCGGTTCTTGATCGCCATCAAAAGTGAAACGCGCAGCGACTCGTGGAGGCGCTGAACAGACTTCCGGCTCAGGCTGCCGGCCAAACGATCAGGGCGCAGCCGCGCGCGATGCAGTGATTCATCCGCGTAGATATTGCCCACCCCCGCGATCGCACCCTGGTCGAGAAGGAAGGCCTTCAGCGAAGTGCGCCGCTTGCGCATCCTTCGATAGAGCTCTTCGGCGGCGAACGCCGGGTCGATCGGCTCAGGACCGAGTCGCGGCATCTTCTTGGAGGAGAGCAGCGATGCTTCAGTGCCGAGCAGCAGCCGCCCGAATCGCCGCGGGTCGCGATAGCGCAGCTGCTGTGAAAAATCACTTCCCCGCTTGCGGGGAAGGTGGCCCGCAGGGCCGGAAGGGGAGGTGGAGCTGGCCTGACCGTCCAAAGTAAAAATCGCATGCGTGTGCTTTTGCAGCGGTGCATCCGCGTCGACCAGCCTCAGCTGCCCCGTCATCCCGAGATGGACGATGAGGAGCAGATCGTCCTCGAGGTCGATCAGGATGTACTTTCCGCGCCTCCTCACGTCCGCGATCTGCCTGCCCGCGATGCCATCGATGAAGACCTCCGGTTCCGGGTGCCGCACGATCGTTGGAAAAAGCAGCTCACAGCGCACGATGGTGCGGCCGGTGAGGTGCGGCCTCAGGTCCGCGACGATGGTCTCGACTTCCGGTAACTCAGGCATCGGGACCCCGGCGAGCGTCGAGAGATTCGGCGCCCAGGTGGCCCAGATCCGGGTGAAGCGACGAGCAACGCAGCGAGCGCATCGCGTTAGATGCGTGAGCGAGTAGCGCAGGAGCTGAGCCCGGAGATGGGCCGCATTGGGCGCCGAAGATCCGACGATCGGCCGGGGCCCGATGCCTAAGCACTAGGCCCGAACCACCGCGAGCTTTTTCATGTCGGCCCAGTTGGGGCCGACCTTCGTCTCGACCTCGATCCCGGTCTCCAGCTCGTACGCGCCGGTCATGATGCGCGGCACCTTCTCAGCGAACTGATCGACCTCGGACCTCGGCACCTCGAACAGCAGCTCGTCATGCACCTGCAGCAGCATGCGGCCCTCGATCTGGTCCGCCTCGATCTCGCGCTGAAGCCGCACCATCGCGATCTTGATGATGTCCGCGGCGAGCGACTGCATCGGAAAGTTGATCGCCATCCGCTCCGCGGCGCTGCGCAGCTGAAAGTTGGGCGACCGCAGGTCGGGGATGGCGCGGCGCCGTCCGGTCGCGCTCACCACGAATCCGTCCTCGCGCGCCTTGCGCCGCACCTCGTCCAGGTATTCCTTGAGGCGTGAGTACGTCGACCAGTACTGGGCGAGGAATTCCCGAGCCACGTCGCCGGTGATCCCCAGCTGCTGCGAAAGGCCGTACTCGCCCTGGCCGTAGATGGACCCGAAGTTCGCGACCTTCGCAAGCCTCCGTTGGTTCGCGTCAACCGTATCGATCGGGATCCCGAAGACCGCGGCTGCGGTCGCCGTGTGGATGTCCTGCCCGGCGGCGAAGGCGCCGAGCAGCTTCGGATCCCCGCTGAGGTGCGCGGCGATGCGCAGCTCGATCTGCGAGTAGTCGGCTGACACCATCATGTGGTCCGGCCGCCCGGCCTTGAAGGCCCGGCGGATGCGCTGCCCGAGCTCGGTCCTGATCGGGATGTTCATGAGGTTCGGGTTGGACGACGAGAGGCGCCCCGTCGCGGTGCTGGCCTGTCCGAACGACGTGTGAACGCGTCCGCTCATCGGATCCACCAGCTGCGGCAGCGCGTCGACGTAGGTCGACTTCAGCTTCGACAGCTGCCTGTGCTCGAGGATGAGGCCGACGATCGGATGCTTTTCGCGGATCGCATCGAGTGTGTCCGCGTCGGTCGAGTAGCCCGTCTTCGTTCGCTTCCCGACCGGCAGTCGGAGGTCTTCGAAGAGGACTTTGGCCAGCTGCTGCGGGGCGTTGAGGTTGAACTTCTGTCCCGCCACCTGCTCGACCTCGGACTCGATCGCCGCCAGCTGCGAGCCCAGCTCGTCCTGCATCTGCTTGAGGTAAGGCACGTCGATCGCGACGCCCTCCGACTCCATGTCGGCGAGCACGCCGGCCAGCGGCAGCTCGATCTCATGAAAGAGGTAGTCGACGCCGAGGTTCCGCATTTCGGCCTCCAGCCGCGGCCTCAGGTTGAGGACGGCTTCGGCGCGACGCGCCGCAAACTCGGCCGCTTCGTTCACGGGAACATCCATGGGCTTGCGCGCCGCCCGGCCGGTTCCCAGCAGCTGCTCGGTGCTGACCAGGGTCACGTCGAGGAACTCGCGCGCCAGATCCTCGAGCCTCGGGTCCCGCGATCCCGCGCCGAGCAAATACGCGGCGAGGAACGTGCTGAACGCCCAGTCGCGCCTTCCGCCGCCGAGCGAGCGCAGGGCAAGCTCGGTCTCCTTCGCGTCGTGGCCGGAGATCGGACGGCCGGAAAGAGTGGTCGCGACAGCGTCCATCGCGTCCTGCCCGGCGACGTAGAACGTGTCCTTTCCAGTCGACACGCCCACGCCCGCGACCCGCGCCTCGCGGCCAGCGCCCTGGATGAGCGTGAACACTCCCACGTCTATTGCTCCGTCGAGCAGGCTGGCCGCCTCGGCGGGATCCTCGACAATCATCAAACCCGCCGGCTGCGGCGCGGCTTCGAAGGCCAGGCTCGGCTGGACCGGCACCTGGTCGGGAGGCGGGAAGCGGCTCAGGAGCTGCCTGAACTCGTACTTGTCGAAGACGAGCCTGACCTTGTCGTAGTCGTACCGCGTCCAGCGGGCATGCTCGAGGTCCAGCTCGACCGGGACGTCGCGCACGATGGTCACCATTCGTTTGCCCAACCGGACCTGCTGCTCGTTGGCTTTGAGCGACGTCTTGAGGCGTCCTTCGGGAAGCTCGTCGACGCGCTCGAGCAGAGCCTCCACTGATCCGAAGTCCTGAACGAGCTTCGCGGCCGTCTTGTCGCCGACGCCGGGCACGCCGGGGATGTTGTCCGAGGTGTCACCGCGCAGCGCTTTGAAATCAATGAGCTGCAGGGGCTCGAAGCCGTAGCGCTGGCGCACCTGGTCGGGCCCGTAAAGGAACGTGTCGGTGATGCCGCGCCGGGGCACCAGCGCCTCGACCGACTCGCTGACCAGCTGCAGGCAGTCGAGGTCGCCGGAGACGATCGTGACCGCGTGTCCCCTCTCTTCGGCGAGCCGCGACAGAGTGCCGATCACGTCATCCGCCTCGAAGCCTTCGATGCCGTGGATCGGAATCGAGAACGACTGGAGCACCTCGCGGACCTTCTCGATCTGCGGCCGCAGGTCGTCCGGCATCGCGCGCCTGCCGGCCTTGTACTCGAGGTACTCCTTCGAGCGAAAAGTCGGCGCCCCCACGTCGAAAGCCGCGATGGCGTACTCCGGGCGCGAGGCGAGCACGATCGCGAGCATTGACGTGAATCCATAGACGGCATTCGTCACCTGCCCGTCGGAGGTGCTCATGGGAGGCAGTGCGAAAAAGGCCCGATAGATGAGGCTGTGCGCGTCGATCAGCACGACCCGCCCCCGCTTCCCCTTCGCCACTAGAGTGTCCCGCCCCCGAGTATCCACGCATCTTCGCGCCCTAGGCGGCCGGGCGCCTGCGGCGCTGAAGGCTGCGGCAAGGGGCCCGGCGCTGCGTCGTTACGCATCAACGGATGCGCTCCTCCTTGCGCCACCCTTTCCTTGCCTCCGGCCGCCGATGACGCGAATCTGCTTCGGACCTCGAGGTCGGGACACTCCTGAGTGTCAACTTTAGAAGTCCTGGCGGCCCATGAAATGCTCGAGCACGCCAGGCCTTGAAAGCTCGTAGAGCGCAATGCGATGGCCACCCTTCGTGACGAACGATGAAGCCAGTCCCATCGGGAGCTCGACCTCGTGATGCTTCTTCAGGCCGCGCTTCTTGAGCTCCGCGGTCGCCTTCCGCAGGTCTGGGACGCGGTAGACGAGGACTGGACGCTCGCCGTCGAGGTGATCCGCCAGCAGGAGGTGCGGCGGGCCGCTCGCCAGCACGACCATGGCCACCCGGGCCCCCATGCCCTCGACAGCGAATCCCAGGCGGCCGCCCAGGACGTCGACGAAGAAGCGCATGTCGGCGGCGACATCGCGGCTGGGCGTGTAGAGGTAGTCCAGCTGCTCGAAGGGTGCCACCTCCGCCTGCTTCTTACTCGAGCGCGAACTCAGTGGAGACCTCGACTCCGTGGCGCAGGGTTTGCAGCGTCGAACAGTAGCGCTCGGCGCTCGAGAGGAGCCGCTTCGCGCGCTCGGCGTCAACGCCGTCCTTGACCTTGACATGGGTGCGCATCTCGATGCCCGTGGCGCCGACCGGGACGTCGCGATCCACACCCATCGTGCCGCGAAAGTCCCAGTGAATGCGCACGTCGACGTGAACCGACTCCAGCTCGACGCCCATGTTCGCAGCGACCGATCGAAGGGTGCTCTCCTCACAGATGGCGAGGGCGCTCGCGAGGATGTCGCCGGAGCACGGCGTGTCACCGGCGCCGCCCGCCGCGGGATGGAGCCCCGATTGGATCGTCATATGCGGAAACTCGGTTGGCGTGACCGCGCAATGCCTTGGATCCGCAAGGTCGCTGGGTGCGCTGTGGGCCGCGGTCACCACCAGCGCGGAAGCCGGTTCCGACCGGTACCTCTCTTTGAGCGGGGCCTGCTCGCTTCTCAAGTCGATGGTGTATGGCATCTGCCCATTTTCTTATGCGCGATCACTTGAGAGCATTCGGCAGTCCCGGTCTCCAGAGATGCGCCGCCTGGACGACGATCACCGCCACGATCACGAGCACTCCCCCCAGGACCTGCACGAGCGAGAGCCGGTCGCCCAGCACGACCACCGCCAGGAAGACGGTGACCACAGGCTCCCACGTGCTCAGCAGGGCCGCTCGGGCGGCGCCGATGCGTGGAAGCCCTGCCAGGAACAGCGAGATGGCGACCATCGTCGGGACCAGCGCGATACCGACTCCAACCGCCCAACCGCCGGCGTTCCGCGGGAGAGCCAGCTCGTGGGTAAAGGCCGCAAGCAAGCAGAAGGCAAGGGCTGCGCCGCTCATGATCACCGCACTCGCCGCGACCGCGGGCACGGAGGTCATCACCCGCTCGCCGATCAGGATGTAGCCCGTATAGATCGTGGGCGACGCGATGGCGAGGACAAGCGGCATAGCGAGCGTCCACGAGAGGTGGAACTGCGCGCCGCCCACCAGCAGAGCGACGCCGAGAAAGCTCATCACCAGCGCGATACCGTGCCAGGCCGAGACGGCGCGCCGGAGGAAGAGCCATCCCGCCACCACGACCAGGCTCGGGTAGATGTACGCGATGAGCACCACGAGCGAAGCCGGCAGCGACCTCAGCGCGATGAAGTACGTGAGCGACTGGCCGGTGTAGACGATGGCGCCGAGGCCGAACAGCGTAAGAAGCTGGTTGCGGCGAAGGCGCATCGGGTTCTGACCAAGCACCAGGGCGAGCGCGATCATCCCGATCGCCGCCAGCAGGAATCGGAAGGCGAGAGTCTGCTCAGTGCCAAGGCCCGAGGCATAACCGAGCTTGGCAAAGATCGCGAGCGTGCCAAATGCCGTCGCCGACACCAGCACCATGCCCGTGCCCGCCCACTGAGCCCTCTGCGCGGCCGGCGCCGCGACGCTCGAGCCTAGAGGCGTGGCCGAAAACCTCGACGAGAGATTCGGCGATCCAGGTGGTCCAGAGCCGGGTGAAGCGACGAGCAGCGCAGCGAGCGCATTGTGCATGCGTGAGCGAGCAGCGCAGGAGCTGAACCCGGAGATGGGCCGCATGGGCGCCGAAGATCCGTCGACGGCCTTTTCGGCCGCGCCTCTAAGGCCAAAGAAGGTGGCCGAGCAGCATCCCGATGACGACCGCCAAGACGTAGGTGACTCGCGGGAAGCGGCGGACGAGGGACCGTACGCCGTTGCTCATCGGGTCCTTTCCCTGCCTCAGCGCGATGGACTCTTCGAGCATCAGAAGAAATGCGACGAGCGAGAAGGCGGTCGCGATCAGCGACAGGATCGCTTCCGGCCGGAAGTTCACCTCGGCTGATTCGTGGGGGACGTGCGCCCGTAAGCCGGTCCCCACAGGAAGTGACCCAGGAGGATGCCCACCACCACCGCGATAGCGAACGCATAGCCTGGATACGAGTGGACCGCGGGGCGGATGTAATCGGTGATCGGCTTGTGGTCTGTGAGGAGCGCCCAGCTTTCAAACGCCAGCAGCAAAGTGATCACGCCGAACAGGGCGGTGACCAACCAAGAGAAGATGTTCCCGATTGCGATGCGCATGCTCACCATCGCGTCACAACGACTTTCTTGCGCGTGTAGAACTCGATGCCGTCCATGCCGTGCACATGGAGGTCGCCGTAGAACGAACCCTTCCAGCCGCTGAACGGGAAGAAAGCGAACGGCTGCGCGATCGGCACGTTGATCCCGGTCATCCCTGCCTCCACCCGCTCGCGAAATTCGCGGGCCGCCCGGCCGGACTGGGTGAAGATCGTCGCCATGTTGCCCAGCGCCATGCGGTTGGCCTGGGCGATCGCCTCGTCCAGCGTCGCCGCCCGAGCGAATGACAGAACAGGTCCAAAGACCTCCTCGCGGCCGAGAGCCATGTCGGGCGTGACGCGGTCGAGGATGGTCGGTCCGAGGAAGAACCCGGGCCGCGCCATCTCCCCGCGCCCATCGACCACCAGCTCCGCCCCCTCCGCGACGCCCCTGTCCACGTAGGCGGCCACCCGGTCGCGATGGTCGGCTCGGATCAAAGGTCCCACCTGCACGCCCGCCTGGTCGCCTGGGCCGACGACCATCTTCGAAGCGGCATCCCTCAACGGATCGAGCAGCCGATCAGCGGCCAGTCCGACCGCCACCGCGACCGAGCCTGCGAGGCATCGCTCACCGGCATTGCCGAAGGCGGAGTTGAGGATCGCCGGCACGGTGATCTCCGGGTCGGCGTCTGGCATCACGACGATGTGATTCTTGGCGCCGCCCAGTGCCTGGACGCGTTTACCATTTGCCGCCGCCGTCTGGTACACATGCCTCGCGACCGGCGCCGACCCGACGAACGAGATCGCCTGCACGCCCGGGTGCGCGAGCAGCGCATCGACCGCCTCGCGCGCGCCATGCACCACGTTGAGCACTCCTTCGGGGAAGCCGGCCTCGAGAAAGATCTCGGCGAGGCGCTGCGCACCCAGCGGGGTGCGCTCGGATGGCTTGAGCACGAAGGTGTTGCCGGCCACGACCGCGAGGGGAAACATCCAGAGCGGGATCATCACCGGGAAGTTGAAAGGCGGAATGCCCGCGCACACGCCGACCGGGTATCGATAAAGATCCTGGTCCACGCCGGCTGAAACGTCCCGCAGCGTGCGGCCCTGCAGAAGCGTGGGGGCTCCACACGCGAAGTCGACCACCTCGATGCCCCGGCGCACCTCGCCGCGGGATTCCTCCAGCGTCTTGCCGTGATGCCGGGTGATGATCGCGGCGAGGTCCTCGAAATGCTCCTCGAGCAGCGCCTTGAAACGGAACATGAGGCGTACCCGCTCCATGACCGGTGTGTGGGACCACGACTGATACGCGGCAACGGCTGCCTGGACCGCCGCGTCCACCTCCCGGCCGCCCGACAGCGGCACCTGGTCGATGACCTCGCCCGTCGCCGGGTTGTAGACGGGGAGGCTTGCGGTGCCGTCAGCTGGGAGACGCCACCGGGAACCGACAAGATTGGGAATCAACGTTCCTCCATTCGACTGCTCATGATCGCATCGCCCGTGCGTCGCTTGATGAAGACCGCGGCGATGACGGAGGCGAGCAGGGCCGCCACGGCATACAGGTAGAAGGCGGCCTGGATGCCGGCGAGCGACCACGCCACGCCTCCCAGGATCGGGCCGAGGGTGACGCCGACGTTTTCGAACTCTCCGAACAAGCCCATGTAGAGGGCATGCCGGCGGCGCGGCATCGACTCCGCCATCCAGGCGACCGCGGCCGGCCAGATGAGCGCGGCGCCCAGCGCGCGTACAGCCGCCCCGGCGATCACCTGGGCAAACGTGCCCGAAGTCGCATAGATCACAAAGCCGGCCGCCGACAGCACGCCGCCGGCAATCATCGTGGGCCTCCTGCCCCAGCGGTCCGACGCGTTTCCGCCAGGGATCAGCAGCAGCCCTCCGAACAACCCGACGGCGAGCATCGCGATCCCGGCGTTCGCGGCGGAAAGTTGGAGGTGACTCGTCACGAGAAGTGGCAGCAATGCGAGCTCACCTCCGGCCCCGACCTGGAACAGAAGGACCAGGGATGCGGTCACGGCCATGATCCTCAGGACCCCGCCTCCGGCGCGCGACTCCTCGCTGCGCGCCTCGTCGTCGGCGGTCCACGGGCCGTGACGGTCGCGGGGCGAGTAGCCCTTGAAGACCCAGATCGCGAGCAGCGCCGACACAAGCGGTAGAGCCGCACCGGCCAGGAGCACGCTGCGGATCGGGAAGCGCTCGATCAGCTGCCCTCCCGCTCCTGCGCCGACCGCTTCGGCGACCACCCATGACGCCGCGAGCAGCCCAAGCCCTGTCGCGCGCAGCCGGCTCTGCAGCGCGGTGCCGAGGTACGACCGGGCGATTGGGCCGATCGCCACCATCATCCCGGAGGCGAGAAAGTAGCTGGCCGCGATCAGCGCGATCGAATCAACGCGGGACAGGAGGAGGATGCACGCCGCGTACAGCACCTGGGAGACGACCAGCGGCGCGCGGTAGCCGGCGCGGTCCGCGAGGATGCCCCACAGCCACTCGAACGCAAACATCCCAAAGCCGAACATCGACAGCGCCACGCCGATCTCGTTGGGGCTGGCCCGGAGCTGGCGCAGCTCGAGGGGCATGCAGATCTGGAGCAGCCCTGTGGCGAGGTTCGCGAACGTCATGGCGGCGATGAGCGCACCGCTTTTGCTGCGGATCAATGACTCGGGTTGCGAGGGCGGCCGGCGGGTTGCTTTGTAGTTGATGGCCGGCATACGAAGCTAGCCTGGCAGCCAGCTTGGGGCCCCGCGCTGTCCCTCGATTGCCCACTTGAGTGTCCCCTGGACCTCGGCCAGGTGCGCGAGCATCGCCGCCTCAGCCGCGTCCGGGTCGTGCGCTTTGAGAGCGCTGAAGATCGCCTCGTGCTCGTGCAGCGACCGCTCGGTCCGGCCGGGCCGCAGGATCGTCTGGTACTGAAGGCGAATGCTCTGGGACTTCAGGCTGCCGACCAGGCGGCTGGCGGTCGCGTGGTCGGCCGCCGCCCAGATCCGCTGGTGGAACCGGGCGTTGAGGTCCGAATAGCCGATCGCGTCCTTCTTCTCGACCCTCAATCGCATCTCGACGACCACCTGGCGCAGCTCGCGCAGGTCGGTGGGCGTGGCCCGCGTGGCCGCCCGGCGGGTCAGCATGGCTTCGAGCGTGGCGCGCACCTCTTCGATCTCCAGGGCCTCGCGATCGGAGATCAGCCTGACTCGTGCACCTCGGTTCGGCTCCAGCGTCACGAGACCCTCCTGGTCGAGCCGGACCAGCGCTGCGCGGACAGCTGTTCTGCCCACGCCAAGCCGCGTCGCCACCGAGGCCTCCACCAGGCGCTCGTTGGGATGGAACTGTCCGCTCGCGATGCCTTCCCGCAGGCGCCGGTAAGCGGTGTGACCGGCCTCCGGCACAGTCGGTTCGCGAAGCCCGCTCCTTGCCATCGCTCAGATTATCCTCAATAATGTCGACAATCCCACAAGGGGTGCCCGCGAACTCACGGCGCAGCCTCTGAGTTCGTGGGGTTGGACAACCTATGCAGCCTTACCACTTAAGGAGCGAGGAACGATTGTGAGAGGGTTCGAACGGTATAAGTTCGTGGCGGCGCTTGGCGCCATGGTGGTTCTGGGCGCGTGCGGCGGAGGGGGCACCACCACCGGCAGCGGGCTCGGGAGTGGACCTTTGCTCGTGGGTGTGATCGCTCCATTCAGCGGCGCAGACGCAGCGCTCGGACCGGCCTATTACGCCGCCTGCCTGGCGGCTGCCCCGTCGATCAACAACAACGGGGGCGTGGGCGGACGGCAGGTCAGCTGCCAGAAGTTCGACTCGCGAGGCGAGCCCGCCGACGGTGTCCCCGCCGCGAACGCGATGATCGCCGGCAACTCGAACCTGATGGCCGTGGTGGGCTGCACGTCTGATGAAGCGTCGGCCGTGGCTCCGATCATCGATCGCGCCCACATCCCGATGTTCTGCATGACCGGCCAGACGGAGTTCAACAAGACGACGCTCAAGTACTTCCACCGCCTCGTGCCGGCCGACATCTACGACGCCTACGCCATGGTCGGGAGCGCTCTATACGGCCCCGGACATGCGCCCTACAAGAAAGCCGCCCTTGTCTTCGGCAACGACATCGGTTCCCAGGCATTCGTGGCGCCGGCGACAAACGCCTTCACCAAGTTGGGAGGCACGATCGCGATCAACCAGCCCATCAACCTCACTCCCGGGACGTCTTACCGGACGGAGGTCGCGACGATGCTGGCCACCCATCCTGACGTCATCCTCACAGAGGCCCTCGGCGCCGCCGGGACCTACCTGAAAGAGGTCAAGACGCAGAACGGCGGGCAGATGATCCCGTTCATCGGCACCTCCGCCACGATCGACCCAACGTGGTTCAAGCAGGTCAGCGATGCGATCGGTGTGAATGATCTGGTCAAGTACTACGCGGGCGTTGACCTCGGGTACTCGTTCTCTGGACCGGCCTATGACGAGTTCCTCACCAACCTCAACGCCGCCGCATCGACATTTGCCGAAGCGCCGACGTACAAGCAGCGCGGATCGACCCTTCACCTGTACGACGGGATCATCATGACCGCGCTCGCCATGAACGAGACCAACAGCGCGGACCCCACCGTCTACAACCCCAAGATCAAGGAGATCGCCAACGGCACCAGCGGCGCCACAGTCGTCGGCACGTATAAGGAAGGGGTCGCTGCCATCAAGGCGGGCAAGACGATCCAGTTCGTGGGCGCCGGCGGGCAGAACAGCTTTGACGCGTACAACAACTCGGTGTCGGGCTACATCTGGGTCACCTATGACAGCCAGGGCAACGAGGTCAAGGCCGGGCAGATGACGCCCGAGCAGACAGCACAGATCGCCAACGCAGGCGGAATTTAGAGTCCTCTAAGCAACCAAGGGGAGCCGAACGCCGTGAGCATTTTCGTAGCGGCGTTCGGCTTCGGCCTCGTGAGCATGTCGGTGATCGCCATCGCGGCGGTCGGGTTCACGATGCAGTTCGGGATCACCAACATGATCAACCTCGCCTACGGCGAGGTCATGATCTCCTCCGCCTATCTCGCCTACTACTTGAACAAAGCCGGCGTCAGCATCTGGATCGGAATGGTGGCCGGCGCGCTGTTCGGGGCGGTGTTCTCCTTTCTCCTGAACAGAGTCGTCTACGCGCCTTTCATGCGCAAGGGCACTGCAAACCTTGGGATGGTCATCGTCTCGCTTGCCGTCTCGCTGATGATCTCGAACCTGCTCCTTCCGATCGTGGGGTTCTACAGCGTGTCCTACCAGGAGGACGCCGGAAAACTCATCCGGCTCGGGAGCATCGTCCTGACCCGCGACCAGATCATCGTCATCGGCATCGCCGTGGTTGTGATGCTCGCCATCCACGCACTGCTCACCTACACCCGGCTGGGCAAGGCGATGCGCGCGACCGCGGCCAATCCCACCCTGGCCCGCAACTGCGGAATTCCGACCCAGCGCGTGATCGACTCCGTCTGGCTCATCACAGGGGCGCTCTGCGGACTGGCGGGCGTCATCGCTGCTCTGAACGCCGACTCGTTCGCCATCGCCAACGGCTCTGCCTTCCTCATCACCATCCTTGCCGCGGCGGTGCTCGGCGGCGCCGG
>Ga0209118_1000819_pt1 | contig 15711 bp, 13 predicted proteins | sample BlaSpr_A8_Ref_M1_FD_187988 | JGI IMG/M metagenome (GOLD analysis project Ga0209118, IMG submission 187988) | Forest soil microbial communities from Thunder Bay, Ontario, Canada - Black Spruce, Ontario site 2_A8_Ref_M1 (SPAdes) (version 2) | ecosystem: Environmental > Terrestrial > Soil > Boreal...
GCCGTGCACATCACGCCGCTGCCCGTGCTGGTCGCGGTCGGCGTCGCGGTGGTGGTCGGTTTGGTTTTTGGCGTGTATCCGGCGCTGCGGGCGGCGCGGCTCGCGCCCATCGAAGCGCTGAGGGCTCAATAGAGGGAGGTGGGAAAGCAATGAACCGAATGTTGGTTTTGGTGGCCGCGACCGTCGGGTTGGTGGCTGTTGCCTGCGGAAGCGCGGCGACCGCCGCAAACACTGCGTCTCCCTCGCCGAGCGGCGCGCGCGGAGGGGCCCAATTCCGCAACAACGGCGCCTCCGGCCAGCTGGTGCAGATCAACGGGCAATCGCTCATCCTGACCGGGCCGAGCGGCGACCTGACAGTCACCCTCTCCAGCACCACGACGTTCACGCGCACGTCAACCGCGGTGCTGGCCGACATCGTTCCAGGTGTTTGCATCGTCGCGACCGGCCAGAAGGATTCGACCGGTGCGTTGACTGCGAGCACCGTCCGCCTCTCCCCGAAGCCGGCAGCGGGCTGCGCTGCGGCCGGGCGGTTGGGACCGAATGCCTCTCCTCCTGCCGGCGCCCTGCCGCGGCCGACCCCTTCAGGTCAGCCGGCAATGGCCTTCGTCAGCGGCGAGGTGACCGGCGCGGCCGGCATCTCGATCACGGTGCTGACAACCACCTCCGGCAGCCAGACCATCACCGTTCCGACGATCGCGGCTGTCACCACGACCGTCGTCGCGGCCGCAACCGACCTGCGCACTGGTGAATGCCTGCGCGCCACCGGCACCCGGGACGCGGCGGGCAATGTCCTGGCGACCTCGATCACCATCACACCGGCAGGTCCGTCCGGTACGTGCGTGACTGGATTCGCCGGCGGAGGCGGCCGCGGCCCGGGTCGCGGTGGTGCAACCCCCGGAGCAGCCGCACCCAACGGTTAATCGGCAAACGGTAGTCGACAAGACGCGGGCGTTTTCGAAATGGATCGATGCACGCGGGATTTCGTTCGAGCGCTGTCTGGATAAGCCTGCTTGCCGCCATCGAGGCGATGGACATCCTGACCACCGAGATCGGCCGCGCGCGGGGTGCGATTGAGTCAATGCCAATCAGCGCCGCCGTCATGAACGAGGGCGGCATGGCGCTCTTCATCGTTGTGAAGCTCGCACTCGTGGCAGCCGGCGCGACCGCGGTCTTGCTCGCTCTGTTTTGGGTGCGCAAGGGTCGTCCTGGCGCCGGCTGGGTCTACACCTTCACGCTCTCGGCGATACGCGTGACGACTGTGGCGCTGGCCATCGTGGCGCTGCACAACGCCGTCCTCCTCCAGTCGCTCTCGGGTCCCGCCTAAAACGCGTCGTTATCCCTCTTCTTTAGCCGCCTCTTCCTTGCCCCGCCGCGCGAGCTCGGCCACGACCGTCGGGTCGGCCAGCGTGGTGGTGTCGCCCAGCGGCCGGTTTTCTGAGACGTCGCGCAGCAGCCTGCGCATGATCTTGCCCGAGCGAGTCTTGGGCAGCTCGGGCGTGAAGACGATGTTGGCCGGCGCCGCGAACTTTCCGATCACCTTGCCGACGTGGTCGCGCAGCTCCCGAAGCATCTCGGGCGAGCCCTCGCGGCCGCCCTTCAGCGTGACAAACGCGACGATCGCCTGTCCGGTCTGCGCATCGTTGCGGCCGGCGACCGCGGCCTCGGCCACCGCCGGGTGGCTGACGAGGGCGCTCTCGATCTCGATGGTCGAGATCCGATGCCCGGAGACATTCATCACGTCGTCGATCCGCCCGAGGAGCCAGAAGTCGCCATCCTCGTCGATCCGCGCCCCGTCGCCGACGAAATACGTGTCCTTCCAGCGATCCCAATAAGTCTTCTGAAATCTCTCGGGGTCGCCATAGATGCCGCGCAGCATGGCCGGCCACGGCTTGCGGATGACGAGATAGCCACCGCCGCCAGGCGGCACCTCCCTGCCCTCGTTGTCGTAGACCGCCGCGTCGACGGTGGGAAACGGCCTGGTCGCGGAACCCGGCTTCAGGGTCGTTATGCCGGGCAAGGGCGTGATCAAGATCATGCCCGTCTCGGTCTGCCACCACGTGTCGACCACGGGCGTCCGGTTGCCTCCGATGTGCTCGCGATACCAGATCCAGGCCTCAGGGTTGATCGGCTCGCCGACCGAGCCGAGCAGGCGCAGCGAGGTGAGGTCGTGCCTGGCCGCGTACTCGGGTCCCCACTTCATGTGGGTTCGGATCGTGGTCGGCGCCGTGTAGAGAATGTCCGGCTTGTAGCGCTCGACGATCTTCCACCAACGGTCCTTGTCCGGGAAGTCCGGCGTGCCCTCGTAGACGATGCCCGTGGTGCCGTTGGCCAGCGGGCCGAAGACGATGTAGCTGTGGCCGGTCACCCAGCCGATGTCGGCGGCGCACCAGTAGACCGAGTCCGGCTTCACATCGAAGATGTAGTGGTGGGTCGTCGACACGCCGACGAGGTAGCCGGCGGTTGTGTGGATGATGCCTTTCGGTTTGGCCGTGGTGCCGCTGGTGTAGAGCAGGTAGAGCAGGTCTTCGGAATCCATCGGCTCGCACGGGCACGATGCGGGGTCGTCGCTGACCCCTTTGATGATGTCGCGGAACCAGACGTCACGTCCCTGCTTCATATTGATCTGGCCGCCCGTTCGCCTGGCCACGATGCACGTCTTGACCGTCGGCGAAGATTCGAGCGCGGCGTCGGCGTTGACTTTGAGCGGCACCCGGTTGCCGCGGCGCCAGCCCTCGTCCTGGGTGATCAGGAACTCGCACTGCATGTCGTTGAGTCGCCCAGACAGCGACTCTCCGCTGAAGCCACCGAACACGACTGTGAACGCTGCCCCGATCCGTGTGCAAGCGAGCATGGCCACCGCGAGCTCGGGGATCATGCCCATGTAGATCCCGACGTGCGTGCCCTTTTTGATCCCGAGCTTTTTCAGGCCGTTCGCAAAACGGACGACCTCACGCTGGAGGTCGCCGAAGGTGATCTTGCGCCGGTCGTCCTCGGGCTCGCCTTCCCAGAAGAACGCGACCTTGTCCTTGTGGCCGCCCTCCACGTGCCGGTCGACGCAGTTGTAGCAAACGTTGAGCTTGCCGCCCACGTACCACTTTGCGTACGGCGGCTTCCATTCATAAAGCTGCTTCCAGGGCTCGAACCAGGAGACGCGCTCGGCGGCCTTGGTCCAGAACTCGTCGAAGCCGATGTTGTAGATGTCAGGCTGGGCGTTGGCCTGTTTGCTGAACTCGGGAGACGGCGGGAAGCGCCGCTCCTCGACCTGCATTGTTTCGATGTGTGATGCGCCCTGCGCGCGCCCTGCGTTCGATGCTTGGTTACCGTCGCTCATCCGCCTCCTCCTCTATTGACGTGATCGTTCGGAGCCCCGACTCGTGCTTCATGTGGCCGAACGCCCTCCGGCCGAGGCACAGCCTTTGCCGCTTCCGACACCGGCAGGTGCAGGATGAAGGTGCTTCCGCGGCCAGGGTCCGAGTCGACGGTGATCTCGCCTCCGTGGAGGCGCGCCAGCTGCCGGCCGAGGTACAGGCCCAGACCAGTGCCGGGCAGGTGGTCGGTTTCCGGCGTCGACACGCGACCGAATCGCGTAAACAGGATCGGCAGATCCTCCTTGGCGATGCCCACCCCCTGGTCCTTGACGCTCACCCGCGCGATGCCGCCGCGGTTGACGACCTCGACCTCGACCGGGCCGCCCTCCGGCGAATATTTGATCGCGTTGCTGACCAGGTTGGAGACGATCGTCTTGACCCGCTCACCGTCAACGCGGACATGGACCGGTCGATCGGGGCACTTCACCCGGATCTTGTGTTGGCCCTCGAGCACCGGCCGCTCCGAATCGACCGCCGCGTTGACGATGTCCCGGAGGTCGTTGGCCTCTGGCCGGAGCATCAAGGCGCCATCCTCCAACCTCGCCGCCTCGATCATCTGCTCGATGAGCGCATTCATCTCCAGCACCTTGGCCGAGATCACCGGCACCGCTTTGCGTCCTCGCTCGTTGAGGTCGCCGAGAAGACCGCCCTCGAGCATGGAAACGTAGCCTCGGACCACTGTCAGCGGTCCGCGCAACTCGTGCGAGGCCAGGTTGAGGAACTGCGTCTTGTTCTTTTCGATGGCCGCCAGGCGCTCAGTCACCCGGACCCGCTCGAGACCGGCTGTCACAGAGCTGGCGTAGCCCTGGAGCTGGTTCACCTCGTCGCTCCCGAAAAGCGGGGTGAACGGCCCGGCGGTGACCCCGAGGAATCCGATTCCCTCAGTCAGGTGAAGCGGGGCGACGATGGCTGCGCCGCGACCTGGCCGCGGCGCCTCGATACCGCCCTCGGGCGCCCCCTTGCGCGCCGCGATGATCTCGACGACCTCGGAGGCGTCCACGCCCGAGCTGGCAACGATCGTGTCCTCCGAGTCGACGATGAACGCCCCCTGCGCGCCCAGGAGTCGTTTCGCCCAACCGATTGCCTTTTCCGCGAGGTCCTGCCGGGTGGGACTGAAGATCAGGAGGTCCTGAATCGCCGCTCGAAGCTCTGCCGCTTCCCCCATCCGCCACACGCCGCGAAGAATGCTGGGTGGCGCAAAGCTGACGTAGATGACGGGAACCATGGCCAGCGCGATCAGCTGCGTGGCGATGATCGCGGTGGGGCTCTGCACCGCGCTGCCTCCGAAAACGTCGAACACGAGGATCGCGATAAGCCCGGCGAAGCCGAAGCTGAGAGCACGCATGCGGGCTTTCTGGACGCTCGGCATGTTCCTGCTCGCAAGCCAGAACCGAACGATCGGCTCACCGGCGAAGACGACCCACGCAAGGATCAACTCGAATCCGGCCGCGGTCGTGACGACTCGCCCGGCATGCGACAGCAGCGTGATGTCCGCGAAGCCGACAACCAACGTCACCGCCAGGAAGACGCGCGCGGCCTGTGCGGCCCTCGGGCTGAGCGGAAGAAACGCGTCGCGGAACATGAGCACGTAGTAGCCCGATGCCTCGAAGGCGAAGATGGTGACGATTCCGATCAGGACGCCGGCGACACCCGACACGCTGACGAAGTCCTGGATGCGGCCGAGCGCGGCGACGGCGGCGAGACTGACCAGCGAGATGGCCAGCCTGCCCTGGGCCTTACCTCGATAGCGATACCACTCCCAGGCCGTTGCCGCGCCGAGCGCGACAAAGCCCAGTGCGGTGAGGTCCTGAGCCAGGCGCTGGGCCATTATCACAGGCTCAGTTCTGAGGTTCGGACCCTCGGCGGGCCTGCTCTATCCAGCCGCGGATCGACTGCGAGACGGAGGCCGGCGTCACTCGGGATTTCACCAGGTATTCGAGCGCTCCCAGCGAGAATCCCCGATCCATCATCGCGGGCTCGCCATAGTTCGAAAGGATCACCACGGGAGGGGAGCTGGGAAGCTGTTCTTTGATGTCAGACATGATCTCCAGCCCGCTTCGGTCCGGCAGCAGCAGGTCAAGGAGAACGATGTCCGGCTTGCCGGTGGCCATGCTCTTGTAACCGATCTCGCCGGTGGTCGCCACGGTGACTCGATGTCCGTCGTATTCGAGCTGAACTCGATACATCTCGGCGATCGCCGGGTCGTCCTCGATCAGGAGGACGTGAATCGGCTCGTGCCCATCGCGGGCGGGACCGCGCATCAAGGTCGCCGAGGTCGCCGGCGCCCCGCCGGCGGCGAATGCGGTCGGATCCGGGAACCACGACGAAACTGGCCGCTGGAATGCCGCCGCCGATGCGGCCGAACCGTCAGGTATGACCTCTCCCACCCTCATCGATCATAAACTGGCAGTTCAGGTTCCGCGCGCGTCGTGCGCCGGAAAGGTCACGGGGGGAAAGCGCCGTGGAGACGGCAGGTCAACACGAGGTCGGCGTGCGGGAGGCGCTTGAAGAAGTTCAGGCCGCCTGCCGCGAACTGGCGCGCCTGAAAGAGGTCGACGAGATCGCGGAGCTGGCAATGGCACAGGCGCTTTCGCTGACAAGGTCGTCGGTGGCCTTCATGGGCGTGACCGACGAGGCCGGCTCGTATGAGCGCGTCTACTCCCGTTCGTCCGACACGTCGCGGACTGCAGCGCCCGGGGAGGCCGAGCGGCTGATCGCCGGCGAGATATCGAGCTCCAACCCGGCCGTGTGCGCCAGGCTGCTCGAGGCGGCGGGCGAGACGGTCGGCATGATCGGCGTCGCGCGCGAGCTGCCTTACACGCAAATCCATCGGCACATCCTGGCCATCCTCGCGAACCAGGTCGCCGCCTCTGTCGAGATCGCGCTGTTGCGGGGGCGCCGCCAGGAGATGGTCGACACCCTGATCAACCTGCGGTCCGACCTCGAGCGCACCGAAAGGGAGCGGCTGGTCAATTCGGAGAGGGCCGAGAGCGCGGTCCGAGTCGAACGGGCCCACGAGCTGTCGGTGGAAGCGCTTCTCGCCATCTCGGTGCATGCTCGCTCCGGGCAAAACCTCACGGAGTTCTACCAGCTGCTCGGCGAGAGCGTGGCGGGCCTCGTCGGGGCGGCCAAAGTCCTCTTCTGGCAGCTTGGCGAGGACGGAATCCTGAGAGCAGTGCCCGGCGGGTATGGGGTCGACGAGGCATACGTCTCGGGCCTTCGAACCGCGCCATGCGCGCCAGATCGCGATGACCTCCAGAGCAAGGTCGTCTTCAAGGACTACATCTATATCGCCGACCAGCGCGATGGATCGCAGGAATCCGCGTGGGTGTTGGGTGCGCTCAGCGTGTCAAATGCCATGAGCGTGCCGTGGCGCGCCGGAGATAACAGGCTGGGCCTTTTGGCGGCATACGATTCGAAGCGCCCCGAGGGATTCTCGCGCGAGGATGCGTGGGTTCTCCAAAAAGCCGGGATCGCAGCGGGCCTGGTGCGGCAGCTGAAGCTGGCCGAGGCCGATCTCCAGGAGACCGTCGAGAGGCTCGAGAAGATCGATGCTGCGCGGCTCATGCTCTTGAAGACGGTTTCGACTGCCGTGGACAACGAGCGCAAGCGGTTCGCCAACCAGCTGCATGACGACGCGCTGCAGAAGCTCACCGCGGCGGAGCTCCAGCTGCAGCGCCTCGGAGACTCGGCGCGTCCGAACGTGCCCATCCTGCACCAGGCCCAAAGCCTGCTCGGACAGACCGAGGATGCCTTGCGAAGGCTTCTGTTCGAAGTCCGTCCGCCGGCCCTCGAGGATCCCGAAGGGCTCACCGAGTCGATCCGGGACAGGCTGGCGATGTTCCGCTCCCTGACCGGTATCGAAGCCGAGCTGGAGCTCGACCTTCCAGATGGGCTGACCTACGAGTTCAAATCGACGGTCTTCCGCCAGATTGCCGAGGCGCTGACCAACATCGAGAAGCACGCCAAGGCGACGCGTGTCCAGGTGCGGGTGACCGCGAGCGATTCGGGCGTCCACGGATTGGTGGCGGATAACGGAAAGGGCTTCGTGGTCGCGGAGAGAAACAACCTGCCGGGACATCTGGGCCTCCTGGCGCTCAAGGAGCGTGCCCTGATGGCGGGCGGCTGGTACAAGATCGAGAGCCAGCCAGGCCTTGGGACGACGATCGAATTCTGGATGCCCATCACCTGAGTCACTGATCCACGACAATCCAGGGATCGACGCCACGAACATCGGCTCGCTGCTCGACCGAGGTGCGACAGAAAAACTCGCGCTGATCGTCCCCGACGGTCCAACGCTGACCTACGGCCGGTTGCGCGAGCTCACCGAAGAGTTGGCCACCGCGCTCGCGTCGCACGGAGTCGGGCCGGGCGATCGTGTCGCAACCGTCTTTCCAAACGGCCCCGAAGCGGTCCTTGCGTTCCTGGCCACTTCGACGATCGGCGTCAGCTGCCCGCTCAACCCCGGATATAAAGAAGACGAGTTCCGGTTCTACCTGGAGGACACGGGCGCCAGGTTCCTGCTCGTGCCCCCAGGCGACGCGGCCGCGGCGCGCCAAGCCCTGGCGGGCGGCAAGCTGATCGAGGTCGAGCTGGATGCGGCCGGACGGCTGCAGATCACGAATCACGGCGCCGCCAAAGGCGGGTCGCTTGACCCGGCGGATGCCGACGCGACCGCGCTGGTCCTCCACACCAGCGGCACGACGAGCCGGCCCAAGCGCGTTCCCTTGCGACACCGAAACCTGCTCACGTCCGCCGCGAACATCGTCCGGTCGTACGAGCTGACGCCGGATGACGTTTCCCTCTGCATCATGCCGCTGTTTCACGTCCACGGCCTCGTCGCTTCCACCCTGGCAACGTTCGCCTCGGGCGGGACCGTGGTCGTGCCTCGCCGCTACAGTCCGCTGGGCTTTCGCCCGCTGATGGAGGCGACCCGGCCGACCTGGTTCAGCGCCTCACCCACGCCTCATCAACTGATCCTGTCGCGGATCCAGGACAAGCGCCCGCCCGGTTGCGAACGCCTGCGTTTCATTCGTTCGTGCAGCGCCGCCCTGGCGCCGGCGCAGATGGAGCTGATGGAGGATCTCTTCGGCGTCCCTGTGGTCGAGGCATACGGCATGACCGAGGCCAGCCACCAGATGGCGTCGAACCCGCTCCCGCCCGACCGCCGCATCCCCGGCAGCGTCGGGCGCGGCACCGGAGTCGACGTCGCCATCCTGGACGACGCCGGAAACGAGCTATCTGCCGGAGCCAATGGTGAGGTCGCGGTGCGCGGGCCGAACGTCATCGACGCGTACGAAAACAACCCACAGGCGAACGCAACCTCGTTCACTCGAGGCTGGTTCCGTACAGGTGACCTGGGCGTGCTCGACGCAGACGGGTACCTGCGCCTCCTGAGCCGGATCAAGGAGCTGATCAACCGTGGTGGCGAGAAGATCGCGCCTCGTGAGATCGATGAGGTGCTCGAAGCGCACCCGGCGGTGAAGGAGGCCGTGAGCTTTGGAGTCCCGCACCCGACCTGGGGTGAGGAGGTCGGGGCCGCGGTCGTCCTCAACGAACCCGTCTCCGAGAAGGAGCTGCTCGCGTTTGCAAGGTCGCGCCTGGCGGACTTCAAGGTGCCGCGCCATCTGCACATCGTCGAGTCGATCCCGAAGACACCCACCGGCAAGATCCAGCGCCGGTTCGTCGCCGAACAGTTCATCAAGACGTGAGAATCGCGATCCTCGGCGCCGGCGCAACCGGCGGCTTCCTCGGAGCAAGGCTGGCGAAAGCCGGCACAGAGGTCGTCCTCATCGCGCGTGGCCCGCATCTGCATGCCATGCGCGAGTCGGGCCTTCGGTTGATCGAGGCGGATGGGGAGACGACCGTGCCGGTCGAGGCCACCGACGACCTCGCGGCGATTCGGAGCTCAGACTTCGTCTTTGTCACGCTGAAGGCGCACAGCGTGCCGGCGATGGCTGAGGGCCTTGCCGCCAACCTGGGCCACGATGCCGCCGTGGTCAGCGCGCAGAACGGCATTCCCTGGTGGTACTTCCAGCGCCACGGCGGGGAGCTCGAAGGGACTCACCTCGAAACGGTCGACCCTGGCGGGATGATCGGCCGGACCATCGACCCGAAGCGCGTGATCGGCTGCATCGTCTACTCGGCGACCACCGTCGTCGGGCCGGGCGTGGTCCAGCACGTCGAGGGAGAGAGGTTCTCGCTCGGAGAGCTCGATGGAAGTCAGACGGAGCGCATCGCCAGGCTCTCTGGGTTGCTCACAGGCGCCGGCCTGAAAGCGCCGGTGCAGCCGCGGATTCGACAGGAGCTGTGGGTGAAGCTCATGGGCAACGCGGTCTTCAACCCGCTCAGCGCGCTTACGCGAGCGAGCCTGGGCGACATGGCGGAATCACCGGTGCTCGCCCCGGTCGTCCGAGCCGCGATGGAAGAGGTGGACGCGGTCGCGGCCAGGCTTGGCATAGCCATCCCGGTCTCGATCGAACAGCGCGTCCGTGGCGCGGCGCGCGTCGGGGCCCACAAGACGTCGATGCTCCAGGACCTCGAGTCCGGCCGGCCGCTTGAGATCGACGCGATCACCGGCTCGGTCGTGGAGCTGGCCGGCCGGCTCGGCGTGCCCGTCCCCCACCTCGAGACCATCTATGCGAGCGTGAAGGTCCTCGCCTCGCACCAAGCTTGACGATCTGACCTCGCTCACCTACCCTCAGTCCGTCCAGTCAAGACTCAGTCGGAGGGTGGGGAAATGGCGTGGAAGCTAGAAGGGACTTACTTCGAAAACTGCAACTGCGACTGGGTATGCCCGTGCACGGTGACGAGCTTCGCGTCGCCGGCGACCGGAGACCGGTGCCAGGTAGTCCTCAACTACCACGTGCAGCGTGGTGAGATCGACGGAGTCGATGTCAGCGGACGCAGCGTTTCGATCGTCGCCGACTCGCCCAAGCGGATGCTCGATGGCGGCTGGCGAGTGGGCGTGATCATTGACGACAAGGCGTCGAAAGAGCAGGCGGACAAGCTGACGGCCGTGTTTGCGGGCCAGGTCGGCGGGCCGATGGCAAACATTGCTCCGCTGATCGGCGAGATCCTCGGGATCGAGCGGCTGCCGATCGAGTACTCGGACAAGGGCAACCGCCACAGCATCCGCATCGGCGACGACGTAGCCATCGAGGTCGAGGACTACGCGGCGCAGGAAGGGGGCGAGACAACCAAGCTGACCGGCGTCGCACATCCTTCGGGCTCCACCATCACGATCGCGCGGCCGACCTCCTCGAAGATCAAAGCTTTCGGCATGGAATTCCACAGCGCGGGCAAGAGCGCTTTCTCGGCGCCCTTCAACTGGGCAGGCTGAGCCCAGGACGAAGCTCTTGAATCGGCCGGTGGCGGCCGAAGTCGAGGTTCTTCCGCGCCCGGTGGCCACGGCGATCATCGCCGTGCTCCTCGTGTGCGCCGCCGCCGCCTGGCTGTTCACCGCCCAACAGGCGACATCCATGTCGGGCATGGGCGGCATGGCCATGTTGGGCGCCGGCCTCTTTCTCGGCGTGTGGGTTGTGATGATGGTGGCGATGATGTTTCCGTCGGTCGCCCCGATGGTGCTGACTCACGCTCGGATCGTGAGGTCGCGTGGCGAGGGCGCCGCGCCGACCATCTCGTTCGTCCTCGGCTACCTCGTCGTGTGGACGGCTGCCGGTCTGGTGCCACTTGCTGTCATTCAGCTCCTCGGATCATCGGTCGCTTCACCGCTCAGCGGATGGCTGCCGCGACTTGGCGGCACGGTGGTTCTCTTGTCGGGCGTGTATCAGCTCACGCCCCTGAAGAACGCCTGCCTTCGAGCATGCCGGTCGCCACTGAGCTTCGTCCTCGCGCACGATTTCGGCGGTGGCGCCCCGGCGGCGGCGCGCGCCGGCGTGTCGCACGGTCTCTACTGCCTCGGGTGCTGCTGGGCGCTCATGGCGGTGCTGGCCGTGCTGGGGCTGATGAACCTCGTTTGGATGGCAGTGTTTGCGGTTGTGTTCTTCCTCGAGAAGAACTGGCGCCAGGGCGTCGTGCTCGCGCGCGTTGTGGGAGTGGCCTGCCTCGTGGTTGGCGCCGTCGTGCTCGTCCGGCCCGACGTCCTGGGTATTTTCGGCAGCTGACGAGTTCAGGTTTCGGCCGGCTGGGTCGATGAATCGACTTCCGACCCGCCCAGCTCTTGCTTTCGCTGTCGCCAGAATTCGAGCCGGAAGCGGAACCTTTCCATCTGCGTGACGATCACGGGGAGGTTCGTCTCCTCCGCTTCGTGACGCGCCTCGCCGCACATGCTCGGCATCCGCTCCGCGATCATGTCCAGCAGGTCCGCCTGCAGCTCCAAAAGCTCGGCGTAAGCCTTGAGCCACTGGTGGGCGGTTTGAGCTGACTGGGTGCCGGGGTCCTCTCCGTCCATCAGTCGATGGGGATCGGCGCCCTTTCGGGCGGCCTCGGCTGCTCCGCTCTGGTCCGCCTGCATCGGACCGCTGATCGTCACGCCATGGGTGCACCAAAGTCAGCACTAATCGTGCCTATTTCGCGCGGCTAAGCTTCCATCAGGTTGGCATCGTGGTCGGACTTCGAGTCGGCCCAGCCGGAGTTCGCATCGCGTGTCCGCGCCCTCCTGGCGTCGCGCAAGCACCTCACCATGGCCACCCTGCGACGGGACGGCTCGCCACGCATCAGCGGCACCGAGATCGAGTTTGCCGATGGACACATGCGCATTGGGTCTATGCAGGGCGCGCTCAAGGCGGTGGACCTGCGAAGGGACCCGCGGCTCGCCATTCACGGCCCGACCGAGGATCCACCCGCCGGCAACGCCGCAGCGTGGAAAGGTGAGGCGAAGATCGCCGGCACCGCGACCGAGGTCGACTCCGGTACGAGCGCCCACCGGTTCCTGATCGACATCGGGGAAGCCGTCATCACGCGCTTGAACGAAAATGGCGACCGCCTAGTGATCGAATCCTGGAACCCGGTCCGCGGCTACCACGTCCTGGAGCGCGAATAGCGGGTTTGACAGCCAAACCAACTCAATCGACACTCACGGCCGTGCTCGGACATCGGATACAAGAAGAGCTGCGCCAGCTCGTTGAGCTCACCGCGGCTCGCGACTTCAGGGCCGTCTTGAAGCTCGGCGCACCGTTGCTGATGAAGCCAGCGGGTGCAGCGGACCTGGCGCTCGTCCGCTTCTACCTGGGCCAGGCCCACTGCAGGCTGGTCGAACCGCGCGAGGCGCTTGCCTGCCTGCCGCCGGCACGGGAACAGTTCGAGCGGCAGAACGACGAAAGACTCGCTGTCGAAACCCTCGACTGGGAGGCGAGCGCATGGGGACTGCTCGAGGATCCACGAGCGCTTGGCCTGGAGGACGAGGCGCTGGAGCGCTGCCGCAAGCTCAAGCCGCAGCATCGACAGCTCGAGGCGCGCATCCTGGGCCACCTCGCCAACATGTTCGTCGTCACCCGATCGTGGAGCCTGGCGATCTCCTACTACGACGCCGCCGTCGCGGCCGCGAGCGAGGTCAAGGACCTGCTTCAGCTGGCCAAGATGCACCACGGTCTCGGACTCGCCTACCAACGATCGCAGCATCCCGCCGAAGCTCGCGGCCACCTCGACAAAGCGCTTGCGCTCTACTCGATCGAGTCGGATCCGAGCGCCGTCTACCGGGTCGAAAACGACCTCGGCAACCTGCTTCTGAACCAGGGGAACCTCGAAGCCGCCGAGTGGCATTTCCTCAAGGCCCTGGCCGGAGCCGAAGACCTGCACATCAACCGGCGCGGTCGCGGATACATCCTCACCGGTCTCGGCGAAGTCTGCCAGCGGACCGGTCGCCTGGAGGAGGCTCGCAGCTGCCTGGAGGCCGCGCTCGACCTCGGGGAAGCGTTTGGGGAGCGAATCGTCCTGGCTGAGGCCGCGATTTTGCTGGGCCGGCTGGAGGAGGGGCTCGGTAATCCGCGGTCGGCAGACGCTCACTACCGGTCGGCGATCCGCGCTCTCGAGGAGATAAAGATGCCAGTTCGCCTCCGCGACTGCCACGTCGAATATGGCGAGGTGCTGGAGGCTCGCGGCGACATGGCAGCCGCATACCGGCAATTGCAGCTGGCCATCGCGGCCGAAAAGACGCCTGCGCTGGAGACTGCCGGCTAGAGCAGCCGGTTTACGCGTGTAGTCCGCCGGCCATCGCCTGCAGCCTCAGCGGGGGTAAACCGCCCTCGGCACCGCCGAAACGGTCTAGTCGGCTTCGGCCGTCAAGCAGGCCGTTACTATTCAGGCTTCGGGCCGTATTAGAGGTAGAGATGCCAGCCAGCCGCCGACGCGCCTCCGCCCGAGTCGCCGTCGCCTTGGTGGTGACCGCGGTGCTCTCCGTTGCCGCCTCTGCCGCCGCCCAGGCAGCCGCGAATCCCATCTCGATCACGGTGAACGTCGGTTACAAGGGGCTTGTCAAGGCGCAACAGTGGATGCCGGTGACGGTCGACGTCACCAACAGGGGCCCGGACGTCAACGGCACGGTCGAGGTGACCACAGGCAACAACACGAACGGGCCGCCGATCGGCTCGGTGATCTACCAGGCCAATGTCAGCGTGCCTTCCGGGGCCACCAAGCATCTGAAGACTTACCTGGTCGAGGACCAGGCGCCGGCTACGGTGTCGGCACGCATCGTGCAGAACGGACAGGTATTGGCATCGTCGGACGCCCAGGCCGCCACGACGGCAACGGTGCTGATCGGGGTGCTCTCCGACCAGTCGACAGCCCTTGACAACTTTGCCGCCGTTCATCCGGATGGCCTCGCCGCCAGCGTCGCGCACCTGTCGCTCGAGGACGTCAGCGACTCGCCGATCCTGCTGCGCGCTTTCGACCTCCTCGCGATCGACAACTTCGCCACCGATTCGCTGACCTCCGCCCAACGCGGCGCGCTCACCGACTACGTTCAAAACGGAGGCGCGCTCTTGCTGGGCACCGGCGCCTCCTGGCGCAAGACGCTGGCGGGAGTGTCCTCCACCCTCCTGCCCATGAGCATCGACGGCACGACCACCCTCGACTCGGTCTCAGCGATCGCCAACCTGCCAGGAATGGAGATCGCGACCGGCACTGTCAACCCCGGATCGCAAGCCTGGATGGCGGAGGGCCCGCGCCCCTTGCTCGCGGAGAGGCTCGTGGGCGCCGGAATCGTCACCCTCGCGACGTTCGACTGGAACCAGGCGCCGGTCGCCGGCTCGACCGCAGCCGACACGCTCCTGCGCCGGGTCCTTGTGCGGACGCTGTTCTCGTCCGGAGCGGCCCAGGGCATGTTCTTCAGCAAGGGGGGCGGATTCGGGATCGGGGGAACAGGCTCGACCGCCGAGCGCAGCAACGCGGTCTCGCAAGCCCTGGCCAGCCTGCCCGCGCTTGACCTGCCTTCGCTGCTTGTGATCGGGATCCTTGTTCTCGCGTACGTGCTCTTCGTCGGTCCGGTCAACTACTTCGTGCTGCGAGCCCTCAACCATCGCGCCCTGGCGTGGGTCACAGTGCCGCTGATCGTGATCGTGGCGTCGGCCGGGGCATTCGGTGCCGGCCTGTTCACGAAGGGGCGATCGGTGGAGACCAATCAGGTCTCGATCGTCCACCTGGAACCCGGATGGGATCACGCGTACGTTGAGTCGTACATGGGCCTCGTGACGCCCACCCGCGGCGACTACCAGGTGAACCTGACCGGGAGCATGCCCCTCGTCGGACCCATCTTCGACTACGGCGGCGTTTCCGGCCCCAGCCCGGACCTCATTCGGGTTGGCGTCGACAACAACTCGGTCGTCCTGCCAAACATGACCGCTTTCGTGCTGCGCGGATTCGCGACAGAAGCCGTGGTCGACACGCCGAAGCTGGTCGCAACCGCGCAGTTTGCCAACGGCAAGCTGACCGGCACCATTCGAAACGACACAACCATGCCCTTCACCGACGCCGTGGTCCTGGCGGGCGACAGCTACCAGCTGCTGAAGGCGCTGGCCCCAGGCGCGACGGCCACCTTCGAAGTCACTCCCAAGGTCCTGAACCTGACAGGAGGCCCGCCCGCGATCAGCGCGATCTATGGGAACTACAACAACGGCCCTCAGTTCAACCCACCCACCGCGGCCGACCGTGAAAGCCAGGAGAAGAGCTCGATCATCTCGCTGGTCGCGACGGCTTCGTTCAGCGGCTTCAACCCCACGATAACGCCGATGGTCGTGGCCTGGACAAAGCAGCCGTACGAACAGGTCTCAGTCGGAGGCAGCCAGCCCCATGCGACGGCCCTCACCGCCTTCGCCCTGCCGATTGCCATCGGCGAGATTGGAGCCGGTACCGTTCAGGCTGGGATGATCGTGAGCCGCTACACCGA
>Ga0209118_1000820_pt1 | contig 15703 bp, 16 predicted proteins | sample BlaSpr_A8_Ref_M1_FD_187988 | JGI IMG/M metagenome (GOLD analysis project Ga0209118, IMG submission 187988) | Forest soil microbial communities from Thunder Bay, Ontario, Canada - Black Spruce, Ontario site 2_A8_Ref_M1 (SPAdes) (version 2) | ecosystem: Environmental > Terrestrial > Soil > Boreal...
CTTCGATGTGACGCAGCCCAGGCCCCATCCGGCTCATCCGCTCTCGAATCGACTCGTAGCGCCAGCCCCAGGCGCCGACCACGACCAGGTCCGGCCGGTCACGCATCATAGCCCAGGCCTCCAGCAGCGTTTCCAGGTTCTTGCGCGGCTCGATGGTGCCGACGAAGAGGATGAATCGCTCGGGGAGCTTGAGCCTCTCTCGAGCGACCGCCAGGTCCTCGGCGCCCATGGGCGCGAAGCTGGCGGCCACGCCGTGCCGGACGACCTCGACCCGTGAGCGCGGGATGCCAAAGATGTCAACGATGTCTTCGGCAGTGTTCTCCGAGACAGCGACCACCACATCGGCTCGCAGGACCGACCTCGGCACGACGTAACGGGTACTGAGCGGCTGGCGCGCCGGAAACCACCCGGCGTTGCGGTAGATCGCCAGGTCGTGAATGGTGATCACCGAAGCGCAGCCGACGTCGCCCAGAGGAAGCACGCCCGCCGGTCCGAAGTACGCATCGGGTTTCAGCTGTCTGATGCGCGCCGGCCACTGCAGGTGGCGGCCGATGAGGCGCGTGCGTGGAAGCGGCCGGTACCTGCTGTTGGGCACGTGAACGAAGGCGCCCGGCGGACCGAAGACGGTGAGACGGCAGTCGGGCCGGTCGACCGACATCGCGTGGAGGATCTGCGTCGTGTAGACGCCGATACCGGCGCGCGGGCGCTCCAGCCCGACCCCATCCACCACCACCTGCAATCCAGTCAACGGATGAGTCCGTCCCTTCCCCACCTCTGGATGAGTCCGTCCCTTCCCCACTGGTGGGGAAGGTGGCCTCCCGCGAAGCGGCAGGCCGGATGGGGAGGTGGAGCTGGCATTACCTAAGGTATGACTGGTTCCGCTTCAGAACCTCGAAGTTCTCCAGCGCCAGGCCGGTGCCCCTCACCACGGACGTCTGCGGGTCGTCCGCCACGACCGCAGGGATGCCGGTGTGCATCGCGAGGTAGCGGTCGAGCCCGCGCAGCAGCGCGCCTCCACCAGACAGGACGATGCCGCGGTCGAAAATGTCGGCGGCCAGCTCGGGCGGTGTTTCCTCCAGCACGTCTCGCACCGCTCCGACGATCAGGCGGAGCGGTTCCTGGATGGCCTCCGTCACCTCATTGGAGGTGATCTCGATGTTCTTCGGCAGGCCGGAGACCAGGTCGCGGCCGCGCACCTCGGTGACCAGAGGCTCCTTCATCATCACGGCAGAGCCGATCGCGATCTTGACCTCCTCCGCCGTTCGCTCCCCGATCAAGAGATTGTGCTTGCGCTTCATGTAGGTGGTGATCGCGTCGTCGATGCGGTTCCCGCCCACGCGAATCGAGTGGGCCACGACCATGCCCGAGAGCGAGATCACGGCGATTTCCGTGGTGCCGCCACCCACATCGCAGATCGCGTTCCCCCTGGGTTCGGAGATGGGCAGGCCCGCCCCGATGGCGGCGGCTAGCGGCTCGTCGATCAACCACGCCTGCCGGGCGCCCGCTGAGATCGCGGCCTCCGTGACCGCCCGGCGCTCGACCGACGTGACGCCGGATGGGACGCAGATCATGATCTCCGGCTTGAAGATCCGCTGACGCCCCTGGACCTTGCCGATGAAGTGGTGCAGCATGCCTTCGGTCACCACGAAATCGGCGATGACCCCCTCGCGCATCGGCCGGACGAGCTGGATGGTGTCCGGTGCGCGGCCGACCATCTCGAACGCCTCCTTCCCGACCGCAAGGATCCGCGTGCCATCGCGATTCACGGCCACCAGCGAGGGTTCGTTGATCACGATCCCCTCCCCCTTGACGTAGATCAGGACGGTCGACGTACCGAGGTCGATCCCGATCTTCTTAGAGAGCACTCAACACTTATTCGTAAGTGTGGCCGAACGCGCCGGACTCCTGGTCGACTTCGACCGACTCGATGCGCGCGCCGACCGACGCGAGCTTGCCCGCCATGTCCTCGTAGCCGCGCTCGACGTGCCACGAGTTGCGCAGCACGCTCGTGCCTTCTGCGCACATGGCAGCGATGACAAGAGCGGCGCCGGAGCGGATGTCGGGGATCGCCACCTCGGTGCCTCGCAGCCTGGCCGGTCCGTGAACCACGGCATGGATCCGTCCTTCGACGGTGATGCCCGCCCCCATCTTGGCGAGCTGAGTCACGTGCTGGAAGCGGTTCTCGTGCACATACTCCGAGATGACCGTCTCACCGTCGGCCTGGGTCATCAACGCCATGTACTGCGCCTGCAGGTCGGTGGGAAACCCTGGAAAGGTCCACGTCGACATGTCGTTCGGCTTCAGTTTTGTCCGCGGCTGGCGCCCGACCCGGAACCATCCGTCGCCCACCTCAACATGCGCGCCTGCCTGCTCGAGCTTGAGCAGGACCATGTTCAGGTCCTCGGGCCGGCTGCACTCCAGGCGGAGCTCGCCACCAGTGGCGGCCACCGCAAGGGCGTAGGTCCCCGCCTCCAGGTAGTCGGCGATCACCGTGTGCTCGGCGCCGGCGAGACGAGTCACGCCATCGACGACGACGCGCTCGGTACCGATGCCTTCGATCTTCGCGCCCATCTTCACCAGCAGCCGGCAGAGGTCCTGCACGTGCGGCTCACGCGCGGCGTTGAAGATCTCCGTCCGTCCTTGCGCGAGCACCGCAGCGAGCAGGATGTTCTCGGTGCCGGTCACGGTGGGCAGGTCGAAGACGATGCGCTCCCCGTGGAGCCGCTCAGCCTGGGCGATGATCTCGGTCTCGGTCTCGGTGATGCGGGCGCCCATCTGAGCCAGTCCGCGCAAGTGCTGCTCGACGCGGCGCGCCCCGATGTCATCGCCGCCCGGACGCGGCACGTGTGCCCGGCGGAACCGCCCGAGCAGCGCGCCTAACAGCACGATGGTGGCGCGCATCCGCCGGCCGAGGTCGTCGGGCACCACGCTGGCCTTGGCGTCCGCCATGTTGAGGGTCACGGTGCCGGCGCCCTGGCTCGAGCCGCCCAGCCGGGTGAGGATCTCGCCCATGACGGCCGCGTCGGACACCCTGGGCACGTTCTTCAGCGTGATCGTCTCTTCGGTGAGCAGCGCAGCCGCCATCTCGGGCAGGGCCGCGTTCTTCGAGCCGCTGATGCAGATGTTGCCGGCCAGCTGCGCTCCGCCGGTGATCCGCAGCGCGTGCTGCTGTTGGCCGGCCATTAATCAGCTCTCAGCGGCGCATGCGCGCCAGGCGCAGGCGCGCTTCCGCCATCGCCAGGGCATTCTGGAACTCGGTCTCTTCGGCCGTGGTGAGCGTTCCGGCCAGCTTTTCCTGAGCCCGGCGGCGCGCCTCTTCCGCCCTCTCGACCGAGATCTCGTCAGCGTGCTCGGCCACGTCCGCAAGCACGGTGACGCGGTCCGGGAGCACTTCGAGGAAGCCTCCTCCGACGAAGAGCACCTGCTCCGGTCCTCCGAACACCTCTTGAATCCTCAACGGCCCGGGCTTGAGGATCGTCATCAGAGGTGCGTGGCGTGCAAGCACTCCAAGCTCTCCGTCCGCACCGTTGGCGATGATGAACTCCACGTCGCCTTCGAACAGGCTTCGCTCGACGCTCACCACGCGCAGCGGGTATTTCATCAGGAGTGTTCAGACCCGAAGGTCCGCCGCATATTCGCGGCCCCGGCGGCCGGAGCCAAGGAGACGACGAGCACGCGAGGGAGCGCATCGCGTAGATGCGTGACCGAGCGCGCGCAGGAGACGACGCCGGCTACAGCGCCGCCCGGGACCCCCGCGAAATCGCAGATTTTGTGGGGTAGGATGGCGCCCGGCCGACTGGGCCGATGAAGATGCAATGAACTTTCGGGGCTGAACACTACGTTTGACGCTTCTTCATTTCTTCGCCCTGTGCGCGCGCCTCGTCGATCGTGCCGACCATGTAGAAAGCCTGCTCCGGCAGATCGTCGTGCTTGCCCTCGAGGATCTCCTTGAAACCGCGCACCGTCTCGCTGATCGGAACCGACTTGCCCTCGCGTCCGGTGAACCTCTGCGCAACGTTGAACGGCTGGGAAAGGAAGCGCTGGATCTTGCGCGCCCGCGACACTGCCTGCTTGTCGTCCTCCGACAGCTCCTCCATGCCCAGGATCGCGATGATGTCCTGCAGGTCCTTGTAGCGCTGCATTGTCTTCTTCACGCCCAGCGCGGTGTCGTAGTGGTCCTGTCCGACGATCGAGGGCTCGACGAACCGGCTGGAAGAGCCGAGGGGATCGATGGCCGGGTAGATGCCGATCTCGACCAGTGCCCGCTCGAGACGCACCGTCGCGCCGAGGTGGGCGAACACGGTTTGAATCGCGGGATCGGTGTAGTCGTCCGCGGGGACATACACAGCCTGGACCGACGTGATGGAGCCCTTGCTGGTGGATGTGATGCGCTCCTGCAGCTCGCCCATCTCGGTGGCCAGCGTGGGCTGGTATCCGACGGCTGAAGGCATGCGCCCCAGCAGCGCCGACACCTCCGATCCGGCCAGCAGGTAGCGAAAGATGTTGTCGATGAAGAGCAGCGTGTCCGCGCCTTCCGCGTCACGGAAGTACTCCGCCATGGTCAGCCCCGTCAGGCCGACTCGCGCGCGAGCCCCGGGCGGCTCGTTCATCTGGCCGAAGACGAGCGCTGTCTGCGGCAAGACGCCGGCATCCTGCATCTCGTGATACATGTCGTTGCCTTCGCGCGTGCGCTCGCCCACGCCGGCGAACACAGACCGCCCCTTGTGCTGATACGCGATGTTGCGGATCAGCTCCTGCACGATCACGGTCTTGCCCGTCCCGGCACCGCCGAACAGACCGATCTTCGAGCCCTTCGCGAAGGTGCAGATGAGGTCGATGACCTTGATCCCGGTCTCGAGGATCTCGACTTTGGCCTGCTGCTCCGATACGGGCGGCGCCGGTCGGTGGATGGGCCACCGCGTGACACCTTCGGGTGTAGGTTCGTCATCTATAGGGGCGCCGATCACGTTGAACATGCGGCCCAACGTCTCCACGCCGACGGGGACCGAGATCGGGCTGCCGGTCGCGTGCACCGGGTCGCCGCGGCGGAAGCCGTCTGTTGCATCCATCGCGATGGTCCTGACCGTGTTGTCGCCGATCGCGCCTTCTACCTCCAGGACGACGATGCGGCCGTCCTGCGTCTTGACCTCGAGCGCCTCGAACAGCTCCGGCTGTTCCCCAGGCGGGAACTCAACGTCGACCACGGCCCCGATGACCTGGCTGACGTGGCCGTCCTTGGTGTCTTTCTTCTCGCCCTTTGGTGCCTGTTTCGTCTTCGCCACCTCTTTCTCCATTTGGATTTCTTGCCTCAGCTCGACGCCCGCATCGCTTCGGCGCCGCTAACGATCTCCATCAGCTCCGTGGTGATGCCGGCCTGGCGGACCTTGTTCGCGTACAGCGTGAGTGCGTCGATGAGGTCTCCGGCGGCGTTGGTCGCGTTCTGCATCGCGATCATCTTGGCCGAGTACTCGCTCGCTTTGTTCTCCAGCACCGCCTGGAAGACCTGTGTCTCCACGTAACGGGGCAGCAGGCCGTCGAGCACCGACTCGGGGTCCGGTTCGTAGATGTAGTCGGCCCTGGGGCCCTTGCCCTCAGCTTCGCGCTGTGGAATCTCAGCCGGGATGAGCACGGTGACTGTCGGCTCCTGCTTCATGGTGGAGATCCACTTCGAGTAGCAGAGCAGCACCGCGTCGGTGTTGCCCCTCACGTACTCCTCGAGCGCGACGCTGATCGCGGGCAGCACTTCGACCACGGTCGGGCGATCCGAGATCCCGCTTATCTCAGCCACGACGTCCCGCCGGTAGCGGAGCAGGAAATCACGGCCCTTGCGTCCGATAGTGACGTAGCGCTGGCCTTCGGGATAATGCTCGTTCATGTAGCGCGTGGCGGCGCGGATGTTGTTCACGTTGATCGCGCCGCACAATCCCTTGTCCGTCGTCACGAGGATCATCACCGCGCGCTTGCCTTCGCGCCGGACCAGGAAGGGGTGCTTGTACTCCGTGGCGCGCTCGCCAACCGTCTGCAGCACCTCGAGCATCTTCTCGGAATAGGGACGCGTCGCCTGCACAGCTGCCTGTGCGCGCCGCAGCCGCGTCGCCGCGACCACCTGCATCGCCTTGGTGATCTTCTGCGTGTTCCGGATCGAGTCGATCCGCCGGACGATGTCCCTGAATGCCGGCAACTACTTGTCCTTCGGCTTCTTGGGCGCAGGCTTGGCTTTTGGTTCCCGGGGCGGGTCGGCGAGCGCGGCTCGGATCTGGTTGAGCTGGGACGGCCGTTCTTCGCCCGGCTCGACCTCTGCCTTTGCGGGTGCTTGCGTTTGCGGTTCTGCCTTTGCGGGCGCTTGCGCTTTCGGTTCTGCCTTAGCAGCGGGCGGTGTTGCCGGCTTGGGTCCACCCCCACCCTGCCCTCCCCCTGAAGGGGGAGGGGCTGCCTGTGGCTTCGGCGCCTCGGTAGTCTCGGCTTTCGCTGGCGCCTGAGCCTTCTCTACTTTTGCGGGCGCTTGCGCTTTCGGTTCCGCGACGGCGGTGGGCGCTTGGGCCTTCGGTGCCGATTTGTCGTCCGGCTTCGGCGCCTCAGCTTTGTCTGCCTCGACCCCGAACTGGTCGTTGAAGGTCGAGATCGCGGCCTTTAGACGCTCGAACAGGGCGTCGTCGAGCGCTTTCTGCTTCTCGATCGCCGCCAGCAGATCCGGCTGTTCGCTCTTGAGGAAACGGACGAAGCCCGCCTCCCACTCCCTCACGCGCGCAACCGGGACCTTGTCCAGATACCCCTGCGTGCCAGCGTAGAGCACCGCCACCTGCTCGGCCAGCGGCACCGGCTGGTACTTGTCCTGCTTCAGCAGCTCAGTCAGCCGCGCGCCACGCTCAAGCTGGTTTCGGGTTGCGGTGTCGAGATCGGAGGCGAACTGCGCGAATGCCGCCAGCTCGCGATACTGCGCAAGGTCCAGACGCAGCTGGCCGCTCACCTGGCGCATCGCCTTGGTCTGCGCGTCTCCACCGACTCGGGAGACGCTGATGCCGACGTTGAGAGCGGGCCGCTGGCCCGCGTTGAAGAGGTCGGACTGCAGGTAGATCTGGCCGTCGGTGATCGAGATGACGTTGGTCGGAATGAACGCTGACACGTCGTTCGCCTGCGTTTCGATCACTGGAAGCGCGGTCAGCGACCCGCCACCGTGTGCCGGGCTCATCTTCGCGGCCCGCTCGAGCAGCCTCGAGTGCAGGTAGAACACGTCGCCGGGGTATGCCTCGCGGCCGGGGGGGCGACGGAGGTTGAGCGAGAGCTCGCGGTACGCCCACGCCTGCTTGGTCAGGTCGTCGTAGCAGCACAGGACCTCTTTGCCCTGCTCCATGAAGTACTCGCCCATCGCGCATCCCGCGTAGGGCGCGATGAAGTTGAGCGACGCCGCGTCGGAGGCGGTGGCGGCGACGATGATCGTGTAGTCCATCGCGCCGTTTTCCTCGAGCGTGGCGGTGGCACGGGCGATCGAGGCCGCGTTCTGCCCGATCGCTACGTAGACGCAGATGAGGTCCTTTCCCTTCTGGTTGATGATCGTGTCGAGGAGGACGGTCGTCTTGCCGGTGAACCGGTCACCGATGATCAGTTCGCGCTGGCCGCGGCCGATGGGGATCATGGCGTCGATCGCCTTGATGCCGGTCTGCACCGGGCTGTCGACACGCTTACGCGTGATGACTCCCGGCGCGATCTTCTCGATCGGCAGCGTCTTGGTGGTCTTGACGGGACCCTTGCCGTCCAGCGGTTGGCCCAACGGGCTGACCACGCGGCCGATCAATGCCTCGCCGACGGGCACTTCGAGCAGGCGGCCGGTGGTCCGCACCTCGTCGCCCTCGTGGAGATGTCCGTAGTCACCCAGGATCACGGCGCGGACCTGGTCCTCCTCGAGGTTCAACGCGAGGCCGTATGTCTCGTGCGGGAACTCGAGCAGCTCGCCGGCCATCGCGTTCTGCAGGCCGAAGATCTGCGCGATGCCGTCGCTGGTGGCCACGATGCGGCCGACATCAGTCGACACCAGGCTGGCGTCGAAATCCTTGAGCCGTTCCCTGATGACTTCGGAGATCTCTTTGGTGCTGATTCCCACTTTCTTCGATAACTCCTATGACGCCGCGAGACGGCGGCGCAATTGCTGCAATCGTGTCGATACGCTGGCGTCGACCAGGCGGTCACCGTACTGGAGCTTCAAGCCGCCGAGGATCAGTGGGTCCACCACCACGTGCATCCGGATCTCCTTGCCCAGGCGCTTCGAGAGTTCGTTCTCGACGCGGTCGCGATCTTTGGGCGTGAGCTCAACTGCTGTCGTGACCGTGGCGCGCACGCGCCCGGCGGCCACGTCGGCCAGGCGCAGGAACTCGTCCTCGATCCCGCCGACGTCTCCGACGCGGTTCGACTCGATGAGCAGCTTCGCGAGGTTGGTCGCTTCGGGGTCGAGAATGTGCGGCGCGTCCGAGATGAGCGCCATCCGCTGATCGTTCGGAATGGTCGGGTTGGTCAGCACCGCAGCCACCTGGGGGTCCGACAGCAGCGCACGCACGCTGGTCAGGCGACTCGCCCACTCCTCCACTTTCCGTTCCTCTTCGGCCAGCTGGAAGACCGCCTTCGCATACCGCCTAGCTGCTGCCGTTGCCACTCGCGACCTCCGCCCACCGGGCTCCTACTTTCAGCGACAACAACTTATCCATGGCCGCTCACTTCTGCCCACCCCACGAAATCTTCGATTTCGCGGGGACCCCGGGCTCGTGCTTCCGCCGACAACGACTTATCCATGGCCGCTCACTTCTGCGATTGCCCGGTCGATCAGCTGCCTGTGCTTGCTGTCGTCGAGCGTCTCGCCGATGACCTTTTCGGTGGCTGCGACGACAAGGTTCGCGACCTCGCTGCGTACAGACTGGATGGCACGTTCCCGCTCGGCCTCGATCTCCTTCCGAGCAGCCTCGACGGTCCGCTTCGACTCCTCTTCAGCTTTTTGTTTCAGCTCCTGTCGCAGCTGCTCGCCCGACTTAGTAGCCGCATCGATGAGGGCTTGCGCCGTCTTGCGGGCCTCGTTCAGTTTGGCCTCGGCTTCCTTGAGCTGCGTCTCGGCGGTAGCTCGCGCCTGCTCGGCCTCCCTCAGCTGCTCAGCGATCGCGCGCCGCCGCGCCTCCGCCACCTTCACCACCTCGGGGTACACGTAGCGCGACAGGATGGCAAGCATCGCCAGGAACGCGATCAGCTCGACGATCACGGTTCCGTCGATCGTGACGACGCCCGCGATTCCCGCCAGAAAGATCATTAGTGAACCTGGGAAAGCAGCACGAACCCTAGACCGAATGTTACGAAGTACATGCCTTCGACCAGCCCGATCACGGCGAAGAGCCATGGCAGCATCCGGCCTTGCGCCTCAGGCTGGCGGGCGATGCCGCCGAGGAAGGCGTTGCCCGCTACTGCATCGCCGATGCAGGCCCCGATGGCAGCGCCACCAAGGGCGATACCGAATCCGAGGAGCGCCGCGGCCAGTCCGATTCCGTGGTCAGTCATTGCTGTACCTCCATTTGATGATGTTGATGTGGTTGGTGTTCAAGACCCTCGCGGGCCGCGGCGAAGTACACGACCGTCAGCAACATGAAGATGAAAGCCTGGATGAAACCGATGAAGAGGACGTCGAAAGCCTTCCACACGACCAGCAGGATGGTGCCGACGATCGTTCCGCCAACTGTACCCACCACGGGCAACGACAACGTCGCGAAGCCGACGATCAGGCCGATGATCGCGGTACCGGCAAAGATGTTGCCGAACAGCCGCATGGCGAGCGTCACCGGCTTGGTCACCTCCTCCAGGATGTTGAGGGGAGTGAAGAAGACGCGTGCCGGCCATGGCAGCTCGAAGGGCTTCGTGAACCGGCGCAGGTATCCCTTGAGGCCTAGCACGCGGATGCTGTACCACTGCACGACCACGATCACGACGACGGCCATGGCGAGCGTTTGGTTGAGGTCGGCATTAGCGCCGTGGAGAATCGGCACCAGGCCGAGGGGCAAAAATTCGATCCAGTTCGCGACGAGGATGTAGAGGAAGAGGGTGAGCGCCAGCGGGATGATGAAAAGCGCGTCTTCCGCGACGTTCGTCTTGATCAGGTCGCGCAGCGCTTCGTAGCCGAACTCGAAGACGGCCTGGACTTTCCCGGGCTCCCCAGTGCGTAGTTTCGATCGCAGCCAGAACGCGACGCCGAGAGTGGCAAGGATCGCGATGGCGCTTGAGATCAGGCTGTCGTAGTTGAACGTGCAGAGGGTGCCGCAGCCGAGATCGATGGTCGGATGGTTGCCCAGCGACCCCTCGGCGTGGATCACGCTCGCCTTCCCTGGCGCACGCCGACTCCGACCATGACCAGCTGCGCGGCGGCGATGCCGGCCACGACCGGCCAGATCGACCCACCAAGCAGTCGCGCGGCGGACAGCCCGAGCAGGGTGAAAAGGCCCAGTCGAAAGACGCTGGTGATCAGCATCGGAGCGCGGCGGTCGAGCGCCGCCTTGATGATGAAACCGTTGAACGAACCGACGACCAGCCCGACGGCTACGCCGGCTCCTATAAGCATCTGATCCGCCAGGTACGCGAAGGCAAACACGGCGCCGGCAAGGACCAACGAGGTGATCAGGGTCTCTTGCTGGATGCTGCCCGCCCTCACTTGGAGATGTCCCTCACTTTCAACCAGACGCCCGCCGCACCCGCAGCCAGGCCCACAAACAGCCCGATCAGAACGAACAGGGGCGCTGTATGCCAGGCGCTGTCGATCCAGACGCCCGCAAGCAGCGGTAGAAGAATCACGGCTGCTAGATACATCCCGATTCCGGCCAGATCCGCCACTGAGGGGCCTGAATTCGAGGGGGGCGCCATGCCCCTTCGAATTCTATCGGGAACCGGGCAGGGCCAGCAGGCGGCGCATGAACGGAGCGGGGATCCGCCAGCCGGCGTGTTGCAGCAGGTCAGCAACGACCGTCGACGTCAGGGCGATCGTCACCACCACGACCACCGCCAGCACCCGCCCGTGTCCGAAGAGCGTGAGCCCCAGCGCGCCAAAAAGGGCGCTGGCGGCGTAGAAGACGTAGCAGGTCTGGCGAGGGTCGAGCCCAAACGACTGGAGGCGATGGTGGAGGTGGAGGCGGTCTCCGGTGGCGACCGACGCCTTCCGTCTGCGCCGCCTGAGGATCGCCCAGGCGGTGTCGGCGATCGGAAGGGCCAGGGCGATCACGGGAACCGCGAGGGCGAAGGCGACGGCGACCTTAGCCACCCCGAGCATCGAGATCATGCCGAGCGCGATGCCCAGAAAATGGGACCCGGAATCTCCCATGAAGATCTTGGCCGGATGGAAGTTGAAGAGAAGGAACCCTGCACAAGTCCCGGCGAGCGCGCCGCTGAGCCTGACCACGTCGATGTCCTTGAGCTCTCCGGCGGCCAGCATGAGGACCAGCGCCACGATGAAGATCACCCCAGCGGCCAAGCCGTCGACGCCGTCGAGGAAGTTGACCGTGTTCTGCATGCCCAGCAGCCAGAACACCGACACCGGGGCGATGAGCCAGCCAAGGTGAAAGATGTGGTTGCCGGGCAGGCCGACGTAGTCGATCTCGATGTTGAACGCCTTGACGGCCAGGAAGGCAAGCAGAACCTGGACGCCGAGCTTCACCAGCGGGTGCACGGACCGGCGGTCGTCGATGATCAGGAGCCCGGCGGCCAGGCCTGAAACCACAAGCACGCCAGTCGTGAATCCGTAGTGGGGCAGAAAGATCAGCACCGCCGCCGCAAACCCGACGTACATGGCGAGGCCGCCGAGCAGAGGCGTTGGCAAGGCGTGCGCGTGGCGGCCGCCCGGTTCGGCGATCACCCCGGTGCGGTGCGACAGGCGAATCGCCAGCGGCACGGCCAGCGCGCAGACCGCGAACGCCACCAGCATCGGCCACAGGCCGGGCAGCAGGTGGTCGCGCAGGCTGAGGAGGGCGCCGCCGCCGAAGAAGTCCGTCACTAGACGTCACCTCCTCGCAAAGGGCACCGCTGACGCCAAACGTGCGGAAACCGAGGCCTAATCGGCACGGCTGACGCCATACGTGCGGAATGGCGGGCGTCAGTCAAACGAATATGGGATAGGGAACTTCCGGCAGAGCTCCAGCGCTCGCTCATGCACCGAATCCAGCGTGGCCGGGTCGTCGATGCGCTCGACGAGGTCGGCGATGCAGTCGGCTATGACCACCATCTCGGCTTCGCGCATGCCCCGCGTGGTGACCAGCGGCGTCCCCACCCGCACGCCGCTCGGGTTGAACTTCGAAGCTTCGTCGAAGGGTATCGAGTTGCGGTTGAGTGTGATGCCGACAGTGTCGGCCACGTCCTGGACCTGCTTGCCCGTACGCTTTTGCGCCCTGAGGTCGATGAGCATGAGGTGGTTGTCCGTACCCCCGCTGACGAGGCGCAATCCGCGCTCCATCAAGCGCGCCGCCATGGCTTTGGCGTTGACCACCACCTGCTTCGTGTAGACCTTGAACTCCGGCTTCAACGCCTCGCCGAAGCACACCGCCTTGGCGGCTATCGCGTGCATCAGCGGGCCTCCCTGGATGCCCGGAAACACGGCCGAGTCGATCGCCTTCTGCCGCTCGTTGCGGCACAGGATGATCGCGCCCCACGCGCCGCGCAGCGTCTTCTGAGTCGTTGTGGTGGTGATGTCCGCGTGTGGGATCGGGGACGGGTACTGCCCGCCGGCGACCAGGCCGGCGACGTGTGCCATGTCGACGAAGAACGTCGCGCCCACCGAATCCGCGATCTGCCGCATGCGGGCCCAGTCGACCACCCGCGAGTAGGCGGAGAATCCGCCTAGGAGCATCTTCGGCCGCACCTCCTCGGCCAGCTTCTGCATCGCGTCGTAGTCGATCCGCTCTGTGTCGCGGTCGACCCCGTACGAGTGGATCTCGTACAGCTTGCCGCTGAAGTTCGCGGGGCTTCCGTGCGTCAGGTGGCCTCCGGCCGAGAGGTCCATGCCCATCACCCGATCGCCGGGCTGGCACACGGCCATGTACACGGCCGCGTTGGCCTGCGACCCCGCGTGCGGCTGGACGTTGACGTGCTCAGCCCCGAAAAGCTGCTTCGCCCGCTCGATGGCGAGCGTCTCGATCTTGTCGATCACCTCGCCGGTGCCGCCGTAGTAGCGGCGGCCGGGGTATCCCTCCGCGTACTTGTTCGTGAGCAGGGTGCCCAACGCCTCGAGGATCGCCGGGCTCGTCAGGTTCTCGGAGGCGATCAGCTCAAGGGTTTCAGACTGGCGCTTGTACTCCTTGCGGATCAGGTCTGCGATCTCGGGATCCTCGCGGTCGAGGGCCCGAAAACTCATCGTCGTGATGGGGGTGGTCAACCCCGAAATGCTAGCCGCTGCGAAGAGGAGGCGGCCCGAGCAGCTCAGGTGTCGCGATCGCGCCTTCACGCAGCACATGCGGCTCCGGGCCGGTGAGGTCGAGCACTGTGGAAGCAACGCCGCCAGGCGCCGCGCCGCCGTCAAGCACCGCCATCACGCCCGGCAGCTCCGCATCGCCGGCGTTCATCGCCGGGTCCTTACCGTGCAGGTTGGCGCTCGTGGTCATCAGGGGCCCGGCCGCCCGGAGCAGGTCGAGGGCCACCTTGTGCTTCGGGATGCGCACGCCCAGCGTCCCGCCACCCTTGGCGTGAAGGATCAAAGTCAGGGGCCCCGGCCACCAGCGCCGCATCATCGCCTCGGACCGCGAGTCGACGTGGACGAAGCCCTCCAGCTGCGATTCGGCTGCCACCATGAGGATGAGCGGCAGCCCGACCGGCCGGCCCTTGATGTGGAACACCCGTCGCCTCGCGACCTCGTCATCCGCCGCGGCGCCCAGGCCGTAGACAGTGTCGGTCGGAAACGCGATCACGCCTCCTCCGCGAACCAGCTGCGCGGCGCGGGTGAGCCCCGCCCGCGTCGGCTTCAGAACCACGCTTCGATCACCCGCTCGTGCCCGGCAAGGTCGCGGTGTACGCGATGTCCATTGAGCCGTTGGCGCGAAGCGTCGACAACAATTGAAAGGATCGATGGATCCAGCTCGGCGAGCACACGACCGCCAGGGTTCAAGCGTGCCGGCGCCTCGTCAAGCAGCCGGGTCACCAGGGCCGAGCCATCTGGACCCGCGTACAGGGCCCGAGCGGGTTGGGCGACCACCTCGGCCGGCAGGCGCGAGCCGGCTGCCAAATCATTAGGTAGGTAGGGAAGGTTCGCGCACACGAGGTCGAAGGAGCCCTCCAGCGGAGCCATCAGGTCGCCGCACACCAGCTGGACGCGGTCGCCCAGGCCATGCGCCGCCACGTTGCGCGCGGCGATCTCGAGCGCATCCTCACTGGTGTCCGAGGCTACGACCTCGACGTTCGATGCATAGTGCGCGACGGCGATGGCAATGCAGCCGCTGCCGGTGCCGACGTCGGCCATCCGCACCGGACGCCCCGCCTCGCGCGCGATCTCCACGGCGCGCTGCACCAGCACCTCGCTATCGGGGTTCGGGACGAGGACTGCCGGCGTGACGGTGAAGTCGAGACCCATGAACTCCTTGTGCCCGACGAGGTAGGCCACCGGTTCGCCTTTGGCCCGTTTCGCTGTGAGGCTCCGGTACTTGGCGAGCTCACCTTCGGAAAGCGGGCGGTCGAACTTCAGATAAAGGTCGAGACGGCGCAGCCCGAGCGCGTGGGCGAGCAAGACCTCCGCGTCCAGACGCGCCGAGTCGGAGCCGTGCTTTTGAAAGTGGTCCGAGGCGAGCTTGAGAACTTCGAGAACCGTCAATCACCGCCGCCGTTGAGCAGCGCCGAGCGCTCTGCGTTCACGAGCCCCGCGACGAGCTCGTCGAGGTCGCCGTTCATCACCGAATCCAGGCGGTGCAGGGTGAGCTTGATCCGGTGATCGGTGACTCTGTTCTCCTTGAAGTTGTAGGTCCGGATCTTCTCCGACCTGCTGCCGGTGCCCACCATCCCGCGTCGCTGCGCTCCGATCTTTTCCTGCTGCTCTGCCAGCTTGATCTCGTACAGGCGTGCCCGCAGCACGCGCAGGGCCTTCTCCTTGTTCTGCAGCTGCGACTTCTCGTCCTGGATGCTGACCTGCATCCCGGTCGGCTTGTGCGTGATCCGGATCGCCGAGTACGTCGTATTCACGCTCTGGCCGCCGGGGCCCTGTGACGTGGAGGTCTTGATCTCGATGTCCTCCGGCTTCAGTTCGACCTCGACGGGGTCCGCCTCCGGCATGACGGCTACGGTGGCGGCGGAGGTGTGGATGCGTCCCTGGGCTTCCGTCTTGGGCACGCGCTGCACTCGATGAACACCGCCCTCGAACTTCAGCTGGGAGTAGGCCCCGTGGCCGTGGACCTCGAACACGACCTTGTCGAAGCCTCCCTTCTCGGTCGGCGACTCCTCCACGACGTCCACCTTCCAGCCCTTTCGCTCGGCCCACTTCGTGTACATGCGGAAGAGGTCGCCCGCGAAGAGCGCGGCCTCCTCCCCACCTTCCGCGCCCTGGATCTCGACGACGACGTCGCGGTCGTCGTTCGGATCCTTGGGGAGCAGCAGCACTTTGAGCTTCTCATCCAGCTCGGCCACCTGCGCGGCGGCGCGATGCTCTTCGCCCTTCAGGTATTCCTGCATCTCCGCGTCGCGTTCGTGCTTCTGGAGCTCGCGCGCCGAATCGACTTCC
>Ga0209118_1000821_pt1 | contig 15677 bp, 16 predicted proteins | sample BlaSpr_A8_Ref_M1_FD_187988 | JGI IMG/M metagenome (GOLD analysis project Ga0209118, IMG submission 187988) | Forest soil microbial communities from Thunder Bay, Ontario, Canada - Black Spruce, Ontario site 2_A8_Ref_M1 (SPAdes) (version 2) | ecosystem: Environmental > Terrestrial > Soil > Boreal...
GGCGAAGCATTCAACTGGATGCACCGCCTCGAGTTGGCATGCCGGTCGCAACTCGCGGCGATGGCCTGCAACGCCAAGCTCGTCCCGGTGTCGGAAGCGGTGCTCGAAGAGACCTGGCGCAACTATCAGCCGCAGACGCGCAGGGCGTACGGCGTCATGGAGTGGCCGGCCTTGCTGAGAAAGCTCGACCGCATCGATCCGAGCTACAGAAATTGAGCGTGGAAAGCGTGTGCCGAAATGAATGCTTTTGATCGCGATCACTAGCCGCGGACACAGTGAGGCTCGGTCGACATTTCCTCGGCGGTCTCGCGGCCGCATGGCTTGCGAGTCTCCCCGTCGTCTCGCACGCGCAGGCTTACCCGAGCAGACCGGTACGCATTGTGGTGGCATTCACCGCCGGCGGCACGACCGACATGCTTGCTCGCAGCGTCGGCCAGCAACTCACCGAGCGATTGAAACAGCCGTTCGTCATCGACAACAAGCCGGGTGCCGGGGGAAACATCGGCACCGAAATCGTCGTGCGTTCTGCGCCGGACGGCTACACGCTGATCATCGATTCGGTTGGTCCGATCGCCGTCAATCCCACGCTCTACAAAGGACTGAATTACAACCCGCTGACCGACCTGGTGCCGATCGTGCAGATTGCCGATGTGCCAAATGTGCTCGTCGTGCATCCCTCTCTCGGCGTGAAGAATTTCGAGCAGTTCGTCGCCTACGCCAAAGCCAACCCCGGCAAATTGAATTACGGCTCGACCGGGATTGGAACCTCCTCGCATCTGTCCGGATACATGCTGAGCAAGCGCGTGGGCATCGAGGTGACGCATGTCCCGTACAAGGGCGCCGATGCTCTCAACGACCTGCTGGCCGGCCGCCTGCAGTTCATGTTCGCGACGATTCCGTCGGTCATTCAGCACATCCGGGGCGGTAAGCTCTTACCCATCGCCATCAGCAGCGCCAAGCGGTCGCGCTCATTGCCGGACGTGCCGACGGTCATCGAGAGCGGTTTGCCCGCTTTCGAGGCCGGTTCATGGTTTGGCTTTTTCGCACCCAAGGGCACGCCCGAACCGGTCATCGCCCAGCTCAACAGGACCGTGAACGAGATCCTCGCCTTGCCCTCGATAGAGAAGCAGATGATCAGTCAGGGAGCGGATCCGGTTGGCGGTACACCCGCCGAGTTCGGCCAGTTCGTGCAGCGCGAATACGAGAAGTGGAAATCGGTGGTGCGCGAGTCGGGCGCGACGGCCGAGTGATGCACCAGGGCCCGGATCGCAAAACAATTTGTTTCTCAACCGAGGTTGCAGATGATTGCTTTCAGTTGCGCGGCCATTCTCGCTGGCCGCGCGCCCAAGGACACACCGATCACCGTCAAGGGCTGGGTGCGGACGCGGCGCGATTCGAAGGCCGGCATTTCCTTCGTAAATGTCTCCGACGGCTCCTGTTTCAATCCCGTTCAGGTCGTTGCGCCCAACACGCTTGGCAACTACGCCGACGAGATCATGCGTCTCACCGCAGGATGCGCTGTGGCAGCGACCGGCACGATCGTGCCTTCGCCGGCGAAGGGACAGCCGTTCGAGATGCAGGCGAGCGCAATCCATGTCGTTGGCTGGGTCGAGGACCCCGATTCTTATCCGATTCAACCGAAGCCGCACTCGCTCGAATTCCTGCGCGAGGTCGCGCACCTGCGCCCTCGCACCAACGTCATCGGAGCGGTGTCGCGCGTGCGGCACACCATCGCGCAGGCTATCCATCGCTTTTTTCACGACAACGGCTTCCTCTGGGTGAACACGCCGATCATCACGACCTCCGACGCGGAAGGCGCAGGCGAGCTCTTTCGCGTCTCGACGCTGGATCTGATGAATCTGCCGCGTACGCCCGACGGCAAGATCGACTTCTCGCAGGATTTCTTCGGGCGCGAGACCTTTCTGACCGTCTCGGGCCAGCTAAACGTCGAGACCTACTGCATGGCGCTGTCCAAGGTCTATACCTTCGGACCCACGTTTCGCGCCGAGAACTCGAACACCAGCAGGCATCTGGCGGAGTTCTGGATGATCGAGCCCGAAATCGCCTTCGCCGAGCTGGCCGACAATGCGACGCTTGCGGAGGCGCTGCTGAAACACATTTTCAAGACCGTGCTCAGCGAACGCGCCGACGATATGGCTTTTTTCGAGGAGCGCATCGAGAAAGGCGTGATCGCCAAGCTGCAGGGCATCGTCGACTGCGAATTCGTGCGCATGGACTACACCGAAGCCATCCGCGTACTGGAGCAGGCGAAGCAGAAGTTCGAATTCCCGATCCATTGGGGCGTCGACCTGCAATCAGAGCACGAACGCTACATTTCCGAGACGCACGCCCGCAAGCCCGTGATCCTGATGAATTATCCAAAGGAGATCAAGGCGTTCTACATGCGGCTCAACGACGACGAAAGGACGGTCGCGGCGATGGACGTGCTGGTGCCCGGCATCGGCGAAATCGTCGGCGGCAGCCAGCGAGAGGAACGGCTCGAAATACTCGATGCGCGAATGACGCAGGCCAAGCTCGACAAGGAACATTACAGCTGGTATCGCGATCTGCGCCGCTACGGCACCGTGCCGCACGCGGGATTCGGTCTGGGCTTCGAGCGCACCGTGGCTTATGCGACGGGGCTCTCCAACGTGCGCGATGTCATTCCGTTTCCGCGCACGCCGGGGAATGCGAGGTATTGAACGCCTCGGGACGTACTGACAAGTGAGGGATGCACCCGTCACGCACCCCCGTAATGCTACGTGCTCCGGACCACGCTGCTAATCACCGCCGTGCGCCTTGCGCGAATCGACTGGCGCCTCCGTGCGATCGTTCATGCCGTAGTCGCGGATGACCTGCGCGACGCGCAGCCGATAGTCGGCGAAGATCGAGTTGCGACCCGCGCTCTGGATGCGTCGGTGCGCCTCGAGGTTGCGCCACTCTCTCACCGCGTCCTCGTCGCGCCAGTACGACAGCGAGAGGATCTTTCCTGGCTGGGTGAGGCTCTCGAAGCGTTCGATCGAGACGAAGCCATCGATATCGGCGAGCAAGGGCCGCAAGCTTGCGGCCGCGTCCAGATAGGCGTCTTTCCTGCCGGGATGGGGTTCTGCTTCGAAGATCACGGCGATCATGAGCGCTCTCCTTGGTAAGACACGGCGACAGGCAGGCTGCCCCGGAGCGATTCGAGGAATGTACGCTCCTCGCGCAGGATCAGCCGCTTCTCCTGCGCGAACGCAAAGTTCGAGCGGCTCTCGGGGTCGGATTTCAATCTGGCCCGATAGGTTTCATAGGCGGCCAGGCTCTCGAATGCGATCAATCCCCAGGCCACGTTGTTCGTCCCCTCGTGCGGCAGAAAGTAACCGACCAAGTCTCCACCGCAACGCGGAATGATGCGCTGCCAGTTATTGGCATACTCCCTGAAGGCGTCGAGCTGGAAGGGGTCGATTTCGTAACGGATGAAGCAGGTGATGGTCATGCTCACTCGGTTCGCTCAGTTTATTCGGGAAGCTCATCGGTTGCGACGATAGCACCTTGCGCCACCGGAATGGTTCGACTAAGATCGAACCATGAAGGACGGTCCGAACATCGTCGGCATCGCGGCCCTGATCGGCGACCACGCCAGGGCGGAGATCCTGACGGCGCTAACCGCGGGCCAGGCCTTGACCGCCACCGAGCTCGCGGGTGTCGCCGGCGTGACCAAACAGACGGTCAGCGCTCACCTCGCCAAGCTGCTCGACGCGCGATTGGTCGCCGTGGAAAGCCAGGGACGGCATCGATATTTCCGCCTCGACAATCAAGACGTCGCGCAACTTCTCGAAAGCCTCATGGGCGTGGCCTATCGAACCGGCGCGGTGCGTCTTCGCGCGAGTCCGCGCGAGCCGGCGCTTCGAAAGGCCCGCGTGTGCTACGACCATCTTGCGGGCGAGTTGGGTGTGCTCGTCTTCGACGGCCTCGAGCAACGGCGCTTTTTGCGAACCGGCGGCGAAGGGCTACAGCTCACCAGCAACGGGCAGCGATTCTTTGCCGGACTCGGGATCGACGTCGAAGCGCTCGTGAGCCGACGTCGCCCGCTGTGTCGCGCCTGTCTGGATTGGAGCGTCCGCCGTCATCACCTTGCCGGCGCGCTAGGCGCTGCCCTGCTCGATCGATGCTTCGAGCTCGGCTGGGCGCGACGCGCGAAGGACTCGCGCGTGGTCAACTTCTCCGCGTCAGGCGAACAGGCGCTCAGGGAGCGATTCCTTTGAAAGCTTCTGCCTGGGCCGCGCGTTGACGTACGCGACGAAATTTCCCAGAATCGCAGCACCGCTCTACCGGGCAAGATTGTCATGACATACCTTTGCCCGGTGGCGGCCGATCATGCCGCATCCAAGCGCCGCCGCCGAGCGTACTGGGCTTGTACATTACGAGGAGGTCGTGAGCCATGGCGATGATCAACGTCGAAGTGCAGCGAACCATACGCCGGCCTGTCGCCATCGTCAGCCGTCAATTCGGCGACATACAACATCACGCGCGCAACCACGTTCATCCGGACATCAGTTTCACCGTGCTCTCGGAGAAAGGCGATATCTGCCGCTTCAGGCAAGCGGTCAAGCTGGTCGGCATGCTGCAGACCGATGAAATCGTCCAGCGTCGCAACGCCGACGGGAGCCTCTCCTGGGAGGTCGTCGACGGGGCGAACAAGGGCACCAACATTTATCAATCGTTCACTCCGGTGGGTCCGGACGCGACCATGGTGACCTTTCGCGCGGAGGCCCCGGCTACTGGAATCAAGCGCGTGCTCAAGCCACTGTTCGAGATCGCCATCAGGAAAGCCGTGGAAAAAGGGCTTGAGGAAGATCGGTGGGATCTGGAGGAACGTGGCTACGGAAAGTGATCCTATCAGCCGCGTCGTCCGCCGTTCCCTTTACGGCGACGTGAGCTTCAGCGACACCGCGTTTTGCGAACGGCTGATTGCGAGGCTGGCCAGATCTACACCAGGACAGCGATGAAGATAGCCACCTGGAACGTCAACGGCATCCGCGCCCGCGAAGCGCAGCTCTGCGAGTGGCTGGAGCGCGACCAGCCCGACGTGGTGTGTCTGCAGGAGCTCAAGGCGGATCCGTCGCAAATCCCCGAGCGGTGCAATCTCGCGGACTACCACGTGTTCTGGCATGGCCATCGCGGCTACTCCGGCGTATCGCTTCACATCAGGAAAAATCTCGTCGATGCCGGCCCCGAGTTCAGCCATCCCGAGTTCGACATGGAGACGCGGATCGTACAGACGGGGCTCGGCAACCTGGTCATCGCTTCGGTCTACGTGCCCAACGGCGGCAAGGATTATCCGGCCAAGCTCGGTTTCCTGACCCGGCTCGCGGCGTGGGCGAAGCAATTGCACGATGAGGGGCGCGAGGTCGTCCTGTGCGGCGACATTAACATCGCGCGTGCCGACATCGACGTACATCCAAAGGAGCGCAAGGCTGACGTCATCGGACAGCGAGCGGAGGAGCGCGAGCTCTTCGACAGCCTCCTAGGCGAGCACTTCGTCGATGTGGGCCGCGCGCTGCAGCCCGACAACGCCGACCTGTACACATGGTGGCCACCGTGGCGCAATATGCGCCAGCGCAACATCGGCTGGCGGATCGACTACATTCTCGCCTCGCGCAGCGTCGCTGCCCGCGCGACTAGCTGTGTCGTTCTTGCCGACGTGGGAACGAGTGATCACGCGCCGGTGATGATGACCATCGCGTAGGCAAGCTCGGGTTGCGCGTAGCAGATCCAGCCTTACCCGAGCAGGGTTGCGAGCAGCCCCGCGATGCCCAAACCCAACGCGGCGAGCGCGTCGCCGGCGATGAGTCCTCCGCCCACCAGCGAAGTGGTGCTCATGTCTTCGGGCAGCGCGGGAGCCTTGTCCTTGTCTCTCGGCAAACTGTTGACGAAGCTCGCGAACACGCCACCCGCCGCGAACCATGCGGATGTGAGCAGGTTGACGAAGCCGCCGAACGACGATGCGTATGGCGACGGCAGCACCACGGCATCCAGCAGGAAGTCGGTGCTGAAGCCTACCTTGCCTGCGTTGACGAACCTTTGGTAAGCACCGCGCGATTTGATGATCTTGCGCAACAGCTCGGTCGCAAATCCGATGGCAACGCCGACCCAGATGGCGGTGCGCTGATAAGGCTTGTCCTCGGTGAGGCTGCGCAGCGCGCCGACGAATTTGTAGGTCATCGCCGAAGTCCACCGGTCCGGTTGCTGATCCGCGGGAAGCGTGGTCTGATCGAGCAGCAGCACCGGGTACGCGCTCATGAAAAGCTTGGCGAACACGACTGCCATGATCGCACCCATGACGATGCCGGCGACCTGAAAGCGGAATTGGATGATCCGGTTGGTGCCGAGCCGCCAGCCGGTGGAGCGGTCTTGCTGCATGTCGCAGGCCTCGGCCGTGGACACCAGCAGCACCGTCGCCGCCATCAAGCCGATCGTCGGGTCCTTGAGCCCGATCGCAGCCATGAGGATGACGGTCACCACAAACGCGGATGATATGGGGTTCTGGTCGACCATCCCCACGGAAATTCCGTTCACCATCGCGAACACGAACACCAGCAGCACCGCGAACACCAGGTAGCCGACCGGCTGATGGAGCACCTGCGAGCCGGTGACCACGATGCCGATGCCCCAGAACACGACCCACACAATGAGCATGCGCATGTTGATGCGCTTCCAGTCTTCCTGTTCGATCGGTTTTGCCCCCGTGCGCTCCCTGGCGCGTCGATAAGCGCGGAAGAGAATGAGCGAGACATCGATGAGCGCCGCGCCCATGATCATTCCGAGGGCGATCAGGAATGTGATCTTTCGAAACGGCTCGCCCGCTTTAAGCCAGCCTATGGACACGAAGTAGGGAACCATGGCCCAGCTGACCAGCCCGCCGACGATCGCCGCGATGCCTATGCGCGCGCCGACGATCATGCCGGCGCCGAACGTCGAAGTGGAAAGGTCGATCGCGCCGAGAAACGCCGTCTTCGCCGCGCCGATGCCGCCGGCGATGCCCAGCGCCATGCCGCCGAACAGGCGCGTGACCGACTGCCTGAGCAGCACCGGATCGGTCAGCGCGCGCAGGATATTGGCGACGGCAAGTCCCGACGGGAACGTAAGCTGCAAGCGGTCGACGAGAATCGGCGTGTAGAGCATCCCGACGCCGACGCCGAACATGCCGATGCAGAGCATGTAAAGGATGAGCTGCCACATCGGCGGCTGCGGTAAACCCAGCCATGTCATGGCCTGGATCACGACCGCCATGGCGCTCATGCCGGCTACCGACGCGGCCGTAGTCTGGATGTAGTTGGCGCCGTGACGTCCCTGCGCGCCATAGCCGAAAGTGACCGTCGATCCGAGTATGCCCGCGAGGACCTGGCCTCCCACAAAGAAGCCGAGCGAGAAATTCATGTACGACGCGGCAACCCCACCCAAGGGGCCGAGGACGAGGATGCCAACGGCGCCAAGCAAGGCGTAGTACTTCCAGGTGCCGATTTTTGGAAGCCATGCCCAGCGCTGGGCGGCATCTTTGAGCGGTATCGACGTGGAGGTCATGTTTTCGAACGGGCGCGCGGCCGGTTGAGAAGCAGGAGCCAGAGCGAGTCTAGCAACCCCGATCCCATCGGGCCTTGCAGTCCTGAGGGTCGAGACCCAGCATCTTAGTGGACTTCGCGACCGCACGAAACCGTCGTCGGCAAAAGGCAAGCGGCACAGGATTCGCCGCCCCGTTTAGAGCCCTGACAAAGAAAAAGCCCCGAAAACGGGGCTTTTTCGATGCCACTGCTCAGGGCGCGTCATTGACCCTTGTCACGCTCCCAGTGTCCCTCGTTGAACCGATAGCGGCCGTTTTGCTCGCGCCACTCGTGCCCGACCCAGTGTTCGCCGCGCCGCTCGGGCACATACTCGCCCTTGATCCAAACGTGGTTGTGACGCGGCTCATCCCAGCGCCAATATCCCGGCGTGTAAACATAGCCCTCACGGACCGGCGATTCTTCCACTACTGCGGCAGGCGGCGCGATGTCAACGTCGATATTGACATTAGCCGCTTGGACCCCGAGCGGAACAACAAACGAGCCAGCGAGTGCGACTGCCAAGAGAGATTTACGAACGTCCATAGGAACTCCTTTTTTGAGACTGCGCGGCGCTATCTTGCCGCGCTGGCAAACGGATGCCAATCAGAGGGGTTCTGGAATTTTTGTAGTCCAATCCCACGGAATCGCCGGACCAAGTCCTACATCCAGATTGGCTGCGCGAGCCCTCTTGAACTCACCGGAAATTCCAGGCGCCGAGACCATAAACATGGACCGCCATGCTGAGATTCCCGCCCGGAGCGCCGCGCGAGATTTCGTGGATCACGCCGATGTCCGTCAACTCGTAGTCCTGGACCGATGAACTGTATGCCGTCCAGATCAGTGGCGCGGGATTGCAATACCGCGCCTCCGAATGCGTCCCGCAATAGAGATTGATGTCAGCCAAGGCATGCCGGAAATTCTCCTGCGTAATATGAGCGCGAAAGAATCTCAGCCCGGCCCATGACGTTCCGGAATACATTGACGAGTACGGCGACAATGTCGCGTAAGCCGCGCTTCCGTTGAGCGGCATCGAGACGAACGGCGTCCCGCCATCGTGCGCGACAAAGGACTGATAGGTCGGATTCGCCGCGACGCGGTTGTCGAAAACTGCAAGCAATAGCGCAAACGTCTTTCCGGTGTAGCGATCGCGGAAATACGCAAAGAGATTCACCTGTCCGACCGGTTGATCCGCGGCGGACGCAGTCGGATCGGACCATTGCGCAAACCACGGGATCTCGATGCTCGCCTGAAGCACGAAGTCGGTCGCCGGATTGGCGTCGAAAATCGCGGGAGGCGGCGGACTGTTGAAACTGTAGCCGTAGATCGCGTGAGGGCCTCCGCCATTGATGCTGCGCGGAGGAAAGGTCCATGTGTTGATGAACGACGCCGCGTCGTAGCAGTGCAGTTGAAATGCGGAAGAGTTATCCATGGTTGGATCCGGGCGGCTCGCGCGCTGCCAGGCGGATTTGGGATCGGGAACCTCCAAGTTCGTGAGAGGCCAGCCGCGAATCGACGGGTCACCGTAGGTGTCGGGAAAGTGCGAAAAATCGAACGAAGGCGCAGCGGCGATTGCGTTGTCCCCGACATAACGCACCAGGAGATAGAAGTTGCTCACGGGAAGCACCGGATGTATCGGTTCGGTCTGTTGATCGTTCTGCGAGAAAAATGCGCTCGAGGCGTCTTGCACGCAGTCCGGCGCTTTGAGCTCGCTGACGTCGTAGTGGTACAGATCCGCCGCGCGCACCCATGTGCCTGAGCAGGTCGCAGCCAACAGGATTGCGGACAAACGCGTGAGAATGTTCACGATAGGTCGACCCCGCCGTCTCCCGATGGCTCTATGACAGGTTCCGACGGGCAGAGGTTTCGGTCCGGCCGGCAATAGGTGAAAAAGACGCACGCCGTCCGCTCGCCATGATCTAATTCAACGGTTTTCCCGCACCGGAGCAACGCCATGCCAGCCTACCTCGTGACCACCATCACCGTGACCAAACCGGACCAGTTCGACGAATACCGCAAGCTCGCCGGTCCGGCCGTCGCTCACTACGGCGGAAAGTTCATCGTGCGCGGAGGCGCGAGAACGATTTTGGAGGGAAAGTTCGACGGCAACCGTCTTGTCGTGGTCGAATTTCCTTCGTCCGAAAGTGCCAAGACGTTCTACAACTCGCCGGAATACCAGGCTGCTCGTGAGAAGCGGCTCGGCGCCTGCGACTTCAACATGGTGCTCGTCGAAGGCGCGTGAGCGTATCGTTCGCATTGCGCGTCAGCCGCGCTATCCGGACTCATAGAAGAAGCCACACTCATGCAGCACCCGATTCCTCCGATCGATCTGCGGTCCGACACTGTCACTCGTCCCTCGCAGGAGATGCGCGCTGCCATCGCCGCCGCTCCGGTCGGCGACGATCAATACGGCGAAGATCCCACCGTCAACCTGTTGCAGGAAAAGATCGCGGCCTTGCTCGGAAAGGAAGCCGCGCTCTGGCTGCCGTCGGGAACGATGGCCAATCAGGTCGCGCTTCGCGTGTTCACCCGGCCGGGGGACGACGTTATCGTCAGTCGCGAGAGCCACGCGGTATGGCATGAAACGGGAGCCGCGGGCGCCAACGCCGGTGTTCAGTTCACCGAGATCGGGGCACGAGGCACGTTTACGGTCGAAGAGTTCCTCGCCGCGCGCAAGCCCGCGGGTCACATCATCTATCCCCCGACCACGCTGGTCGAAATCGAAAATACCCAGAACCGAGCGGGTGGCGTGATTTTTCCACAGGATGAAGCCGAGCGCATTTGCGGCGCCGCTCGACGGCACGGCGTCTTTTCCTTCCTCGACGGTGCGCGACTCTGGAATGCGGCGGTAGCCAGCGGCCGATCGCCGGCCGAGCTGGCCGCGCCATTCGACCTGGCGTCGGTCGCGCTATCCAAAGGGCTGGGCGCGCCCGGCGGCTCGCTACTCGCCGGATCGCGCGAGCTGATCGGACGGGCCGTGCGCTACCGGCGAATGCTCGGCGGCGCGATGCGTCAGGTTGGAATTTTCGCCGCCGCGGGACTCTACGCGCTGGAGCACAACGTCGCGCGGCTGGCCGATGATCACGCGAACGCGCGAAAGATCGCGCAGCGGCTCGCATCGAGTAAGCGCATCGACATCGACTCGCCAGGGGTGCAGACAAACATTCTTGTCTTCACTCTCGCGCCCGGCGCGCCCGATGCGCCAACGGTGGTGATTCGGGCGCGCGAACGCGGCGTGCTGGTGTTCGCTTTCACGCCGAGAATGATGCGCGCCGTCACTCACCTCGACGTTTCCGCCGAGCAGTGTGCGAGGGCCGCCGATATTCTGGTCGAGATCGCAGAAGGGCCGCCCGCGTGACTCGAGCGCCGCGGGCGGGACCTGGCTCGCTGCTCACAGCGCCGGCCATAGTCGGCTTACCACACGACGGCCCGTGGAACGCATGAAGTCAAAGCGGGCGTAGAATGGCGTCGGACATGATCGCGATACCGATACATGGGCGCCGCAAGCACTCTGCCGCGATGATTGCAGCCGGCGCGCTCGTTCTTGCAAGCTGCGTTGCCGACGCCGCCACGGCATCGATCTACAAATGCCTCGGCGCCAATCTCGCCTTCATCTACACCGACCAGCCATGCAAGGGCGGTGAGCAGCTCGATATCCATGCCGGTGATGCCGATCCGGCGGCAGTCGCACAACTGCAGCGCGCCCGCGATCAACTCGACCGGAGCGCCGCGGCGCGCATCGTCGACGAGCGGCGCACGGCTGCGCAAAGAGAGCTTGCAGCGTTGGCGCGGCGCGAGCAGGACGAAGATCGCAGCGCAGCGTATGAGTCCGATTACAGCGCCTCGCCATACGACTACTCTTTACTTTGGTATCCGGCGTTTGTCCCGATGCGCTCGGCGCACCCGCCGCGAGCGCATCCGCGCCGAACCGCGGCGCGGCGAAGTTTCGCGCCCAATCCGCCGTATGTCGTGCCCCGGTCGTAGATGCATTGCGGGATCATGTGCGAATCCGAGAACACGCTTCCGCGTCGCCGCCGCCTTCCCTTCAAATGTCCGACTCCGTGAATCGCCCGCGCTCTCCCGTGCGGCGGCTGATAGTCTTGGGCTCGCTTGCCGCGTTTTCGCTGGGCCATGCTTCAGCCGACGGCGAGGTGTTCAAATGCGTCGATGCGAGCGGAAAGACGAGCTACCAGGGAGATCCGTGCCAGACCCCCGCCGAGGCCGCGTTAAAAGTCCAGGCTCCGGCGCCACCGGAGGCAAGCGCCGGAGCGCGGCCGATACCCGCAGCGCCGGCGGCGACCCCTTCGGCGACGAGCCCCAAGACCGGAACCGGTCTGTCGACCCGAGGAACAAAAGGTCGAATTCCTACCGAAGCCGACTTCAGGGGTCCACGCGAGACGTGGGAACGTCTGGGGCTGGCCATCCGCCGCGGTGACAAGGATGCGGCACTGAAGGAGCTCACGCCGTCGGCACAGCAACGGCTTGCGTCCGTCTTCGACACCATCGGTAGCAAATCGAAACCATTCAATGCCGAAGAGCTCGGCTCAATCCGCTCGGTCACGCTGGCCGGCGAAGGGCTCGCCACGATCACCCTGAAGCGCAAGAAAGCCGACGGCATCTATATGCGTGATGTGAACTTGATACGCGATGCGGAAGGAAAGTGGCGCATCGACAATATGTAGACGCTCTGCTCCTGCCATCCGTCGAAGTCAGCCCGCGCGTGTCCGACCGTCGTTCGCGAACACCCAGTTTCGCCCCGGCGCGGCGGCAAAAAGAGCCCTCGTGTATTCGTGCTGCGGATGCTCGAACAGTTCGCGCACCGGCCCCTGCTCGACGATTCGCCCTTGCTGCATCACCGCCACGCGGTCGCAGACTTGCGCCGCGACGCGAAGATCATGGGTAATGAACAGCATCGCCAGGTTGAGCTCGGTACGGATCTCGTCCAGCAGTGCCAACACCTGCGCCTGCACCGACACGTCGAGCGCGGACACCGCCTCGTCGGCGATCAGCAGCTCGGGCTCGATCGCCAGCGCTCGCGCAATGCACACACGCTGTCGCTGCCCCCCTGAAAACTGGTGCGGGTAGCGGTCGAGCGATTTGGGATCGAGCCGTACCAGATCCATCAGCCGGCGGGCGTTGGCAAGCGCCGCGTCGCGGCCGATGCCGTAATTCATCGGGCCCTCGACGATCGAGTCGCCTACCGTTCGCCGCGGGTTGAGCGAGCGATACGGATCCTGAAAGACAATCTGCACCCGGCGGCGGAACCGATGCAGCGCGCCGGCAGCGAGCGGCGCCACGTCCTCGCCGTCGAGCATGATCCGCCCCGCACTCGGTTCGATCAGCCGCGCGATGCAGCGCGCGACCGTCGACTTGCCCGATCCCGATTCGCCGACGATGCCGAGGGTTTCGCCGCGGCGAACTTCCAGCGACACCGACGCGGCAGCGGCAACGTCGGGGCCTCGGCGCAGCCATCCGCTCCGCCTGTAGGTCTTGGTCAGCTGCTCGGTGGAGAGAACGATCGGTGCATCCGATGCGATCTCTCGCTGGCGCGGCTCGAGGCTCGGCACCGCGGCGATCAGCATCCTGGTGTAGTCGTGGCGCGGATGGGAAAGCAGCTCGCGCGCCGGCGCGAACTCCACCACCTCACCCTGCCGCAGCACCGCGACGCGATCGGCGATCTCCGCGACCACGCCGAAGTCGTGAGTGATGAAGAGCACGCCCGTGTCGTGCTTGCGCTGCAGCTCGCGGATCAACTCCAGGATCTGCGCCTGGGTCGTGACGTCGAGCGCCGTCGTCGGTTCGTCAGCGATCAGAAGGCGGGGATTGAGCACCAGCGCCATCGCTATCATGATTCGCTGCCGCTGACCGCCCGAGAGCTGGTGCGGATACGACGCGATCATGCGTTCCGGCTCGGGCAGCCGCACGTCGCGCACGATCTCCAGCACGCGCAAGCGACGATGCGCGGCGGAAAGCGCGGTGTGCGTCGCCAGCACTTCGTCGATCTGGTCGCCGCAGGTCATGACCGGGTTGAGCGCGGTCATCGGCTCCTGAAAGATCATCGACATTCGCGTGCAACGCAGCTCGCGCAGACGAGCCTCGCTCGCCGCCAGCACGTCCTCTCCGTCAAGCAGCACCTCCCCACCCGCCGCGCGCAGCGCGGCAGGCAAGAGGCCCATCGTTGCCTGCGCGATGACCGATTTGCCCGAGCCCGATTCGCCGACCAGGCACACGATCTCGCTCGCGTTGACGCTGAAGCCCGCGCGATCGACGGCCAGCGCCCGATCGGCCCCGGACGGCAACGCAATCGTCAGGCCTCGGACTTCGAGGACGGCAGCAGCGCTTCCGCTCACAAGCGCTTGCTCATCCGTGGATCGAGCGTGTCGCGCAAGCCGTCTCCGAGCATGTTCACCGCGAGCACGGTCAACGCGAGCAGGATGCCGGGGTAGAGAATATTGTGCGGCAAGATCCGGAACAGCGCGCGGCCCTCGGCCATGATGTTGCCCCACGTGGGTGTCTGCGGAGGAATGCCCACGCCCAGAAACGACAGGATTGCTTCGATCAGGATCGCCGACGCGGCGATATACGTTGCCTGCACGATCAGCGGCGGCACGGTGTTGGGGAGAATGTGGCGGATGATCAGCGGCAGCGTGGGCGTGCCGACCGAGATCGCGGCTTCGACGTAAGGCTCCTCACGCACCGACAGCACCACCGAGCGCACCAGGCGCACCACGCGCGGGATTTCCGGAATCACGATCGCGACGATCACCGCCAGGAGACCGGTCGAGGAAAGCGATACCACAGCGATCGCCAGCAGGATTGCCGGAATCGCCATCAAGCCATCCATCACCCGCATGACGATACCGTCGAGCCAGCGGATATACCCGGCGATAAGGCCGATCACGAGCCCGATCGCGACGCTGATCAGCGCTACCGATGCGCCCACCAAAAGCGAAGCGCGTGCGCCGTAGACGACGCGGCTGTAGACGTCGCGGCCCAGCGTGTCGGTGCCCATGTGATGCACCAGCGTGCTCTCGCGGCCGTCGGCGTTTCGTAGGGTCTCCTCGTAGCCAGGCAGCTTGTTTCGAACCGCGGGATTGATCGCCGCCGGATCGACCGTGCCGAGCCACGGCGCGGCGAGCGCGATTGAGAACATGAGCGCGAGTATCGCCGCGCCGGCGACCACACCCGGATTGCGCAGCAAACGTCGGCCCACATGGGTCTGCGGCGCCGGTGGCGCGGCCCGGTCGATGTCGCTCAGATCGGCAGCGATGCTCATCAGCGGAAAGCTCTCACCATATCGACTGACCGTTGCGCGCTTACTCCATGCGCTCTCATCAATAGCGGATCCGTGGATCGAGCAGCGGGTAGGCAACGTCAACCAGAAGGTTGATCAACACATACGCCAGCGAAAAGAGCAGGATCACCGCCTGCACGGTCGGATAGTCGCGGGCGAGCACGGCGTCGACGGTGAGGCGTCCGAGCCCGGGAATGCTGAACACGCTTTCGGTCACCACCACGCCGCCGATCAAGAGCGCGATGCCAAGACCGATCACCGTCACGATCGGAACCGCGGCATTGCGCAAGGCGTGCCGCATCAACACCACCCGATCCGTGAGACCTTTGGCGCGTGCGGTTCGTATGTAATCCTCTCCAAGCACTTCGAGCACGCTGGTACGGGTGATACGGGCGATGAGTGCGATGTAGATCACGGACAGCGTCAGGCTGGGGAGGATCAAGCGCTGCACGAATCCGCCGAAGCCCTCCGAGAGCGGCTGGTAGCCCTGCACCGGCAGCCAGTTGAGCCGGATCGAGAACAGGTAGATCAGCGCGTAGCCGATGACGAATACCGGCACCGAGAAGCCCAGCACCGAGAAGCCCATGACGATCCGATCGAGCCAGGTTCCCTGGCGGTATGCGGCCACGACGCCGAGCGGCACGGAGATCAGGATCGACAGCGCCATTGTCAGCGTCGCCAGCGAAAGAGTCGGCCCGACGCGGTCGGCGATGAGCTCCGCCACCTGCTTCTTGTAGAAGAAAGACTCGCCGAAGTCGCCGCTCAGTACGTGTCCGAGCCAGATGAAAAATTGGGAGACGATGGGT
>Ga0209118_1000822_pt1 | contig 15665 bp, 13 predicted proteins | sample BlaSpr_A8_Ref_M1_FD_187988 | JGI IMG/M metagenome (GOLD analysis project Ga0209118, IMG submission 187988) | Forest soil microbial communities from Thunder Bay, Ontario, Canada - Black Spruce, Ontario site 2_A8_Ref_M1 (SPAdes) (version 2) | ecosystem: Environmental > Terrestrial > Soil > Boreal...
CTCGTCGCCGGCCTCCCCCGGCCCCAACAGCGGCCCGTCGCCGCGGCTCACCACGCGCACGCCGTGGCCGCCGCCGCCATAGCCGCGCGACAGGATGCAGACCATCACGCCCCGCTGCCGCAGGTGGCCGGCCACGGCGGCGACCAGTGGCGTCTTGCCGCCACCCCCCCAGTGCAGGTTGCCGACGCTGATCACCGGCAGCGGCAGCCGGCGGGCGCGCCCGTGGTACCAGCGCCCGCGCAGACGATGGGCCGCGGCATACAGCCGCTGCCAGGGTGAGCCGGCGGGCGGCGGTGCGTCCAGGGGAGCCCGGCTGCCGGCGGCGGCGCTGTCCATCAGCAGCCGCCGGCTTCCGCTTCGGCGTCCGCAGGTGAGCCGGAGGCGATGCTGGCGAGGATGGGGGCGAGCATCTCGAGGGTGCGGGCCAGCGCGCCGCGGTTCTCGTCAACCAACGCGGCGGCACGCTCTCCTTGACCGCGGGCGGCTCGCTGGTCGGCCAGCCATTCTCCCCAGACTCTGCCGAGCTCGGCGCCATCCGCGACGCGCCGCCAGGCGCCGGCGGCGTCGAAGCGCTCCGCCATGTCGCGGAAGTTATGCATCGACGGGCCGACCGCGATGGGGATGCCGTAGCGGGCGGCCTCGAGCGGGTTGTGGCCGCCGGTCCCGACCAGGGTGCCACCGATGAACGCCGCGGCCGCCCGGCGGAAGAGAGATGCCAGCTCGCCCATGCTGTCGAGCAGCATCACGTCGGGGCCATCGCCGGCGTGGTCCGCCGCCGAGCCGCCGGCCGCCGGGACCTGCAGGCGGCTCCGCCGCTCCACGGTCAAGCCGCCCGCCGCGAGCAGCCTGGCGACCTCGTCCCAGCGCTCCGGATGGCGCGGCGCCAGCACCAGCAGGGCACGGCGGCCGCCTCCCAGGGCGGCGAACGCGGCGAGCACCTGCTCGTCCTCGCCCGGCATGGTGGAGGCGGCGATCACCACCGGCCGGCCGCCGGCCAGACGGTCCACAGCCGCCACGAGGTCGGGGTTCGCGGGTGGCTCGGGAGTCTCGAACTTGAGATTGCCGGTGACCGTGAGACGGGCAGGGTCGACCCCGAGCGCCTGCAGCCGGCCGCGGTCCGCGGCGCTCTGCACTCCGAACCGCTCGATGCCCGAGAACAGCAAACCCGCCAGGGGCCGCAGCCGCCGCATGCGGCGGAAGCTGCGGTCGCCCACCCGGCCGTTGATCACCGCCACCGGTAGGGCATGCCGGCGCGCTTCGCGCAGCAGCAGCGGCCAGTAGTCTCCTTCCACCAGCACCAGCGCCGCCGGCGTGAAGCGGCGCCAGAAGCGCGCCACCGCCGGGCGCAAGTCGAAGGGCAGGTAGGCGACCTGCGCCCGCCCGGCGAAGGCCTTGCGAGCGAGCGCCTGGCCGGTCGGGGTCACGGTGGTGATCAGCAGCGGCAGCTCGGGCGGCAGTGCCCTCACCAGGGTGGCCGCGACGCCGACCTCTCCCACTGACACCGCGTGCAGCCACAAGCCGCCAGCCGTCGGGCCGGAGATCGGTCCACCGCCGGAGCCGGCGCCGCCCAGCCGCCCGGCGAGGGTCGGCAGGTAGTGCCGGCCGCGCCGCGCCAGCAGGAACGGCCCGGCGGTCAGCAGCGCCAGGCCCAGTCCCGCCTCGTAGACCAGCCAGAGCAGGGAGCTCATCCGGCGACGAAGTATAATCAGCTGCCGACGACTCGGGGTGGAGTCCCCCCCTTCCGCTGTCTCGGCCTACGAACGATGGACCGTTTTCGACGCAGCTTGCTGGATTTGCGGCGCGGCCGGCGCGACCCGCGCGCCGCCGCTGCTCCCATGCCGGCGGACACGGCCGCGGCGACCGGCTCGGCGGAACCGGCCAACCCAGCCAACCCGGCCGCCTCGGCGGGCGCCGTGGCCTCGGCAAGCTCGATGGACACGGCGAACCTGGCCGGTCCGGCCGGCGTCGCCGACTCGGCAGGCTCCTTGGGCACGGTCAGCTCGGCGGATCCGGTGGCCGCAGCCGCCGGCGCGGTAGACGATGACCGGAGTGCCCCCGTATACCGTGGTGAGATGCTTGAGCTCGTCTACTCCCGCCGCCAAAGCCGGCAATCACCGCCCTGGGCCGAGGTCTCCGACCGCGACCTGCTGTTCGCCCTGCGGGAAGGCGACGAGGCGGCCCTCGACGAGCTCATCGGCCGCAAGACCAAACCGCTGCTGCAGCTGGTCACGCGCATCCTCGGCGATCTCGAGGAGGCGCGAGACGTGGTTCAGGTGACCTTCTTCAAGGTCTGGGAGAACCGCGCCAAGTTCGACGAGCGCTGGAGCCCCAACACCTGGATCTATCGCATTGCGAGCAACCTTGCCATCGACCACCTGCGCTCCCGGCGCAGCCGCGAGCGCAGCCATGAGCCGGTGCGGCAGCACCTGCGCCAGGTCGCCGACGGGCGCGCCCACCGTGACCTGTCGCGCCTGCAGCAGGGCGAGGTGGCCACCATCTTCCGCGAGCTGGCCGCCTCGCTCTCGGAAAAGCAGCGCCTGGTTTTCCTGATGCGCGAGGTCGAGGGTCTGTCGTCGCCCGAGGTTGCCGGCATCCTGGGCTGCCGCGAGTCGACCGTTCGCAACCACCTGTTCAACGCCCGCAAGTACCTCCGCGGGGAGCTGCTGCGGCGCTACCCGGAGTACGCGGCGAACTTCGCGTCCGTCGCCGATCGCCAGGCAAGGGCGAAGGACCGGTCATGACCTGTCCCGACTGGCACCGCCTGGACCCGGCGGCCCGCGATGCGTCCGGCGCGCCTCATGCCGCCATCCGTGCCGTCGATGCGATCACCGCCGTCGGCTGGCAGGAAGCCCTGAGCCATCTGGACAGTGGCTGCCCGCGCTGCTGGCAGGAAGCGCTTGCCGTCGACCCGACGCTGATCTTCAGGCGGCTGCCGGCGCCGGAGCTCGCTCCCGCCCGGGAGGCCGAAGAGGTCGAGGCCGCGCGTGCTGCCGTGGCTGCCATGCGCACCGCCAGCCGCCTCGACGCCGGCGGTCAGCGCGGCCCCCGTGGCTCCGGCATCCGCCGGCCCATCCACTCCCTGCCGTCGCACCATACGGCGAGGTGGACGCTGGCGGCCGGCCTGACGGCGATGGCGCTGGTCTACGGTTCCGGCCATGGCTGGCACCCCGCCCCGACCCCGGTCCCGGCTCCGCCCCCCGCCGGCAGCGCCGTGCGCGCCTCCGGCGGCTTGCCGGCGGCGGCTGAAACGTTCGGCAGCCCATCGATTCAGGCAGGCCAGGCAAGCCAGTCAGGCCGGGCGATCGGGGCAGGCTCGGCGTTTGCCGCCACGACCCCGGGAACACCGGCGAGGCCGGGCTGGGCGCCCCCGTCCGCGACCCTGCCGGCGGCGTCGCGGCCCTCGATCGAGGGGCTGAGCCGGCCCGAAGCGCGGGTCTACCAGATCGACAGCCCGCACATGTCGGTGGTGATGATCGTGGACGACAAGCTCGATGTCTGAGCTCTCGCCGCGGCCACGATCCGAATGGTGTCGGCTTGGGACATCTCCCAGGCGGCCGTTCGTTTGAGCCGGTTCCGCGGTCGCGATAGACTTCCGAGTTTCTGATGGTACCCGTGCGCCGCCTCGTCGCGATCGTTGCGGTCATCGCGAGCGTTCTCTGGACCTGCGGTCCAGCAGGGCCGCTTGCCGCCCTGCAGCGGGAGGCCGACGAGCTGGTCCTGCACGCCTATACCTTGCGCTATCAGCAGGCGATCGAGGCCATCCCGCTCATCCAGCCGTTGCTCACCGGCCGCGGCACCCTCGAGCTGCAGCCTGGCGGCAATACGCTGGTGATTCGCGACACGGCGGCGGCGCTCGCCCGCATCGTGCCGGTGCTGCACGGCTTCGACCATCCGGCGCAGCCGCTCAAGGTCGAGATCCTGATCGTGCGCGCCAGCCGCGCGGTGGTGGGACCGCAGGCGATCCGGTCGGACCTGCCGGAGGGCTTGACCCGCCGGCTGCGCGAGCTGCTGCCTTACGATACCTACGAGTTGCAGGCGCAGGCGCAACTGGGGTCGCAGGAGGGCCAGGCGGTCGCCTACGAGCTCGGGGACGACTATGTCGTCAGCTTCCGTCTTGGTACATTGCTGGAGGCGAAGCGCATCAGGCTCGCCAACTTCGAGGTCAACCGGCGCACCGGCAAGAGCAAGTCCACAGTGCCACTGGTCCATACCAGTCTCAACCTCTGCCTGGACCAGACGATGAGCCTCGGCCTGGCGCGGAGCGAGGGCAGCCGCGACGCCCTGATCATCGTCGTGACGGTGCACCACGGCGATCCCCGGCCGCGCGGGGAGCCATGATGGGGAAACTCTATTTGGCGAGGGGGAGGGAGGGGGCGTCCCCTTCCCCCCGGAGGGTGGGAAGGGGATCGAGGGGATGCGGGGGCGATCCGATAGATGCTGTAAGTAGGCCACTAACGGTCTGTTCGCCGCCGGGGTTCATCTCTAGGGGTCGGCTCCAGCCGCGGGTATGCCCAACGGAGACGGATTAGATGCAGTTCCAGTGCAGGGTGGGAACGCCCGAGGGCCGCGTCCTGGAGCAGACGTTCGTCGCCAGCGACGAGCCGGCCTTGTTGACCGAGCTGAGCAAGCTCGGTTATCACGTCTTTGCGGTGCGGCGGCGCGGCATCTCGCGCAAGCTCGGAGCCGCGGGCGTCTCCGGCAGGCGCCGCAAGCCGATCCCGATCCAGGAGTTCATGGTCTGGAACCGCGAGCTGGCGGCCCTGCTCAAGGCGGGGCTGCCGCTGCTGCAGGCCCTGGACCTGATGCTGGAGCGGATGGCGAATCAGCACTTCAAGGCGGTGCTGACCGACATCCGCGACCGGGTCAAGAGCGGCCAGGACCTGTCGGAGGCCTTCGAGGAGCACGGCGAGCTCTTTCCCCGCCTCTTCCCGTCGACGCTCAAGGCCGGCGAGAAGAGCGGCGAGCTCGAGCAGGTCATCCGCCGCTTCATCCGCTACCTCAAGCTGGTGATGGACGCGCGGCGGCGGGTGATCACGGCGCTGGTCTACCCGGTGGTGCTGATGTGCCTGTCGGTGGTCATGATCAGCGTGATGATGGTCTACGTGGTGCCGAAGATCACCGTCTTCTTCGAGAACCTGGAGGTGCAGCTGCCGCTGATGACGCGGGTGCTGATCGCCGTCTCCGGCTTCGCGCATCGCAACGTCCTCTGGCTGGCGATCGGCCTGCTGGGCGCGGCCGCCGCCTTCCGCGCCTGGAACCGCACCGACGCGGGCCGCCTGTGGCTGGACCGCGCCAAGCTCAGGCTGCCGTTCCTCGGCCCGGTGCTCCACCGCTTCGCCATCACCGAGTTCTGCCGCTCGCTCGCCACCCTGCTCACCGGCGGCATCCCGCTGGTGCCGGCGCTCGAGATCGCGACCGACGCGGTCGGCAACCTCCAGATCCGCCGGTCGATCGCGCCGCAGATCCAGCTGGTGCGGGAGGGCAAGCCCTTCCACGAGGCCCTCGAGCGCAGCGGCGTCTTCCTCGAGATGTCGATCGACATGATCAAGGTGGGCGAGGCCACCGGCTCGCTCGACGAGATGCTGACCAGCGTCGCCGACTTCCTCGACGAGCAGATCGAGACCCGCATGGGGCGCATCCTGACGCTGATCGAACCGCTGATGCTGGTGTTCATGGGCCTGATCGTGGCCATGATCCTGGTGGCGATCTACCTCCCGCTAGTGAGTGCCCTGGGGCAGAGCTCGTTCTGATGCGGCCAAGGAGCTGTCGACGATGATTGCCATCAATGGCCACCCGGCCGCCGGCGAAAACTCCGAGAAGGAGAGCGCGGAGCAGCTGCAGGCACGGCTGGCCTCGGAGCGGCGCCAGGCCGAAGAGTTCGCCGCGCGCTACGGGCTCGAGTTCGTGGACATGACCCGGTTCCGGATCGACAACGACCTCTTCCGGCGGGTGCCTTTCGAGCTGATGCTGCGCTACGGCTTCATCCCCGAGGGCCAGCTCGACGGGCGCCTGTCGGTGGTCATGGCCGACCCGTCGAACGTGGTCAAGATCGACGAGCTCGAGCTGTTGCTCGGCCAGCCGGTCGAGGTCAAAGTGGGAGTGCGCTCGGCGATCGCCGAGATCCTGACCAAGTCCGAGAGCGCCCAGCGGGTCCTCGACGAGGCCAGCGAGGACTTCCGCATCCAGCTGGTGCAGGAGGACGAGGAAGGCGAGGAGGTGCTGTCGATCGACCGCATCACCGCCGACACCAGCCCGATCATCAAGCTGGTCGATTCGACGATGTTCAACGCCATCCAGCGCCGGGCGAGCGACATCCACATCGAGAGCCGCGACACCGAGGTGATCATCAAGTACCGCATCGACGGCGTCCTCTATCAGGCGATGGAGCCGATCGACAAGCGTCACCACCAGACCATCATCAGCCGCATCAAGGTGATGTCGGAGCTCGACATCTCCGAGAAGCGCACTCCCCAGGACGGCCGCTTCAAGCTGCGGCTGCGGGGGCGCACCATCGACTTCCGCGTCTCGATCATGCCGTCGGTGCACGGCGAGGATTGCGTCATCCGCATCCTCGACAAGGAGTCGATGAACAAGGAGTTCAGCACCCTGCGGCTGGACATCCTGGGATTCGACGACGAGACCCTGCGCAAGCTGCGCAAGTTCATCCGCGAGCCGTACGGCATGGTGCTGGTCACCGGCCCCACCGGCTCGGGCAAGACGACGACGCTCTACGCCTGCTTGTCGGAGATCGTCTCCTCCGAGGACAAGATCCTCACCATCGAGGACCCGGTCGAGTACCAGCTGCGCGGCATCACTCAGGTCCCGGTCAACGAGAAGAAGGGGCTGACCTTCGCGCGCGGCCTGCGCTCCATCCTGCGCCACGACCCGGACAAGATCATGGTCGGCGAGATCCGCGACGAGGAGACGGCGCAGATCGCCATCCAGTCGGCGCTCACCGGCCACCTGGTCTTCACCACCGTGCACGCCAACAACGTCGTCGACGTGCTCGGCCGCTTCCTCAACATGAACGTCGACCTCTACAACTTCGTGTCGGCGCTCAACTGCGTGCTGGCGCAGCGCCTGGTGCGCAAGATCTGCCCGCACTGCCGCCACGCGGTGCAGGCGTCGCGGCAGCTGCTCGAGGAGAGCGGGCTCGATCCCGGGATCTATGCCGATTTCGTGTTCTACGAGGGGTCGGGCTGCATCGAGTGCAGCGGCACCGGCTTTCACGGCCGCCTGGCAGTGTCCGAGCTGATGGACCTCTCGGACCATATCCGGGAGCTCATCCTGGACAAGCGGCCGGCGTCGGAGATCCGGCGCGCCGCCAAGGAAGAAGGCATGACTTTTTTGCGCGAGTCGGCGCTCGAACAGGTGCTGCGAGGAGTGACCACGCTTCGTGAGATCAATAAAGTTACCTTTGTGGAGTAGGCGGCTGCTGGGGTTCGCGCCCCTGCCGTCGCCGCCCCACGTCTTCGCGCTCGACGAAGGCGGGCTGCGCTACGGTCAGCTGGTCGCGGACCGGCATGGCATGCGGCTGCGCGCCTTCCGTCAGCTGGCGCTGCCGCCGGACTCGTTTCAGAACGGCCTGCTCGGCGGGCCGCTGCGCGACCCGGGGGCATTCCGCGAGCTGGTCGGCGGCATCCTCGACGGCGTCCCCGGCGGCGTCCGCGAAGCGTCGCTGGTGATCCCCGACGCCTGGCTGCGCGTCACCTACGCCGAGAGCGGCGACCTGCCGCGCGGCGGCGCCGCGCTCGACGAGGTGCTGCGCTGGAAACTGCGGCGGCTGGTGCCTTTCCGGGTCGACGAGCTGCGCATCGGCGCCGCGGAGGTCTCGCCGCTGCCCGGCCAGGAGGAGCCGCGACGCCTGCTGATGGGCTTCGCCATCGAGCAGCTGCTGGCGCAGCTCGAGGATGCCTTCACGGCCCACGGGGTCCGCTTGGGACAGATCTCGAACGTCAGCCTGTCGCTGCTCGACGCCCTCACCGCGGCGGCTCCGAGAACGGCGGCGGCACGACCGGCACCGTCGCAGCGCGGGCGCTCCCCATTCCTGGCGCTGACCCTGGTCGAGGACGACGGCTACACCCTGATCCTCGCGCGCCGCGGCGAGCCGGTGCTGCACCGTTACAAGGCCACGGCCGGCGGCGCCGCCGACTCCACGCCGGGAGGGTCGGTGGTGCGCGACCTGCGCCTGACCCGCAACTTCCTCGACGAGCACTTCCCGGGCTCGGCGCTCGAGACCGTGCTGCTGCTGGCGCCGCCGCCGCTCGAGCCGCTCTGGCTGGACCGGTTGCAGCAGGGCCTCGGCCGGCGGGCGGCGGTGGTGGACAGCGCGGTGCTGCCGCCGCTGCGCAGCGAGGCCCCGAGCGCGCTGCCGCCGTGGCGGGACCTGGCGCCGATGATCGGCGCGGCGCGGCGGATGATCGCATGACGCTGCCGCCCTTCGACCAACCGCGGGCGCGCCAGGCGACCGCCACCCTCAACGGCGAGCCGGGGTCTCAGGACCTTCTCGGTTCGCTGGCGCCTCCCGGATCGCCGGCCTCACTCGGCTCAGCCGCCCCTCCCGGCTCTCCAGGGTCTCCTGGTGCGCCCGCTGCGCCGGTATCGCCGCCGCAGTCCCGCGCCCGGCCGGGGGACACCGAGCCCGAGCCGCTCAATCTGGCGCGGCGGCCTTTCGTCAACACCCGGCCGGTGGAACGGGTGGCGGCGATCCTCTGGGTGCTGGGCGTCGCCCTGCTGGCCGCCAACCTGACGCTGTTCATGGGCTACCTGACCAATTCCCAGGCCAGCCGCACCAAGCTCGCCGCCCTCGAGCGCGACATCGCGCAGGAGCAGCGCACCAATGCGCAGCTGCAGGGCCAGGTCGGCAAGTTGGGGCTCGATCAGCAGAACCGCGAGGTGACCTTCCTCAACCGCAAGATCGACGAGCGCACCTTCTCGTGGAGCCTGCTCTTCGACCGCATGGCCGAAGTGCTTCCCAACCAGGTGCGGCTGCTGCGGCTCGCGCCGAGCAACGTGGTGCAACGGGAGATCGGGATGGGGACGCGCCCCTCGGCGCGCGAGCTCAAGCCGGCGCCGGTCGTCTTGACGATGCACTGCGAGGCCAAGGACGACGAAGCGGTGCTGCGTTTCGTAGACAATCTGTTCGCGCATCCGGCTTTCTCCGAACCGAACCTGGAGAACGAGGAGCGCCTGGACAGCGGCCTGCTGAGATTCAACATCACTGTGCAGTATCAACCGAACGCGCCGCTCCCTCCGACTTCGCCTGAGCCTCAGACCCGGACGACACGGTCGCGCACGCGCTCGACGCGCACGAGCACGACGAGCACCCCGAGGACGACGCGCACGCTGGAAACGCTGCGGCCCCCAAGGCCCGCGCGGCCTCCCGGCGGGGCCACGGCCGGCGCGGCCGGCGATCACCCCGCCGCGCCACCACCGTACCCGCCGCCGCCGGTGGCGCCGGGAGCAGCCGCGCCGTCGCCGGGGGCCGGCGTCCCTCCGGCCGCTTCGCCGGCCGGCGCCGGCTTGATGCGGGTGGCGCCGACGCCGCGCCGGCCCGGCGGCGGGCCGCGGATGCCGGCGTCGCCAGGAGTGCCGGGGCGGCCGCCGGCGGCGGCGCCGGGGACCGCGCCGCCACCGCCCCCTCCGCCCCTCCGGGGAGCCTTGCCAGGCGCGGGAAACCCGCCAACCCCCGGAGCTTCGGGCATGGACGGCAGGCGATGATCGGCTCGCGCGGCGACATCTGGCGTCAGCGCTTGTGGGTGTGGGCGACGGCGCTGGCGTTCGTGGCCCTCAACGGCATCGGCCTGCTGGTCTACCTGGTCGCCTACTCGGACCGCGTCAAGACCCTGGAGCTCGACCTGCACGATCAGGGCAAGCAGCTGGCCGACGCCCGCGCCGCGCGGCTGCACTCCGAGGGCCTGCTGCGCCAGGCGCGAGTCAACCGCGAGCGCATCTGGCAGCTCTACGACGAGCATTTCTCGACCCGCCGGCGGCGGCTGACCGGAGTGACGGCGGAGGTCAAGGAGCTCGCCAAGCGCGCCGGCCTGGTGCCGCGCTCGATCAGCTACCCGGAGGAGCAGATCCAGCAATACGGCCTGATCAAGCGCTCGTTCATCTTCTCGGTCGAGGGCACCTACGCCGATCTGCGCAAGTTCATCAACCTGCTCGAGCTGTCGGACTCCTTCCTGACGCTCGAGGACGCCGCGCTGTCCGAGGAAGGGCGGCACGAGGGTGGCAACCGGCCCGGCTCGCCGCAGCCGGCGACCTTCCCGCAGCCGGGGGGCGCGGCGCTGCCGGTCGTGCCGGGGGTGGCGCCGCCGGGGGCCGGGCCCGTCCCTCCGGGGTCCTTGCGCATGGGGTTGACGATCTCGACACTCTTCTCCGCCCAAGACCAGCCGCGGGACGCGCTGGCGCCGCTGCCGGGCGCCGGCGCCACCCCCGGGGCGGGCGCCGGGGCCAATGCCACCGGTCCCGGCGCGGCGCGCGGCAGGACGCCGCCATGAGGCAGAGGGTGTTGCTGGGGGCGCTGGTGGTGCTGCTGCTGATCGTGGGCTGGGTCTACCTGATGCCCGGCGACGAGGACGCGCCGCCACCCCGCCCGGTCCGCGCCGCCGGCGCGATCGACGCCGACGCCGGCGTCGTGGCCGTCGCGCCGCTTTCACGGCCGGTGGCCAGCGCCTTCTTCGTGGTGTCCGCCAGCGACGCCGCGCAGACCATCGAGCCGCTGCGCCTGGCCGCCTTGAGCCGCACCCCTCCCGGCTTCACCACCGGCCGCAACCCCTGGCGCTTCGTCGAGCCGCCGCCGCCGAAGCCGCCGGTGCCGAAGCCGCCGTCGGCGGCCGAGCTGCGGGCGATGCGGGAAGCGGAGGAAGCGCGCCAGAAGCTGCTCATGGAGCAGCAGCGGCTCGCCGCGATCGAGGCGGCGAGACCCAAGCCGCCGCCCTTCACCTGGTCCTATCTCGGCAGCTTCGGCCCTGCCCGCCAGCGCATCGCCGTCTTCACCGACGGGCAGCGGGTCTGGAACGCGCGCCAGGGCGAGACGCTGGAGAACAAGTTCATCGTGGCCCAGATCGGCTACGAGTCCGTGGACATTCGCTTCGTCGGGTTCCCGGACGTGCCCGCAGCGAGACTGGCGGTCAAGCACTAGCGCCTGTGCCCCCGCTCGGAGGAACCATTCAAGATGCGACATTCGATGCTGCGGCTGCTGGTCCCCGTCTTGCTGGCGGCGCTGGTGGCCGGCTGCGCCGCCAACGTGAGCTTCCGCAAGGCGCAATCGGCCGAGGTCGCCGGCAACTGGGACGAGGCCGTGCTGCGTTATCTCGAGGCCCTCGACAACGACCCCGGCAACATCAAGTACCGGGCCGCCCTGCTGCGCGCCAAGATCAGGGCGTCGCAGACTCATTTCGAGAAAGGCAAGCAGTTCGAGAAGGCGAACGTGCTGGAGCGGGCGCTGGTCGAGTACCAGCAGGCGACCCAGCTCGACCCCACCAACCAGTACGCGGCGGCGCAGCTCGAGCACGTGCGGCGAGGGCTGATCGCCCAGCGTGAGAACCGTCCCAACGACACCATCGAGAAGATGAAAGAGCGGACGCGCGGCGCGCGGCCGCAGCCGCCGCTGCTCAACCCCCGTTCCACCACGCCGATCTCGCTCGAGTTCCCGCAGCCGGTCTCGATCTTCCAGATCTACCGCGCCCTGGCGCAGGCGTTCGGCATCAACGTGCTGTTCGACCCGAACTTGAAGGACCAGGAGATCGCGATCGACCTCAAGGACGTCACCGCGCAGGCGGCGCTCGAGACGCTGATGCACGCCGCCGGCCACTTCTACAAGGTCATCGACGAGCACACCATCCTGATCGCCGCCGACACGCCGCAGAACCGCCGCACCTACGAGGACCTCGTCATCCAGACCTTCTTCCTCTCCAACGCGGAGGTCAAGGACATGACGACGATCCTGCGCAGCCTGATCGACGCCAAGAAGATCGCCACCAACGATCAGCTCAACGCCATCATCCTGCGCGACACCGCCGACAAGGTGAAGGTGGCCGAGAAGATCATCGAGACCAACGACAAGTCGAAGGCCGAGGTGGTGGTCGACGTCGAGCTGCTGCAGATCAATACCAGCCGCATGACCGATCTTGGCCTGGCCCTGTCCTCGTACTCGGTCGGGCAGGCGCTCGACACCGGCAGCACCACCACGACCGGCAGCGGCAGCACCGCCACCAGCACGCCCGGCCCGCTGCGGGTCTCCGACATCCCGTTCTTGAACCAGAGCAACTGGATCCTGACCGTCCCCAACATCACCTACAACTTCGCCAAGCAGGTCGGCGAGGCACAGCTGCTCGCCAAGCCGCAGCTGCGCATCACCGAAGGCCAGAAGGCCAACCTGGTGATCGGCGACAAGGTGCCGATCCCGCTGACCACCTTCAACACCTCGAACACCATCGGCGGGTCGATCGTGCCGATCACCTCCTTCCAGTATCAGGACGTCGGCATCAAGATCGAGATCGAGCCGCGCGTCCACCACAACCAGGAGGTGACGCTCAAGGTCAAGATCGAGGTCAGCAACCTCGGCAGCAACGTCAGTTTCAACGGCCAGACGCAGCCGACCATCAGCACGCGCACCTTCGACACCACCATCCGGCTGCAGGACGGCGAGACCAACCTGCTGGCCGGCCTGCTGCGCACCGACGACACCAAGAACGACCAGGGCATCCCCGGGCTCTCCGACCTGCCGCTCATCGGCCGGCTGTTCTCGAACAAGACGCACACCAGCGCCCACACCGACGTCATCCTGACGCTGACCCCGCACATCATCCGCCAGGCCCAGATCACCGAGGAGGACCTGCTGCCGATCTGGGTCGGCACCGAGGCCAACGTCAGCTTCCGCGGCCCCAGCACGCGCGTCGAGTCGGAGACCGAGGGTCCGTTCGAGGGCAACGAAGGCACCCCCGAGGAGATTCAGGACGCCATCCGGCGGCGCATCCAGCGGCTGCCGCGCGGCCTGCGCAACGACGAGGGCGGGGCGCAGCAGCCGCCGGCGGTGGGAAAGCCGGTGCCGCCGGGCACCAACCTGACCCCGGCGACGCCGCCGAGCGACATCTTCAAGCCGGTCGTGCCGGCGACGCCCACGCAGCCGTCGCAGCAGCCGCCGCCGCCAGACGAGCCGCCGGCGGGCGGGCCGTCGTCCTCGGCGTTGCGCGACCCGGCAGGCGCTGGGCCGGCTCAGCCCCCGGTGGCCGCGGCGACCGCCGGGGCCACCGTCGGCGGCAGGGCCGCGGTGGCACCGAGGCTGCAGGAACGGATGACCGGGCCGCCGACGGACGCGGCGCCGATGCGGGCAGCCTACCGGCAGGAGGATGCCGCGGCGAAGCAGGGAGCGGCGGTCCGGTTGTGGCTGCTGCCGCGCCGGCTCACGGTGGCCACCGGCGACCGCTTCGAGGTCGCGGTGCAGGTGTCGGCCGACCGGCCGATCTCCCACCTGCCGCTCACCCTGGCCTTCGACCCGTCGCTGCTGGCGGTCGATGCGGTGGCCCCCGGCGAGTTCCTCGGCGACAGCGGCAAGGCCGAGATCCTGGCGGACTTCAGCCGTCCGGGCGAAGTGGTGGTGGGCGCCAGCCGGCTGGGCAACCAGACCGGCGTTACCGGCGCCGGCACCCTGGTGCGGGTCACCTTCCGCGCGCTGACCGCCGGGTCGGCGCTGGTCGGTTTCGCCGGCAGCGAAGCGCTCGACAGCGCCTTGCGGCCGGTGCTGCCGATCTCGGTCAAACCGGCGCACGTCGAAGTGCGGAACGGCGGCGGGAATGGCGGCGGCGGCGGAGGCGGCGGACACCGCCAGCCGGCGCAGGCTGGGCCGCCGCCGGCCGCCGCGGCGCCGCCACCGTCCGGGGCGGGGCCCGCGGACAACTGATGGCCGCGCCGGTGAGCGGTGTGCGCAGGGCGCCCGCGGCGCCGGAGGTCGCCGGAGCGCGACGACGGCGACGAAGCGGTGCCGAGGTGCAAGACGTCGATCAGGGAGGTTCAGGGTGACGATGGCGGTGTTGAAAAAGATGGGCGGCGGCGGGCGGCAGGGCGGCTTCACGCTCGCCGAGCTGGTCATGGTGTGCGCCATCCTGGCCTCGCTGTCGCTACTCGCCATGCCGGTGGTCAAGTACACCGCCAAGCGCTCGAAAGAGATGGAACTGCGGGGAGACCTGCGCGAGATGCGCGCGGCGATCGATCAGTACAAGCGCTTCTCCGATCAGGGCCTGCTGCCGGTCGACCTGGGCTCGCAGGGCTACCCAAAGGACCTGGATTCCCTGGTCAAGGGCATCGCCCTGGTCGGGCAGGTCGACCGCAAGATGAAGTTCCTGCGCCGCATCCCCTTCGATCCGATGACCGGCAAGCAGCAGTGGGGAGTGCGCAGCTTCCAGGACGAACCCGATGCCTCATCGACCGGCGGCGAGGACGTCTATGACGTCTACTCGCGATCGTCGGGGGTCGGCCTCAACGGCATTCCCTATCGTCAATGGTGATGGAACACGGAGCGTCATCGATGGCCGCACGAGCAGAGCGAGCACGAGCGCGAACGGGAGTCGTGCGGGGCGGCGCCGGGCCGGGTCCTTCCGCGGAGCAGGGGTTCACGCTGCTCGAGATGATCATCGTGGTGGCCATCATCGGCATCCTGGCGGCCATCGCCATGCCGAAGCTCAAAGACATGCCGATGCGGGCCAACGAGGTGGTGCTCAAGAACAACCTGCGGACGATGCGTGACGTGATCGATCAGTACTATGGCGACAAGGGTCACTACCCGACGTCGCTCGAGACCCTGGTCAAAGAAGGGTACTTGCGCGCCGTCCCGATCGATCCGATCACCAAGCGCAACGACACCTGGGTGCTGGTGCGCGAGGAAGCCGATCCCGACCACCCGCCGGACGACAACGCCGATCCCGGCGCGGACAACACCCCGGGCATCGTCGACGTCCACTCGGGCTCGCCAAGAACTTCTTTCGCCGGCACTCCCTACGCGGAATGGTGACCGCACTGCACGACCGGAGGGACCGCGAGCACGGCCGCGACGACGGCACTCCCGTTGCCGGCCGCGGCGCTGCCGGTTACAGCCTGGTCGTGTTGATCATGGCGATTACGGTGCTCAACATCATGATCGCCGCGGCGCTGCCGAAGTGGAGCGGCATGATCCAGCGCGACAAGGAGGAGGAGCTGATCTCGCGCGGCTTTCAGTACGCCGAGGCCATCCGCGTCTTCCAGCAGCGCTTCCAGCGCTACCCGCTCAAGCTCGAAGAGCTGATCAAGGTGAAGCCGCGTTGCATCCGCCGGCTGTGGAAGGATCCGATGACGGACGGCGGCGAATGGACGCCGATCTTCCTCAACCAGGGGTCGCCCATCCACGTGCCCGGCACCCAGGAGACGCCGCCGTCGCGGGGACTCGATCCCAACCAGCCGCAGATCCCCGCCGCCGGGCCGATCGTCGGGGTGCGCAGCCGCAGCCCGCGGCAGTCGCTGCTCGTCTTCTTCGGCCACGAGCGCTATGACGAGTGGGAGTTCCGGGTCGAGATGCTGACGCGCGCGAACCGGGGAGGGGGCCCCGGATACGGGTCGGGAATCGCCGGCGGCCTGGTGGCGAGCACCCGCTGGCTGGGGCGGCCGATGCCGAGCTTCGTGCCGCCGGG
>Ga0209118_1000823_pt1 | contig 15630 bp, 14 predicted proteins | sample BlaSpr_A8_Ref_M1_FD_187988 | JGI IMG/M metagenome (GOLD analysis project Ga0209118, IMG submission 187988) | Forest soil microbial communities from Thunder Bay, Ontario, Canada - Black Spruce, Ontario site 2_A8_Ref_M1 (SPAdes) (version 2) | ecosystem: Environmental > Terrestrial > Soil > Boreal...
CGCGCGTCCAGGCCGCGGTCGCGGCGAGCGCGGCGCGGGCCACCGCCTGATCCTCGTCGGAGACCGCGAAGCTCGCGCCATCTCCGCCGAACACGAACGGAAACTTGCGGCCTCCGAGCGCGTTCGATACCGCGGCAATGACCGAGGCTCCGGCCGTGTTGACGGCCTTGTATCGGCCCTCCTCGATCGCTTTGCTGGAGCTCACGACGTCGGTGAGTCCCAGTACCCAATCGTCCGGCAGTGGTTGGTATCGTGCCGGATCCATGACGCTCGCGAAGCCGTCGAAGATCGGCAGCCGGGCGTAGTAGTCGGCGTCGGCTTGCATCGGTCACTAGCGCAACTGCAAGGCCTGTCGGGCCGCCAAAGCGTTCTCCCGGGCTGGCAGGAAGCAAAGTATACAAGGGCTCGTGCAGGGCCTGTACGCGGCAGGAGGAGGTAGTTGGAATGTCCGCGATGCGTGGCGGCATAATAGTCGTCATCGACTTTTCGCGGAAAGAAAAATGCTCAGGCTCGCGCTGGTCATTGTTATGCTCGCTTTTCTTGGATCTTGTTCGACGACACCCATGGCACCTGCGAACAATGCCGATTCCAATCTAGCCGCCGTGGTTGCCGATCTGGCGCCGACCGGCAAGCTGAGGGCAGCGATCAACTTCGGCAACCCGGTTCTCGCCGCCAAGGATCCGGCGACCGGCGAAGCACGCGGTGTGTCGGTCGATCTCGCGCGAGAGCTTGGGCGCAGGCTCGCAGTGCCGGTCGAGCTGGTCAATTACGACGCGGCTGGCAAGGTAGTGGAAGCGCTCAAGTCAGGCGCGTGGGACGTTGCCTTTCTGGCAATCGACCCGGTTCGCGCGGCCGAGATCAGCTACAGCCCGCCGTATGTCGTGATCGAAGGTGCCTATCTCGTCCCGCGCGATTCGCTGATCCGGAGCAACGCAGACGTCGATCGCCCGGGCGTTCGCGTCGCCGTCGCGACCGGCAGCGCATACGACTTGTATCTGTCGCGGGCGCTCAAGCAGGCGACGCTGGTGCGCACGCCCATCTCCGGTGAGGTCACCGGCATGTTCATCGCCCAGAAGCTCGAAGTCCGCGCCGGCGTCAAGCAGCAACTCGAAGCCGATGCCAGGCGCATCCCCGGATTGCGCCTGGTCGAGGGCCGGTTCATGGTGATCAATCAGGCGATGGGCATGCCGCGTGGCCGCGAAGCGGGCGCCAGATTCCTGCACGATTTTATCGAGAAGATGAAAGCATCCGGCTTCGTCGCGGCCTCGCTCGCCCGCCATCACATCGAGGGCGCCGCCATCGCGCCGGCGGGCGACGTCCGCTGACGGCAGCGACGCCCAAATCGTCAGCGCGATCCGCGAAGGTTGCAAACCGCGTGGCGGTCTGACCTGGTTTCTGAGCCGCCGCTGGCACGGCGAACAGCATAAAAGCCGCGATAAATGTCGCAGTTAGGTTTCGCATCGCATCTTCCAATGGATAGTGAATAAGTATGGCGGCGCCGGCGCGTCCGACGGCGGCGTGCCCAGCACGCCGATTGTCATAGGGTTGTTGCCGGATGCGCACCGCGAGCGCATAGTGGCCCAAGTGCGTCGCCGGATACAGCGACGCAAGGAAGTTGGCTCGTCGGTATGAATGAACCCGGCCGCGATCTGTATTCACTCAGGGAGCAGGATATGTCGATTCGCTGGATTTTTGCTGTGCTCGCGGCAGCGCTGGCCTGCGGCTGCACTTCGCTGCAAATCTATCCGAGAGATGGTGATCTGATCAGCGGCACCGAAGCACCGGTACCGGTGACGATTCAGCTCACCTGGCCAAGCGGTGGTCTCGGCATGGGGCCCATCGTCGAGGTGGATGGGACGAGGATACCGCGGTCTGCGCTTACGTTAAGCAGCTCGGGAGCAACCGCCACGGTCAATCTTGCGCCCGGCTCCCATTGGGTGCGGGTGCGCACCGCACAGCTATGCCGGATTTGCGTGGGAGGCATCGGCGAGTTCGACTATACGCAAAGATTCTTTGTCCGCATCTCGGCGCCGGCGGTCTCGTTGACGGTGACGCCGATGCTGCTCGCGAGGAGCGGCTCCGCGTTGTAGGTCGAATTATTCGGCCGCAACCGCTTCAGCGGAAGCGCGCGCGGACGCGGTCAGCGCGCGCACGTCCCTGTCACCCGACAGTGCCAGACATCGGTCGATCACCTGCTCGGCGCGCGCGTTGCCCAGCACCGGGTCGGCCAGCCCGTGAAACTTGCGGCGCAGATCGGCGTCGCTCATGGGACGCTGAACGCTGCCGATCGCATGCTCGACGAATGCGTGCAGCTTGCGGCCGTCCTTGCAGGTGATGGTCACGTCGGCGGACTCCTCGTCGATTCCATCGTCGACGCTGGCCCTGATGCGGTCGCGCAAGGCGATCACGTCGGCCCTGGCGACGACTTCATCGGAGAACGCGTGCTCGCCGACCTCGCCGAACACGATGCCTGCCGCGCACGCGTGATAGACGCTGAACTTGGCTTCGAGCCCGGTGCGCGGCGCGGTCTTGCCGGTCAGCTCGAGCACCAGTGAATGCACCTTGAGGTCGATGCGCTCGATGTCGTCGATGGGCAGGCGGTTCGCACGGCTAAGCTGAACGCAACCATCGATACTGGGATGAATGACGATGCCGCAGGGGAACGGCTTGTAGGTATTGAACGAAATCTCGAAGCGTTTACCGAGCGAGTCGGTGATTTCGTTCCAGTCGTGTTTGGTCGAGTACGTCTGCGCCAGGCCGCGCGGCGCTTCGATCGCGCGGGCCGACGCGGTATAGCCATGCTTCGCCATCAAGGCCGACATCAATCCGGCGCGCGCGGCGCCGCCAACGTGGAAGGCCTTGGTCATCGATCCGAACTGCTCGCGCACGCCGATGGGCTGCGATGCGGCAATGCCCAGCGCCATCGCGGTCTTGCCCGCATCGAGTCCGAGCAGCCGCGCGCATGCGGCAGCCGCACCGAGCATCCCGGTCGAGCCGGTGATGTGCCAGCCGCGATCGTAATGCTCAGGGTAGATCATGTTGCCGACGCGGCACTCGACGTCGATGCCGAGAACCAGGGCGTCGATGAACTGCCTGCCCGTCGCGCCGTAGTGTTCCGCGAGCGCCAGCAGCGCGGAGGCGACCGGCCCGGCGGGATGGATGATGGTTCTGAGATGCGTATCGTCGAAATCGAAGGTGTGCGACGTGATGCCATTCAGCAGCGCCGCGCTGGCGACATCGACACGCTCGCGACGGCCGAGGATCGTCGCCTGGGCATTTGGCGCGAGCTCCATGACCGCAGCAAGCGCAGCTTTGACGGTCGGATGCTGCGACGCGCCGATGGCACAGCCGACCCAGTTCAACAAGGTCCGATGCGCTTCCTTGTCGACGCTTGCGTCCCAGCCCTGCGAGGGATGTCTGGCCACGAAGTCGGCCAGGATTTGGGTGACCAGCGGCGCGTTGGCGTCGGCGCTTACTTTGGTGTTGTGGGCCATTGGATTTCCGCTCCGCTCTAGCTGGGCCGTCCTCTCAACGGGGCGCGACGCAATCCCCGCTACAGGCGAAACTCGACTGAATGCGCCGTCGCTATGCGTCGCGATTCATCTTAGCGCAATTGGCGCTCGACGGCGCGGGCCTCGGTTAGTCGCAGCCAACGTTCTGGAGGTGCCCGGGAATACTGCGCTGCCTTCACCCGGGCCGCTTGCGCCGGAAGGCGACCACGACCCTCCTCGCTCCATATTTTCTGAGACAATCCCGGGCTGTGAAACATGTGGAGGCGGTCCAATGAAGATCGTAATCAACCGCGCGCAAATCCTGTCACAGCTTCGCGCCAACATCGTGGCCATCGTCAGCATCATCGTCGCGCTTTCGGGGATGGCGTATAACACCTGGCGCAACGAGAAGACCGAAATCAATCACAGTGTTCGCATCGCCGCGTTCGAAACGCTCAAGAATCTGGGCGAAGCGCAGATCGTCGTGGAATACTTGCACTTCCAGAAGAACCGTCAGCTCGGCGATCCGGTGCAGGGATGGGGGCGGATGACTTATATTCGCGATCTCGCGCAGGTCCTGCCCGCACCGGGTCCGGCGGAGGCAGAGCGCCTGTGGGCGGCATGGCGGGACAATGTCGAGGGCCTCGGAACCAACGACGAGGCGATGGTGAAGATCACCGACGAGCTGCAGCTGCTGCGCCTGACCACGCTGGAAATACTGGCTGGCTTGCATTGATGCTCAGATCCATTGGGGATTACGAAAGGGCGCGCTGACCTATTAGAATCGCGGTTTCCCGCTCATTTTTTCCAGCTGGGCGGCGGGAATCCATCGTCCTTGGACGGACACCGCTGTGCCGACGTTCCAACCGGAGTGACCTCGTGCTGTCCGAACTCGTTTTGCCTCTCGAAGAACGTCTGAGCGCGCTGCCGCGAGAGGCGCTGAACAGCCTTCGCCGCGGCATCGAAAAAGAAAGCCTGCGCGTGCAGCCGGACGGCATGCTGGCGACGACGCCGCATCCCGCGCTGCTTGGCTCGGCGCTTACCCATCCGCACATCACCACCGACTTCAGCGAGTCGCAGGTCGAGCTCATCACCGGCGTGCATTCCAACGCGGACGCGTGCCTGCAGGAGCTCACCGAAATCCACCAGGTCGTCTATCGCGCGATCGGCGACGAGCTGCTCTGGGCCGCGAGCATGCCCTGCCGGCTGCCCGCGGACGACATGATTCCCCTCGGCCGCTTCGGCAACTCCAACGTCGGTCGCGCGAAGAGCGTGTACCGCATGGGCCTATCGCATCGCTACGGCCGGCGCATGCAAACGATCTCCGGCATCCACTACAACTTTTCGATGCCCGGACAGCTTTCCAACGAAGCCTATTTCGCGCTGATCCGCAACTTTCGGCGTCACTCCTGGCTGCTGCTCTATCTCTTTGGCGCATCACCCGCGGTGTGCTCGACCTTCGTCGACGGCCGCGAGCACGGCCTTGAGCGGCTGAGCGGAGACACGCTCTATCTGCCGCACGCGACGTCGCTGCGCATGGGCCGGCTGGGCTACCAGAGCGACGCGCAGTCTTCGCTTGCGGTGAGCTACAACAGCCTGGAGAGCTATGGCGCATCCCTTCAGCAGGCGCTGACGCAGCCGTATCCGGCGTACGAGGCGATCGGCATCCGCGAAGGCGACGACTATCGCCAGCTCGCCACCAGCCTGCTGCAGATCGAAAACGAATTCTACGGCACCATCCGCCCCAAGCGCGTGATCCGGCCGGGCGAGCGCCCGCTGCATGCGTTGCGCGATCGCGGCGTCGAGTACGTCGAAGTGCGGCTGATGGACCTCGATCCGTTCTATCCGATCGGCATCGTCGCCAGCACGGTGCGCTTGCTCGACGTGTTCCTGCTGCACTGCCTGCTTTGCGACAGCCCGCCCGACACGCCGCAGGAGCTCTCCTCCATCGTCGGCAACAAGCAGCGCGTCGCCTCACGCGGCCGCGAGCCTGGACTGCGTCTGACGAGAGAGTCGGAGGAAGTGACGCTCGCCGAGTGGGGCGGCGAGGTACTCGCCGAGTGCGAGCAGATCGCCGCAGCGCTCGACGCAGCGACCGGCAGTAGCTTGCATCGCGATGCGCTTTCGGCGGCTGTCGCGGCACTGGACGATCCCGCGTCGACGCCTTCCGCCCGCGTCTTGCAGGCGATGGCGCGCGACCACAACAACTCCTACGTTCACTTTGCGCTTGCGCAGTCGCGCGCTCATCGCGACGCCATTATGAAGCTGCCGTTGTCCGAGGAAGTTGCCAACCGGTTCGCGCTCCAGGCGGAGGAATCGATCGTCGAGCAGCGCCGGATCGAGGCCGCGGATGCGGTCCCTTTCGAAATCTACCGTCAGCAGTACCTGGCTCCGATCCGGCTGAAGGAGTAGCGCCGTATCCATTTACCCAAACGGCCGCACTCCAATCAACCACCCATGCAGCCAGAACGCAAACAGCACCCAAGCCACCACTCCGATCACCAGCGCCACCGCGTCACGCGCTAGCGAGCCTTTGGGATAAGCGACGCCCGTCGCCCGATCGCGCCTTCGCTCCGACGCAAAGACCACCACCGCCCAAACCAGAAAACTTCCGAACAACACCGCGGCGGCGAGCGTTTCATTGGCAATCAAGTGTGCGAAGGCCCAGACCTTGACCCCCAGTACCATCGGACTGCCTAACCACGCCCTGATGCCCGTACCCGGGACATACGCGGCGGTAACCAGCACGAACGCGAGCAGCGTAAGCGGCGCCGCGAGATAATGCGTCCACAGCGGCGGATTCCACAGCACCACCGGGTCGTGCCGCGCCTGGCCGTATCCCCATATGATCAACACGAATCCCGCCAGCGACGCGAGCGAGTAAAGGCCCTTCCAGGGACCTTCGCCGAAGCGTGCGATCTGAGTGGTGCGCCAGTCGTCGGCGACGACGCGCACCGAATGCACGCCGAGGAAGAGGATGAGGCCGAGAATCAGATAAATCATGAATGCCCCCGTCGAACGATGGAGTCTGATTCAGTCGGCCATGTGGGTCAACGCATTTGCGGCGCCGCGCAGGAGCACGCGGTCGACAACCGCAATGACCAATCGCAGGAAGGTCGGTCGCGACTCGCCTGTCCACGAACGGGACGGCGATTTGACAGATCGAATTGCGCCAGGTATCGTTTAGTTGAACGATCAATCAAATGCAGTCCGCGCAACCTAACACACGCGACCGTCTGATCGGAGCTGCGATGCAACTCTTCTGGGAGAAGGGCTACGGCTCCACCAGCGTGGCCGATGTGCTGCAGGCGGCGGGCGTGAACAGCGGCAGCCTCTATCACTTTTTTCCAGGGAAGCAGGATCTGCTGCTCGCGGTGCTCGAAGCGTATCGCGGTGGCATCGGCGAGATGCTTCTCGCGCCTGCATGGAAGGGCGTCGCCGATCCGATCGAGAAGATCTTTGCGCTGCTGGCACGCTACCGGCAGAGCGTTGTGCAAACCGACTGCGTTTACGGCTGCCCGATCGGCTCGCTGGCGCTGGAGATTCATGAGCCGGACCCACCGGTGCGCAAGGCGCTCGCGGAGAACTTCGATGCCTGGGTCGACGCCGTGGAACAGTGCTTGCTTGAGGCAGACCTGGACCTGCCCAAACGGCCCGACCGCCGCGAGCTCGCCGAGTTCGTGCTGACGACGATGGAGGGGGGCGTGATGCAGGCGCGCACGCACCGGGACGTCGCCTACTTCGATCGCGCGGTGCGGCAATTACGGACGTATTTGGGTTATCTTGAGCGCGACACGGCTCGCGTGCCCGCTGCTGCGTCCGGGGCTGCGGTGGGCAGGACTTTGCCTGGCAGGACGCCGCGCAAGCGCAAGCCGGGCCGCAAACGAGGAGCAGGGTGATGGCAGGGATAAATTTGTTGGCGGTGCTCTTCGCCGCGATGGTCGCATTCGTGGTCGGCGGTATCTGGTATGCGCCGCTGCTCTTTGGCGAGGGGTGGCAGACCCATCCCCGCTTGCCGGAGCATTTGCGCGCGCACAAGCCGGCGCTCATTTTCGGGATCGGATTTCTGTTATCGCTGATCGCGGCCCTGATGTTCGCGATCTTTCTCGGTCCGCATCCTTCGATGCAGGTTGCCGTTGTTACCGGATGCGCTGCGGGCCTGGTGTGGGTCATCACCGGCTTCGCCAGAAACTATCGGTCCGGCGCATCCAAGGGCAGCAACCTAGAGCTGTGTCTGATCAACGGGGGCTTTCATGCCGTGCAGTTCATGGCGCTAGGCTTGGTGTTTGCCAATTTTTGAATGAGGTGCGAAGTGGCTAGATTACTGGCGTGTTTGCTTTGCGCTTTTCCGGTCGCGTTTGCCGCTAGCGCAGCCGAGGGCGACGTCCAGCCGGCCGAGGGCCTGAAGCCGATGGCGTTCTTAGCCGGACATTGCTGGAAGGGTGACTTCCCCGACCAGAAGCAGGACGACGAGCATTGCTTTCAGTGGATCTACGCCGGCAAGGCCCTGCGCGACACGCACACCGTGCACGCGCCCGGGCGACCGGATTATGTCGGCGAGACCTTGTACTACTGGGATTCCGGGTCCAAGCGGGTCGAGTATGTCTACATCGAGAATCTCGGCGGCATCAGCCGGGGCACCATGGAAAGCATGCCGGGCGCGCTGGTCTTTCCCGCGACGCAGTATGTTGCCGACGGCAAGTCGATGACCTATCGCGTGCGCTGGACGCTGATCAACGACTCGTCGTACGAGGCGTGGAGCGAGATGCAGGTCAAGGACGCGTGGGTCACCATGTTCAAGGTGACGATGAAGCGAACGTCGTAATGCGCGGTCGTGCTACCGAGCGCAATTCTGTGGGACCGCTTTGGCCGGCCTGCCACCGTTGTCCCCGCCAGATGGCAGGCCGCCTGCCGGTCGCAACAGCAAATCAGAGATAACGACAATGACCGACTGCGCCGTGCTAGGGCGTACATCACACCGCGGTCACAGGTACTCCAGCGCGATGATCAAGTCTCTTGGCCGTCGTATACTTACGGTTCCCCAAACGTTCAAGCAGGGGTCTCAAACCAAGGGCCTGGAGCGCCGCGGTAACTACCGCGAGACGGAGCAACCTCCAGACTCTTCAGCCAACGGAGGTCGAAAATGGCGATACGCATAGGTGACGAAGCACCGGACTTTACCGCCGAAACCACGGAGGGCAAGATCCGGTTCCATGAGTGGATCGGGGACAAATGGGCGATTCTGTTCTCGCATCCCAAGGATTTCACGCCGGTGTGCACCACCGAGCTCGGCTACATGGCCAAGCTCAAGCCGGAGTTTGACAAGCGCAACACCAAAATCATCGGGCTCAGCGTGGATCCCGTCAGCGACCACAAGTCCTGGGTCAAGGATATTCAGGAGACTCAGGGGCACGCAGTCAATTATCCGATGATCGGCGATGCGGATCTCGAGGTCGCGAAGGCCTACGACATGATTCACCCCAACGCGAGCGGCGGAAAGCGCACTGCGGCGGACAACGCGACGGTTCGCTCGGTATTCGTCATCGGGCCCGACAAGAAGGTCAAGGCGATGCTCATTTATCCGATGAGCACGGGCCGCAACTTCGACGAGGTGCTGCGTTTGCTCGACTCGGTTCAGCTGAACGCGAAACACACGGTCGCCACGCCGGTGAACTGGAAGCCGGGCGAGGACGTCATCATTCCCACGTCGGTTTCCGACGAGGACGCCAAGAAGAAATATCCGCAAGGCTTCAAGACGCACAAGCCGTATCTGCGCACCGTTGCGCAGCCGAAGTAATAACGCACACCACCGGAAACAGGGCGCCGCGCGGCGCCCTGTTTCTTTATCCACTGGGACAATCGCGACCGGCAGAGATCCCGTTAGGGCGAAGCGGCATCGATCCTGCCAACGACTCCGCGCTTGTCGCAGAGCGCGTGAAGCCAAGTTCATGGTTTACCCCTCTTTCAAGATTAAGCGAATTTCGGCCGATGTTGGCTCAGGTCCCAACATCCCCTCGACGCACCATGGGTCAAGGTTCGACTGAGCTGGGCGGTCTGAGGACGCAACCACCTGCCCGGCGACGTTATTCCAACTCTAAATGCAGCGGGCCGCAGCAGTACGATCCGACATCGGCTATCAGATCAAATCTGGCTCACAACACTTTAGTTTGTAAGGGTTAGCGCTGCGGCAGCCTGCGCAAGCCGGCAGGGATCAACCACCGCTCTGCCACCCGGAATCCGCCTTCGATCAAAAGCGCGAGTGCAGCAGCCGGCAGCGCGCCGGCGAGCAGCATGCCGTGATCGTTGAGCGCGAGCCCGGTGACGATGCGCTCGCCGTAGCCGCCGGCACCGATGAACGCGGCAATGGTAGCGGTGCCGACGTTGATCACCGCGGACGTCTTGATCCCGGCCATGATCGTTGGCGCGGCCAGTGGCAACTCGATCTTGTGCAGGATGGTGCCAGCTTGCATGCCCAGCGATAGCGCCGCATCTTTCATTCCTCGCGAGATCTGCGTCAGCGCGGCATGCGTGTTGCGCACGATGGGCAGCAGCGCGTAGAGACTGAGCGCGATGAACGCCGGCACGGCGCCGATGCGCCCGGTCAACGGAATCAGGACCGCGAGCAGCGCCAGCGAAGGTATGGTCTGCACCACACCGGTCGCTCCCAGGATTATCGTTTCGGTCGCCGGGCGCTTGGCGGCAAGGATGCCCAGTGGTATGCCGACCATGATACTCGCCGCGAGCGACAGGAACACCAGCGTCAGGTGCTCGAGCGTCAGGCGGCCAAAATCGGGTCCGAAGATCTTGTGCCACAGGCTGTCCGCCGGCCGTGCGCTTGTGGTTGCCGGTCCAGCCGACGCGGCCTGCGCTGCCGCGCCCGGATGTTGTGCCAGAAAGTTCGCGGCTACCGTCGCGAAGTCCTTGTGCTCGAGCTCGGCGTCCGCGTTCATGCGCCGCATCGCGGCGTCGTCGATGGCCCCCTCCAGATGCCTCAGCGCTTCCCAGGTCTTCGGCAGACGCTGCGGCAGATCGGCGCGGTAGAGCAGCACCGCGTCATAGCGCGGAAAATACTGGCGGTCGTCGGCGAGCACGGTCAAGCCGTATTTATCGATCTTGGCATCGGTCGAGTAGATGTCGATCGCATCCACCTGGCGCTCGGCGATGGCTTCGTAGGCAAGGCCGTGATCGAGGCCGCGCGGTGTCGCCAACGGCAAATCGTACGCGCGCTTCAATCCAGGCCAGCCATCGGCGCGGCCGATGAACTCCTGCGACAGGCCCAGCCGCAACTCGGGATGCGCTTTCAGATCCGACAAGCGGGCGATGCTTTTGGCGCGTGCGTCGTCGCCGCCCATCGCCAGCGCGTAGGTGTTGTTGAAGCCGAGCGGCACTGCGACCGCGAGTCCCATAGCCGCGAGCCTGGCGTTGAGCTCTGACAGCGGCGGCACTTGATCGAGCTTGAGAATTTCCCGCGCGATCGTGCCGGTGTACTCGGGGTAGACATCGATGCTGCCGGTCGTGAGCGCGTTCAGCACGATCGCGGTATTGCCCAGCCCCTGGCTGTGCGTGACGGCCGCCTCGCCGGCGCCTTGCGCCGACTGCTTGATGATTTCGCCGAGGATGTACGATTCGGTGAAGCGCTTCGAGCCGACGTTGAGCGTCGGTGTGGCCGTTGCCGTGGCGCCGACTCCGCAGCCGACCACGACTGCCACGACGATCCGCAACCGGGTAAGCAATATTCTCATCGGTAGTGATCTCGAAGGATAGGTTACGCGAAACCCCGGATGAACGGCAGCTGTGAAAATCGCGCAGGCTCAACGGCGCTGACAGTGTGCTCGCGATGGCATAAATCAGGCCTTACCTCGGTGCCGTGCTGTTATGTTTACGTGAGGCCTGCAAGCGCGAATTGATTGGTCCGCGACACGTGGTACCCCAGGGCCGGGAATGCCCGCTTGCCTGCCGCCATCCAATGCGTGAACGATCGCCCAACCATCGATGGCCACTAAGCCAACCCCCTCGGCACCCGTGCCGAAACCCGCCTCCGCAGTCGACGACGCCGAGCTCGTTGGGCGTATTGCGGGCCACGATCAGGCTGCTTTCGAAGTTCTGATGCGGCGTCACAACGGCAGGCTGTTCCGTGTCGCCCGGGCGATTCTCAAGGACGATGCCGAAGCAGAAGACGCGCTCCAGGATGCCTACCTAGACGCCTATCGTCACATCGACGACTTCCACGGCGGGGCACGGCTTTCGACGTGGCTTACCCGCATCGTCATCAATCAGGCGCTCATGCGCCTGCGCAAGCACAAGCGCGATCGCATCGTGGTGGCATTTGGAGATGGGAGCGGGACCGAACCGGACCAAGCGGAGGCCGACGTGGCCGATGAACGAAGCGAATCGCCGCCGGGCGCCACGCTGCGCGCCGAAATCCGTCGTGCGCTCGAGCGCAGAATCGACGAGCTGCCGACGGCGTTCCGTACGGTGTTCGTCATGCGTGAGGTTGAGGACATGACGGTGGATGAAACCGCCGAGTGTCTTTCGATCCCCGCCGCGACGGTCCGGACACGGCTGTTCCGGGCACGTGCACTGCTGCGCGAGGCGCTGGCGCGCGACATGGACATGGCGACGGTGGACGTGTTCGGCTTCGCCGGCGAGCGCTGCGATCGTATCGTAGCCGCGGTGCAGGAGAGGGCGCTGGCGTTGGTCCCCGGCTCGCCCGTCGACGCTCGATCCACCCCACGCTAATGGCCCGACCCGGCCCCCGCGGGAACGCCGGGCCCCAAATTTCCATCTGATGTTCATCCGTTGGAGCGGAGTTTTCGTATAGAACGGGGCCCCGCCGCTGACGGCCGAATGAGAGCATTCGCCGCTCGCCCGCTTTTTGCAAGGGCACAAGGCATCGATCCACCACTGAGGAGTCACCTAATGAGAGTTCCACCCATTGTCATTGCCACTACGCTGTTGCTCGCGGTCGCAGGTGCGTCCGCGCAAGGCGTCAACGACGCGCAGATCGCCTCGATCGTCGTCACCGCCAATCAGGTCGATATCGATGCCGGCAAGCTGGCGCAATCGACGTCGGCCAAGGCCGAAGTCAAGAAGTTCGCGGAGCGCATGATCACCGACCACACCGGCGTGAATAAATCGGCGGTCGAGCTCGTGACTAAGCTCAAGGTCACTGCGGAGGACAACCCGACCAGCCAGAGCCTCAAGTCCGGAGGCGAGTCGAACCTCGCCAATCTGAAGACGCTGAAGGGCGCGGCGTTTGACAAGGCGTACATCGACCACGAAGTCACCTATCACCAGCAAGTGCTCGATGCCGTCGACAAGACGCTGATCCCCAATGCCAAGAACGAAGAACTGAAGGCGTTGCTGGTCAAGGTGCGGCCGGCGTTTGTCGCGCACCTCGAGCACGCCAAGATGCTCCAGTCGTCGATGGGCGGCTCGATGGGCAAGAAGTAATCGCGTGCCGGTGAATACGAGCTCGTATCGCACCGTTGCATTTTTCGCCGCGGCGCTGGCCCTGCTCTGCTGGAGCACGGGCCCGGCCGCGGCGGCCGATGCGCCCAAGGCCGCGACCCTAGCAGTCGCGATCGACGGCACCACGTTTCAGCCCGCGACGCTGATCGTCAAAGCCGGCGACTCGGTCACCTGGGTGAACAAGGACCCGTTTCCGCACACGGTGACGTCTGCCGCCGGCGGCTTCGATTCCCACGAAATCGCACCCGGCAAGTCCTGGAAGTACACCGCCACGAAGAAGGGCGAGTTTGCTTACATCTGCATCTTCCATCCGACGATGAAGGCAACGCTGAAGGTCGAGTAGCTTCGGCGCGTTTTCCGTAGCATCGGGTTTTCTTCGCACGAGGCGGGAAGGTGAGCGCTGGATTGCGTGCGCGCTATGGTTTACCCTTCCTGGCTTCGGTGCTTCAAACGGTGGCCCGCCATGAGCGGACCCATAAATCAATACCCGCACCTCCTCGCACCACTGCCGCTCGGTTTTACGACGCTCAAGAACCGCGTCCTCATGGGATCGATGCATACGGGTCTGGAGGAAGCGCCGGATGGATTCAATAAGCTCGCGGCATACTATGCGGCGCGGGCGAGGGGTGGCGTCGGTTTGATCGTCACCGGGGGCATCGCGCCCAACTTCGCCGGCCGGGTCGAGCCGCGGGCCTCGCAGCTATCGTTTCCGTGGCAGGTGGCCAAGCATCGCATCATCACCGACGCCGTGCACGCGGCCGGTGGCAAGATCGCGATGCAGATCCTGCACGCCGGTCGCTATGCGTATCACCCGCTGTCCGTCGCGCCCTCGTCGCTCAAGTCGCCGATCACGCCTTTTCGCCCACGCGCTCTCACCCGGTGGGGCGTGCGCAGAACCATTGCCGCCTACGCCCGTTGCGCGACGCTCGCGCAACGGGCGGGCTACGACGGGGTCGAGATCATGGGCTCCGAGGGTTACCTCATCAACCAGTTCATTGCGCCGCAGACCAATCATCGCGACGACGAGTGGGGCGGCTCGTTCCTGAATCGCATTCGCTTTCCGGTCGCCATCGTGCGCCGCACGCGCGAGGCGGTGGGCCGCAACTTCATCATCATCTACCGGCTGTCGATGCTGGATCTGGTCGAAGGCGGCAGCACCTGGGACGAAGTCGTCTCGCTCGCGCAGGCGATCGAAGCCGCAGGCGCGACGATCATCAACACCGGCATCGGCTGGCACGAGGCGCGGATCCCCACCATCGCCACCATGGTCCCACGCGCCGCGTTCGCCTGGGTGACGCGGCGCATGAAAAGCAACGTAGCGATTCCGCTGATCACCACCAACCGCATCAACGATCCCGCGACGGCAGAGACGCTGATCGCTCGCGGCGACGCCGACATGGTGTCGATGGCGCGGCCCTTCCTCGCCGACCCGGAGTTCGTGAACAAGGCGGCACAGAATCGCGCTGCCGAAATCAACACCTGCATCGGCTGCAATCAGGCCTGTCTCGATCAGATCTTCGAGCGCGAAACCGCGTCCTGCCTCGTCAACCCGTTCGCGTGCCGCGAAACCGAGCTGAAGCTCACACCCACGGCGCGGCGGAGAAAGGTCGCGGTGGTCGGCGCCGGCCCCGCAGGGATGGCGTGCGCCGTGACCGCCGCCGAGCGCGGTCACGACGTGACGCTGTTCGACGCGGCCGTCGAAATCGGCGGACAGTTCAACCTGGCGCGGCGCATTCCCGGCAAGGAGGAGTTTGCCGAGACCTTGCGCTATTTTCGTACACGGCTCGAGCAGCTTGGCGCGAGGGTGGAGCTGAATCGACGGGTCGGGGCGGACGACCTGAGCTCGTTCGACGACGTGATTCTCGCCACCGGCATCGTGCCACGCATACCGGCGATTCCCGGCATCGATCATTCCAAGGTCGCGAGCTACGTCGAAATCGTCGAAGGACGCAAGCGCGCAGGCAAACGGGTGGCGATCGTCGGCGCCGGCGGCATCGGTTTCGACATCGCCGAGCTGCTCACCGAAGATCATCCTGCCGACGGTCACGCGAGCGACGGGCGCCGCGACGACCCGGCCATCGCCGCCTTCTGCGCCGAGTGGGGCATCGATGCCGAGCTCGCGCATCGCGGGGGTGTAAAGACCGCGCAAGAAAATCCACCGCCGCGGCAGTTGTGGCTGCTGCAGCGCAAGACCGAGAAGGTCGGCGCGGGCTTGGCCAAAACGACAGGTTGGATACGCCGCACGCTGCTCAAGCGCCGCGGCGTCGCGATGTTGGCTGGCGTCGAGTACGACCGCATCGACGACGCGGGACTGCACATCAGGATCGACGGCACGCCGCAATTGCTCGAGGTCGATACGATCGTGATCTGCGCCGGGCAGGAGCCGCGCCGCGAACTGGTTGCGAGTCTCGAAGCGGCGGGAATCAAGCCACAGCTGATCGGCGGCGCGGATGTCGCGCTCGAGCTCGACGCCAAGCGCGCGATCGATCAGGGGACGAGGATCGCCTTGGCGTTGTAGGCGCGAATTCGCTCGCGCGAGACGGGCGTTAAGGCGACAGGGAATAGGCGGCGACGAGAGGGAGCCCGTCGAGTTGCGCCAGCGCCGCTTCCCCCTCGACCAAGGCGTAAGCGATGATCGCCAGTAAGAAGGCAACCCACAGCTCAGTGA
>Ga0209118_1000824_pt1 | contig 15605 bp, 12 predicted proteins | sample BlaSpr_A8_Ref_M1_FD_187988 | JGI IMG/M metagenome (GOLD analysis project Ga0209118, IMG submission 187988) | Forest soil microbial communities from Thunder Bay, Ontario, Canada - Black Spruce, Ontario site 2_A8_Ref_M1 (SPAdes) (version 2) | ecosystem: Environmental > Terrestrial > Soil > Boreal...
CGATAAGCGAGGAGGCACTGCCGACTCGACCGACCTTGCTCTATATCGCGCTTGTGGCATGGAGCTTGTCGGACCGCCGTTGCCGGTAGACTAAACATTGGGCTCGGCCTTAGCAGCCGCGTTAATCGGGGACTGGCCTTATACGTCTTTGTACAGTGTGGAATTAGCGGGAGGGCACCATGAATCGAGAACGGGCGCTGAAGGTTGTGATGGTGCTGGTGGGATTGCTTTTTGTGGCAGCGATTTACCCGGTGGAGATATCTTTATGGCATCCAAGTCCGTCGGATGATACGGGCGCCAAATAGTTTTATCAGACTCGTCGGGCTCATCCCACGGATACCGGAAATTCTTGAAATCGATCCGTCTAATATCGTTCACGTTCGTGCCGCTGGTTGCGCACACGAAGATTGAAAGAAAGGCGAAGGAAAAAAACAAAAAAATCTCATCTTCATATGGCCCGAATATATCATTGCGGAAATCCGAAACACTCAACGGCGATTGTGATGACCCCACTAACATAGTTATTATTGGCCGTACGGCAGTCTGCGAAAGCTGTTAAAGTTCGCGTTGAAGCTGATCTGGTGATGGACGGGCTCGACGGTTTGAGGGCCAAGTCAGGAGAGCAAAAATCAAGAAACGATTGTCACGTCGCGGATTTCTCGGCGCTGCGAGCGGGGCGGCCGTCATGTCGGGTGCCCGCAGCGCCATGGGACTGTCGCCGTTCGGACGCCTCTTTCCGAGTGAGAGAGCGCCCGGCGCAGACAAGCCCACCGGTCGCATTGTCGACATGCATGTGCATTTTGATGAGAAAAATCTCGGATTTCTCGACGATTTGCTGAAGTTGGCCAACCGGATGAACCTGACGGCCTGTCTCCTGACCCCTTTTGCTCACCGACGGGTTGTCGCCGAAGCAGCCAAGCAGCATCCCCGACAAATCGTTCCCTTCGGCTTCGTCGATTTGGACGCGCCGGATGTGGTCCCACAAGTGGAGGAGCTGCACTCGCTCGGTTTCCGGGGCCTCGGTGAGCTGGAATTCGTGAAGAAGCCGTACAACGACCCGTCTTACTTTCCTGTGTACGAGCTGGCGAATCGCTATGGCTGGCTTGTCCTTTTTCACACCGGCATCGTGCTGCGAAAAAATTTCGACGAGCCCGAGGATGTAGCATCAGGCCGAATGCGACCGATCCACTTGGAGGAGATTGCGCGGCGCTTTCCGAAAATCACCCTGGTCGGTGCCCATTGTGGCAATCCCGAGTATGAATGGGCGGCGGAGATTGCGCGCTGGAACCCGAATGTCTTTTTCGACCTCAGCGGCTCGACGCTTACGAAAATGCACGGTCGTCTCGCGGAATTCCAACGGATTTTCTGGTGGTCGGCCATCGACTGGTCCGTAAAGACGCCGGATAACGATCCCAGTGCTTTTATCAAGCTGGTATTCGGCTCAGACTCTGATCTGGCTGGGGTGGAGTCCGTCGCCAATCAATACCGGGCCATGTTCGACGCTTGTGACGTCCCGGAACGCACTCGCAAGATGATCATGGGCGGGACACTTGCCAAGTTGCTCGGGCTGCCCGAGTAGTGGAACAGCACCGTCTGGCAAGAAGACCTCCTGGGACTCGAAGACAGAATCGGTTGTGGATCATGCCGTGGCGTGACGGAGCCCGAGGTCGAAAGCCGTCGATCCTATTCTGGGGCAGTGAGTTGCCCGCGGCGGGATCGTCATGCTGCGCTTTCGGTCTCTATGTGCCCGCCGGTGGCTTCGGGATGAGGTCGAGAAAGGAGCGATGCCCGTGTGGCAAACACTTACTCGACGCGAGCTCTTGCGAGGGCTGAGCGTGCTGGCTGCCGCAGCGGGGCGGGCTGAAAGCGCGCAGCCTTCAAATTTCTTCCCGCCATTGCAAGCCGGATCTGCGGCTGACGAAGCCAAGCTCTGGAAGGGCTCAGCGCTCGGGAACCTCTACCCCTTTATTAAACGTCAGCAGGAAAAGACCCGCCAAAGCCTGGCCTTTCTCCACCGCCGACCGAAGGACCTCGAAGCCTGGAAGGCTGAAGGACGCGCCAAAGTCTTCGAGCTGATGTCCTATCGACCGGAGGCCGTACACCCCCGACCGCGCGTCCTCGACCGCGTCGACCGAGGTGACTACATTCGAGAACGGTTGAACTTCTGGACGACTACTGATGTGGAAGTGCCTTGTTACTTTCTTATTCCGAAACGTGCCAAATTCCCCGTCCCCGCGGTCGTCGCGCTCCATGACCACGGCGGCTTTTATTACTGGGGAAAAGAGAAGCTCGTTGAGACCGATGATGAACACCCCATGCTAGCCGCCTATCGCAAGGAGTACTATGACGGCGCAAGTTTTCCCGCCACACTTGCACAGCGCGGCTATGCAGTGATCGTGATTGACATGTTCTATCACGGTGAACGTCGGCTGATCCTTGATGAAGATCTGGAGAATCGCACGAACGACCGTTCCAAAGCCGAGCCGGAAGAAACCATTCGCCAGATCAATCACCGCGCCGGAAGCTCGGAAGAAATCGTCTTTCGGAATATTCTTCACTCGGGATTCACTTGGGGCGGGGTGCTGGTGTGGGATGACATTCGCACTGTGGATTACCTGCGGACGCGCCCGGAGGTTGATCCGAATCGCATTGCCTGTGCGGGGCTCTCCGTCGGGGGTTGGAGGACTGTGTTTCTCGCTGGACTCGATCCGAGAATCAAGGCTGCGTGCGTGGTAGGATGGATGACCTCATTCCACTACTTGATCCCTCACCACGAGATTTACACGGTTCCGTCAGGAATGATCCCTGGGCTGCTTGAGTATCTGGACTATCCGGACATCGCCACGCTGGCGATGCCCTGTCCGCTCCTCGTGGTCCACGGGCAACAGGACACCCTGTTCCCTCCTGAGGGCGTTAAGGCCGCGATGGACACATTGCACCAGTCTTATCAGGCGCTGGGGCGGCCGGAGCGGTTCGAAACGTGGGTTTTTGACGGCCCGCACAAGTTTCCGCTCGCGGCGCAGCGAAAAATGATGGATTGGTTCGATCGGTGGGTCTAGCGTAGGACGGCCGCATCAGAGTTGCGGGATCGTGATCTAGGGCCCAAACCGTTGGTCGTCTTCCGCGGTACACAGTACAGACAACAGCAGCATTAGAACAAGTTGTCGGATCGCTCATGAAACGATTGTTGCGAGGACCTCACGGCTTATGTTCGGCAGGTTGCTCATGTTGTCAGGCTCGGAGGCCACGTGATCGTCAGCACCTTCGGACAAAGGTCCCACAAAGTGCAGCGGACTCGATGTGGCACGCTATGACGCAGATTCATTGCACGAACAATTCGGCGTTCGCTTTCGACTGGTGGATAGCACGAAGGAAATGCCTCAGACCCCCTTCGGGACGACGCAGCAATTTCTGTATTGTTACTGTAGAATTGAGGAGGAATGAGCTTCTGCTGCGCTGCGGAGAACCAGCCCCCATATTGTGAACGTGCTGGGTGATCCGAAGTCCATTCAACAGGTTCGCCATCGAATCATCCCGTTGGCTCAAGGCGACGTCCTCGAGATTGGCGTCGGCTCAACCGTTAATTTCGTTCACTACGATTCCTCAAGAGTGAGCCGAATCTATGCATTGGAACCCAACCCCGGCATGATTCGCCTCGCAGAACAACAGCGGCGTCGAACGGACCTGAAAATTGAGTTCTTGAACCTTCCTGGCGAAAGCATCTCTCTGACGGACCACTCCGTCGAGACGATCGTCAGTACCTTCACTTTGTGCACGATTCCCGGCGTCGTGGAGGCCATTCGAGGCATTGGACGTGTCCTGGGGCAAGGCGGTAAGTTCATCTTTTTTGAGCATGGGCTTGCTCCCGAACCCCGAGTCCAGCGCTGGCAGCAGTGGTCAGAGCCGATTACTCACTGGCTCTTCGAAGGTTCCACGTAACGCGCGACATTCCATCTCTCATCACGAATGGCGGTTTTCAAATCGACCAGATCGAGATGGCCTACCTTGCTCCGTTCCCGAAATCAATAACGCTGTTTGCCTGAAGAGAGAAATCCACCGAGGGCCGATTTCGGGCGGATGACCGCGACGCGATTTTCAACGAGGAGTTCGTGTGCCTATAGCGCTAGACCGACGCGTCTCATGAGATCCGGGAAACGCGGATCGGAACGCAAGCTGTCGAAGAGTGGCTCGGAAACTTCCTGAATACGAGCGGCGCGCTCCTGATACGCTTTCTCAAACCACTGGAACACGGAATTTCGATCACCGAGCCCCATGTAAACGACAGCCATGTCGATCGGGGAGACGTACCTTTGTTTAGAAAGCGCTTTAAGCTGCTCGAGGATATCTAGCGCTTTGCCCCGCTGACCTGCCGATGCATATGCGTTTGCGAGCAGCGCCCGATAAATTGGCCCATCCGAAAGGCTCACCGCCTTCTCGAGTTTCCTGATGGCATCGGGCGACTGATGATTCGCTTCTTCGGCGCGCGCCTGAAACCAAAGAGCAAGGACGTCATCGGGGTCGAGCTCAAGGCCTTCCTGGCAGGCTCTAATCGCCTGGTCATATCTGCGCGCCCGGTACAGATCCCTTCCAAGAAACGTGCTGCTGTTAACGGAGACCGGGTCAAGCTCGCGCGCTCGCATGTCTAGGTTGATCGCTTCGGCAAATCGTCCAATCTGAGACAGCAAGCCGGCGTACCAGACATGCGCCAGCCAGCTATTGGGGTTGAGCTCAAGAGCACGCTTGTACATCCTCTCTGACTTGGCCCAGTCCCATTCATATTGTTTGCTGACTTGCCCCAATGCGGCATAGGCGTCCGCAAGTGTTTCGTCAAGTTCCAAAGCCTTCAGAGCTTCTGTTTTGGCTTTCGGAAAAGCCTCTCCGGATGGCAGGATGCCGATAATGCCCAAGTAAATGTGTGTGTCTGAGAGGCCGGCATAAGCCTGCGCGTATGCAGGATCAAGCTTAATTGCCTCGGCGAAGAACTCCACGCTCTTGTCCAAAGCTTCCGGGGTCTGTTTGTTCTGAAAAAAAAGTCCCTTAAGATAGGCCACTTGAGCCTTGGGATTCACTGGATGCGCGGCGGCAAGAATCATTTGTTCTTGAGAGGATAGCTTGATTCTGATCTCGCGAGCGATGCCCCGTGCGACGTTTCGCTGCAAAGTCAGGACGTCATTTAAATCGCCTTCATAGCTCTCTGCCCACAGGTGCTTTTCCGTTGCGGTACGGACCAACTGCGCCGTAATCCGCACTCGATCGCCCGAGCGTAGCACCGTCCCTTCCACCACGGCATCCACATTCAGCTTACTGGCGATATCGCTTAACGGCTTTCGCGTCGCTTTGTACTGCATAATCGAGGTCCGTGAAATCACTCGAAGTGCCCCGATCTTACCTAGCTCCGTGATCAACTCGTCGGTCATCCCGTCAGCGAAGTATTCCTGCTCCTTGTCACCGGAGAGGTTTTCGAGCGGCAGCACCGCCAGCGAATGAATCGCAGGAAAGTCTCCGGAGGCTGTGCGGCCAATGCGCGGCAGGTAAACATAGGCCGCAGCACCTGCAACCAGCACAAGCATTGCCGCGAATGCTGCCCAACCCGGCGGCCGCAACGATCGGAAATTCTGGATCATTGAAGCCACGATGCCAGCCCGGGCGGGAGCAGCCACCTGGGTGAACCGTTTACCCGTCTCCCGTACGGCCGCAATAAACCGGTAACCACGCTTGGGCACCGTCTCGATGAACCTGGGCTGCTCAGTCGTGTCTCTCAGAGCCTTGCGTAACTGCGAAATGTTGTGCGCCAGGGCCACTTCCTCTACAAAGCTGTCCGGCCACAGGGCCTGAAGAAGTTCCTCTTTTGGGATTAGGCGCCCCTGGTTTTCGACCAGCAGCACCAGCGTATCGAAGACCTTCGGGGCCAGCGCGACCGCCTTACCGTCACACAGAAGCCGCTTTTCGGCCGGAAACAGAGTGAACGGACCGAATTCATAAGCGGCCTGAAGGTTGTTGGACATCGCAGATCCCTGCGGGGTGACCCGTATTCTAACCTACGGTCAAATTTCCGTCAGGAAATTTCAACTTTTCCTCAAGACTTCTCGCCCGGCGGCGGGCTAGTGTGAAGCCGACCGTGAACGACTCGCGAAAGATTTGCCCGAAGGAGGAACGATGAAACGTCTCGACTCGATTCTGTTCCGCTCCATTTTCACAGCTGGGATCATTTTAGGGACACTGACCCTTCCGCATGCGGTTCAGGCCCAGTGGCACGCCACCGTGGGAGCGCAAAGCCAGAACAAGGGCCACCAGGCCCTGGCCTTTCTTCCCAATGAAATCTGGATTCACGCGGGCGATAGCGTCACTTGGAAGTTTGACACCGACGAAATCCATACTGTGAGCTTTCTAAAATCCGGCCAGACACGTCTGCCTTTCCCAGTGGGGTGTCCAGGGTTTACCGACGGATCCGCTGCCTTCGATGGCTCAACATGCGTGACCACGGGTCCTTTGGTAAACGGGCAGACCTTTACCGTAACTTTCCCGGTCGTCGGCAACTTCAAGATCGTCTGCTTGGTTCACGTGAACATGACCGGAGTGGTTCACGTTCTCAATTTCTCACAGCCTCTTCCCCATGATCAGGACTTCTACGACGATCAGGCGGCTGAGATCCGAGATAACTTGCTCTCGGCTGCCGATGACGACGGAGACCATGCACGGCACGATACTGATCATCCACACTCTCCCGAAAATCAAGTGATCGCTGGCACCGCAGAGGTCTCGGCGACTGCGGGCGGATCTCACACCATGGCACTAATGCGCTTCGTGGAATCGACCACCGTGATTCACGCGGGGGAAACTGTTGAGTGGAGTAATTTGGGCCCGGTCGCGGCACATACCATTACCTTCGGGATCGAGCCTGCCGACCCCATGCCGCCCTCTTCCAACGTGACCCTGGATGCGGATGGAGCACGCCACGCGGTAATAAACTCACCTACGGACAGCATGAACTCGGGGTTCATTGCGGCGTCACCGCAAGACCGCGTCGGACTCCCTCAGTCCCCACTGGGCGTTACGCGACTCCGCGTGACCTTCAATAAAGCGGGAATTTACCCGTACATCTGCGCACTCCATGACAACCTGGGAATGAAGGGCGAGGTAATTGTTCTGCCTTAATTTAGAATCGAACGTGCATTTCCATGCGTGTGAGCACACCAGCGCAATCTGGTATGACCGCCTTTGGCCTCTTTGGCGACATAAAATTGCGCGATCCCTTATGGATCTGTCCGAATCGTCGCCTAACCGGAAGCTATCCGGCTTCCACGGCGGGATTAGTCCTGTGCGTCGGCATCTCGTCAGGAAATCAAGCACTGACGAGATGGCGTCTGCCAACCCGGAGGCATTACTTCTAGTTTGCCCGTCATCCGCCCAGAATCGGGTCCAAACATAAGAGTCGAATCAAGAGCAATTGCCCACAATGGGACAAATGAACAGCAAGGAAAGACTGTAGCGCCCCTAATGTCAGGTTACGGAATTTCCCGAGATGGAAGATTCCGGCCGTTCCTCGATTTAACTGATTTCTGTCGCATACTGCTTTTGTATTATTGACCCTCTTGCGTCACTCCCTATAATCGCGCCACTGAAAGTGGGCCCGAATCCTCTTTGGGCATTCGGATACGTGCGTTGGCCCGGCGTGTTTTGCTCTTCCTGGCACTGCAATGTGAAGAAATCATGTCGAGCTGAAAGTGGGGATGGAATGAGGACTCTCGGGAAGCTGCTATACATCCTAGCGATTGCAATCTTCTCAAGCTTGAACATCTCTGCGCAGCAAATCACAGGGAGTATTCGCGGAACGGTCGTGGACCCTAGCGGCGGTGTTGTGCTGGGGGCGTCGGTAAACGCTAAGCAAGACGAAACCGGCCTGACCCGTACCGCGATGACAGATCGTACCGGCACTTATGTCCTGTTGGAACTGCCAGTCGGTCATTACCAACTGCAAGTCGAGGCCAAGGGTTTCCAGAGATACATTCAGCAGGGCATCACCCTGAACGTAAACGAGACGGCAACCATTCCTGTTCATCTCGTGGTCGGTGCCGAGGACCAGCAAGTGCAAGTGACGGCGGATGCGCAGATCATCCAGGACACCGTGACCAGCCTGGGTAAGGTCGTTCTGGAGCGCGAGATTTTGGATCTTCCGCTGGACGGCCGCAATTTCTCGCAGCTGGGCACATTACAGCCGGGCGTCGTGCCCCTGACTCCCGGATTAAAGGAAGCAGGGTCTTCGCTACGAGAGGGCCAAGGGTATGCGGTGAACGGACAGCGTCCGGAGTCAAACAAGTTCCTGATCGATGGTGCCAACAATTTCAATGGCGTGGACGGAGGGTTCGTTCTCAAACCGCCCGTGGACGCGATCACCGAATTCAGGATTCTGACTCACAACTCCACCGCCGAATTCGGCAACGGCCTCGGCTCCACCACCAACATCATCACGAAGTCAGGTACCAACAGGATTCATGGCGCGCTCTGGGAATTCCTGCGGAATGATGCTTTTGACACTAAAAACTACTTCGCGAAGACGGTTGAGCCATTGAAACAGAACCAATTCGGCGCCACCATCGGCGGTCCGATTCGCAAAGATAAAACGTTCTTCTTTGCCTTTTACGAGGGCTACCGCAATCGCCAGGGCGAAACCGCGGGTTCCACCGTACCTTCCTTAAAACAGCGGACCGGTGATTTCTCCGAGATGTGCATGAAGGGTTTTGATGCCGGCGGTATTTGCAAAGACAGAGATCCGAATGACCCCACTGATCCCATGCATGTGAAGCCGATCCATCAGCTCTATCTTTTGGTTACTAATCCGCCGACTCCGATGCAATTCAACCAACTGCCACCGCCCTTCATCAGTTCTTTCTCTCAGAGTCTTTTGAGTCTCTTTCCAAAACCCAATAATGGACTCTTTACCTTCACTTCAACAGAGACCAAGCGAGACGACTCGAATGAGGGTGGATTGCGGGTGGATCACTACCTTACAGCCAACGACAATTTGAACTTCCGCTACATGATTAATGATGGCACACGCTTTGACCCACTCTCGCCAGCCGGCGCAAGCGTACCGGGTTTTCCTATTGGAGAAAATCACCGGTCGCAGGATTTCGTGGCCCAAGAGACGCACACATTCTCGCCTTCCATGGTCGGCGTCTTACGCTTTTCCTTCCTGCGAAACAAGTTTCTGTTCGGAGAGCGTACAAACCGCACTTCACCTTCCGATCTGGGCTTTAAATACAACTCCAGTCTGGACGTAGCCACTGGGCCTCCGTTCATCCAGGTCAACGGATACACGACGGTAGGTGATCCCATCACCGGACCGCGCAATAGTTTTGAAAATGCTTATGACTACAACGGTTCGTTGAGCTGGGTCCGCGGAAAGCACGAACTGAAATTCGGCGGCGGCTTTCAGCACTTGCATGTCAACGCACTGCAAGGAATCGCTACCAATGGATTCTTTGTCGTCGTCCCGTTCCCGATGTCGGATGCATTCGCCAGCTTCATGATTGGCCAGCCAGTTTTCTTCCTACAGGGTCGCGGTGATTTTGGCCGCGGGATCAACGGCAAATCGCTGAATGGCTATGTGCAGGACACCTACAAAGCTACCTCGCGCCTGACCCTGAATCTGGGCTTGCGCTACGACCTGCCGTCTCCTTATACCGAAATCAAGAACCGGCAAACACTTTGGGTTCCCGGACGGCAATCCACTGTATTCCCCGGCGCTCCTCCGGGATTGCTCTATCCCGACGACAAGGGTGTGCCAGCAGGACTGATTCCAACGTTCAAGAAGGCTTTTGCTCCCCGCGTTGGTGTGGCGTGGGATCCAACTGGAAGTGGAAACTGGCTGGTTACTTCCGCTTATGGGATCTTCTACGAGCCGTACTACACAGGCCAGGGTGGGCCGCTGCAATCACCGATCAGCGCGCCTCCTTATTTGCAAACCGAGCAGATCGCCCTTGCACCCACCCAACCCCTCAATTTTGCCAATCCTTACAACGGCAACCCTCCTGCGCCCGGCACGTTTGCCACCCCCCTGACCAACCTGACCTTGGCAGCGAACCTGCCTTTGCCCTACGCGCAAGACTGGGACCTGAACTTACAGAGGTCCTTAGGGAGAGACCTTTTGCTTGAGGTTGGCTACGTGGGAACTAAGGGGACTAAGCTGCCGCGTTTCATCGAGGGGAACCCAACCGTTTACATACCAGGACAGTCCAGTCCGGACAACGCGGACCAACGGCGCATTCATTCTGGATGCACCTTAGCTGATCCGCCCAGCTCTTGCCAGTTTGCCTCGACTGGTTTGATCTCGGGCATCGCCAACTCTTCCTACAACGCGCTGGAAGCCAGCCTGAAGAAGCGCTTCAATCATGGCCTTTCCTTTCTGGGTTCCTATACCTACTCTAAGGCGATCGACGATGTCTCTTCGTTCAACATCTCGGGCTCCGGCTCGATCCAGGTAGCGGGGGAGAATGACTTGGCGCAAAATCCAAACAACCTGGCTGCCGAGCGTGGGCCATCGTTGTTCGACGCGCGTCACCGGTTTGTGTTCAGCTACCAGTGGAGTCTTCCCTTCTGGCAACATCAGCAGAGCTGGTATCAATACGTGTTGGGCGGTTGGCAGCTCAACGGAATCGTAACTGCGATGAGCGGAACACCGTTCACCGTCTTTGATTCAAGAGACGCGTCGGTGCAAGGCGGAGCGCCTGAAATTACCGGGTTTTCGGCGAACCGGCCGAATCTGGTCGCCGGACAGAATCCTAACGATGGGCCGCATAAAGTTGGGGCTTGGCTCAATCCGGGTGCTTTCTCGCGAGTCATTCCGGATCCGAACTCTCCCGTGCAGCAATTTGGCACGGCGGGTCGCAACATCGCGTTAGGACCACGCTATTCAAATTGGGATTTTGGCTCTTCCAAGAATATTCGTCTGGCGGAAGCCAAGGAACTTCAGTTTCGAGCGGAGCTATTCAACATTTTGAACCACACCAACTTCCATCTACCCAACAGCGATATCAGCTCACCGACTTTCAATCAGATTTTGAAGGCTGAACCGCCGCGGTTGGTACAATTCGCGCTGAAGTTTCTTTTTTGAGCAGCGCTGACCTAAAAGGCCTCGGGGCCGCTGGATTCTTTGCTGGCAGGAAGAATCGATAATGTGGAAACTGGTGAAAATATTGGGCGGGTTAGTGGCGTTGTATGCCGTGATCTCCGGCGCCTTGTTTGCCGCCATGCTGCAGTCGCCGGATGATTTTGCGCGGACCATGAAGCACGTCCCTTGGCCAGCGTTCATGGTTCTTCCGTTCAAGCCGCTTTGGAACGTAGCGCGAACCGGGCACGTGAGGTTGGGCCAGGTGGCGCCGGATTTCACGCTTGAGAGCGCCGATCATAAGAGCCACTTTCAGTTGTCCTCTTTGCGAGGACAGAAGCCGGTCGTGCTCGTTCTTGGCAGCTATACTTGACCGCCATTTCGGCGGGAGGTTCCCGCCTTGAACAAGCTGTACGAGCAATACAAGAACCAGGTCGCTTTCTACGTGGTGTATATCCGCGAAGCACACACCAGCGACGTCTGGCAGGATCCGGACAACTTGGACGACAAGATCGCCTTTGCGAGTCCAAAGAACCTCGACGAGCGCGGTCAGATGGGCCAGCTCTGCGTCGCGAAGCTTGGAATCAAGTTCCCCGCGGTTATCGACACGTTTGACAACGTCACCGAGCGAGCCTATACGGGTTGGCCCGACCGCCTCTACGTAATTGACCAGGACGGTCGAGTGAGCTACAAATCAAGTCCCGGCCCGTTTGGTTTTCATCCGCAGGGTGTCGCGGAAGCTCTGCAAAGACTGGTTCCTGGCAAGAAACACTGAGGTTTGTACGTCCATGTCAAAACAGGAGGCACCAAAAATGAAATTCACTGCGATCACTTCAAAGTCGATCCTTGTCGTTCTGCTTGCCACGGCGGTTTGCGTGAGCGCCGCCGACAGCCCGACAGTAACCGTCAAGGGTTACGTTCTCGACTCTGCATGTGCGTTCACAAAAGGTCTTAGCAAGCCCATCAGCAAACAGTGCGCGACGTCATGTGCGAACGCAGGGTCACAACTCGTCATTCTCGCGGACGATGGAACTATTTACTGGCCGATCGCCGACACCACGCCATCGAGTGGACAGAACCCGAAGCTTCTGCCATTTGCTGGAGACAAAGTAACCGCAAGCGGCAAGGTTTATCAGCGAGGCGGTTCTAAGGCTATCATGATTGAGAAGATCGAAGCTCAGGCATCGCAGAAGTAGAGTTCAGAGAATACTTGCCAGGCAGTTTCGGATGCCGTACACGACGAGTTCGGCGGTCTTAGGACGAAAACGGGCGTAGAAGTGCCGTTCGCGCCGGCACATTCTGGGCGTATCGTCGGCTTAACCGGAAGTTGGAAGGCTCGCTCGTTAACTTCCGGGTGGCCCGTGATCCGGGCACAATCGCCGACGTGACTAGGTGGACCCCCACATCCACGGTTAGCCGACTACACATCTAAGTGAACCTGGATGCGCCGTGTATTCATCATCGACGTCGGGGAATGTCCATGTCGGCGGCCGTATGTTGCCGCAATTCAATCAGCTAAGGGCCACCCGGAAAATTCCCCTTGACAATACCCATCAACTGTCCTATTGTCCTATGACAGAGAGACGCGCATGATACTCCAAATCAATTTCAAGTCCGGCATGCCGATTTACCTTCAGGTGGTAGATCAGATCAAGGCCGCCGCCGCATCGGGGGCGCTGCGGCCCGGCGAGGTGCTCCCATCCATCCGTCCGCTGGCTGAGGAACTTCGCGTCAACCGCAACACGGTCGCCAAAGCTTATTCCGAACTGGAAAGCCTGGGCGTGATCGAGACGCTGCCGGGGCGGGGTTGTTTCCTGAAAGGGAATCACTCGGCATTGCGAAAGGAAGTCCGGCGCAAGTTGCTGATCGTGGAGATCGACCAGGCCATCGTGCAGGCGCACCATTTGCAGGTGCCCCGCCAGGAATTTCTGGAACTTGTCAATGAAAGAATGGATGTGCTCGAAGACAAACGGCGCGCCAACGTAAACCATAAGGAGAATTAACCAGGCATGAAATCTCCAACTCCCGCTATCCAAATCGAAAATCTCACCTACGCCTACAGGCGCGCCGAGGCGGTCCATGACCTGAACCTGACGGTGCAGCCCGGCCGCTGTTACGGACTCTTCGGTCGCAACGGCGCGGGCAAGACAACTACCATGAAGTGTCTGCTCAATCTGCTGCGACCGCAGAGCGGGCACGTGCGCGTATTCGGTCTCGATCCGGCAGAGCACGAAGTCGCGGTCAAGCGCCGTCTCGCTTACGTGCCGGACCAGGTCGCGTTCTATCCGTGGATGAGCGTTCGCGAGACCCTGGATTACCTCGCTTCGTTTCGTGTTCAGTGGAACCGGAAGACTGAGCAAGAGTTGTTTGCGCGTTTCCAGCTCGATCCGGCGCGGCGCACCGGTAGTTTGTCGAAAGGTCAGCGGACCCAGGTCGCGTTAATCGCGGCGGTCTGCCCGGAGACGGAGTTGCTGGTGCTTGACGAACCGACGTCGGGCCTAGATCCCATCGTCCGCCGCGAGTTCATCGAGACGGTGATCGGTGCGTACCAGGAAGGCAATCCGGGCAACCGCACGATCCTGGTCTCCACCCACCTCATCACCGAATTCGAGGGATTGATTGACGAGTTCACTATCATAGATAACGGCCGCACCGTGCTGACGCTCGACTCCGACCAAGCCCGCGAGCGTTATCAGAAAATCCGCGCGCGCTTTGCTCAATCGCCGCCGGAACTCGACCTCAAAGGGGCGTTGCGCGTGCGCCGCAACGGGCGCGAACTGGAGTTGATCGCCAATGGTGCGGGTCCGGAATTGATGGAGCGCCTGCGGCAGCACAATCCGGAGGCGCTCTCGACGGAAGCGCTGACACTCGAGGAAATCTTTGTCGCGACCTTGAAATCGTAGGAGACGAGAATGAACGCCAAAACCACGAGAATCCTCAAGGAAGCACGCCCCCTATTGTGGCCCTTGTGCGCCGTGGCTATCGCGGGCGTGCTGCCGCTCATTCAGCCGTTACATTCGATTGCGGACATTAGTTCGATTGGGTTCTTCCTCGGCATCCCGCTGTTGGCTACTCTCTCGCTCGGCAACGAATTCCAACACCGAACGCTTTCCCTCTTGCTCACTCAACCCGTCGACCGGATGGAAATCTGGGGCGAGAAGTTGAGCGTCACGGTCGTTGCCGTCCTGTCGGCGGCTCTGGTTTGTTTCTTTGGCTGGCGAGTGGCCGGCATTCTGCTAGACCCACGGGAATCGGTGGTGGCGGGAGCGTATATCATCGCCACCATCGCCGCAGCGACATTCTGGACGCTGGTTGCAAGATCGACGCTGGGTGGCCTCGTCCTGAACTTTCTGTTCCCCAGTTTCATGATCATTGTCTGGGCGAACCTGCCGGAGCGTATTCGTGAAACCGGGTATCCTTTTTTGCCAGCCACCAACACCGGCGTTTCGATCGCCGCCTTCGTCTTCCTGTGCTACGCCGGTGTGATGCTCTGGCTTGGCCGGCGAATGCTTGCTCGGTTCCAGGTGACGGGAGGCATGGCCGGCGATGATCTGCTGATGGCCGGTCCGGACGTGATGCCTGGAGCTTCGGTCGGCTGGTTTCGCTGCCGTCCCACCGGAGCGTTTCTCAACTTGATCCGCAAGGAATTTCGTCTGCTCCGGCCACTCTGGCTGATCACGCTGCTGGAGGTCCTGGGCTGGATTTGCCTGACCATGTTCCGGTTCGTGCCTGAACGCGGATCGACCAGGAATCTCCCCGTCGCGGTGGTGATGGTGGGTGCGTTCAGTATATTGATTGCGATTCTCGCCGGAAGCCTGTCGCTGGGGGAAGAAAGAACGTCGGGGACGCACTCCTGGCACATGACCCAGCCGGTGCCGGCCCGCCGACAGTGGCTCATCAAGCTTGTTATGGCCATCTTTACTGGTGTCGTTTGTGGGGTGCTACTTCCAACCTTGGTGCTAATCGCTGGTGGATTGATCTTCGGATCGCCCTTCAAGTTTGTGGATCCGCATGCCGAAATGGTTTGGCTGCTCACGGTGTCACTCCTGAGCTTTGCCTCATTCTGGTGTGCGTGTGCGGTCGATGGGACGGTGCGGGCGGTGCTGTGGCTTTTTCCAATGATGGGCGCCCTCCTTCTTGCTGGTCGATTCGGCGACTGGGTTGCGCCCGAACTGATGGGCCACGTTGTTTCGAGGTTCGATCCCTTCGCAGATTTCAGGTTTACCAACGCAATTTCAAATATCTTGTACAGCAGATACGCAACGCCAACGATGTTTGCAACACTCTTGTTGCTCCCGACGTTGCTCTTCGCGGTGATTCAAAGTTACCGGCTGTTTCGGGCACAGCTCCAGGACAGCACTATGTCCGTGATCCGTTATCTATTGCCTCTGGCCATCGTGGCATTCTTGTGCAGCTTTTCTATGGCAGCATTCGTTGCCTTCGTGGACCACGCCAAGCAACAGATGTGGACACTGTTCCGTGAAACCCACGAAGCGAT
>Ga0209118_1000825_pt1 | contig 15591 bp, 15 predicted proteins | sample BlaSpr_A8_Ref_M1_FD_187988 | JGI IMG/M metagenome (GOLD analysis project Ga0209118, IMG submission 187988) | Forest soil microbial communities from Thunder Bay, Ontario, Canada - Black Spruce, Ontario site 2_A8_Ref_M1 (SPAdes) (version 2) | ecosystem: Environmental > Terrestrial > Soil > Boreal...
GGCCCAAGCACCACCCGAGTCCTCAGGCGCATTCGAGCCATGCGCCGCCCGGCAAGCGTTCCATCGGTGTTCCAGGCAGCGAAGCCGCGCGAGGTGGTCCCGCCTGGCCTGAACCCGAAGACGCAGCGCGTTCTCGTCGCCGCGGCGCGACTCACCAACTGGCTGCGGGCGCACGGGCAAGACGAACTCTCTCGAGAGCTGCGCAGCGCGGCCGGCCGCATCACAGGCAATGAGACCGCCGGACTCTATGCGATGCAGACAGTTTTGCGCAGATTGCGCTCCCTCACCGCCGCCGACCGCAACTCACAGGACCGTCTTAACGAGCTCACCAACGAACTTCGCATCGCGGTCCAGGACCGCTTCGAGCAGCTGGAGCTCCTTCCCTTCCGCCGTCCATAGCTCCGAGATGCACCTTCGGCTAAAAGAAAGCTCTAGCGCGGCAGCTCAACGGCTGCCCGCTCTGAGGCGACTTTCTCTTGACAATGCGGTTCGCGGAGCTTCGTGCAAACAGCCAGACGAGTCTCGGGCGTCGAAAGCTCCGTTCAGAGGCTAACCCCCGTGACAGCAATCTGGAAGAAGGCTGAGGGCGCGTGGGAGCTCATGAGCCCCATCGGATTCGCCGCCGAGTCAGCGCTCCACGATCTGGTGGCCGACGCGCCGATGGTTCTGCCTTTGTCTGGACAGCCACAGCTCGCCGTCGTAGGAAGAGAGGTAGCTCTCGGCGCGAATTACGCAGACTTGATCGCCCTAGAGATCACGGGAAGACCCGTCATCATCGAGGTCAAGCTTGCCCACAATGCCGAGGCGCGGCGCGCCGTCGTCGCGCAGGTCTTGACATACGCTGCATATATTCATAGTCAGACGCCGACGACGCTATCCGAGATCCTCGCGAGCCACCTGCGCCAGCGCGGATTTGCCACCCTTGCGGACGCAGCGAAGAACGCGGACCAGACGGGCGAGTTCGACGCTACTGAATTTGAGGAAGGCCTCGCCGCCCATCTGCTTGCCGGCAGCTTCCGGCTAGTCTTGGTGCTCGATTCCGCACCGGAGGAACTCGTTCGACTGATTGGATTCCTTGAGAACGTTGGCGAGAAGTTGTTGATCGATCTTGTCACGGTGTCGACTTTCGAGGTTGGCGGCACGCGGATTCTCGTGCCCCAACGGGTCGATCCTGATCGATCAGATTTTCGCTCCGCTCCCATTCCGGCCAGCAGACCCAAGGGCCAGTTGACTGAAGGATCTGATGAGTGGCTTAAGTCGATCCAGACTGCGTCTTCCGCCGAGCAACCCAAGTTCCAGAAGTTGGCCGCTTGGGCAGCGAGCCTCGAGAAGTTACCCGGGGTCCGTCTTTTCTCCTACCAGGGCTTGCGAGGGATCGTAACGTTGCTGCCAAGACTCCAGCCGGAGAACGCGGGACTGGTATCGATCTACAACGACAACGGGCGGGCCTACCTTGCCGTCTTTCGCACGGTGTTTGAACGACGCGCGCCGAAGACAACGCCGCTCGTTGAAAGCCTCATCCGCCCGACACTTCTTGGACAGGGGAATACGGTCTCGACAATCAGCGAGGACTTGCTGGGTGCGTTGACGTCCGCATATGAGGAAGCTGTATCACTGAAGTAGCTATAGGCGCCGGCGCAGTCCTGGTGGGATAGTGAGGCAGGTGGAGAGCGCGAGGAGTGGGGTGAAGGACCCGGTGCCAAATCGGATTGGCTGAGGAGGTGGCGATTGCCCGCGCTAGTTCATAGTTTGTGCGCAGGCCTCATCACCTACCGGTTGGCCGGCGGCCCGAATACGGCCCGTAAGTCAACAGCGAGTTCCCAGTCTCGTTTCCAACGTATCGGGTCCGCCGTTTGTCTCGAACGAAGCAAGTAAAACTTCGCCTCGTGGCCCTTGTTCCATGTTGCGAGAACGACCTGGCCGGCTCGATACAGGCGTTTAACGATACAAAGGCGTTTACCGTCCGCTTCAGTCGGCTTAGCGGCACCGCCACCCTTGACCTGGATTAGAACCATTTCAAAAGCATCTCCGCGTTTGAGTTCAGAACGCGGTTGCCCTTGGTCTTTTCGCACTGCAATGAAATCAACGACGCCGCCCGATTTGCGGCCACCGGGCCCATAGAAGATCGCGAATTGCCAGCGAGGTTCGCGGGCGTGAGCACCGCGTCAGCGAATACCGACTTTGCCATCGTCACCGCCCACTGGTCCGTAGCCTCGGCCATTGTGACCCGCCTGTTGTAGTCCTTCGTCCTGGCAGCCATCGCACCCGCGGCTGCACTCTTAGTCACTCCGGCTTTATTGGCGATTTCTTGGGCAGAGAAATGTTTTGCGAATCCGTTGATCCGTTTGCGTTGTGCTTGGGTAATCGACACGTGCCAACTGTCCACCAAGGCTCAGAACAAAGTCCGTAACCCCTCATGCGGTATCGCCGAACACGGGGGCCAGCTAGACCAGTCCCTATCGAGTTGTTGGGTCGAGTCGCGCAGGAGCGGTAGGCTAGGCTGCCGTGGGAACCGGGCCGAAGAGAGTCGCGAGCATGGGGATCGATGTGGCGATCGCACGTGGCCTCGATATCGTGGTTCTCGACGGCTCCCTTCGAGTGGTCTTCGGGCCCGTGACGGTGCACCTCCCCGACCTCCCCGACCTCATCCGCCGAACCGAGGCCGATGTGATTGCGATCGACTCTCCTCCAGCTTGGGGTGTCAGCGGCAAGTCGCGACCAATCGAGAGACAGCTTCAGGCCCTCGGCATAAACATCTTTCCCGCACCTGCAGCCGAATTCGCGAGGGACTTACATCGCTGGATGGAAACGGGCTTCGACGTCTTTAAGGTTGCTGGCGACCTGGGATACCCACTCCATACAGGCGGCGCGTCATTCGCCCGGAGCGCGATAGAAGTCTTCCCGCACGCCTCGGCGGTCGTGCTTCGCGGCAGCCTTGCGCCGGCCGGCGTGGCGAAGTCCGTCTGGCGCCGTTCCGTTCTTGAAGCCGCTGGAATCGACTGCTCCGAGATGCGCACCACCGATCACCTCGACGCCGCTCTAGCGGCACTCACCGGCCTCAAATTCCTCACGGGCGATTTCTCCGTCGTTGGCACTCCGGGCGAAGCGGTGCTCGTCCTGCCGATTGGCGTGATGCCTACTACGCGATACGCCCGCGACGAGGGTGCGGCCATCAGCCGTAGGTTGGGTTCGCACGCGGTACGCCGACCGCTCGTTGACGATACCGGCCACACGTGCGGCTGCGGCTGTGGCGCTCCGGCCCGCCGTCGTTATCTGCCGGGCCACGATGCGAAGCACAAGTCGAGGCTTCTCGCCGAGATGCGGGCAGGCAGTACGTTTGCCGCCGACGAGCTTCAACGACTCGGTTGGGGTCGGATCTCGGCTGTCGCAGATAACCCGTTTCCTTAGCGAGGCTTAATGGAGTCGCCGCTCCGAAGCGAACGCGCGGCCGAATTGCCTGGATGCGCCCTTCCTGAGCCGGCGCGGTACGCAGCCAGTTGCTCCCGATAAGGGGGTGCTTGCGTCAGCATCGGCGCTGGTGAGGCAGCCTTGTAGCTGATTGCCGTGCGAAAGGTGGACATCGGTGGACCGATGCCCACTTGCCCCGGGTGCAAGTCCTCGAAACGGGATCAAGAGGCTCGAAACCGGTCTCGGAGGATGAGACCGCGCACTGTTCGGGACCGTGAGGCCATCACCCTTCGCGTGCGTCATCCGTTAGCTGGTGGTGCGCCTTGGCGAGGAGCTCAGGTCGCCTCAACCCACGGTTCGGGTTGGCATCGGGACGACTCACCGCCATGATCGCCTGATCGTAGGCTCGTGCGTTTCGCGATAGCATCCCGTCGAGTGACACGAATCGACGAGTACGCCGACTACCCGCCTCCGGGGATGGAGGTCCGTCTCATTCAGCGCCACGCCGATCTGAGTGGCCGCCGGATCCTGGAGATCGGATGCGGCCGCGGCAGGCTAACGCGCGAGCTCGCGCATCTGGCCTCCAGCGTAGTTGCCATCGATCCGGATCCAGCGAGAATCGCTGATGCTCGGCGTCTCAAGGCATCTGAAGGTATGAGCAACGTCTCGTTCCGTGTCGCAACAGCCGAGCGGCTCCGCCCCAGTGGGGAACCATTCGAGGTGGCACTCTTCAGCTGGTCGCTTTGATGAATCGGAGTCCAGGGCATGGTCCATGCCCTCGAGCGAGCAAGGCAAGCGCTGCTGCCCAATAGCCCGCTCGTCTTGATCCAACCGCATCAGACCAAGCGACCGCTTGTCGCGGTTACATCCGGGCGCCGGCGGCAACTGGTCGCCGCGCTGGTCAATTCAACCTTCCAGCCTCGGCTCGACGCGGCGGTGTCGGCCATTCGGACGGTCGTTGACAGAGGGCTTTTCTCACGCTTGGGAACGAGCCACCAACAATTTCGGGTCCAACTGGTTAGCCCCGCAGCCCTTCGGCGGTATGTGAATCTAGCCCCAACGCCTTCCCGGTTTCCCGCCGGGGGCAGGCAGCGTCTGAATGATCTGTGGCGGAGCAGGACCGACGGCGCGCGAATCGAAGTCACCGAATCCTTCACCGTCTTCGGGTTGCGGCGGCTGGGGGAGTAACCGAGCTCGATCTGTGGTCTCGTACTGCCCGGGTGACAAGGACGACTTCGACAACCTTTATCGCGCGACCTATCCGCGGATATTTGCGACGCTGGTCATGATCCTCAAGGATCGGCCCGCCGCCGAGGACGCAACGCAGGAGGCATTCCTGCGCGCCTTCCGGGCATGGAAGAGTTGGAAGCAGGACGCGCCGGCGGAGGCTTGGGTACATCGCATCGCGCTGAACGTCGCCTTCACGAAGCGTCGCCGCGAACAGTTCCAAGAGGTTGGCAAGCTGATCCTTCACTTTGGGCGCCCAGACAATCCCGATCCCACCGCGAGCGCAGATCCCGACCTGCGTCAAGAACTGCGGGCTTTACCGCCGAAGCAAGCTGCAGCGATCGTGCTCAGATACCTCCACGGGTATTCGAATCGAGAGATTGCGGTCTCGCTCGGAGTCCCAGAACGGACAGTCGCCTCCCGCCTGGCCGCTGCCAAGGCTCGATTGAAAGTCCGGTTGGGGGATCGGGTCGAAAAGTAGTTTGGGTACTTTGCGGGTGTCGCGAGTCCCTCCTACCAAATGGGCACCAGTGCGACAAACGGCTTTGAGGGGTGGCTCGAGCGTGAGCTGAAGCAGCACGCGTCAGGCGTGGCCGGCCCAAACCCGCTGCCGTCTCAAGCCCGCTACCATGCCGTCGCAATCGCCGGCACTGCCCTGGGGGCAATTTCCTTTGCGATCCTCTCCACCAAGACAGTCACCGCCGCGGCACTCTCAGTCGTCGCGATCGTCGCGGCGGGCGCCACAACCGAGGCTGTCATCACTCACAGCGCCAACCCTGCGGTCTGGGGGCACCAGGTGGTCCAACAGGTCGACAAGTGCAAGGCTGCACTTCCCCCTGGCAGCCATGGCATCGGTGAGTGCGTCAGCAGCTTTGCATCGCAGCACGGGGCAAGCTCGCCCAGCCAGCATCCCGATGGTGGCTCCTCCAACGGTCATCCCGCCGGCGGACCGCCCAGCGACCAACCCAACGGCGGACCGCCCAACGACCAGCCCAAGGGCGGGCCTCCCAGCGGCTATCCCACCCCCAGCAACGGCAACGGCAACGGCGGCGGCAACGGTGGCGGCAATTCCGGCGGTAACTCGGGCAACGGAAACGGAGGTGGGCACGGTCATGGTAAGCCTTAACTTCCGAGATCCCAGCGTGAAACCGGTATGTGCCGTATCGAATGGCGTGCGCGTACTGGTTGTGGAGGATCACCCCTTGCTGGGCACGGCATTCGCCAGCTTTCTCAACGCCGAAGCCGACCTCACGGTCGTCGGCGTTGCGCGGACCGGCGCGGAAGCCGCCTGCGTCGCGGCACGGGAAACACCTGACGTGGTGTTGATGGGCTGCTGCCTGCCGGACATGAGCGGGCCGACTGCGGCCGGCATGATTCGCGAAGCCCTGCCCGCAGCCGTCTTCGTCTTCCATAGCGCCTACGACTCGGAGCCTGTTCTGCTCGACGCCATCGACTCCGGCGCCGTCGCCTACCTCGCCAAGTCCGCGACGGCGGGCGAGATCGTCGACGCGATCCGCCGGGCAGCCCGTGGCGAGATTCTGATCCCCGTAGGGTTCTTCGCGGAGGCCATTGCCCGCCGGCGGAACGTGTCCATCGAAGGACGTCGGCACAAGGAACTGCTCATGACCTTCACGCCGCGCGAGCTCGAGGTCCTAAAGCTCCTCGCCGCCGGCCACGCCACGCCTGCGATAGCGGATCGGCTTCATATCGCCGCCCACACGGTCGAGTGGCACGTGAGGCATCTGATCGTGAAACTGAAGGTCCACTCCCAGCTGCAGGCCGTTGTCGAGGCCGTTCGTCAGGGCATCGTCGAGCTGGGCCTGCCAGAGATTGCGAATGTCCAAATCGCGCTCGACGCTCACGCAGCATGACCTGGTAGCCGCAACATCCAGCCGGTCATTGGACTGCGGGTTGCTTAGGCGTCGGCGCCTGGCCTAAGTCGGCTGACGGTGGAACACGATCGCCAATACGCCAATAGCGAACCAGCGTGATCGCAACGGCCACGATGACGAGCCCCAACGCGACCAGATAGATCCACGGATAGCGGACTAGCAGAGTTCCGATCGACTGGCCGAATGTCGCTCCGATCCACAGCCCGATACCCGCCCAGACGGCGGTAGAGACAGCCACCGACGGGGCGAAGATTCGGTAGGGCACGCCCGTGGTTGCGGCCAGAACTGTGACCGGGATACGGAAACCTGGGACGTGGCGCCCGAAGATGATCGCGAGCGCCCCCCAGCGCGCAGACCAACGGCGGACAGTTTCCAGCCGAGCTTCGTCGACGCCGAGAACATCGTGCACGAACCGGTGGCGAAGCAGCGACGGTGCCCAGCGACGCGAAATCAGGTACAGGTTGGTCGAACCGCCGACCACCACCGCGATGATGCCCAGCCACGCCAGCACCAGGTTCGAAAACGACGATGAGTTGAGCTTCCCCAAGTAGGCGACGTAGACGTCACCAGGCACGGGGAGAGGCACGCCGGATTCTTCGATGTACAGCAGCGCGAACGAACCTGCTGCGCCGAATCGATTTAGCAAGCCCCTGGCCAGCGAGCCGAAATTCGTGAGGTCGTCCGGAATATCGCCTTCGAGCAGGCTCAAAGCAAGAAGGACGATCGCAACGAGGCCCACTGCACCGACCGTGCGCCAGGACCTGAAACGCCCCATGAACTCTTCAACAGATGCAATCAACTCGTTCTTCCTGCTCCGGAAATATCCGGAATGACGAGCCAACCCAAGGGAGTTATGGATTGCATGAACAAAACCACTCGCATAAGGATCAGCCCCATTCGGTTACTTGCGGTTTGGGCCGTGGCGTTCGTGGCCAGTGCGGTCGCAAACGTGGCTGTCGGCGCCGCTTGGCGCGCGATCCTCAATCTGCCCTCGAACTTCGCCCAAATCGCACCGCCCGCCATCATCTCAATCACCCTCGTTGGCGTTGCGGCAGCGGTAATCGTGTTCGCGATCGTCGCGCGTTTCGCCGACGATCCTGTGCGGACTTATACGTTCATAGTGGCCCCGATCGGGCTGCTCGTGTCGTGGCTGTTCGACGTGGCCCTCTACGTGACCCGCGCATTTCCCGGCACCACCGGCCGTGGCGTCCTCGCTTTGATGACTCTGCACGTGATCACGGCCGTCATCACCGTCTTGCTGCTGCGCGCCCAAGGACTCCCAAAGACGCGGCCTGCCGCTCGCCAGCCGGCGTAGCGACGCAGCCCGATTCTTACCCCCGAGTCAGAGGGCCACTCCGGGGTGAGGCGCAAGACTTTCTCACGACGAGCGAAGTTGAGAGCTCTACGTGATTTGACTCGAGCTGCTGTCCGGCGATGAGACGGAGCAGCATATTGACGGCCATTTTGCCTATTTCGACCAGCGGCTGGTGAATGGTTGTCAGCGGGGGCGACATCTGGGCGGTATACGTAACGTCGTCGAAACCGATCACGCTCATCTGATCGGGGACGCGAATGTTGCGCTCGTATAGGACCTGGTAGACGCCTGCTGCCTGCGCGTCGTTGCCGGCAAAGATCGCGGTGGGCGGATCTGGCTGATCCAGTAGATAACGGGTTTGTTGGACCCCATCGCCCAGCAGGTAGGTGCCTTCGCAGATCAAGGCGGGGTCAATTGGGATACCCGCGCGTTCCAGCGCCTCGCGATATCCAGCAAGGCGCGCGCGGGAAGTAGTGAGATGGAGCGGGAAGGTGATGATGCCGATCCGGCGATGCCCCAGGGAGATCAGGTACTCAGTGGCCGTGTAGCCGCCCAACCAGATGGTTGATCCGATGCTAGGGAAAGCCGTGGTTGGTTCGTTGCGATCACCGATAGCGACAAAAGGAATACTTTGCGCCATCAAAGTATCGGCAAGGCCGATCTGCTCATAGGGGAGTAGGAGCAGCACGCCGTCGGTGGATTGGTCGAGCAGGCGGCGCAACCATAACCGCTCGCTGGCCTCCTTCTCATTGGTGGAGAAGACCACCAGGCGATAGCCACTCTCCTCAAGTGCGTCCTGGATGCCGTGCATGATCCCGACGTCATAGCCGCCCTCCAGGCGCATGATCACCAGGTCGATCAGGTAGCTCTGTCTTTTGCGCAGGTTGCGGGCCGCGTGGTTCTGCACATAGTCGAAATGCTCGATCACCTGCCGGATGCGAACCCGCGTCGAGGCGCCAACCCCAGGGAGCTCGTTTAGAACCTTGGAGACCGTGGTCGTCGAGACGCCGGCCTCCTTCGCGATCTGCGCCATGGTCGAACGTTTAGCCGGCTTCTCCGCCAAGGTGGAGTGCTCCCCCTTTCCCTTTGCGTAAAGGGATCTTCAAAATTCAGGTCAACGATAACCTGGTTTTACTGCACGAATTCTAGATCGAAATTACTGGACACTCTTGACAACAAGCATTTTCTATGTTTTCCTCTGGCCCAGAACAGAGTAAACGTTACCTCGAAAGTTTGTTCGTCCACCGGCGACTCTTTTCAAGGAGGTCCTTCATGGACACGGGACTGAACTTTGGGTCTTCCTTCAGCCGGAGGAGCTTTTTGCGCTCCGCCTTATTTGTTGGCGCGGGCGCGCTGAGCCTTGAGGCCTTCATCGCCGCCTGCAACTCGACCACCGCGACTCCGGGTACAGCGACTGCGACGGTGAACTCGCTGCCGCCCTCGAGCAATCCGGGGGCTTTGTATGTGTTCAACCAGCAGGTCAAGCAGTTCGAGGCAGCGTTTCCGACCGAGAAGATCGTGGGCAAAAACGACCCCTATGATCCGACGACCTATTTCGCCCGCCTGGCGGCCGGTCAGCAAGAGAATGGCGTACAGAGCTACTTCACTGAGCCGCCCCTGCTGATTTCCAAAAACGCGGCGGCCGACATCACCAGCCTTGCGAAGGGCTGGCAGTATTACGGCGACTACGTTCCGAGCATCGCCGCCATCGCCACCGACTCCGCCGGCAAGGTGTACGGAATTCCCACCAACGGCTACACGTTGGGCATCTACTTCAACCGCAAGATGTTCCAGGCGGTTGGGCTCGATCCCGACAAGCCTCCGACAACCTGGGCTGACTTCCGCGCCGCCGCGAAAGCACTGACGACCTCATCGGTAGCCGGTTTTGCCGAAACCAGCACCGGGAACCAGGGGGGCTGGCACTTCACCAACTGGATGTACACGGCGGGCGGCGATATGCAATCTGCCGATGGGGCGAAAGCGACTTTCAACAGCGACAAGGGCACCAGCGTGCTGCAGCTGCTCAAGGACATGCGCTTCACCGACAACTCCATGACGAAGGAGCAGCTCTTCACGCAGGCCCAGACGCTTCAATTGCTTGCTACCAACAAGGTGGCGATGGTCGTGATGGCACCCGACCAGTTGAATACCCTGCAGTCACAGTACGGAGCCGACCTGAAGAACTTTGGGATGGGGCCGATGCCGCAAAACGGCGGCAACGCGTCGCTGGCAGGCGGCAACCTTTGGGTCTTCAATCCCAAATCATCGGCCGATCAGATCAAGGCTGCATTTGACTACGTCATCTACACCAACTTCGATCTGGGCGTGCACGAAACCAGCCTGGCCCAGCAGGCGGCGAATGGACAGGCAGTCGGAGCACCAACGGCCGTGCTGTTCAAGGGCGATTTCCAGTCGAAGCTGACCGCGCTGAATGTCAAATACGCGAACGTTCCTCTCGACAACTACAAGGCGTTCATCAACACGACAAATGGTCTGCGCCCCGAACCACGCAGGCAGACCCAGAAGATGTATGCCGCGCTTGACCCTGTCATGCAGGCCGTTCTGACCAATGGGAGCGCGGACCCACAGGCGCTCCTTAGCCAGGCCGCGCAACAGTTCCAGCAGGTACTCGACTCCTCGACGTCGTAACGCGGTTTTCCGACTAGAAAGGAGCACCTCCAATGGCCCCTTCAGGATCTCGCAGGCGAACACGTGTCCGTGCGGCCGCAGCTTGCCTGCTGGCGCCGGCAGTACTGGCTGCGACCATGGCATCAGGGGTCGCGAGCGCGGGGACGACCCGAGCGTCCTCGCGCGCTACCGTCGCGGCGATCGACCCGTCGCTCGTCGCAGGTCGCGGCGCGCAGCTCGGCATCGTCGAGCAGGAGGCCGAGAACGCAACGACGAACGGCACGACCCTCCCGTTCGACACATCGGCCTACGCGCTGTCGAGCGAAGCGTCAGGCCGGCAGGCCGTGAAGCTCGCCCCTGGCCAGTACGTCGCCTTCACCCTCACGCAGCGGGCGAACGCGATGACGGTCCGCTACGCGATCCCTGACGCACCCACCGGGGGCGGAATCGACGCCCCGTTGACCGTCAGCGTCGATCGCAGCGGCCATGGGAACACGCATCCGCAGACGATTACGCTGACGTCGAAATACTCGTATCTCTACAACCAGTATCCGTTCACTAACGACCCGAACGCAGGCTTGCTGCACCCGGACTGGTGGATCACCGAGTGCTCGTGCGTGCCCGCTTCTACGACACCGACTCCGACCGTGCCGATCCCGTTTAGGCCCATGCATTTCTATGACGAGCAGCGCGTGCTTCTCCACAACACTTATCAGGCGGGAGACGTCGTCCGCCTGACCGCGCCTGCCGGCTCGAACGCAGCCTGGACGGTCATCGACCTCGTCGACTTCCAGAAGGTCGCCGGTCCCGCGGAGCAGCCGGAGGAGTCCGTCTCCGTCACCCAGTTCGGCGCCGACCCGAGCGGCATTCGCGACTCGGCGGACGCGTTCGATCTCGCGATCAAGGCTGCCAAGGCTTCAGAGAAGACTCTCTATATCCCGGCCGGCACGTTCCAGGTGAACCGGCACATCGTCGTCGATGACGTGACGATCGAGGGCGCCGGCAGCTGGTGGTCGATCGTCAAAGGCCACCAGGTCACGCTGAGCTCACCGGCGCCCGACGGCTCGGCGCACACGGGTGTCGGCTTCTATGGCAAGTACGCCGGCGCCGGCGGGAGTCACGACGTGAAGCTGTCGAACTTCGCAATCGAGGGTGATGTGCGAGAGCGAATCGACACCGACCAGGTGAACGGCATCGGCGGTGCATTGAATGACTCGACGATCAACGGCCTCTACATCCATCACACGAAGGTCGGCATCTGGCTCGACGGCCCGATGAACAACGTGAAGATCAAGAACTCCGTCATCGCGGACCAGATCGCGGACGGTATCAACTTCCACCAGGGAGTGACCAACTCGAGGGTCGTCAATTCGCTCGTGCGCAACACAGCTGACGATGGCCTCGCGATGTGGTCGCAGGCGGTTGGCGGCCAACCCGGAATCGTGGACGCCCATAACGTGTTCGACCACAACACGGTTCAGAACCCGGTGCTGGCGAACGGGATCGCCGTCTACGGCGGCCGCGACAACACCGTGTCGAACAACATCGTCGCCGACCCCGTGCGCGAGGGCAGTGGCCTCCACGCGGGAGCGCGCTTTGGCTCGACCCCGTTCGCCGGCTACCTCCGGTTCACTAACAACACGACTGTCCGGGCCGGCTCGTTCGAGCTCAATTGGAAGATCGGCCTCGGCGCGATCTGGCTCTACGCGCTCGAAGGCTCTCTCACCGCGGACATCGAGGTTACCGGCGACAACTTCCTTCAGAACACGTACAACGCGATCCTGATCGTTTCCGACTTTCCGGTGAAGGATCTCTACTCGATTTCGAACGTCCACTTCCGGGACCTCCACGTCGACGGAACGGGCACGTCGGTGCTGAGTGCACGTGCCGCCGGAAATGCGACGTTCCAAGACGTCGTCGCTCGCAACGTCGGTGCCGTGGGGATCAACAGCTGCGGCTCATTCCACTTCACGTCGGCGGGCTCCGAGTTCAGTGTTACCGACCTCGGCGGGAACACTGGCGGCGGGACTACAGGTCCGTGGCTCGCACCGTGGGAGCTACCCAATACGATCACTTGCAATGATCGGCCGCCCGTCGTTCCACCACCGCCGCCCTCCGGCTGGTAAGGCAGCGCAACACTTCCAGCAGGTACTCATGTTCTGGACGGTGATATCCGTGGAACGATCGTCGCCCTCGATGGTGGAGAAAACCGGCTCCCGGGGTGAGCTCCAGGTCCTGGGCAAGGCACGCCTGTTTATCGGGCGCAATCTTGGTGGCTATCTGTTCTTGCTGCCGGCCCTGACGATCTTTGCACTCTTCGTCTGGTATCCGCTCGTGCTGGGGTTTGTTATGAGCTTTCAGAACGTCGACATGATCAATCCAGCCGCCTGGGTGGGCTGGACCAACTATCAGAAGGTGTTCTCGGATCCGCTTTTCGGGATTGCCTGGCGCAACACGTTGACCTTTACCGGTTATGCGTTGCTCTTTGGTTATCTCGTTCCGCTTGTGCTCGCGCTGTTGATCAATGAAATGCGCCATGGCAAAGCACTGTTCCGCCTCGCTTTTTATCTACCGGTGATGCTCCCGCCAATTGTGACCGCCTTTCTCTGGCTCTGGCTTTACAACGCCGATTTCGGTCTGATCAACGCCTTGCTCCAGAAGCTTCATCTGCCCGGCGGTCTCTGGTTGGAGAATCAAGTCACGGCCTTGCCCGCGCTCGTGGTGGTCGCCACATGGGGTGCCGCCGGCTCCACGTTTCTGATCTATCTCGCTGCGCTGCAGGGAGTACCTGCTTCGCTTTACGAGGCTGCAGAAATCGATGGTACGAATCTCTGGCAACGGATCCGCCACATTACCTTCCCAACCATTCGTCCCATCATGCTGTTGATGCTGGTCCTGCAGATCATTGCCACCATGCAGGTGTTCACCGAGCCCTTCACGATTACGGGCGGTGGTCCGAATAACGCGACGCTGACCGTACTCATCTTGATTTATAGGTACACGTTCCAGAACGCCGAGTTTGGTGAGGCAAGCGCGCTTGGCGTGATCCTGTTCCTGGTGCTGGCCGTATTTGCGCTGATCTACATGCGCATGACGAGCCGTTTGATGGAAGCCGACTGAGGCATGGCCTTTTTCAGGCGGAATGCTCGCCCGATCGAGGAGGAAAGCTTCGAACGAACGCTGGTCTCCCCGCTGATGCTCAAGAGTCGCGCCGGGCGCGCGATTTACTGGTCCGTGTTCGCTCTGCTGCTCGTCTTCACGCTGATAACGTTTGGCCCGCTCTACTGGATGTTCAGCAGCGCACTGAAGTCGAGCATTGAGATTTTCCAGAGCCCACCATCGATCTGGCCGCTTCATCCCGCATGGACCAACTACACCAATGCATGGAGTGTTCTGCAATATCCGCTCTATTTCGGCAACACCTTGATCCTTGCCGCGGGAGCTGTGGTTTTGCAGCTCCTGGTCTCCGCCACGGCCGCATTCTCGCTTTCAAAGTTACGTCCGGCGGGAAAAGGAATCATTCAATTCATTTTCTTCTCCACTCTGATGGTGCCGCCGGTCGTCTATTTGATCCCGCAATTCGTGAACATCAGCGACCTGCCTCTGATCCATTTGTCGCTGATCAACAACTGGGCAGGCGTCTGGCTTCCCGAGGCGGCGAGCGCCTTGAACATACTGATCTTGAAGAGCTTTTTCGATACGATCCCTTCCGAGCTGACAGATGCTGCGCGCCTTGATGGAGCGAGCCCCTGGCAACTCTTCAGCCGCATCATTCTGCCGCTGTCACGTCCGGCCCTGGCGGTGGTGACGATTTTTACGGTGGTTGCCTCATGGAAGGATTTTCTGTGGCCGTTGCTGGTGCTCTTCAATCCTGAGGTTCAGCCGTTGAGCGTCGCCATCTATCACGAGGCGGGAATCAATTCAAATTTCCCTCTGCCTTTTAACTACCTGATGGCCGGCCTCGTGCTGGCCAGCGTTCCTCCGATTCTCCTGTTCCTGCTTTTCCAGCGCCAGATCATTCGTGGGATCAATCTGACTGGATTGAAGGGATAGTGTCCCTTGCGGTGCCGTCCAACAGAACGGCAAGCAACGACAGACAAGAGAACGAGAAATCTCCTCCTGGTTATCGAGCCGTTGGAGCGGCGACGGTGGTCGCAAAAGATGCCTCAAGAGTTTGCTTGACTGTCGGTGCAGACACTGTCGAGGTGACGGCGCTTGCTCCCGATCTGTTTCGCGTCGGTTATTTTCCGCTAGGCCGGGCTATGGATTACAGCTCGGTGGCGGTTATCGCTCAAGACTGGCAATCGGGGCTGGTCACCATAGTTGAGAAAGCCGATGAGCTGACTCTTTCGACCTCTGCTGCAACTGCGCACCTATTGCTTGATCCTCTGCGTATCGGGTTTACCGATCATGCCGGACGCTCCTTCGCCCTGGATGATCCGGAGCTCGGCATGGGCCGGTTCACCGGTTCTGGAGAAGCTCCGGTAACCGATGTGCTGGGCCAGTCTGAAACGCTTGGCATGCCTGTCCGAGTGCACAAGCAGCATCTTGCCGGTGAGCACTACTTCGGGTGCGGTGAGCGAACCGGTGAGCTGAACAAGACGGGGACTCGGCAGATTTTTTGGAACGTTGATCCGCCCCGTGGTCAAACAGCGCTGGAAAACAATCTTTATGCCTCAATCCCTTTCACGCTGGTGCTGGCTGAGGGCCAGGCCTGGGGCTTCTTTCTTGATAGCACCACACGTGTCGAGTTTGACCTTGCCCACGATGAGCCGCAGCGGTCGTGGTTTGGCGCCGGCAACGGGGGCCTCGTCTATTACGTCTTTTGCGGCCCAACGCCTGCGGATGTCCTCGCGCGGTATACGGAGCTGACCGGACACACGCCTCTGCCTCCACTGTGGGCGTTGGGTTATGGACAGAGTCGTTTCAGCTACGAGACGGCTGAAGAAGTACGACAGATCGCGCGCTCGTTTCGTGAGCGAGACATTCCTTGTGACACGCTCTATTTGGATATCGATACGTTGGATGGCTACCGGGTTTTTACGTGGAATCCCGTTGGCTTCCCCGACCCGGAGGGCTTACTTGCGGAACTGCGGGAGATGGGCTTCCACGCGGTGAGCA
>Ga0209118_1000826_pt1 | contig 15587 bp, 15 predicted proteins | sample BlaSpr_A8_Ref_M1_FD_187988 | JGI IMG/M metagenome (GOLD analysis project Ga0209118, IMG submission 187988) | Forest soil microbial communities from Thunder Bay, Ontario, Canada - Black Spruce, Ontario site 2_A8_Ref_M1 (SPAdes) (version 2) | ecosystem: Environmental > Terrestrial > Soil > Boreal...
GTGAACAACCCCTTGCCGCCGAGGGCCGCCAGCTCGCCGGCCAGATGGTCGCCGCGCGTCACGATCGGCACCAGCTCGACCCGCAGCCCGGGGTGGGCCGCCGCGAGCGCGCGCGCCGTCTGTCCGGACTGCGCCAGTGCGAGGGCGCTGCCGCGGGTGCCGAGGCGCAGCGGGGCGGGGGACGCGGTGGTGACGGTGGTGGTCATCTGCCCGCCGCGAATGCCTCTGCCAGTGCCGCCGATGCCGAAAATGCCGCCGATGCCCGCCGATGCTCGCCGTCGGGCCGCTACTCGGCCGGCGGCTTCTCGTTGCCGTCCGCGGTTGCCGCGCCGGCCTCGCCACCCGCGCGCTCACCCGCCTCGTGGGTCTCGTCGGCGTCGGGGTCGGTGTCGTCGAGCCGGAACAGCTCCCTGACCAGATCGAGGCGAGGCAGGTGCTCCGTCCCCTCGCGGCCGCGCAGGCCGTCGCTGGGATGGTGGAGGATCTTGCGCACCAGCGAGCGGGTCAGCCGATCGAGATGCTCGTGCGAGCTCTCCGGGAAGTGGGGGAGCGCCTGGGAGAGCTCCTGCCGGCGGATGCGCTCGGCCTGCTTCTGCAGCCGCGCGATCAGCGGCTCGGCCTGCATGCCGCGGTACCAGCCGTGGAAGTGGGCGATCTCTTGATCGAGGATCTCCGCCACCCGCGGCACCTCGTCTTTCCGCCGCTTGAGATTGCGCTGGATCAAGTGGTCGAGCGAGTCGATCGAATGCAGGAAGACGTTCTCGATCCGGCCGGCCCCGGGCTCGACGTTGCGGGGCACCCCGAGGTCGACCACCAGCAGCGGGCGGCTGGGCCTGGCGGCCATCGCCTCGGCGAGCTGCCGCCGGGTGATCACCGGCTCGTCGGCGCCCGTCGAGGCGATCACCAGGTCGGCGTCGCGGATCGCCGCGAAACGTTCGGCGAAAGGCAGCGCCGCCGCCTGCGGGAACTCCTCCTGGAACTGGCGCGCCCGCTCCGGCGTCCGGTTGGCGACGGTCAGCTGGCGGGCGCCGCGCTCGGCGAGGTTGCGCGCCACCGCGCGCGCGATCTCGCCGGCGCCGATCAGCAGCACCCGGCAGTCGTCCAGGTCGCGGAAGATGTGGCGCGCCAGCTCGATCACCGCGTAGCCGAGCGACACCGCGCCGGCCGAGATCGCCGTCTCCTGGCGGGCGCGCCGCCCTGCCGTCAGCGCGCTGCGCAGCAGCCGGCGAAGCACCGGTCCGGCGGCCCCGACGGCCTCGGCCAGGGCCGCCGCCTGCTTGACCTGGCCGAGGATCTCGGACTCGCCCAGCACCATCGACTCGAGGCCGCACGCTACCGCCAGCAGGTGGCGGGCGGCGCCCTGGTTGCGCTTGACGTAGAGCAGCCCGGGGCGCTCGATCTCCGGCGCCCGCGACAGGAACACCAGGTCGAGGGCCGCACGGTAGGCCTCCTCCTCGTCGCGCGGCTGCAGGACGACCTCGGTGCGGTTGCAGGTCGACAGCAGCAGCGCCTCGGCGATGGCGGAGCGGGCCAGCAGGTGAACCAGCATCTTCTCGGCTTCCTCGTGGCCGTAGGTGATGCGCTCGCGCAGCTCGATCGGCACGGTGTGGAAGTCGATGCCCAGCAGCAGGAGGCTGGGGCCGGCGGCGCCGTTGGCGGCAGGCCCGCGGGCTCCCTCGCCGGCCTCGCCGGCCTCTCCGGCAGCGGCGGCCCGATCGGCGGCGCCGGTGGCATGGGGGGCGCCGGCGGGCCCCCGGTCCCCGGCGCCTCGAGGGGCGGCGGGGTCGAGAGGGTCGCGCGCGGTGCCGGGATGGGGTGAATCGGGCATGGGTCCTACAGGAAGGCGTGGAAGCCGCTGAAGAACAGGTTCACCGCCACCAGCGAGAACAGGATCGTGCCGAGCCCGGCCAGGCTGGCGAGGGCCGTCTGCCGTCCTTGCCAGCGGCGCAGCCGGCGCAGCAGCAGCGCCATCCCGTAGATGGCCCAGGTGATCAGGGTGGCGAGGATCTTCGGGTCGTGCAGCCAGTCGCTGGGATAGAGCCGCTGCGCCCAGAACGCGCCGGTCACCACCGCGCCGGTGAGCGATACGAAGCCGGCGGTCAAGGCGACCAGCATCATGCGCTCGAGCACCGCCAGCGGCGGCAGCTTGCCGTAGAAGGTCGAGAAGCGGCCTGCCTTGAGGTCGCGGTAGAGCTGCAGGAACAGGAAGGCATAGGCCGCCGCCACCGCGAACGCCGCATAGCCGAGCAGCGCCAGCGAGACGTGGACGGCAAAGATCGGATCGTGGAAGATCGCCCGGTCCGGCGTCTCGGGGCGCGCCAGCACCGAGGCCAGCAACTGGAAGAAGAAGACCAGCGCCACCAGCCAGAAGCCGGTGCTGCGCTCGCGGCCGTGCCACTCGACGTAGGCGTAGACCACCGCCACCGCGAAGGCGATCAACGACAGCGCCTGCGACTCCGTCGCCGCCGGGAACTGTCCCCAGTGGGCGGCCAGCCCCAGCAGATAGGCGAGATGCAGCAGGATGACCGCGCGCAGGGCCGGCGCCGCGGCGCGTTGCGCCCGCGGGTCGGCGGCGAAGAAGACGAAGCCGTAGTCCACCGCCACCAGCAGGTAGGCCAGCGGCAGGACGATGTTGGCGGAGCGGAGGAGGAGTTGCAAGCAGGCTGGCCTTTCCAGGCGCTATCGTCAACTCATGCGAGAGTGAGCCGTTGTCACAGCCCTGTCGTCAACCATGCAGCGCTGTCGTTGCTGCTCGGCATGCTAGCACCTTCTTGCCGAGCGTCCCACCATCTGCTACTGTCACGCCCCGACTGCGACCCCCCTGCGACTGGCGCGGCCGGCCGCGCGCAGCATCCGGGATCCCTCTCCTGTCGAACCTTCCGCGATCTCAATCGTCCCTGGGCGGGGTTTCTGCCACACTCATCTAGAGGTGCTTCACAGGGTTTTTCCTGAAAAGAGCGTCATGGCCAACGTCATCATCGTGGGTATGCAATGGGGAGATGAGGGCAAGGGGAAGATCGTCGATCTCCTCTGCCCGGCTTTCGATGGCGTCGTGCGCTATCAGGGCGGACACAACGCCGGCCACACGGTCAGGTTCCGCGACCGCCACTTTTCGCTGCGGCTGATCCCCTCCGGCATCCTGCATGCCGAGATGGTCTGCTTCATGGGCAACGGTATGGTGATCGCGCCCGACGCCTTCCTCGAGGAGCTCGGCCAGCTGGCGGCGTCCGGGGTGCAGTTCGCGGACCGCCTCTTCGTCTCCAACCGCGCCCACGTGCTGTTCCCGCTGCACGCCGTCCTCGACCGGGCGCGCGAGGAAGCCCGCGGCAGCCAGCGCATCGGCACCACCTCGCGCGGCATCGGCCCGGCCTACGCCAGCAAGGCCTCACGTTACGGCCTGCGCACCTGCGATCTCACCGCGCCCGACCTCGCGGCGCGCCTGGACAACCTGCGGCAGAGCGCCGAGATGGAGCTTGCCGCGCTCGGCGCCCAGCCGCTGGCGGCGCAGGGAGCCGATGTCGGCGTCGAGCAGTGCCACGCCTGGGCCGAGCGCCTCGAGCCGCACCTGCGCGACACCGAGCAGCTGCTCAACGCCTGGATCGCGGGCGGCCGCTCGCTGCTCTTCGAGGGCGCCCAGGGGACGCTGCTCGACCTCGACCACGGCACCTACCCCTACGTCACCAGCTCCAACTCCACAGCCGGCGGCGCCTGCACCGGCACCGGCGTGCCGCCCACCAGCATCGACGGCGCCATCGGCGTGCTCAAGGCTTACACCACCCGGGTCGGCGGCGGCCCCTTTCCCTGCGAGCTGACCGATGCCCGCGGCGAGTTCCTGCGCCAGCGCGGCAACGAGTTCGGCACCGTCACCGGCCGTCCGCGCCGGTGTGGCTGGCTCGATACCGTCGTCGCCCGCTATGCCCAGCTGCTCAACGGCATCGACACCATTGCCCTGACCAAGCTCGACGTCCTCGACGACTTCGACGAGATCCCGGTCTGCGTCGCCTACCGTCTCGATGGCAAGCTGCTGCGCGACCTGCCGCCCGACCAGCACTGCCTGGAGACCGCGGAGCCCGTCCTGCGCACCTTCAAGGGCTGGAAGCGCTCGACCGCCGGCATCCTCGACCATGCCGACCTGCCGCCGGCGGCCCGCGACTACCTCGACTTCATCGAGCAAGAGCTCAACGCTCCGATCACCCTCGTTTCGACCGGCCCGCGCCGCGAAGAGACCCTGCTGCGGGACCATCCGACCCTCCACCGCCTTACCTCCGGCCACCTCGCCCGGGTCGTCGAGCAGCGGTAGAGGTCGTCGAGCCGCCGTCGGACGGTAGGACGGTAGGGACGGTCCCGCACGCGGCGCGGGCGCGGCGGAGAACCGCCCGCCGATGGTCGCTGACGGCGTCTATACTGAGAACCGGAGCCCGGTTTATCTGGTGCGCGGGAGGAGGATCCGGCGATGGGGCGCTACGATTTCCTGATCGAGACCTATGGCACCGAGCGGATCAAGACGCTGAGTGTCTGGTCCCATTTTGCCGATCACGAGCTCGCCTTCCGGCCCGAGCCGCGCTCGCGGACGCCGCGAGAGCACATGGTCCACCAGTGCGCGGGCGAGGACCTCTGGATGCGCACCATGCTGGGCATCGATCTCGGCGAGGCGCCCCTGCCGCCGGAGGAAACCCGCCTCGCCTTCCTGCGCCAATACGCCGGCGCCTCCGAGAGAAGGCTCCGGGAGCTGGCCGCCAAGCCCGATGCCTGGTTCGAGGAATCGACCCGTTTCTTCGACGTCGAGCGCTCGCGAGCCTGGGTCCTCGTCCGCCGCATCGCCCACACCGCACACCACCGCGGCCAGCTCACCACCTGCCTGCGCCTCCTCGGTCACGACCTCTTCTCGACCTATGGTCCGACCGCCGACACCGGCGGCCTCTTCCAGAACCAGGCGCAGGTCATCTACCGCTACGATAGCGTCGATCGGCTCCTGGAGGCAGAAGCCGCCGGCGGCCAGAGCCCGCCCCTCCCGGGACCTGGCGCCAAGAGCCCGACCGAGAGGCCGGGATGATCGGGATGATCGGAGAAGCCATGACACCCGCGCCGGTCAAGCCAGCAGTGCCGCTTGCCGCTCTCGAGGCGCTCGACATCCGGGTCGGCACCATCCAAGCCGTCGAGGAAGTCCCCCGATCGAACAAGCTGATGCGGCTGACGGTGAGCTTCGGCGATCATCAGAGGACCATCCTCGCCGCGATCAAGAAAGAGCGAGCCGACCCCCGCGAGCTGCAAAGCCGCCAGGCCCTCTTCGTCGTCAACCTCGAACCCAGGACCATGATGGGGGAGCGATCGGAAGGCATGCTCTTCGACCTCGGCTACCAGGACGGCATCCTCCCGGCCCTAGCCATCCCCGAGCGCCCCCTGCCCGACGGCACCCGCGCCGGGTAGGCCGAGGCTGGTTCGGTAGCGCTCGCCGGGCTCCGACTCAGCCGGCGTCGGACGCCTCGGGTGCCTCGGCCGGCGCCCCCGCAAGCTATACTTCGGCCAACCGGGGGCCGTTAGCTCAGTTGGTAGAGCAGCGGACTTTTAATCCGAAGGTCCGGGGTTCGAGCCCCCGACGGCCCACCAATGGAATCAGGCACTTAGCACGGACCCATTGACGGCTCCTTCCTCCGCTATGTCACTATTATGACAACGGGGAGAGCGAGGCCGGCATGTTTAAGGACAAGAAGACCCGCTATCCGGGGATCTACCAGCGCATCCACGAGAGTGGGAAGGTGGTCTACCTCGCGCGTGCGCGGGTCAAGGGAGTTGGCGACGCCTCGAGGACCTTTCGGCGCCTGACCGACGCGAGAGTCTGGTACGACAAGCAGATTGTCTCGATGCAACAGCGCGAGGCAGTGGGTTCCGTGGTGTCGATCTGGTTGAACGAGGCCGAAGCGGAGACGCTGCGGTTGCGGGCGGAAACGGAGCGACGGCCGGAGTCGTCGCTGGTCCGGGAAGCGCTTAGGCGCTTCCTGGCGATCGAAGGATAGCGTGCCACCGTGGCACGCGTCTGTCTGGCAGGGCAGATGGCGTCGCTGAGGGTACTGGTGGTCGCGCCGCTGGCGGTGCAGCCCGCGACGGTGACCGCGCTGAGCAGCGAGCAGCGGGCAGCCTCGATCGGCCAGGTCGTCGGAATGCGGAGCAAGAGATCGTGGTCGCCATGGAAGTGGGAGGGCGGCCGGCGCGGCGGCTCACCGACCTCCCCGCGCCCAGCGCCGGAAGGCCTCGATCCACTCCGCTCCCTGCGGCGGTGGAACCGGAATCGGCAGCTCAAGAAGAGAGATCGCCTGCCGAGTTCGGTCTCGCGTGCAGATGACCACGATCTCCTCCCTGTCGGTCAAGTCGATGCGCTCGACCGTAACGCGGACGCCGAGGACATCGGTCTGAAAGGGTAGGTCGAGGTTGTCTTCAAGCATCGAGTAGAAGCCGCCTATCTCCTCGGACTCGCCGTAGCAATCAACGATGGCTTCCTCGATCAGCTTGTCGAGCTTGGATGCGGTCACCCTGTGCTGCCGGCCCTGCCTGGACTTCTTCTTTGTACCGGGTCTCACTCTCACGATGACTCCTCGAAGTGGCGAAGTGCCTCCTGGTCATACTCGACCGTTGGCTCGTCGATCACCTCCGCGTAGCCAAGTGGCGCCTCGCCGCGACCGTATCCGATCGCTCGGTAGGCCCGCAACCGCTTCTCGAACATGCGCATCAGCATCGGCACCTCACGATCAACATAGTCGAAAATGCGAACCTCAACCTTCTTCGGATGAAGTCGATGGAGCCGGCCGGCGTACTGCACCAACGTGCCCTTCCATGACAAGGGCATCGCCAGAAAAAGAGTGTCGAGCCGTGCGTCGTCGAACCCTTCGCCGAGGTAGCGGACCTGTTGCGAGCACGAGTCGCTCCTCGCCCTCGGGGACACCGGCAAGCTGCACGCCGAGATCACGCCGCTCGTTCGCGGTCATACCTCCTCGAAGGACTACGAGGTGGCGAACGAACCCGCGCAGCTGCTGTGCGACGTACTCTAGGTGATCCCTTCGCTCGGTAAGAAGGATCGGGGAACGACCTTCCTCCAGCGCATGGATCACGTCGTCCAGGATAAGGCGGTTGCGCGCCTCGTCCTCGGCAAGCGCCTTGAAGATTCCCTGGATGCCAGCATCCGCGCAAGCACCGTCCAGCCGGAAGGCGGTTTCGCGAGGGATGAGACGGTGTTCGAACGGTCCACGCGCAGCCTGGGTTTTCGCGTCTACCGCGAATCGCACAGGCCCCAGCTGCATTGCAAGAATCGGATGATGTCCATCCCGGCGGTACGGTGTGGCGGTGAGGCCTACAACATAGCGGCTCCTAACCTCGGATAATACGCGCTCGAAGGAGACGGCCGGCACGTGGTGGCATTCGTCCACAATGACCTGACCGTAGGTCCCCACAACGTCATCGACGCGCCCCCCTCGACCCAGGCTCTGGATCATCGCCACGTCAAGGCGCCCGTTCGGCCTGCGCCTACCTCCACCAATTTGGCCGATCTCTCTCTCGTCGATGCCAAGGAACATGGAGAGCTGGGCCACCCATTGATCCAGAAGAGGACGGCGATGCACGAGAACCAGCGTGTTCCGTGCACGTCGGGCGATCAGGTAGGTTCCGAGCACAGTCTTGCCGATGCCGGGAGGCGCGCTAAAGACTCCGATATCGTGCTGGAGCATCGCTCGCGCCGCTTTTCGCTGGATTACCGTCAACTCGCCCTTGAATCCTGCCTGAAGGGTCTCACCTTCGTGGCGCTGGTCTTCGACCACCAGTTTCACGTCCTGCTCCCGAAGTAGCTCTTCAAGATCGCGGAGACAACCCCGCGGCAAGGCGACATGCTTCGCGAGCTCCTCCGCGCAGCAGATCACGCGCGGCGTGATCGCCGTTGACAATCGCATGCTTTGCCTCTTAAAGAACTCAGGGTTCTGGAAAGCGGCGAGTCTCTTGATCTCGTTTAGGACCGGGGAGGGTAGGTCCGCCTTCTCTACGAAGAGGCGTTGCGCGAGGACGGCATGTACCTCTCGAGGTAATGGACCCGCCACGGGCATATGCCGTGGGCGACCTGAGGGCCGGCGCATCCACGGGGCCGCTTCCTCGTCATCCGCAGATTGAGCCAGGCGAAGGCCCACGACGAGCCCCCGGCTCGTGGCTTCTCTAGCAAGGTCTTTCACGACGGAAGGGGCCATGCGCGTTACCGAGGCGAGGTAGGCCCACTGGTCCGCATAGGCCTGGAAGCGTCCATCCACGAAGACGCTATTCCCCTGCTGGCGTGGCTCGTACTGAAGCGGAAGCGCGATGAGGTTGCCGAACCCGCCGCGAGGCATGGTGTCCTGATTCGGGAAGAGGCGATCATACGATCCCATGCTAAGTTGATGCCGTCGAGACATCGTCTCGGTGAGGAGATAGCAACCCATCTTTCGGGCAAGGCTCGCAGCGACCGGCGCAACGAAGAAGAACCACGCATGGGCGCCGTTGCCGGAGCGAGAACGCTCCACGGACAGTGGTACGTCCATTGCTCGACTGGTCTCGGCAAACGCGTCGACATCGTCCTGCCAGGAGGACTTGTCAAAATCGACAGCGAGAAACCAGCAAGTTTCATCTTCGAGCAACGGGTAGACGCCAACCACCTTGCGTCCCTGGAGGTGATCGACGACAATCTGATCATCGAAGGGGATGAACGCCTGATTTGGGCATTCGCCGCACTTGATCTTCGGGAGCTCACAGAGTCCACGTACGAACTTGTTTGTACAGGCGGGGGCATAGCCGGGCTTCCCAGTTTTCTTGCTCACGAATCTCGTAGGAAAGATGCCTTCTCGACCCTTGAAGAGCGCTCGAAAGAGCCGGACCTTCTCTATGGGTGTCGTCGGCACCCGGGCGTCACCGAGCCTGGTCATGGGCGCCGCTACGCGCAAGGTCGCCTGCCGGAGTGGGCGGCTAAAATCGGGGTTCGGGACCACCGGCAAGACAGATCCGGTTGGCTCGAAGGACGATAAGACCGCGAGCTCTTCGCGCAGAGACTCCATCCTGGAGCTGGTAGCCTCGCGCTGTCGGTCGATCTCGGCCAGGCGTGCTTGCTCACGGGCCAACTCGTCAAGTAGTTCCTGTCTCGTTGAAGCCATCGCGGCTACCAGCCTCCAAAGGGGTGCAGTAAGCACCTGAACAGTGAAGCTTCGCAGACGGCCTCCTGGATCGCGGGATGGCACGTCTTGAAAGCAAATAATAGCGCATGCCGGGAAGAGAACCGCTGGTCACGCGCAGGCCCATCTGGATAGAGATATCGTGGCATCTTGCACTGCTCCGCTCCCGGTCGTCCTGGACGGCGATTGCTCGACTGAGGCGCCCCATGAGCGCGCCAGGAGGCAGGGAAGGTGGACAGTCCAGTCCAAGCCTCCGCGGGAGCTCGCTACTCTCGTTGGGCCGTTTTGTCGGAAGGAGGGGAACCCCCTCCGGCGGCGGCAAGAATCGATGTCGTCGCCTCGCCTGTTCACCTCCCTTCCGGGTCGGCGGCAATCCTGAGCGGGACCACCTCGGCCAGGGGGCACCGGCGCCAGGCCCGTCCTCCGGCGACGCCATGATCACGGGCGCGATGCGGGGGTCAGGGCGGTGGCAGGGAGCATGGCTCGAGCGCCGGCGCTTTGCCTGGAGCGGCGGCCCCGGGCGTAGTTGGTAGCACGCCGAGCAGGGTGGGAGGCTGAGCCACCGCGCGGCTCCGTGTCACACTTGAGTCACAGTACGCCCCTGTCAGGCCTCTCTTTACCCACTACGACCGGCTGCGTTGACCTCTAGCTGTGCGCCCAAGTGGCCTAATAAGAAGCACTTAGGCGCAGGGGGCGAACGCGCCGTTGTTCGCGCCCAGCCTCGTGCAGGCAAGACGGATAGCCGGTGAATCGGTCCGAAAAACGGAGCGCTAGACCCGCTCGCCCGCGCGAGAACGCGGCCATGTTAGTCTGATATACGTCTCGACAGGCTCGTTGGAGGGAGCCGATCCCAGAGCCGAACACAGAGCGAACACCATGAAGACACTAGAGATCGAGATTCCTGACCAGCTCGGCCGGCAGATCGAGGACCTCGTGCGCCGCGGCTGGTTTACTGACGAGAACGATCTGGCACGCCAGGCGCTCGGCGACTTCTTGCGCCATCACCGCCTCGAGCTGCAAGAGCAGCACCAGCTCGACGACATCGAGTGGGCGCGCAGGCTCAAAGAGCAGGCCGGGTGAAGCGGATCGTCTGCGACACCGGTCCGCTGGTCCATCTCTTCGAAGCGAATCTCCTCAACCTACTGGAGGCCGCCGGAAAGGTCCTCATGCCTCCCGGCGTCGCCAATGAGCTCGAAGGTGTGGCGCCAGAGCTGAAGCTAGGTGACCTGCCGTGGCTTGTGACTCGTGCCCTCCACCAACCCCACGCTGCGGAGGCCAGAGACTGGCACCGCGCTGGGCTACTCCACCTGGGCGAAGCCGAGGCCCTGGCTCTCGCGCGGCAGGAGCGGGCCGACTGGTTCCTCACCGATGACAGCGCTGCGCGTGTGGTCGCCGAGCAAATGGCGGTCGAGGTGCATGGTTCGCTGGGTGTACTCCTCTGGGGTGCTGCGACTGGGCGCGTCGATTTTCCGGCAGCAGAAGCGGCGCTGGACCGCCTACGCGAATCGTCGCTTTGGGTCTCCCCGCGTGTTCTGAGCGAAGCTCGCCACGCCCTCCTCGACCTCTTCGCTTAGGCCTCACTTCAGTCGAACATTCCCCAGTAGGCCGGTCTCGCTATGAGTGTGGCGCGCATCTCGGCTGAAACCGTCGGCCCATCTCCGACTCTATCGCGACGTTCCAAGTTGCGATCCTCAGGCTCCAATCACCTGCTTGTGCTGCTGGCCGGTCAGGCTGGCAAGTGTCAGGGCCAGCAAAGCGCGGGGAGTCGTTCGCATGGATCGCTCTTCCGGTCCCGCTCGACAGCTTCGGCGGCACCCGCTAACACCCCGGTTGGGGCCACGACGCTCGCGCTGCTCACAGGGTGCTCTAGTGACACGCTAGTGACAACTGATTTTGAGAACAGCCTAGAATGGACTAGAGGCCGAGGCGCCTCCAAGAGCTCTGAGCCCTTTGCTTTGAGGGGCTTTCTTCTAGGAGCCTCGAGGTGGGCATGGTCCGGGGGTGGACTTTTAATCCGAAGGTCCGGGGTTCGACCCCCCGACGGCCCACCAGTAGAATCAATAGGTTAGATGAATGATCTGCAGGTGTTTGGTCCAAAATTGGTCCAATGTGAAAGATTCCAGCCTCGCAAAGCCCCTAACGCCCCGATCGTGGGAGGTGTGAGGGTGGCCAGCATTCACCGTCGAGAGGATCGGGAGGGCGACGTTACCTGGCGTGTCGTGTGCGGGTGCGTGTCGCCGGGACCTGCAGAACGGCCAGCTTCCGCCGCAAGACCGACGCGCAGGGCTGGGCGACCAAGGTCGAGGCGAGGCCTCCTCCAGGAGGCGGGCCTGATCGAGATCGAGAAGCGGCTGGTGGACAAGCGGACCCAGACCCCGGCGCGGCTGAGCGACACCGGCCGCGAGGCGGTCGAGAGCTACTGGCGCGAGATGGCCGCGCTGCGCGAGAGCGCCAGCCGCTGGCGGCCGCTTGCGGGCGAGCTGGCGCCCGCGAACGGCTAGCAGCGCCGGACTCAGGCCAGGGCCAGCCAGCGGCGCAGGGCTTCGTCGGCGGCGCGCAGCTCGTCGTCGTCGCACCGACCGAGCTGGTCGGTGATCGCGGAACGCGGGACGCTGACGATCTTGTCGACCATGATCTGCGACGACCTGTGCAGCCCGGTGCGTTCGCCGGGCGGCAGGGGAATGCGGAACAGGGGTGCATCGACGCAGTCGGAGGTGATCGGGCAGATGGTGACGCTACCGTGGGTGGGATTGAACAGGTCCGACTGCACGACGAGCGCCGGACGGGGCTTGCCGGTGTACGGACCCTTCGCCGCAACCACCACGATCGAGCCGCGTGTCACCTCCACCCTCGAGTGTCGGCCGCCTGTCCGAGAAAGTCGAGGATCTCCCTCTCGGACTGGCGGCGGCTGACCAGGAGCGATTGCCGGCGGGCTTCCGCCGCGGGATCAGGAGCCTGCTTACCCGACAGGCCAGCCGTTAGGATCTCGCGTGCCAGCTCGCTCTTGGTCTTGCGGCTTCGCCGGGCCTCGCGGGCCAGCGAGCGGTCGAGCTCGGCGCCGATGCGGACGGTCAGCAGCGCGGACGAAACCTTCCTCGGTCGCTTCATCGTCGTACAGTATGACACCGCGGCCCTGCGATCAAGCGTGAGGCTCCGGCCTCTTGCCGTACGGCCAAGCAGCTCGTCGACGCTCTCGAGATTCGCGACCGGCACGGCCGGATTGACTCCCCGCCAAGAGAAGGCTGCCTTCCTTGGTCCAATTTTGGTCCATCGGCCCAGACTCCTGCGCGATCCGCCAGGCACCATCGCGCACCCACGAGTCGCTGATCCTGCTGGGTTTCCGGTGTCCGGTGGTGCTCGGGAGGTGCCGTGAGGGTGCCCTTGATCGGACTTTTCAGCCGTGGTGCCCGTTGCTGGGTCTCCTCATCCGAGGTCGCAGATCTCGCGTCCCGAGCTCGCTATTGTCAGGCGCGCCCGTTCCCCGGACGCCAGGGCGTTCGTGCGGCCGTCGCCGGTCAGGGGCGTTGCCTGCTCCGACACCCACCGGGCGGTTGGGAGAACGCACACCCTTGGTCAACGACCTGACCAGGCGGCCTCAACCGCAGCGGCGAAGTACTGCAGGCTCGAGATCCTGCCCGGCGATCCACGCTGGCGTCGGCGGAAGCTGACCTCCTCGAGTGTGCGCCGCACTAGGCCCAAAACAAGCGCGTTACGGCCGCGTGGAGGGCGGAGCCTCGCCGCCGGTATCTTTCCACGCGACCTTGCGCCTGATTTGCGCCTCCGGAGAGGTTCGATTTCGTGTTTGATACCGGTCGAACAGCCCTCTTGGCCTGTCCGGCAGAGCCGGATGTTGCAAGAGAGCTGATTTGGGACAGACTTCTCCCAACAAAGCAACGCGGAAGCGCGAGAGCGACAGCGGCGATTAAGCGAGGCATCGTCGTTTGAGCGCGCGTGTGCCGTCGAGCAAGAGGGGCACCCAGCGATTGATCGCCAACAGCCGGAAGATCAGCCTGCGGCCGCTACGGAGGATCTGCGCTGGCAGGAGGATCAGCTCGTTGAGGAAGCGACGGAACTCCATCCGCAGGATCGCCCGCGCTCCGAGCTTGCGGGGTAGCAAGAGGCCGGCCCACGCCTTGAGGTTCAAGGCCAGGGAAGCAATCACCAGATAGGCCCAGTTGGCATCAAATTCTGCCACCGGCATGCGCGTGGCATGAACCCCGTTCTTGAGTTGCTCGATCAGGTTTTCCTGGTTGCAGCGAGCGTTGTTTTCGCGGACCACTGCCGCCGTGCCGAAGTGCTCCCGCGGGAGGTTCGTGATGTAGAAGAAGTAGCGGATCTCATCAGCCAGCCGGAGTTGCCCCTCGGTGAGCTTGATCCGCTTGCGCAGGATCACCAGCCGATAGGTGCGCTGGCACTTGCCGGGCCGGTAGTCGATCTCCGCGACGTGCTCGTGCTCCAGCTCCAGGACGCGGAAGCCCCGCTCGACGATGACCGCCCTCTTGACCTTCACCGGCCGGCGCCGCTTGGCGGTGCCCTTGGACCGCTCGAAGGGCTTCCAGGCGTCGTCCGCAAGCGCCTTGGCTCGCCCGACGAAAGCCGGACTGGCATCCATCCCAAAGACGAACTCGACACCCCCGGCCGTCCAGCGATCGAAGTTCTCCGTCAGCGAAAAATCGGTGTCCCCACGCAGCCGCACGCGCTCGAATCCGCCCCCGGTTTGCGCCCACGCGATGCCGCGGTCGAGCCACTCGGCTGCACCCTCGTGCGAGGGGCGATTCGCTGGCCGGTTGACGACGTAGAGCACTTCCTGGCTATTGGCCAGGCTCACCACCAACGGCCCATAGCCCCAGCGTCCGTCGTAGGAGATGTCCATCCGCTCCTTGCATTCCCCGCTGGTCTCGCTGATCGTGCCGTCAACATCGAGAATCGCCAGCCTGCGCTCCGCCTCGGGCTGCACCCGCCAGGCCGCAGAGCGAGCTCGTTGGATCGCTTCCATCAGCGTCAAGACGTGGGCCGCGTCGAACCGACGCAGAAAATCTCCGGCCGTCGTCGGGTCCGGCAACCGACGCGCCCCCAAGGCATTGAGAAAACCCTCGTCCGAGCGCCGTGGCTCGAGATCCTCGAGGCAGCGGCCGCCGGTCAGCAGGTTGTACACCAGCGCCAGCACGTGGTCCGATTCGTGGTAGGGCATGTGGCGCCGAAACAGGTGCAAGCTGCCGTCGATCTGCTCGCGAAGACCGACCACATCTACCAAGGCCTGCAGCATCCCCAGGCCACCGCCGCTGATCGCTTCCGTGCGCCCGGACACTTCGTAGGCGATGTTGCCGCCTTCCAGCACGGGCTCGGCCCGCACCGGCTGCCACCTGGGATCCAACCGCTCCTCGATTGACCTTTGACGCCGCTCGAAATTCGCTCTATTCTTCACCTGAAACGCCTCCTTTCCCGGGTCCGTTGGTGTCTTGGCAAACCCAACAATACCCAGTAAAGTGAGGCGTTTCAACCCCTTACCCCCTTCTGCTCCCCTCCCTACGCGCTGGTACTGGGACTAGGTCGAGCGGAACGCCCTGGCGGTACCAGCGGCGAACCAGCTGCCAGTCGAGCGGCGTCAGCAGGTAAGGCGCGCCGCGTAGGCGCACGAAGGTCTCTTCGATCGCCGCGCTGTAGGCGTCAGCACTGGTCTCGGGATCGGTGCTCATGGTGTGGAGGCAGGTGTTCAGAGGCGAAGCCGGGCCTTCGCCAGCAATATAGCGCGCTTTCCAGACACTGACGGCCGCCGGATCGCCCGAGGCGAGCTCGACGCTCGCCCGGGTCTCGGTTCTCGGCCGGTGACCCGACGGGTCCGGGCCCGACGTGCCTCGCCGCTCCGCGAGGGAAACTGGGTGCGTGCTGGAGGACCTGCTCGAGTTTCCGCATCTCGAAGCGCCGGAGCGCCCAAGGCTCGGGGACGAGCCGAATGACCAGGGCCGCCGCCCCGTCCGCGCCAATGCCCCGTCGCAGTAAGATTCGTAAGACCTCAATCATCGAGATGCCCACGCTCTCCTCCCTCTCGCTGCCGCGGCCCTGCAACTGGCAGGACTTCGAGAGTCTCTGCTGTGACCTCTGGCGCTGCCGCTGGGGAGATCCGGACACGCAGAGGCACGGCCGTAGCGGGCAGCCGCAGGCGGGGGTGGATGTCTTTGGGCAGCCGAATCGGGGGGCCGAGTGGGCCGGGGTGCAGTGCGAACTACGACTCTCGGTGCCGCGAGAAACTCGGGTTCGGGTGCGAGCAGCCCAAGCGGGTTCACAGCCTAAGGATGAATTCTGCTACGCGGGCCGTGATAGCTGCTTGATCGTCCTTGAGGCAAAGGAAAGATCAAAGGCAAGAGGAGAAGTCGGCAAACCAAAACCTCACGGCCCAGATCCCTTATCGTGCTT
>Ga0209118_1000827_pt1 | contig 15548 bp, 15 predicted proteins | sample BlaSpr_A8_Ref_M1_FD_187988 | JGI IMG/M metagenome (GOLD analysis project Ga0209118, IMG submission 187988) | Forest soil microbial communities from Thunder Bay, Ontario, Canada - Black Spruce, Ontario site 2_A8_Ref_M1 (SPAdes) (version 2) | ecosystem: Environmental > Terrestrial > Soil > Boreal...
CACCACCACCACCCGGTCACCCTTCTTCACAGAGGCGATGGAGCCGCGAAGAAGGGCGCTCGCCGACAGGCCGGTGCTCGAAGGTGGAAGGTCGAGCGCCACGGCTTCGGGCGTGGTAACCAACGTGTCGGCGTCGACCTCGAACATCTGCGGGGTCTTCCCCGGGCCGGGCTTGCTTTGAACAGGGAATCCCTTCGGAATCGTGACCGGGTTGCGTCCCGACAGGAGAGCAGCAACGACACCGTGGGCGCCGATGCCCGGCCGCGGCCGGTAGCCGAGCAGCCGGATCAGGGCATTCACACTCTCCGGAAGGTCGGCTGTGCGCACATAGTGCTGGTGAGCGGCGCGCTCGGTGTAGAGCGTGAGAATGTCCGCGAGATACGACCACCACTCGACCATCTGCACCGCCAGGTCGCCGTCAGCTCCTGGCCTCCACCGGGGCGCCAGCTGCCGCTCTCCATCGACCGCGTGCAGCAGTGCGTGGCGGAAGGTGGAGAAGTCACCGGCTCGGTAGTCGATGACCCTGAGTCCAGGAGGGTTGGAGACCTGGCGTGGGTGCGCGGGCGCCCCGCACGGACAGACCTGTGGCGCGCTCACTTGCCGCCCTCGACGTACACCCGGAGCGAGCCCATCTCAGGCCGGCTGGGATCGTTGTCCACGCGCAGGATCTCGTGCGCGCCAACCATCACCGGGGCTTCCTCCAGCAGATCGACGAAGAGCGGGTTGGTGCCCCTGCGCCGGTACTCGACCGAAAGCACCCCGGCCACTCCAGGGCTGGCCTGGATCACCGCCTCGAGGCGGCTGCGTTCGAGCGGCGTCCCGAACGTGAATTGATCGGGATTGAAGAAGGCGGGCGCTCTGCTGGCCAGCACTCCAGTGCCGAGGCGCTCGAGCAGGGCTGTCTTGACGTCGCCTCGATACGCGTCGGGCTTCGCGCAGACCGTGACCGCAATGTCCACCGCGACGTAGACCGGTTCGGGCACGTACGACTCGTAGCCCGCCAGGCGGTAGCGATTGAGGAGGTCGATCAGGACCGACCGCGGCTGAGGTGGCACGCCTTCACGCCCGCGCGGATCAGCCGTTGTGAACACGGTCAGCCAGCTGCCGGTCCAGCGGAAAACGGTGCCCGCTGTGAGCACCCAGGGCAAGCGTTCGGCCGCGAGCTCGTAATCCTCCCTGCGGACCGCCCGATACTGTCGTGCCCGGAAAGCCTGGGGAGCGAGGCGCCGCACCGACTCGTCGGGCTCCTGGTCTGAACCACCCATGGCGGGGAAAGGATTTGTCACGCTCGACACCATCACCGCCGTCGTCGGTTCGATCGACCGGATCGAGTCCGCCGCGACATTGCCGGCCGCGCCGTCGGCGATCCGATAACGCGCCTGCATGACGGCACCTGTTTCGGGAATCGGGCCGAACACGCCATCGCCGAAGCGGATCGTGTCGCCATCGTTCCCGGCGTACTCGACAGACTGGCTCCCGTCCGAGTTTCGGGCAATCGTGCGGAAGGCGCCTGGGTCCACGGTGAAGGCGGGGCTGAACGGGTCGGCGTCGAGCAGGCGTCGTGTCCATGCCCACGGTGCCGGCACCTGACCGGCCTGGGTCGCCAGCTGGACGAGCGTGATCTCAGGCGTCGGCTTCGCGTCCAGCTGGTCCGCAACAACCCACGCGAGCCGACCCCCGCGGATCGTGTACTGATACTGCGGCAGCGGACTGTCGGCGGAGCTGTTCGCACCCAGACGCGCCATCGCCAATGGGATCCCGGCAAATTGCGGCGGCTCCTGCTCGATGGCGAAGTTCTCCAGGAAGCGCCTGCCCTGCGTCGCCGGCACGATGTTCCCCGCCAGTCGCGTCCGATTGCCGGTTAGATCGCGGTCGTCGGTGAGAACGTCGGCCGCGCTCCAGCGAATGTGGGTGACATCATGGCCGAACAGCGCGTCCACCTCCTCGAGCGCGTGGTCGAGCCGATCGGGTCGGGTCGGAGTCAGGTGGACGATCTGGCGGAGGGGTGGGTCGGCCGAGCTCTGCGCATCCGTCTCGATGAGCAGCGCCATGCCCGGTATGAACCGGTGCCCATGGCCGGCGATCCACATCTCGGTCGCGCCCCGTAGCAAACAGCGTGTGGAGTCATCCCAGAAGTAGGGCTGTAGCCCGCGGTTCCAGGCTGGATCCACCGTGTAGTTGGTGGTGTCGTTGAGGCCAGTTCCGGTCTCGAAGTAGAGCGTGGTGCCGTCGGCGCCCTGAGCGCTGACAACGATGCCCGCCGGTATCGGCCCTGCCACGACGTCGAACTGGAGCACCACGCCGGCGGAGATCGCTGGAGTCGGCTCGTAGTCGACCAGCCGCGCAAGTCGAATGATCGACCGCCGCTGAGTGGCTGTTGGTAGGGCGACTTCAGCCGCCACACGGTCCTGCGTGTAACTCAGGTCGTCGGCAAGCGCCGACAGTGATTCCATGAACATGACGCCCGCGTCCGCTTCGGATCTTTCGTGCCAGCGTGGGTAACGCCTGGCCGAGAAATCCGACAGTGCCTTGCGAAAGCTGAGGAAGTCTTTGGCCAGGTAGTCGATCGGGGGCGCATCGCTTGGAGGCACTGGACAGTCGGGCGCCGGCGAAACGCAGTCCTGGTCCGCGGGACACGCCGCCTTGAACGTAAACGTCGCCTGGTCGTAGAAGGGGTCGAGCGTGAGGCTCTCGAGCGTGAGGAGGTACAGGGAGAAATCCCCAGGCGTTGAGACCGTCAACGTCAGGACCGGCCGGCCCTCTGCGTCACTGGACCAATCGGTCGCGTCTTTGATCGGATTCACCGCGATCGACTTGACGACCTCACCACCGGTGACCGCGGGATGCGAAACCCTGCCCTTCAGCGGGACTCCGTTCAAGAAATGAACGCGAAGTGTTCGCTCGTCTGCGCTGGCAACCTCGACGAAGTCGATCCCGTTGTAGGTCGTGTTCAGCGGATCAAGCAGCTTGCGAAGGCGGTCGCGCTCGCTAACCATGCTCAGATCAACCTCACCTTTGTCGATTGCATGTCCTGCGTTTCGAGGAGCACATAGCGCACCTCGATGTCGATCTCTCCGGCCGGGGCGGAGTCGCCAGCCGCGACGATGACCTGCTTGACCTGGATCTGGCCCGCCAGCCAGCGGTCCAGCGACTGCTGCACCAGAATCTGTGCTGACGCATTCATCGCGTCCCCCGCTGCCACACCCGACAAGGACTTCGGAACAGGAGCTCCTGTCACGTTGGGCGCGAACAAGAGTCGCCTCAGGCCGCAGCCGAATTCCGGCAGGTCCACGCGCTCCCCCGGGCTGGTGAGCAGGACCTGGCGGACCATCTGGCCGACGTGCGCCGCGTAAGGCGATTGCTCGGCCTGCCCCGAGGGCGAGATGCGGAACGGAAACCGATAGTCGTTCCGGAGCCGGCCGTTGATCACTACTCCCCCGCTCCCTGAGGCTGCGTCTCCACGACCGACGGCGGACCCTGTGGCGCCTGGTCGCCGGCAACGCACAGGCCGACGCTCGCCTCCGTGAGGGTGAAGTCTTCGGTGGCCTGGGTCATGTTGGATGGGACGAGCCACTGGATCTGCATGCACGGGTGGGGCGGAATGCCGAGGAAGAAAGGGCAGCCGGCGATGAGGAATGTGTCGGATGAGCACACGATGAAGTCGCCGCCCGCGCTTGCTTCGGCGTTCTGGCTGACCGCGCTGACCATGCCGCCGTGCGGGCACATCAACTGGCTCGACACGGTCAGGAATTGAGGCATCAGGTCACCTCCAGCGCGCCGTCATTGATGTTGACCTCGGAGTCGCTCACCACGACTTTCTTGCCGTCTCGCTCGAGGCTGATGCCGCTCGAGTCCATCGTTACCTTGTTGTTGTTCGGGTCGGTGATCGTGATCGTCTCGCCGTCGTCGTCGAACAGCATCTTGTGCTGGGACTTCGTCACGATCACCTTGACCTCGGGTGTGGCATCGCTCGGTTTCTCATCCGCGCGCCAGCCGCAGCCCGACCAGATCGGATAGGAGGGGTCGCCGGCTTCGAATTCGATCCACACGAAGTCGCCTGGCTCGGGGATGAACAGGAAGCCCACGTTCTTGCCTGCATAGGGCACGCATGGTTGGCACCAGCCGCTCGCGGCATCGCCGAGAACGGCGGGGACACGCGCCTTGATCCGCAGCGTGTCCTCGTCGACCTCGGTGATACTGCCCCGGTACTTGCCGTAGAAACGGTTCCGCAACCGCTCGATGATCTCCATGGCCTGCTCTTCCGCGCGGCTCATGCGATCGCTCCAAGGCTTCCGAGCGAGAGGCCGTCGATCCCTCCGCCGGAGTCGCCTACGGCGTTGCGGACGAGCGCGAAGCGCATGAGGTGAGAGTCGGCCGTGATCGAGTGTCGTACTGACCAAACGAGGTGTTTGCCAGACAGCAGGGAGCCGATTTGCTCGACCGCCACGACTGTGCCCGCTCGCATGACCGCGCCGCACCGGGCAACGTCAGCCACGCCCTCGCAGCGCGCAAACCAGCCAGCCTCGCGGAGCAGGGCCTGGGCGCGCATCCGCAGCTCGCCCGCATCGTCCACGGGCGCGGCGAGCAAGACCGTCATCGTCTTGCCGGTGAAGTCAGCCAGTCCTCGGTCGTCGAGCAGCGTCAGGCCTGACTCGGAAACGTCGGTGTTGGCAGCGTCTGGATCATCGCTGGTGAAAAGCCCCTGGCCCGCAAGGACATGCGTCGGCCGGGTGGCGTCCCACTCGACGTCCAGCGAGCTCACGTTCGCGGACTCGAGATCGTTCATGTTGAGCGTGAGGACCGGCTCCCCGTCGAGCGCGGGCTTCGCGAAGTAGCCGGTGTAGTCGCCTGGCTGCTCGGTGCAGAAGACCCGGCACAGCTTGCCCGTGCGGCGGGCGAGGCTCCGCAGGAACTGGATGTCCGATCCCCGCTGCATCAAGGTGTGACCGTCTTCGGTGTGGGTCGGCGACGAGTCGGCACTGTTGGCATCGGACGGCGTGAAGCCGTAGGTGTTGAAGATGTTGTCGGCCACGTCCGCGTCGCCGAGGTCGGTCCATTCGTGGACCTTCTCCTCGAGGTTCATCAGCCACGAGGCGTCCTGACCCCAGATCCGCAGCGTCGACCCGGTCGTACCGGTCTCGAGGTGGACCTTGTGCGAGAGCACGTACCCGTCGAAGATGCACTGCTCGACCCCGTCACCCGCCTGGGCGACCACCGCCACGTTGGCGAAAGGCTTGACCCGTTTGTCCTGCGGCCAGTCCAGCTCGCCGCCCGTCGTGCGATTGACGATGAGGTTGATCTCGATCGCGTCGGGCATGTCCGCGTTCTCCTCCACCTCGATCGAGCTGATGGCGTTGTGGAAGGCGTCGTCGGCGGGCGAGCCGTTGAAGAACACTTGATATTTGGATCCCATCGGTCATGCCCTCGAAATGGGAATGCCGACCAGGTCCGCCACCGCGAGGGCGTCGGGGACCATCGCGTCATTGGCGTCGCACAGCTGCCAGAACGCAGTCGCGTCGGACAGGTAGTGGCTCGCCATGTGGTCTAGCCGCTGGCCCACGAGGCGCCGGTGGTATCCGGCGAGCGGCGCGGACACGCGCCGGGGAAGCCGTGTGACCAGGACCGTCGAGCCATCGATCCGGACGGCGGTGTAGGTTGCGCCCACCTTCAGGTAGCGACTGCCTGGGAAGAACATCAGCCCCTCCTCATATCGGCAGCATCCCGATGATCGATTCGGCGGACTCGGCAAGGTTCGCGATGGCGAGCGCCTGGCGCAGATTCTGCGAGTACTTGTACGCGATGCTCGCGACCTCCTTCAGCGGCCCCGTCACGGAGTCGAGGTCGTCGAGGGTAAGCACCTTAAGAGTGATCTGGACGTCGGCATGGATGGGATTGAGGAATGCGTCGTATAGCTTCTCGCTGATGCTCAGCGCGGTGATCTTGACCGGCACGATGCGTCCGGGACCCCAGACGAAGAGCACCACGGGAACCTGCAGCTTGGGCACGTCCTTTTTCACCTTCTTGGTGCCTCCCACCAACGCCCCGATCGCGCCGGCAGCCGCGCCCACGGCGCCGACAAGGCCAGGGGACGTCGCGACCGGGTACTGGAGCATCTCGAGCGCGGCGAGTCGGCTGTAAACACCTGTCGCCTGCGCGATGCCCTGGGCGACGACGCTGCCGGAGGCGATCATCTCGTTGGAGTCGAGCTCGAGGGTGAAGGTGAAGCTCTCGCCCGGCAAGCTCTTCACGGCCAACGGATTCGGTTTGCCTGCGGCCGCTGCTGCCGCGGCTGCGGACTCGGGTTGGGTCCACGCATGCGTCATCGTCTCCGGGTTGAACTGGAAGACGATCACGTTTGGAACGGCGCCGATGAACGTCTCCATGAACTCGATCAGCGCTCCGTGGACGTACTTTTCGCCCATCTAGCCGACTCGCTCCAGCTCTTTGAGGACTGCTGTCACCATTTCGCCGGCCAACCGGTCGTAGGAGGCGCCGGCGCTCCGTCCAGCCCTGGCCTCTACGTGCTCCACCTCTCGGCGCGATGGCGACCACTCCGCCGCCGCCAGGCCCTCGGCGACCAGGCGCGCGATCGAGGCCGCATCCGCGAGCGGTATGCGACCGACCCTCAGGACCAGCCGGTCGATCAGCACCTCGTCGCTCACTGCAGCTCTCCTCCGCGAAGCTCGATGCCCTGTTTGGCGAGCTCACGCCGGCTCGCTGCAAGCACGTGCGGCATGCCGATGCGAGTGCCCTGGCCGCGCGCCTGGAAGGCCGCCCCGAGCGCGGCGAGCTTGATCTCGGCGGCAGACATGACGACGTTCGCCGCAAGGAATTGCCAGTCGATGAGGTCGATCAGCGGCTCACCGGCCGGTGACACGTCCGGAAGTGCAATTCGCCATAGCGTCAGTCGTTCCGCTTCGCCCGGATGCATGAAGTCGACGATGAAGCGGAGGCGCCTCACAAATGCCTTATCGAGGTCACCCTTGCGGTTGGTCGCAAGGATCGCGATTCCGTCGAATTGCTCCATCCGTTGGAGCAGGTAGTCGATTTCGATATTGGCGAAACGGTCGTGCGCGTCCTTGACTTGAGTCCGCTGTCCGAACAGCGCGTCCGCCTCATCAAACAGAAGCACGACGTTGGCACGCTCACATGCGTCGAAGACCTGTTTGAGACGCTTCTCGGTTTCGCCGATGTACTTGTTGACGACGCCCGCCAGGTCGACCCGGTAGAGGTCCATCGCGAGCGATCGCGCGATCACTTGCGCGGCCATCGTCTTGCCCGAGCCACTGGGACCCGAGAACAGAGCGGTCACCCCGCGTCCGAGGGGGCACAGGCGGCCGAAACCCCAATCCTCGTATACCTGCCAGCGCAGGCGTGCTTGTGACTCGAATTCGCCGAGGTGAGCTCGAGTTGGCGGCGCAAGCACCATGTCGTCCCACGTGAACGGCGTGAGAATCGGTGTAAAGAGCTCCGCCGACGCGTCCTTGAGCACTGCGCGGCACGACTCCGCAACGACCGCCTCGCCGGCCGCGGCGACGTTGGTGGCCTGGAGGATTTCGGCTGGGCTGAGGTTCCAGTCCTGCACCACGCCCGGAACCGGATCCTCCGACAGGACTGACCAGAGCCGGGCCCGATCCTGGCGAGTCAGCTGCGGAAGGACGAACGAGCGGCGCGCGTACGGACCGGGCGACGGTTTGCGCCGGGTCTCGAGGCCGGCCAGGGAGAGTCGACCGAACCCAACGGGTGAGATGAGCGTCAGATCCACGTGGTCGGCGCGGTCCCAGTAGGGGATCGCGCCCAGCAGCCGCGCCGACCGCCAGACGCGTATCGCGCGTTCGCGCCGCAGGCGCGCCGGCACGTCGCTCTCGAACAGCTCGCTTGCATCGACCACCACCAGCCTGCAGCCCAGGCGACCGGCCAGCTGCGAGGCGAGCGTCGCCTTGCCGTGTCCCTGCGGACCGACCAGCTCTACTTGCACCGGCGAGCCCACGATGGAGGTGACGAACTCCTCCATGTCGTCGAGCAGGGCCGGGTACAGGCAGAGGTCGCCCTGGCGCGAAGACGTCAGCTGCGCTCCGGAACCAAGGGCAGGGTCGAACGTCTGGTGACCGGCGAGACGATCAGCCAGGTACGGGTCGATGACGAATCCAGACTTCAAAGTGAGCATCTGATCCGCGTCCGCCGATCGAACCAGCTGCCAGCGGAGCAGGACGCCGTCCTTCCGAAACTCGCCGGCCGAACCCCACTCAAACAGCCGCGCCGCGACCTGGATGCTGGCTTGGGAGGCCTCGACCCCATCCTGGAGGTAGCCCAGCACCCTTGCCAGGTCGGGCTCGATCGCGATCGCCGCCGTCAGCTGCAGGAGATCCATCTCGGGGCTGCTCAGGCTGAAGACCTCCCGCAGCTGCCGCAGCATTGGGTCGCCGGCGCACGCGGCATCGGCCGCGTCAATCTCGGCGCGAAGCGTCCTGCAGCTGGGATCGTCTTCGTAGAAGGCAGCTTCGAGCGAGGCGAGCGTGTGCGGATCCGTGAGGATGCGGTCAATCTCGCCGTGACTGATCGCCATGCCGCGATCGGATTCGTAAGCGGCGGAGGCCCAAAAGCGACGCAGCCAGACGACGCGGCGCGTAGCCCGCAGACGAATCCTCTGCACCACCGCCTCAGAAGGCGATTCGGCCGGGCGCGTGTCCAGTGAGATCACGGAACGTTCAGCCACCACGACGGAGGCGACTCCGAGCCATCGACCCTGATGCGCAGCCCGTACAGCCCGGCCGGCAGGGCGGCCGGACTCCGCAGGTCGATCTGAGTGCCGGCCGGATTGATCAGGAATTCCCCGGCGTTCGGCGCTGCGTTCGACCTTGTCAGCGCCGCGCTGTCCAGAAACACGAGGACACTCCCGGTGAACCCGACGCCGGTCACCGTGAAGACGCCTGCAACGGGATTCAGGATGGGCGGATTGCCGACGTTATCGATGCGCGCCGCTACGCCGACAGGCGTCGAATTGGAGCGGACCATGCCCTGTCCGACCCGCAGCCGGTATTCGCCAGGACCCGGAGTGGCTGCGGGCGGAATGCCGATGCCCGCCGGCAGCGTCAGCGCCAGCCTGGTGTCGCTGGGCGTTTCGACAGCGGCGTCGATCCACGCGGTGACGTCAACCTCCGCGCCGCTGATGTCCTGCAAAAACACGCTCCGCCCGGTAAGGCCTCCGCCGAACAGGACAAGGCTCTGGCCCGGCGTCACGATCGCGGGCGAGAGGTCGTATGCCTTCATCACCGGAATAGCGACCGTGCTCTCCTTTGCGCGGTAGACGACCGTAGACCTCGAGCCGGCGACCTGGCCGCCTGCGGTGGCGAACGGCAGGTCGGTCGACCCGGACAGGACGTTGAGCCGCTGCACCCTGGGTGCGGGTGCAGGAGGTGCCTCGGGCGAGATGAAGATCACACTGACCCGATAAGCGGCGGACAGCCGGATCGCTGTCGTCGTGGCCTGCCAGAGGCGGCTCAGCTCGTCGACCGATTGGATTTCCATCGTCAGGGTGAACTGCTCGGGGTGGGCCGGACCAAGCGGAACTGTTGTCGTGACGATTGGATGCTCGTGAAAACAGCGCATTGCAATGCTCATCGCCTGCTGCTCCTGCACGTAGCCCCCTTGCTTGGAAAAAGCCGTCAGCAAGTAGTAGAGGTCGAGGGCAAGAGGCTGAAACGGCGTGACCTGAGCTCGCGGAAAACCGCCAGGGCCGGTGTTCATCGAGTTGGATTGGAACTTGTCCTGGACGACGTGGAACAGGTAGAGGCAGATGTGGCAGCCATCCTCAAGGCGCACGACATCAGGCGCATCACCTGTGACCGTGATTGCGAACGTGGGAGGCCCGCCTCTCCAGAGCGGGCTCCTTGCGACGCACTGGTCGAGCTGGGCCTTGAGGCCGTCGGTGACGATTGAGAGGTCGAGCATGCCGAATGTGGCAGCAGGCATGCCGGCTGACTAACCCTGCCGCAACCCGAGTCCGCTGACAAAACCGCGCGACAGCGGGACCGGAGCAGCGACGGTGGCGGGTGCGGCCGGCAGGACGTTTTGCGCGGGCCGAATCGCCGCTTCTCGTGCCGGACCGGCGGGCTCGGCCGTGACGACGACCTCGACTTTTCCGATGTGAAGGGATCGCGGCGCAGTGGTTCTTTCGCGCGGACTCGCCGGAAATCGTCGAGGTCTCTCTTCGCTCGGCGCGGGTCGCTCCCCACGTGGATCGCCCGGAGGCAGAAGGAGGCGCGCGTGCTCCGGCAACGCTTGGGCAGTGCGAGTCGACGACACCTTCACGTTGCGCGGAGGCGCAATCGTGGACAGCGCCGCGCGCGGCGAATCCCGCGTAGGGCCTGTGCCAACGGCCTGCAACGGCTGGCGGCTCATTTCCACTGAACGAGTCGAAGCCGACGACGCAACCCCTGCCTGCGACGGGGTCATAGGCCTGATTGGTATGGCGGGCATCAGCTCTTCTCCGCGCTTGGTCGGCAACGGCGTTCTCGGAGTTGTCAGGGCTACAGGCAGCGGCGCTGCGGCGTGGTGCTCATTTGCGGGCTGAGTGATGACTGATGGAGTCGCGGGGACGGCAGGCGGGTCGTCCAGCGCGCGCGGAGTCGGAAATTCAGAAATCGCATCCGCCTCGTTAGGGCCAGCTCGGAATAGGTCACGCCCGCGAAACGGGAGCGCAGCGGGCGGGCGGACCATCGCCGGCATCTCCGCAATGCGGCTACCGAGCTGTTCGAAGTACGTGGGCATGTGGTGCCGCTTCATGCCCCGCTCGCCTCCATGACCATTTCCACGTACATCGCCCTGCGCGACCTGGGCAGTGCGAGGATGTCGGCTTCGCGCCAGTGATAGGCGGAAGCGAGGATGTGGACGTCGTCATGAATCCCGAGCGCCTGACCGCGCAGCTCCCGGAGGACGTAGTCCAGCGGGTCGAAGCGCAACCGAATCGAGGAGCCACACTCGGCGCAGCGTGCCGCGAGGTCTTCCGCAAGGCTCGGGGCCATCAGACTCACCAGCCGCTCGACTCGCCGGCGCACGCGCGGCCCTGCATCCGACGGACGCATACAGCGCGTGACCAGAAATGCCGCGGGGTTGCCCGTCTCGGCGGCCATGATCAGATCAGAGGCTCGCGGAGCGCGGAACTCGGCGTCGACATTCGAGGCGTGATACCAACCGTCAGCGACGTCGGTCACGCCGTGCGGCCGCACAGGTCGGTGGTACGCGAGATAGCCGGAGACGCGAAAGGAGACGTCAACCGGCTTGGCGCAGTCGGAAACGGGGCAGACGGCCTCGGCGCGGATCAGGTCGCCCACCTGGGTCTGCCGCACTCGAAGCAGCAGGAAATCGAGATCGGCGATCGGCAGCTCGGCCCAGTCGACTTCGCCGCCGGTGGCAAGACGGGCGACTCGCCGCGCGAGTTCGACGCCCAAGCGGACGTCGACGCTGAGCGCCTCGCAGAGCAACAGGTCGTCGGCACCGGCCGGGGATCGCAGATCGACTTCGATCCCGCTTATGGGGAGGCGGACCAATTTCTCTTCCTAGGCGGGCGCGGTCTGGTCCGGCTCTGCCAGGGTGTCGTCGTGCTCCCAGCCGTGATGCTCGAGCTTGATGTGTTCGATGGCGACTGCGTTGCCACCTGCATCCATGTCGGAGACCGGCTGATACTCGGAGACCCAGGCGTCGTGGACTGTGTATCGATGGACTGCCTGGCCTTGCTCGTTGAGCAGCACGATGTGGATGTCGCGTCGGAGGTTGGGCAGCGATTGGATCGGGTGGCCTGAGTCGAGCTTCTGCGCGGCGTTGGCCCAGTCGGAGAACGCGGTGTCATGCGTGACACCTCGCTCGAGCGTGATCGGATCGTAGGCGGTGCGACCGAGACCCTTCAGGTTGATGACGCGGCCACCCTCTTTGTGCTCGACCACCTGTGTCGTCCGCTTTAGACCCGTCACCTTGCTCACCCCAGCGACGGGGTTGGTGACCGGGTCGAAGAACACGAGGAACCGGCTGTTCTTGTATGGGTCCAGCCGCGTGGTGTTGACGCTGAACGGTGGTTTCGGAGGCGGGAGAGGCATCGCTTGACTCCTTTATGCAGCCGCCTGGCCGGCCAGCTGGGCGATCTTGATGACGACGAACTCAGCGGGCTTCAACGGGCGAAACGCGACGAGGATGTTGCAAACGCCACCTGCACGGTCGTCGTCCGTGGTCGTCGTGCGATCACAAACCACTCGGAACGCCTGGCTCGGGGTCGATCCTTCGAATGCTCCGGCGTTGAACAGCGACAGCATGAAATTGCCAACCGTGTTACGGAGCGCGAGATACAAGGGGTCGTCATTCGGTTGGAAGACCGCCCAGGTCAGGCTCATCAGCAGCGACTGTTCGATGAAGAGCGCCATCCTGCGGATAGGGACGTACTTCCACTGCTCGAAGGCGGTGTTCTCAGCGACCAGCGTCCGAGCGCCCCATATGACCGTGCCGATGCCGGGGAGACTGCGCAGGCAGTTCACGCCTCGGAAGTTCAGGTTGCCCAACCGGGCGTCCGTCAGCTTGCCTCTCGTGACGACACCGGTCGTCGTCCCGATGATCGTGCCGAGCCCGGCGGGAGCGATCCAGGGACCAACCTGATCCGTCTCGGCGATCTTTCCCGCCACGAACCCGCTCGGGGGAAGCTCGATCGGCGACGCGGTCACCGGATCGATCGTCCTCAGATAAGGAAAGTAGATCGCCCCATTCGTGCTCTTTGGAACGAGGTTGGCATCGACGAGGTCCTGCATGGGCGTGAGCCCGCCGGAGTCGTCGGAGGCCGCCTGCACGGGCGGGTCGAGGATCACGAAAGCCTTCTTCCGCTCCGCGAAGGCCAGCGCGTCGCTGCAGACGCCGAAGTCCGTCACGCCTGGAACCAGCAGCAGGTTGAAGATGTCCACGTCCTTGTCGAGGGAGGAGTCGGCCTGGAACACGCCATTGAAATCCGAGGCGCTAAAGGTGGTCGCCCAGGTGAGGGGTGGCGTGATGGTTAGCGCCTGATTGCTGGCGGCCGCGAAAGCTCCGTAGTTCGCTCCATTCGGCTTCACGGTGACCAGCCCAGACGCTGGTTTGGTCTGGGTTCCGATCACCTTTTCGATGTACGTGGCGTCGGTGGAAACGAGGCTCACCTTGCGATACGTCTCGATCGAAGATCCGTAGGTGATGGTGATGTCCGCCTTGCCGGCGACGACGTTGTCGATTGTCACTCGCATGGGCACCAGATCGGTCATCTCGCGGCCGGTGAATATGATCTGTCCGATGGTCGTTGTGGGCGCGGAGTCTTTGACCTTGCCAAGGGAGTTGTTTGTGTTGTCGTAGTACTTTGGCTCCAGTCCGATCACCCAGCTTTTGATCCCGCCGTTGAGAAAGAACTGGTTGATCGCGTAAGCGACGTGCGCGTCGATGATTCCGCTCGCGTAAAGGCCTCCAAACTGGCGCTCGTAGTCCGTGAAGCTGTCGACTTCTATCGCGTGGTCGAACCGCTTCGTCTTGAATGGATGTGTGTACCCGACGAAGACCGCGATCGACTTCGGCGCCGCCTGAATCGTGTGCGCATTGCTCGGCAGCTCGACGATGTACAGACCTGGGGCGCTGGTCGGGTTGATTGCCATCTCTTCCTATTCCTCCGTGTTCGCGGTTAACCGGCGCCGGCGACGACAGCTGTCGCCGATTTCGCCACAGCCGGGTCCGATCCCCCGCGAAGAGCGATCGTTCCATTGGCCGGCATCCCGAGCTGGTTGCCTCCCGGCGGGTTGTCCACCGTGATTTCGTACTCGAAGTCGTTCTGGAGCTGGCCGGTGTTGAGGCCTGCCACGGTCTTCTGCCAGGTCACGGTGAGGTTGAAATGCGGATCGTTGGGGTCGTTGCTGATCCCCGACACCGTGATGGTCGTGTTCTTTGCCTCGTTGTCGGTGCCGTCTCTCGGTTGCAGCTCGAAGGCTGGGTTGCCGTGGTCGTCCAGGACCTCGACCTTGAAGGGCTGGGCAAGAGCGGCCATCGGATACTGACCTGCCTTGGGTCGTGCCTTGGCGCTGCCTTGGGTGACGAAGACGAGTCCCGCCCCGGCATTGGTTCCGACTGTTTGCTCGGCCGTGTCCTTGGTCAGTCCGACGTATGTGTCCGATTCGACCAACGCCGCATCGAACTTCTTCGGGTCATTGGGATCGCTGGTCCCGGAGTTGGAGAACGTCAGCTGGATGTTGTTCCCCGACGATCCGGCGTGCCGGGCTGTGATGGTGAGCGCGGCCGGCGGAGACGGCTGCGGTGCCGGATAGACGGCGCCCGCCTTGCTCAGATAGTCCAGAAGCGCATCCACGGTCGCCTGGTGCGCCAGGTAGAGAGGCCATTTGTCTCCCTTGAGAACGCCATTCGCGTCGAAGTAGAGAAACGTCAAAGGGATCAGCATCTGCTTTCCCTGGTCTGGACCCTGCTCGCTCAGAAATTCAACCGGCCCCGTCCCGACAACCGGCGCAGTCGCCATCGAACGCCTCCTTGTTTGGGTCGCCGAAGCCTTTGTTGAGGCTCAGTCGATACGGTCGGGGTCTGACGTCACCGGTTCGTCACGCTTCCGTCACCGTCGCGCGACCCCTCACCTGTGACGGACTCCAGCCAATCCCGGATGACGTCGCACACCGCGTCGATGCTGGTTTGCGCTGTCCAGATCGTGTCTGGCGCCGCAGCGTTGCGATATGCGGAGATCTGTGCGAACCAGGGTTGACCACCAGACTGATCCACGTGAACGCGGACCAGCAGCGCCGCGGATCTCGTCGAGCCCGAGGCCATCGATAGGAACATCGATGACCGACGTCACCGAAGCGTTACAGCGTGATCAAATCCTGAACGAGCACTTTGATCAGCGCCGAGGGCTCCAGTCGCAACTCTCGTCGAAGCACGTTGCGACATATCTGATACTGCCGGATCGCCTCGCCCGGATTGCCCTCAGCCAGGTATGCCTTGATCAGAGCGCGGTGCGCGCTCTCGCGCAGGGGCTCGCTGCTCACAGCAGCCATTCCGGCCATCACAGCCTTCGCATGCTGGCCGGCACTCGTCCAGCGCTCGCAGAGAGCTTCCAGCGTGTGCAGTCGAATCTGACGATGGCGCTCTCTCTCGATCACTATCCAGTCTTCGTACCAGCCCGGCAGCAGCTCGCCCGCGAACGGCAGCGAGTCAATCGTCAGGCTCTCGACATCGCATCTCGGGTCGATGGCCTGCCTGGCGATCTTTTCTGCCTCGTGAACATCCACGACTACTCCCGGACAGAGGCTCAGACAGTCGCGCGCCGAACCGACAAGATCGACCTTCAGCAGCCGGAGCCTCCATAGCGCCGAGCGGAGGTTGCCCGCGGCGCGGTCGTCGGGCACTTCCGACCATAGGATGCCGGCCAGATGCGCCCGCGGCATAGCACGCCCCTGCAGTGCAAGACACGCCAACAAATGCTGAAGCCCGGTTGAGAGCTGAACCTCGACGCCGTCAAGCGTCAGCTCAAAGCCCTTGAGCAGGCCGAGTCG